>Ga0209656_10000384_pt1 | contig 29029 bp, 18 predicted proteins | sample BogFormECP12_OM2_FD_188239 | JGI IMG/M metagenome (GOLD analysis project Ga0209656, IMG submission 188239) | Bog forest soil microbial communities from Calvert Island, British Columbia, Canada - ECP12_OM2 (SPAdes) (version 2) | ecosystem: Environmental > Aquatic > Freshwater > Wetlands > Bog ...
GTTCATATCAAAGCTGAGTGCAAGGTTCATCCTAGCCGTGTTGGCCTTCGCAGCCGTGCAGGCTGAGGCACAGGCTCCGTACCGGTTTGACTCAGCGACGATCTCAGGATTGCCGGCACGCAACATCGGCTCGGCCACCATGAGCGGACGCATTGCCGCGCTGGATGCGGTGGAAGAAAACGGCCGCATCACTGTGTTTGTGGGCGCGGCCAGCGGCGGAGTGTGGAAGTCGGTGAACGGCGGCACCACCTACAAGCCGGTATTCGATCGCGAAGACGTGCAATCGATTGGCGCGGTCGCGATTGACCCTTCAAATTCGAAGATCGTGTGGGTGGGCACAGGCGAGGCGTGGTTGCGCAACAGCGTATCGGTGGGCGACGGTGTATATAAGTCGACTGACGGTGGCGAGAATTGGTCCAATGTTGGCCTGAAGGATAGCGAGCACATCGCCAAGATCCTGGTGGACCCGAAAGACAGCAATGACGTGCTGGCCTGTGCCACTGGACATCTTTGGGATGACAACGACGAGCGCGGAGTTTACCAGACGAGCGACGGGGGTAAGAGTTGGAAAAAAGTTTTGGCCGGGGTAAACGGCTCGAGCGGCTGCGCCATGATCGCGCGCAGCAAGCAGGAACCCAAAACGGTCTACGCGGCCATGTGGGATTTCCGGCGGCAGGGTTGGACATTCCGCTCTGGCGGTCCCGGCAGTGGATTGTTCAAGTCGATCGATGGTGGCGCGACCTGGAAGGAAATCAACGAAACCAACGCGAAAGGCCTGCCTCCGAAGCCCTACGGACGAATCGCCGTGCAGGTGGCTGAGTCGAAGCCCAACGTTGTCTATGCCAACATCGAGGCGGAAAAGGGAAGAGGACTCTATCGGTCCGATGACGCTGGTGAGACTTGGACCAAACTCGATGCCAGCAATTACATGGTCTGGCGTCCATTTTATTTTGGAAACTTAATCGTCGATCCCAAGGATGAGAACAAAATTTTCAAGCCGGATCTGATTCTGCTGCTCAGCAACGATGGTGGCAAGACTTTCAACGTGGTTTCGAGTGCGGCGCACGGCGATTTCCACGACGTGTGGATCAATCCGAAGAACACCAACATTGTGATTGCGGGCGACGACGGCGGCTTGTGGCGCAGCGAAGACGGCGGCAATCGCTGGAAACACCAGATGAACCTGCCGGTTTCGCAGTTCTATCACGTGAGCGTGGATAGCGCGGATCCGTATCACGTATACGGCGGCTTGCAGGACAACAGTTCGTGGGTGGGCGATTCTTCCTATCCGGGCGGGGTAACCAACTCGCGCTGGGAAAATATGTACGGCGGCGACGGTTTCTGGATGTTCGAAGACACCTCCGATCCGGACTACATTTACGCAGAGGCCCAGGGCGGGGAGATTGGTCGGGTCAATCGTTACACGCATGAAGGTCGCGACATCCATCCTTGGCCGAATTACGGCGAGAAGAAACTGCGCTTCAACTGGAACACGCCGATTCATATGAGCCCCAATGAGAAAGGAACGATTTACATCGGGGCGCAGTTCCTATTCCGTTCTCGCGATCACGGGCAATCGTGGGATCGCATTTCTCCCGATCTGACGACGAACGATCCCGATAAGCAGAAGCAGGAAGAATCCGGGGGCGTGACCATCGACAATTCTTCTGCGGAAATGCATACGACGATCTACTCGATCTCGGAATCGCCGAAGAATGGGCAGATTATCTGGGTCGGCACGGATGACGGGAATGTGCAGATAACCCGAGACGGCGCGAAAACGTGGACGAATGTAGTTGGGAATGTCGGCGGCCTGGGAAAGAATTCGTGGGTCTCCACCATCGAGGCCAGCCGCTTCGACGAAGCGACCGCTTACGCCACGTTCGACCGGCACACCTTCGGGGATATGAAGCCCTATGTGTACAAGACCACCGACTACGGACAGACGTGGACGGCGCTTCCAGCCCAGGAAAGCGGCGTGCGCGGATTTGCTCATGTGGCCAAGGAAGACACGGTCGATCGTAACGTACTTTTCCTGGGCACCGAATTCGGGCTTTACATTTCGGTCGATGGCGGTCAACGCTGGGCACAATATAAGGGAACAGACTTCCCTTCCGCTCCGGTGGATGACATCGCTTTGCAGGCGCGCGAATCCGATCTGGTGCTGGCAACGCACGGACGTGGCATATGGATTGTGGATGATATTTCGCCGCTGCGCACGCTGACTCCAGATGTGATGGCCAAGGAGGCCACCCTGCTGCCGGGTCGACCGTCGATTCAGTATTTCGATGTGAGTGGTGGCTGGCCGGAGGGGGACGAAACCTTCCACGGACGCAACCGGCCTACGGATGCGCAAATTACTTACTACCAGAAAGGCCGCCACATCTTCGGCGATTTGAAAATCGAAATCTTCGATCAGGATGGAAAACTCGTGGACACGGTGGCCGGCAGCAAGCATCGAGGATTGAACCGCGCCGGGTGGGGAATGCATGTGAAGCCGCCGGCGGTTGCACCTGCAGCCTCGGCCTTGTTTGAGGCGGCGCAGGGACCGCGGGTTTTGCCCGGTAAGTACACGGTGAAGCTAACCAAAGGAGATCACACTTACACCGAAGAACTGGACGTTGCGATGGATCCGCGCGCGAAATATTCGATCGAGGAGCGCAAGGCACAGTTCGATCTCTCGATGAAGGTTTACAAAGAACTCGAACATATGACCTACGGAGTGGAGGCGATCGAGGGGGTGCGCGATGCCGCCAAGGCACGCGCTGCCAAGCTGACGGAGAAAGATCCTCTGCGCAAACAACTGCAGCAACTCTCCGTGGATTGTGACACGCTGCGCGGCAAGATTGTGGCGACCAAGGAAGGCGGCATGATTACCGGTGAGGAACGAATCCGCGAACACCTGGGCCAGCTTTACGGCGCGGTCACAGGATACGACGGCAAGCCAACGGACTACCAGGTAGCGAGGACTGAGTCGCTGGGTCACGAACTGCAAGACGTGATTGATGACTTCCAGAAACTGACGCAGAAACAACTCGCGGCGATCAATGCCGGGTTGAAGAAGAAGAAACTGGAAGCGATCAGCGTGCTGGCCGAAGCCGAATGGCGGAAAAAGAGAGACGAATCTTCTGCGGCTGCGGGTGAGGGGATGCGGCGGGAAGAAGGACAGATGCGGGAGATGGATTGAGGCTGGCGAGCAGCACTTTGGATTCCTGCTCGCAGCTAGGCCAGTTCCAATTCAATCTTCTTGGTAGCAGGATCGAGCTTCGCGATCCGGAATTTACGAATCTGCCCGGCGCGAACCGGTTCCGGTTTCGAATCAACTGAGGGGGTTGCGCCCTTCCACCGCGCCTGCAACATCGAACCCAGCGACGACAAGTCCGGCTTCGCATTGGACTTCGATGGCTCCGATCCGGCTGGCTTTTTCGTTCCCTCTGGCTGCTCCGATTCGTTCATTCGGCACGACGCCTGAATGCCTTCCCCCAGTTCCACGCGCGCGTGTCCATCCGAAACTTCCATCATGCGGCCCGTAACCACATCCCCCTCTTTGTGCTCGGCGATGTATTCATCCAGGCCGCTCGGAACCAGTTGTTTGATTCCCAAGCGTAACTGGCGCTTCTCCGTATCGACGGCCAGTACCTGAGCCTTTACTATCTGTCCGACTTTCACTACTTCCTGGGGATGATTGATGCGCTTCTCTGCGCCCAAGTCACTGATGTGGATCATTCCCTCCACACCTTCGGCAAGCTGCACAAAAGCGCCAAATTTGGTGAGGCTGACGACCGGACCTTCGACCACTGAACCGGCGGCAAATTTCTGGGCGGCATCGACCCAGGGATCGCCTAGAGCCTGCTTCAGTCCCAGCGACATTCGCCGCTCGGCCGCGTTCACTCCCAGGATTACTGCGTCCACGGTTTCGCCGGGCTTTACCAACGTACTAGCGCTTCTCAACTTCTTACCCCACGACATTTCCGAGACATGGATCAGGCCTTCGATACCGGGCTCCAGTTCCACGAAGGCGCCGAACTCGGCAACGCGACTTACGGTGCCGCGAATCCGCTCGCCAACTTTGTATTTTTCGGCGACCGCATCCCAGGGATGCGGCAGCAATTGCTTCGTGCCAATAGAAATTCGACGCTTGTCCGCGTCAGTCGAGATCTTGAGCACTTTCGCTTCGACCTGTTGGCCGACGGAAAGCACGTCGGCAGGCTTGCTGACGCGGCTCCAAGCGATATCGCTTACGTGGAGCAATGCATCTACGCCGCCGAGATCGACGAAGGCTCCGTAGTCGGTAAGGCTGCGGACGGTGCCGCTTACGAGGTCGCCTTCTTTCATCTCCGAGTAGCGACGGTCTTTGGCCGAGCGCTCTTCTTCCTCGACGATAGCGCGGCGATCGACCACGACATCCTCGTCGGCGACATCGAGCTTGATGATGCGGCAGAGAATCTCCTGCTCGACCAACTTCTCCATCTCTGTGGCGTCGTGCGCTCCGCTGCGCGAAGCGGGCATGAACGCGCGCACTCCTACATCGACGCTGAGTCCACCTTTGATCATGCCGGTCACAGTGCCGACGATCGTTGCCTTCTCCGCGAACGCCTTCTCCAACGCCGACCAGTCTTTCGGGCGCTCGACTTTCGCGCGCGTGAGTTGGTAATAGCCTTCCGGATCGCGACCTTTGACCGAAACCGGCAGCTTATCGCCGGGCTTTGGAGTTTCTCCGGCGTTCTGGAAATCTGCGAGCGGCAGGATGCCTTCGCTCTTGAATCCGATATCGAGAAACACGGAGTCGGCAGAGACAGTGATCACGGTGCCTTGGATTTGCTTGCTGCCGTCTTCTCGCTGGCGCACGTGGCTCTTCTCATACTGCGAGAGCATGTCGCTGAAGGATTCCGTAGCTTCGGTCGCGGATTGAGCTTCAGGAACGTCTTGCTTGGGAATGGTTGAATTCGGCATGAAAGGGTTACTGCCTCATCGGGGATGAATCTCAACTAGGATAACATCGAGCGCCTGCTGCGATGGGCGTCCCGTGAACGCTATCGCCCGATTTCCCAAACTACTTAAGAATCGCGGCCGGGACCGGCGGGCGACCCGCACTCTTTCCAGAGTTTCTCCCAATTCCACATGCCGGAGGTCACTTCGTTCGGCAACGGAAATCCGAGTTGATGCGCGAGCATACACACCTGCCCCCGATGGTGAGCTTCGTGAGAAAGCATGTAGCACAGCATTTCCACGCCTACCGGCCAAGGGCGAGCCCAGCCGTCTCTGAGAAACTTCTGGACGCGGCCCCCGCCATCGCTGAGCGCTTCCGCGAGCATCTCCGCGCAGCGAGTGGCACTCACGGCCAATCCCGCACCGGCCTGCTGCGGCGTGCAATGCACTCGATTAAGCTGGGGCGGAATCTTCAGGTGCGGGGCTGTAAGCCTGATCCACTTGGTCCGGACATTGTGCATGTGGGTAAAGATCGCCGCAATGGTCCGGGTGTTGCCGGGCGGTTTTGCTGTCCAGACGGCGGGATCGAACTTCTCGATGAGAAGCTGGTTTATGCGATCATTGGCGGCAAAGATCTGGACTGCGGTCCGGCCGAGTTGAGTATGATCCTGGGGTGGAAGAAGCTTGGGTTGGCGAGACTTGGGCTGACGAAGCTTGTCTTTGCGCTGGGTCACGGCTCGTACTCCTCGACCTAATCATACGTCCGGGGTGTGGCAACCCGAAATCATTCGAGCCAACTGATAGCGCGTCACTCCGTCTATGCAATCACTCATTGCTGGTTTCCTTCTGGTCCGCACCCCGTGTGGAATGGTCAGTACCCACACGGGGTGGACGGCCAGTTTTGCCCGCTTCCTAGTTGTCCGCGCGCCGACCGTGGCTGCCGATGTTCGTTGGCACCGGGCCCCCGACCATGCTTAGCGCTGAAACAACGGTGTAGAACTCTTGGCCGCGGTTTACAACGACAAGCTCTAGATCAATCCATCCTCCATCCGGGTAGTTGATGGTCGCTGTCCCCGTGCAGTCGGCGTTGATCTTGTACGTGCCTGTCTCGTCCGCAAAATCAGATGTGGTAGGAGTGCCGCCAATCACGACGAAATCTTTCTGCGTGAATTTTCCGTTTCCGTCGAAATCGGTCATCGCGACTCCGTTTTGGGGTACAACGACGCCCGGCGGCCCAGGCAGAAATTCGCCGGAGATGGTTTGGCCGTATTTGCCTGTAAGCGACGCATTCGAGCACGCCGCTGCGTGCGCCGCGGATGCTGCCGCAAGCGTCAGGCATGCTGCCGCTGCCGCCAATGTTGTTTTGCAGAACCATGTTTTCATTTTTTTGTCTCCTCAAAGCTCCATTTGCTGGGCCCTCAGGCCTCAGTCGTCCCGAGCAGATTGCTGCGATTGGCCGAGATTGGCAATGGCGCGTATCTGACGGTTCGATGTTTTTTTGGTGATCTCGTAAGTTATTGAAGAGATGGCCGTTGTCATCGCCGGATCGAGTCAATGTAGAATGTCGTCCTCTTGTTGTTAGGTTCTGCTATGCCCGCGGACGTCGTGAAATTCGGAAACGGTCTTGAACTGGACGAGGGGGCCTATGAGCTTCGCCGTTCCGGCCGCGCACTGAAGCTCGAGCGAATTCCCCTCGACCTCTTGTTCCTGCTGGTCGAGCGCCGGGGGCAACTGGTCACCCGAGAAGACATCATCGCAAGGATCTGGGGTAAGGATATTTACCTGGATACCGATAGCAGCATCAACGGAGCGATACGGAAGATTCGCCAGGTTCTAAGAGACGACCCTGAGAATCCAGTTTTCGTACAAACAGTAACGGGCAAAGGATATCGGTTCATCGCGACGGTGTTGGAGGCCGGGGTCGGGGTCCGGGAAGGCCGGGACACGAAGCTTGAATCCCCGGACACAATCGCCCAAGAAGGTTCTACGGCTCTCGCAAACCGCCAAGAGTCACGAGTAGCTTGGGCATCCCGGCCGTGGGTTGCCTTGCTGGCGGCACTGTTCGTTGTGGTTCTCGTCGCCAGTATTTACAAGTTCCGCCAAAGATCCTTGGCGCAATCTGCTGTTCTCCAAGGACGGGTGATGCTGGCGGTTCTCCCGTTTGCAAACCTAAGTAACGACCCAGAGCAGGAGTACTTCAGCGATGGTTTGACCGAAGAGACAATCACCGACTTAGGTGAACTCAACCCGGAGCGACTCGGCGTGATCGCTCGAACTTCGGCTGCGTCCTATAAACACACCAACGAGACGATCGCGCAAATCGGGCGCGAACTGGGGGTCGACTATATTCTCGAGGGTAGCGTCCGGCGAGAAGGAGGTGTCGCACGCGTCAGCGCGCAACTGATTCGGGTCAAAGATCAAGTCCATCTGTGGGCGCACAATTACGAGCGCGAAACCGGAGGACTTCTCGCACTGCAGAACGAACTGGGCAGAGCCATCGCACAGCAGGTTCAGGTAAAACTCACTCCGCCTCACGGAGGTCGCTCGACTGACAAGTACGCCCCAAACCCAGAGGCTTATGAGCTTTACCTCAAAGGCCGGTTTTACGTGAACCGGCGGACTTTTCCGGAGATCGATAAAAGCGCGGAGTATTTTCAACGCTCCATCGAGAAGGACCCAGGGTTCGCACTGGCCTACGCGGGACTGGCCGATTCCTGCCTCGCTAACGCCATTCGCTCCCCGCAGGACTTCTATCCAAAGGCAAAGGCGGCAGCTTCCAGAGCATTGGAGCTAGACGGCGACCTTGCTGAAGCCCACGCTGCGCTGGGAGCGGAAAAAGCTGACTTTGAATATGACTGGCAAGGCGCCGAACAGGAGTTCAAGCGAGCGATTGAACTCAATCCGAACTACGCCGAAGCGCACTTTAGATATGCCTGGACGTACTTAACACCGCTGGGCAAATCAGCAGAGGCCATCGCCGAAATGAAGAAGGCATTGGAACTTGATCCATTCTCCCGGATCTATAACACCGTCTTCGGTTTGACCTATTTCTATGCCCGGAGATATGACCAGGCGGAGGAACAATTCAAAAAGGCAATCGAGTTAAATCCTGATTTCTTTGTGACCTATTATCACTTTGCTTGGCTGTACTCCGAAGTGGGACAGTATCAGAACGCCATCAGCGAGCTTACCAAGGGACAACTTCTGTCAGGCAACGCTAGCGTTGTCAAGAATGCCGCGTCGCAGGAAGTTGCGCTCAGAAAGGCATTCGTGGCCAAGGGCGCCACAGGATTCTGGCAGCAACTTTTGAAATCGGGGGCCAACATTGGTGAATTTGATAATCCGCAACTATATGCGCGGCTCGGAGACAAACAAAGTGCTTTGGAATGGCTGGCTCGCAACTATGAAGAACGAAGAGCTTTGGGGACGCTAATGAATGTCGATCCTGCCTTTGACTCGCTGCGTTCGGACCCGCGATTCGGGGACCTTGTTCGGCGTATGGGGCTGACTCCGAACTCCAAGGGCGGGTAGACATCGCGCAAAGCTAATCCCGCGCCCGAAAACCGTCATGAATAAACTGGCATGATGGCCGTCGAACGCGGGATTCGCCTACCAGCGCTCTCGTACCAATCGTTACATGCCCGGCGCTGTTTCAGTTGAGTGCAGCACGCGGAAAGTGCTTCCGCCGTTCGACCAGACCAGAACCAGAGCGTCTTGTCCCTTGGGCACTGCGGACAATGCCTTCTGAACATCGGCAGCATTCTGCACGGGATGGCGATCGACTTCAACGATCACGTCCCCGCGTTGCAGACCAGCGTTGTCAGCGGCGCTGCCGGGTTGGACCTGCTCTACGACTGCGCCATGAACGTCACTGGACGCCTGCAGTTGCTCGCGCAGCTCCGGAGTCATATCGGTCAGACCGAGGCCCCAGCGTGGCTTGCCGTTGCTGTTGCTGCCGACTTCCTTGCCAGCATGGTCGCGGCTGCCCATTTCCTCGAGCGTGACGGGCGCGTTGATGTTCTTGCCATCGCGCAGAACTCCCAGCTTGATGCTCGAACCGGGCTCCTTCTGTCCGACTTCGATCTGAAGCTGGCTGGCATCGCTAACTGGTTGGCCATCGAGTTCGGTGATGACGTCTCCGACTTTCAAACCGGCCTTCGCCGCGGGTGAGCCATCTTCCACCTGCGTGACTACGGCACCTTCGTTGTTCTCGACGTGGAAGAACTTCGCATTCTCCGGCGTCACATCGCTGATTCCGATGCCCATGTAACCATGATGCACCTTGCCGCTTCGGATCAGAGCTTCCACGGTGGGACGCACGATCTGGCTGGGAATTGCAAAACCCATGCCCGAGAAACTATCCGAGTTCGATACGAGGAAGGTGTTGATGCCGATCACTTCACCGCGAGCATCCACCAGCGGACCGCCGGAGTTTCCTGGATTGATGGCTGCGTCAGTCTGGATGAAGCTTCCCGGAGCTCGGCCGTTGCGTGAGAACGGATTCGGACGGTTCAGGCCGCTGACGATTCCCCGAGTGACGGTGAAGCGGAAACCGAAGGGATTGCCGAAGGCTAGCACGGTCTGTCCCGGGCGCAATGAAGTTGAATTGCCCCAGGGGGCATTCGGGAGATTGGTTCCGTCTACCTTGATCACGGCGAGATCGGTGAGCGGATCGGCTCCGATCAGCTTGGCCGTCATAATGCGACGATCCTTGAGCGTGACGCGGATATCGACGGCGCCATCGATGACGTGATTGTTGGTCACGATGTACCCATCGGGCGAGATCAGCACGCCGCTGCCGATGCCGTGCTCGATCTGCGACTGCTGCCTTCCCGGATGGTTGAAGAACGGCGCGAACATCGGCGGCAGGCCCTGGGGCATGTCGGGCGTTTCGCTATCCGCCACTTCGGTTTTCGAATGGGACGTGACGGCTACGTTCACAACTGCGGGTGTGACGCGGGCGGCCAGCGTCTCCATTGCCTGGTCGAGCGAGAGCAGAGCGCTGACGCTGTTGTCATCCAGCGGCATCGCGGTCGGAGATGCAGCCGCTCCCTTGGCGTAAGCCGGCTTGATGAATTCGTAAGTGGTTAACGACAACGCCAGCGCGATTGCCATGACGGGAACAATCAGGCGGCGGGTCAGGAGGGTCTTGGTAACCCAGGTTTTCATTCGAGTTTTCTCCTTTTGCAACAACTAATTATTTAGTTTCTAAAGACGAACAACGCTCTACCTTCATCGATCTTGGTTAAGTGGATTTTGGAGTGATTGCTTTGTGAACTTCGCGATCCACGGGATGAATTACGGTCAAGCGCCAAACGCAAATGTTCCAGACGTGGCCGTACTCGTCCATTTGCTGCGTGTGCATCACGAGCAACACAGAGTTCGGCTCACCGTCATCGCGAGAGCTTTTCGCACTCGCGTTGATCATTCTGGTTTGAGGTTGCACGACTTTCGCCGGCGCGACGGCCGCCACTGACAGTGCGCTGTGCTTGCGGGTTTGGACCTTGGCAGTTCGCGCGAGAGCATTGTTTCTTTGGACCGTTTCACCAGAAACGTGGAGCGAGGCCGGAATCACTCGCGCTCCGATGCCAACAGTATCCGACAGCGCGGGAGTTAGCCTGCTAGCGGATTGCGAAAGGCCGGGGCCTGTGCCGCCAAATGCGACTAACAGCGGCGCATGGGGCATCGAAATCAAGCATGCCACCGACACTGCGGAGACCAATCCGAGCGCCGGCTTCCAGACCTTGGTGGCCTTCGGACGGTCGGCATCAAGAATTCGCGCAACGCGATGCGCGGTCTGTTGCATTCTTCCGACTGCTGCCTGGGCTAACGCCACACCGCGGCGCAAGAAACTCTTCTCTGCGACGGTGACGAGGCATTGCGCATAGCCGCGCGGATTCGAGGTGGCGGCCAGAACGAAGTCATCGCAGGCCATCTCCCGCTCGCGCGAGAGCCGATCGCCGATCCACCAAATCGCGGGATGAAAGAACAGAAGCGCGCTTAAGATTCGCTGCGCTAGATTGGTCCAATCGTCCCAGCGTCGCAGATGCGCCAATTCGTGAAGGAGAATCGCATTGAGTTCGACGGGAGATAGTTCCCTGAGCGCCCACCCGGGAATCGCGACGATCGGCTTCAGGAAACCGATTGCCGTGGGTACGCGCACTCGGTCAGAGGTGCAGAGAGTTACGCGCCGTCCAGAACCGAATTGGTTCAGAGTTTCACGAAGAACCGGATGCAAAGTGGGGGAATCGATGGCCGTACAACTTTGGCGCAATCTACGCAGCTGCCAAAAGCTCACGCCGATTTTCGCCAAGCCGATACCGGCGATAACGGCCCACACAGCCACGGCATCCATCGCCCAGGAACTGGGCAGGCGCAAAGTGAAATGGGACGCCGTCGAGGCCGCGCTGACTGGATTGGATCCTATGCTCTCGACGATGGGCAGGAGCACGATGGCCGCCAAGCCTGAAAACCACATGGCAAAACGAGTACTGGAATTCTGCCGCCTCAGGGCCAGCAGAACGACCCAGAGGGCCAGAGCAATGACGATTCCTTCTGCCGTGCTGTTGAGCACCCCGCCGGCAAAAATTTCGGCCAAGGCTTGCCAGTGAGAAGTTAGCGCCATCGGGGTCACTTGCTCCCTTCCAGCATCTTCCGCAGACGCATCAGCTCAGCGGCATCCATGCCGCGGTCTTCAAGAATGTTAAGGACGAGTAATTCCTGAGAATTGCCGAAAAAACGATTGACCAAACGCCCGATCTCAGAGCGGGTCGCCTCCTGACGCTCCACGAGCGGCGAGTAGACGAAGGCGCGACCGTCCTTTATGTGCTTTACGTAGCCCTTCTTCTCAAGGATGCGGATCGTGGTCAAAACGGAGTTGTAGGCCAACGGCTCCTCCTCGGGTAGGAACTCCTGCACCTGCTGGACAGTTGAAGGGCCCTTCTGCCACAGCACTTCCATCAGGCGCAATTCCGCTTCCGTAAGAGTTGGGGACTTTCTCGGGGGCAAATGCCTTCCTCCTTGACCCGTTGTATTAGACGTACAGGGTATTGGATTGTCAACTAGTAAATTAGTTGCACAAGACTTGCGGCGGGTTGCATGGCGAAGAGTTGGGGCTGAGGCGCGTACGTCCGAAATAAGTCTTTCCTCTCTTTATCTTTATAATCGCTTGGTTCCCGGGAGGCGTTGGCGAATGGGTGACGAAAGGCGGGACCGTGAATTGGGGATGGGGCGCCCGATTTCGCGGAGGGATTTCCTGAACGGAGCGGCAATCGGGATTGGCGGAGTGCTGGCCAGTCACCGGGCGCTGGCCGCATTGGCACCGACGGAGTTCGCACTGCAGACGAATGCGGAGCCGTTCGCGCCGGAGAAGGCGGCGGATTACTATCCTCCGGCGCTCACCGGAATGCGTGGAAACCACGATGGCACATACACGTATCCCCATCGTCTGCGCGATGGCGAGGCTTGGGACACCGATGGCGGCCCGCAGTCGACGGGTGAAATCTACGACCTGGTTGTTGTCGGGGGCGGAATCAGTGGGCTTGCGGCGGCTTATTTCTTCCGCAAGAGCGCGGGCGAAAAGGCACGCGTGCTGGTGATCGACAACCACGACGACTTTGGCGGACACGCCAAACGAAACGAGTTCCATGCGGGCGGCCGGATGTTGCTCGGCTACGGGGGAACGCAGTCGATCGAAAGCCCGGAAGCATACAGCGCCGAGGCGAAAAGACTGCTCGTAGAGTTAGGCATTGACACGCAGAAATTTTACAAAGCTTACGACCGGAAGCTGTACGAATCGCGGAAGCTGGGCACCGGCTGTTTCTTCGATAAGGAGACGTTCGGGGAAGACCGGCTGGTCGCGGGTTTGGGGACCACACCCTGGCCGGAGTGGTTGGCGAAGACGCCGCTGAGCGCAGAGGTGCGGCGGGACATCGCGCGCGTGTACACGGAGAAAGTGGATTACCTTCCCGGCCTGTCGCGGGAGCAGAAGATCGCAAAGTTGTCGAAGATCAGCTACGCGGATTTTCTCACCAAGATGTGCAACGTGCATCCCGAGGCACTAAAGTTTTTTCAAAGTTATACCCACGATTTGTTTGCAGTGGGGATTGATGCGGTGCCGGCGATCCAGTGCTACATGGCTGGCGACGATTATGGTGGCGTCACCTATGCCGGCTTCCAGGGGATGAGCCTTGGGGAAGAGGAAAAAGAAGAACCGTACATCTTTCACTTTCCAGACGGAAATGCCTCCATCGCCCGGCTTTTGGTCCGAAGTCTGATACCGGGATCGATTCCCGGGCACACGATGGAGGATGTGGTGACGGCGCGCGCTTACTATAGCCACCTAGACCGCGATGGATCCGCTGTTCGGATCCGGCTTAACAGTACGGTTGTGAATGTGAAACACGCGAACTCGGGGCCGGCGAGGGAAGTTGCGGTGTCGTATGTCCGTGGGAACAAGCTACAAAGTGTCAGAGCCAAGCAGTGTGTTCTCGCCTGCTACAACGGGATGATTCCCTATGTTTGTCCGGAATTGCCGGAGAAGCAAAAAAAAGCACTCGCGTATCTGGTGAAGGCGCCACTGGTGTATACGCACGTTGCCATCCGGAATTGGACATCGTTTCAAGAGCTCGGTGTACGGCAGATCGAGTCGCCGGGAAGTTATCACGTTTACACCGCGCTCGATTTTCCGGTGAGCATGGGAGATTACGCTTTCCCCAGCAAACCGGAAGAGCCCATGGTCCTGTTCATGCTTCGCACACCGTGCAGTCCCGGGTTGCCTATGCGTGATCAAAATCGGGTGGGGCGGGCAGAGCTAATAGGCACACAATTCTCTACGTTCGAACGCAATGTGCGCGACCAGGTGGGGCGGATGCTGGGCAGCGCGGGCTTCGATCCCGCGCGCGATATCGATGGCCTTACGGTGAACCGGTGGGCACACGGTTACGCGTACTCCTACAATTCTCTGTTTGATCCCGACTGGACGGAAGAGGAGAAGCCCTGGGTTATCGGACGCAAGCCGTTTGGTCAGATCGCGATGGCAAACTCCGATGCAGGAGCTTCGGCTTACACCGATGCGGCGATTGACCAGGCGTACCGGGCGATCACTGAACTAGCTGTGAGGAAGGCCTGAGGATTACATACTTGTTGTGCTCTAGTCTTGCTCGCGGCTCAGGTCGCATGGCGAGCTTAGGCAGACTCTCCGCTGGGTTCTCTCGGGCTCTGGACGCGGATTATGGCTTTCATTGCAATTGCCGCCGCCACGAGCGCGGCCGATGCAGCATTCGCGATCACGACTGCGGTGGCTTTCAGCAGGATTCCATAAATAAGCCACATCATCAGTCCTACCAGGTAAATGGCCAGCATGGAGTAGGAAAGGCCCCTGCCGCCTAGTTTTCGAATCTTCACCAGTTGAGGAACGAATGACAACGTCGTACAACTCGCCGCGAGGTATCCGATGAGATTCGTGAAGCTTAACGAGATAGACATTGCTTATATCCGTACGACAAGCGGGGCGAACTCTACGTGCGCAGCGGACCAGTTGCGGTCACTTTGTTCGAAGAGAGACCATTGGATTTTCCCTTACTCGTGGGCGACGGCGCGAGCGCGGTTCCCGTACAAGTCTCGCAGCCAAACGATAGCCGGTTGCAGCCAGTTGCGAGACTCCGTTGAAAATGGCGGCTTGCAGGCCTGCGGCGTGTGTCGAATAAAAGGCTGCCCCTGGAAGAGCGTCGGGTGTCGCTTGAGCGATTCGTCCGAGCGTGCGGTAGAGATCAAAGAATGATGAGGCTACCACCTCCCAGCGGTACCGTTCAGCAGTCGCCAGCGCCCTCATGGTCTTTTCAATTACGAGTTGACGGTTGGTGATGATTTCCTGGATGGCCCCGGCAAAGCGTGTCACGTCGCCGTCGACCGTCCAGGCGTTCTCGAGATTCGCATAGGAAGAGACGCCGCCGGTATTCGGAGCAACGAGAGGAATCCCCGAAGCCATGGCCTCTAACGGTGCAATGCCGAAGGGCTCATGCGGATTCGGATGTACAAAAACGTCACAGTTGGCGTAAAGGTCGGCCAAGACGCTTTTGTCCTTGATGTGGCCGAGGAATAACACTCGCCCCGGCATCTCCCGAGAGCATTTCTGTTCCCACTGCGTGCGCTCGATGCCGTCGCCCACGACCAACAACCGATAGTCGCGTGCACGATCCTTGGCGAGATGCGCCAAAAGAGTGAACAACAAGGGCAAATTTTTCTCTGGCGCAAGACGACCGGCATAGAGAAGAAGGACACTCTCCTCGGATGCGCCAAAATTCTGCAGCAAGCGGCGTCGCAATCCTGCGGACCTGCGCTGCGGCGACAGATGCGCCAAGTCCACGCCCATGCAACGGATCCATGTGCCTCTGGAAACCAACTGCCCTTGCGCAGCAGGCTTCAGTTCAGCCGCGGTGTACTCGGAGTTGGCAATGTGGTGATCGAAGAAAGGAAAATAAAGCCACTTCATGTAGATGGAACAAAATCTTCGAGCGAACGGAAGAGCTTCGAGATACGCGCCGACGTTGTCGTCCATGCGCTCCTGGCTGTTCCCAACCACAATCGGGCGGAAATCCACTGCAGGCATAAGCCTCAAGCGTAGCAGTATTCCAAGGTAGTTCAGAGTGTACTTGTCGCTGATTTCCACGAGGTCCGGACGTTCCGCAATCAGAATCTCTTGCAGCTTGCTTCCCCGAAAGAGAAATTGCGAAGGATAGATCGCGCGATAATCCGAATTAAACGGTGCTGGCGGCGCCTGCACGTGATAAATCCTGCCGAAGTCGCCAGTTTCTTCGATCCGGTCGTGCGCGGCAGGCACGACCAGTCGAATCTGCTGTTGCCGGCGATTTGCCTCCTTGATTAGAGCACGATAAAAGGTAGCGACGCCGCCGGAGTTTTCATGCCACGAATTAGTGAAGTGCATGGTCTTCATCGGCCGGGCTACCTCCCACTGGGAAGATCGTTACACATGATCGCGCTTTGATGCTTGGACGAACGAGATTGTTGTTTCCTGGCGATCCTGCGCGGCAAAACTGCTAAGAAACCAAATAGAAGTCGAGGCAAACGGCGAAGATCTCCGCCAAAGCCGCCACCTTCGCGGCCGACTAAGAGAGTTCCGCGGCGCATCGCGTACCAATTGAACAATGCGGAAATGGCCCCTACGAGCAACGAAACGATGCCGGCAACGCGCAGGTGGGGCGTACCTCTGAACCAGTGCAGTAAATACTCCAGTGCCTGAAAGATAACGGGCATCACTACGGTTAGGAAGACACCGGTGAGCCACTGAGGCTCTCCATCTTTTAAAGTTTGCACCACCGCACCGTAGAATCCTGCGCTGAGAGCACAAAAGATCGACTCGGTAAACAAGGCCGCAATTGCAGCTTCCCATCCCTGGCGCACCGCCACTCCAAAGAAGATTGGACCGCGTAAAACAATGCTCAACAGCGCTGATTTCCAATTCCACAGCAAGAGAAGTTGTTGCGGACGACGCAGAATGCTGAACAGGAGATTCACAAACCGCGGCCGGGGTGAGAAGGCATCGATTGGAAGCGGTGCAGGATCTCGTTTCATGGAAGTGTGTCTGGTCGGAAGTATAGGAGCAGCATTTCGGGAAGTGTCATTAATTTATTGTTAAAAACAAATTTACACACAAATGTTTTAAACGTAACTCTCTATTAATGTATCTATGACACTTTGGCGATATCACCATCTAGTTAATACCGGGAAGTCAACGAGGAGGCGATTTGCACCGCAAAGTGACCTGCCTTTGGAAAGAACCCGGCGTGCCCAAGGCCTATCGCACAGGCGTTTCCCTTCATAGCCACACCAACCATTCGAAAGAGGGAGTCTCTTTCATCCAAGAGTTCGCGGCCCGACATGGCTTGCTGCGGCGGGCTTTGGCCGCAGAGGATAAGCGCGCCGCCCGCGAAGGGAAAACGACGCGTTTAGACTTCCTGAAGGCGTATTGGACACCGCCGCTTCCTCCGGTCGCTGCTTTTGAGTTAGAAAAAAATCAGATCGAACAAGACCTCGGACTTGCGAGCATGGTCTCCATCACCGACCATGACAATATCGACGCTCCGACGTTACTGCGAGTGGTTCCTGAGGCGCGCCGGGTTCCGGTCTCCGTCGAGTGGACACTTCCCTACAAAGATGCGACTTTCCATCTCGGCGTGCACAACCTTCCCAGCGGCGGCGCGGAATCGATTATGCAGTGCCTGCGCGAGTTCACGAATCAGCCTGTCGATCGCAAGTTGGCTGAATTGCTTGAGATGTTGCATCAGAATCCGAATGTGCTGATTATCCTGAATCATCCCATGTGGGACCTGGCTCGCATTGGTCAAGACTCACACCAGCGCACGTTGCGCGCACTTCTTTGCGAACATGGTGACTACCTTCACGCCCTGGAGTTGAGCGGCATACGTAGTTGGGAAGAAAACCAGGCGGTGTTGCATCTATCCGAGGCGTGTAATCAACTGGTGATTTCGGGTGGGGACCGCCACGGTTGCGAACCCAACGCGGCGCTCAACCTGACCGATGCTGAGAGCTTCACTGAATTTGTACATGAGGTCCGGAAAGAGCGCCGCAGTCACGTTCTTTTCATGCCGCAGTATACCGAGCCGTTTACGCTTCGGGTTTTACAGTCTCTGCTCGATGTGATCCGCGAATATCCGGATTACTCGAACGGATCGCGTCACTGGGACGAGCGCGTGTTTCATCCCGATCACGCTGGAGTGATTCGTCCGCTGGCCTCTCTCTGGGTGAGACCGCCATTTTACGTGCGGCACTTTTTCTCGGTGGTCCGCTTGCTGGAGTTGGACCCGGTTCGAAGAGCGATGCGACTGGCCCTTGCCAGGCCACAGCAGCAAGTGCCCTTTGCCCTCGGCGGTCGTCAGGAGGTTGCGCCATGACCGATTCCGCGTTGCGCGTTGCATTCTTCCCTTGCTGTTACAACGAAATCGATGGTGTTGCTCACACCAGCCGTCAGTTCGAATCGTTTGCCATGCGCCGTGGGCTTACGTTTCTCACTGCTCACGGCGGAACTGAAAACTGTGTGGAGAAAGTTGGTACGGTGTTGCGCGTAACCCGACGCCGGGGGCCGATTGGATTTCCCTTGGATAAGAAACACGATTTTGACCTTGCCTTCTGGCGCCATTTAAGTGCGGTGGAAGCGGTGGTTCGCGAGTTCGACCCGGATATTTTGCATATCACCGGGCCCAGCGATGTGGGACAGTTGGGCCTCGCGATCGCGCATCGCTTGCGCATTCCCCTCGCAGCTTCATGGCATACCAATGTGCATCAATACGCTGAACAGCGAGGTTCGGCAATGCTGTCCTTTCTGCCAGTTGGCTTGAGTAGGCGCGCGGGCGTTGCCTTCCGGCAGGGCAGTTTGCTGGCGACGCTACGCTTTTATCACGCTGCGCAGGTTCTATTCGCTCCAAATCAGGAATTGATCGATGTGATCGAGAAGGGCACGGGAAAGGCGTGCTATCCGATGCATCGCGGGGTCGATACGGAACTGTTTGATCCCCGGCGAAGAGATCGAGTCGACGACACTTTTGTGATCGGGTACGTGGGCCGTTTGACGGTGGAAAAAAACATTCGAGATCTCATGGAGTTGGAGCGAAGACTGATCAAAGAAGGGCTTAGTAATTTCCGCTTCCTGATTGTGGGCCAGGGCGCTGAGGAGTCTTGGCTTCGGGCCAACATGAAGAAAGCTGATTTCACCGGAGTGTTGCGGGGCGAAGCGCTGGCACGTGCCTACGCGAACATGGATATCTTCGCATTTCCGTCGCGGACCGATACCTACGGCAACGTAGTGCTCGAGGCTCTGGCCTCGGGTGTGCCAGCGTTGGTTACCGACAGCGGAGGTCCGCGGTTCATCGTGCGGGACGGTGAAACCGGTTTCGTGGCTCGTGATCCGCAGGAATTCGTGGTCCGCATTCAGAACTTCGCGATGCGACCGGCCCAACGGGAAACCATGCGTGCCGCCGCGCGGGCTCATGCCATGACAGCATCGTGGGATGCGGTGTTCGAATCCGTTTACGCTGGATACGAGCGTGGCCTGAGGGAGAGCGTGGGAGTTGGCAAGAGAAACCGGATGCGGCCACATACCGGAGTGGCGGCCACGCCTGTTGGATAAGACATGTGAATCGTCGATTGCAGAATGGCAAGAGGAATCTGGGTAGAGCGCACTCACAATTGATCTCTGCGCAACCGCTGCAGAATTCTTCTGATGGAGGTCGATAGATTATCGACCCGTGAGGGTGGTCATCGACGGCCAGAACCCGAATCGAGGTTGGGTCAGGACTCACGCTTTCATCAAGCTCCTCTTCTCAAAAATGCGGACCAGCGCGGAGAACGCGATTTTGCATAGGCCAGGGCCGCGGGAATAGTGATCTCTGCCTCCGTGCCGGAAGTGACTCTACTCCTGACCACCAATCTGCCGCCGGCAAGTTTGGCGCGTTCGCGCATGCCCGCCAAGCCATAGTGTCCCTCACGCCCACCCGCGTCCAAAACCTTCGGGTCGATGCCTTTCCCGTCGTCCCGGATGTACACCCTGAACTGCCTGTCGCCATAGTGGAGGCCAACCTCGATCCGCGCCGCGCCGGAGTGCTGGAAGGCGTTGCGCAGAGCCTCGCAGGCGATGCGGTACACTTCGTTCCTAAGAATCGGATGCAAATCTCGCGTCTCGCCTTCCACCTCGACCTGAAAGACCACAGGATTGTAGCTCTCTCGTTTCAGGGCGAGCTCCCCTCCAAGCGTGGTGAAGGCGCGGGCAAGGTCGTTGGCGATAACGGTCGAAGAGCGCAGTCCCAACACCGCCTCCCGGCCCTCGTTGACCGCCTGCCTCCCCTGCTCCAAGAGGCCCTCCAGCTTTTCCTGGGCTTCCGGGCGATCCGCCAGCATGACCGATAAGCCGTAAAACTTCAGCAACACGCCCTGGAAGGTCTGCAGCATCGTGTCGTGCAAGTCCCGCGCGATGCGCGTCCGCTCGTTCACGCGCGCCTCCAGGCCAATGTTGAACTGGCGCTGCAAATGCTGAACTCGGAGTTGATAGATGGCCCACAGCAATACCAGAAAGGCAGCCCCGCACAATGCACGAAACCAGATGGTCTGGTAATAAGCCGGCGCGATGGAAAAATCCAGGAATGTACCGGCCTCATTCCACACGCCGCTGTTGTTGCAGGCTGCAACCCGGAAGCGGTAGTGGCGCGGCGCGAGATTGGTGTAAAACGCTTGCCGGCGATTCCCCACCTCCTGCCACTCGCGATCCAGGCCTTCCAGCTTGTAACGAAAACGAACTTTTTCGGGCGCTACAAAGCTCAAGGCTGTGTAGTCGATTTCCAGATCGCGCACCAGCGGCGGCAAGCGCAGATTTCCCTTCGCATCGGAATCCGCATCGTAGCTCTTGCGGTCGGCGACGATCTGCTCGACGTGCACCGGCGGCGGGAGTTTGTTGAAGGGAAGATGACGCGGATCGATGACGCTGACGCCATCGTAGGTTGCGAACCACAATTTTCCATCCGTGGTCTTGGCGACGCGCGGGCTGAAGCCGCTAACGTTCGCATGACTCCTGACGCCGTCGGAACCGTCCATGACCGCGACCTGGATCGTCCGCTTAGGATTGGCGATCCAGGTATCCAACTCGACCTTGACAATGCGCACCAGACCGCAGGGCATCTGCAGCCACAGCGAATGGGCATCGTCTTCCATGACCCACTGAACCGCATCGCAGGGTAATCCGTTTTTGCCGGTGAGCGTGGCGACATAGCTGTTGTTCACCCGGCTTAGTCCGCCATCGGTCGCCACCCAGACCGTACCATCCCGATCAAGTTGAAGGTCGTTGACACTGCCGTTCCCTAAGCCATCTGCGGCTGTGTGCGATGCCCGGACCTGACCGTTTTTAAACAAGGCTAGGCCGCCCTGCGAGAATCCAAGCCACAAACCGCCCTGCACTGGATCAGAGAACAGAGACCGGGCGTAGTCTTTGTGCCCCAGAATTGCCCAAGGGATTTGTTCGACTACACTCCTGCCACGCAAATGAAAAACGCCTTGATCCTGATGGCTGATCCACAGATCTCCCGTGTTGTCTTCTACAATCGAACTGACGAATCCGCCAGGCACCTCAGGTACCGGAATAAACCGGCCATTCTCGAAGTAAACCAGGCCGCTATCCGTGGACACCCAAACCCGCTCCCGGTCATCCTGAAAAAGTGAATCGATGGAATCGCTTGGCAGTCCGTTTTGCTTGCGGTAAATCGTAACTTGCCCGTCCTTCCATCGGTGCAAGCCGTCACTGCCAAGCCAGATGCTGCCATCTCTCGCCGCTAGAACCGAAAGAACTAGGGCATTCGACAAACCTTGCTCGACAGAAATCGTATTAACAGCGAAATCGCGGAAGCGGTCGAGACCATCAACGGTGGCGACCCAAATGTCGCCTTCACGATCTTCGAAGAGCCGGGTCAGGCGATCGCCCGAGAGACCGTCGGACCGCACAAACGCATCCATTCTCCCTTGGTGTACATGCAAAAGGCCCTGGTATGTTCCGACCCATAGACCGCCATTGCGGTCCCGGAGCAGATTGCGGTCCCGGAGCAGTCGTAAGGGCTTGAACTGTCGCGTTACAGCAGGAAGCGGATAGAGCTCAATTTTTCCGTCAACGAACTGCCGGATCCCGCTGGGCGTGGCCATCAAGAGCGCGCCGTCGTCCCCCCTCAGCAAAGCCCGTGGGCCACTCTGGCATTGGATAGAGTTTCGGAGGACCAGGCCTCCATCGCCAAAGCCCGGACGGCGATCCCGTCCATATATTGCCCCGGCTGTCCTCATACATCGGGCCCAGACCGCGGCCAAGACTCCCATCCTCCCCGTAGCACTGGATTCTGCCGCTTTGAATCGCGCAGAGTATTCCAGGGGTACCCCACGCGCTAGCCCATATTGTTCCTTCATGATCCTGCAGGAGAGAAATAACTTCGTGTCCAGCGAGTTCCGAATACTGACTCAGCTTGCCGTCCTTCCAACCGGCAAGCCCTTTGCCGGTGGCAACCCAAAGAGTCCCGTCCCGCGCCGTGAGCAAGCCTCGAATATCAGTGCTGGGGAGCTGCTCACCCGGAGGCGGCTGCCATGGGACGGCTCGAACGCCATCGAAGGTAAGCAAACCAAATTCCGTGCCCAGCCAGAGGTATCCGTCGGGCGTCTGAGCAATTGACCCGATCGAGCCTTTGGAAAAGCCTTCGCGGACCTTCCAGGCGGTGTGCGCGTACTGACTGACGTCGAGAGATGGGTCTAGCGCGAAAGCACACGCGCCGCACGCCAGCACGATGCCAAGCGCCACGACGGTTCTTGTTTGTTTGTGCCCCTTGTCCATCCAGGTAATACATTCTAGCTCGTGGCCGAGGCTTCACAGAAATTGCCAAAAGGCGGGAGCGCCGTGTATTCTTCCACGCATCTCTTGAAGCATTACTTCTTCGACGATAAATTTCCTGTAGACGGTAATCTATGGTCCACCGGAAAACACTCGCCCTCACCGGCACCCTTGCCGTCCTCCTGTGTTCCGCGATTCTTCGCGCCCAATCCACAAACGCCTCGATCACAGGTCGCGTGACCGATCCCTCCAAGGCACTCGTTGTGGACGCGAAAGTCAGCGCCATCAGCGCCAGTACAACTTTCCGTTATGAAACAGCGACTAACGGCTCCGGCGAGTACTACTTAACCAATCTGCCTCCCGGCGGCTATCGCATCGAAATCGAGAAAGCCGGTTTCAAGAAGTTAATTAAGCCAGACCTTATCGTTCACATTCAGGACGCTCTGGAAATCAACTTCGAAATGACGCTAGGTTCCTCATCGGAGTCGATCACGGTGGAAGCTGGCGCGCCACAGGTGAATACCGAGTCGGGGACGGTCAGCACCGTGATTGACAGTACGCTTGTCAATAACATCCCTCTAAATGGCAGGAGTTTCCAGACGTTGATCATGCTCACGCCGGGAGTGGTCGTAACCGCGACAGCCTATGACGATCAGGGACAGTTCAGCGTTAATGGGCAGCGTGCGGATGCCAACTATTTCACTGTCGATGGCGTCAGCGCCAATTTCGGCGTCAACGGTTCTGCTCCTCTGACCCAGACTGCTAGCGGAGCGCTGCCCGCGCTCAGCGCCTTGGGTGGGACCAACAGTCTGGTATCCGTGGATGATATGCAGGAGTTTCGCATCCAAACCTCTTCGTTTGCCCCGGAATTCGGACGCACCCCCGGCGGGCAGATTTCCATTCTCACCCGCTCCGGAACCAGCGCCTTTCACGGCACCGCGTTCGAATATTTCAGAAATGACGTGCTCGACGCCAATGACTGGTTCTCCAATTTCAACCACATACAGAAGCCGGAGGAGCGGCAGAACGACTTCGGCGGTGTCTTTGGCGGGCCGGTAATCAAAGACAAGACCTTCTTCTTTTTTTCTTACGAAGGGCTGCGCTTGCGCCAGCCATCCACCCAGGAATCCGTCGTCCCGGACACTTCGTCGCGGCAGCAAGCTCAGGCGACGATGCAACCATATCTGAAGGCCTTTCCTGTTCAAAACGGCGCAGAGCTCGGAGCGGGCGTGGCACAATTCAACGGCAGCTACTCGAATCCCGCATCGCTTGACGCCTACAGCATTCGCATGGATCAGGTGATCAACTCCAAGCTCAACTTGTTCGGCCGCTACAATTACTCGCCATCGAGCATAACTCAACGAGGCCCGTTCCCTTCTAACGGCGTAGTCCTCAGCAACACGGAGTCGCTTTCATCCTCCCTACAGACGTTTACAGTCGGCTTAACGCAAATCATCAACCAGGGAATCAGCAACGAGGTGCGCGCAAATTACAGTAATGACAGAGTTGGCACTGAATACGCCCTGGATAATTTTGGCGGAGCTGTGCCGCTTCCTGATTCAGTTTTGTTTCCCGCCGGGTTTTCGTCCACGAATGGTGCTTTCGCACTCTATATCGCGGGTGTCGGAGAGTTCTTCAAAGGCAAGAATGCGACGGACGAGCAACGCCAGGTCAATCTTCTCGACAATCTGTCGCTGATCGCCGGCAGCCATCAATTGAAGTTTGGCGTGGACTATCGCTGGCTTTCTCCCTTCACCAGTCCGCACGCATACGTTCAGCTTGCGGTATTCTCGGGATTGACGAATACGCCGGGAGGAGCCCTTTCGGGAACGGCCGTGGTCGCCGATATAGAAGCGCTGCAATCCAATGCACTCCTTTCCCATAACTTCTCGTTTTACGGCCAGGACACTTGGAAAATTACGCCGAGACTTACGGTCATGTACGGGTTGCGCTGGGACATCAATCCGCCGCTGAAGGGCAAGAATCTGGCGAACGATCCATTCGCCGTAACGGGCCTGAACGACCCGGCGAATCTAGCGTTGGCGCCGCGCGGCACTTCGCTCTATCAGACAACCTACGGAAACTTTGCGCCGAGAGTGGGAGTGGCGTATCAACTGGGTGGCGGAGCGAATTGGACCTCGGTGCTTCGCGGGGGCTTCGGAGTATTTTACGATCTGGGGTCCGGTTCACTCGGGGGAGTATCCAGCTACTTTCCCTACAGTAACTTCAAGGTCCTTCCGGGTGCCCCATTTCCCTTGAGCCCCCAAAACGCTGCTCCTCCTGCTCTTACCACCAATCCGCCCGTTCAGAACATTCTTGTGGCCGAACCAAATTTAAAGCTTCCACGAACGTATCAGTGGAACACCGCGTTTGAGCAGGCTCTCGGAAGCAGCCAAAGTTTATCGGCGACGTACGTCGGCGCGATCGGCCGCGACTTGCTACGGGTCACGGATCTTTTCGATCCGAACCCGGATTTCGGTTTTGTCGCTGTGACCGACAACTCGGCCACATCGGACTACCATGCTCTGCAACTTAAATTCGAGCGGCGTTTGTCGCAGGGGTTGCAAGCATTGGCCTCGTATACGTGGTCGCACTCGATTGATATTGCTTCGACCGATGCGGCGTTCAACTACCTCAACACGCCGAACTCAGTCGGGAATCCAAATATCGACCGCGGCAACTCGGACTTCGACATCCGCCATGCGTTTACCGCCGGCGTGACCTACAATCTGCCCTCGCCCGGCTGGAACAGCGTTGCGCACGCCACGTTGGGCGGCTGGTCGGTGGATAGCTTCATTTTCGCGAGGACGGCTCCGCCGGCGGACGTTGTCGGCGGACTCGTCTTTACCGATGCTATCGCGCTATACCCGCGCCCGAACGTAGTGCCCGGAGTGCCGCTTGTGCTCTATGGGTCGCAATATCCCGGCGGCAAGGCTTTCAACCCAGCCGCGTTTACCGAACCGGTCACGGGGCAGCAGGGCGATTTCGGGCGCAATGTGCTGCGCGGTTTCGGCGCCTGGCAAGCCGATGTCGCGTTTCAGCGGCAATTTCGCCTCACCGAGAAGGTGGGGCTTCGTTTCCGGGGCGAGTTCTTCAACATCTTCAACCACCCGAACTTCGGTCCTCCCAACAACAATCTGACCAGTCCTCTCTTCGGCTTCTCGACGCAAATCTTGGCAAGCAGTCTGGGCTCCGGAGGCACGAACGGCGGTTTCAACCCGCTTTACCAGATTGGAGGCCCACGCTCGATCCAGTTAGCACTTAAGCTTCCTTTTTAAACAAACAACTATTCCAAGTTCGCGCCCGATCTCTTTGAAAGTCATTTCCGCGTCGCCGCGAGGCCGTGGTTTGCCTCTGTTGTTTGCAACTTCACACACCAGGTCGAGTAAGATGTGTCTTAGCAACGGGCGGCCGCTTCGGCGGTGCAATCATCAAGAACAAGCTCTCCTTCTTTATCGATTCCGAGCGGCTCAAGCAGGACGGCGCCGATTCAATCGTGGCCGGAGCACCGTTTCAATTCCTCACCTGGGGAATCGACTCACCCTTCAAGGAGACGATAAGTGCGGATCAAGAAGCCGCCGATCAGGAGATGGAGAGCGCTCACGCCATCCGTGTGCTCCATAAGACGCCTAACAGGAGAGCAAGGCCGGCCGTGCTGGCCGGCAAAACCAGTGCCCAGAGTCCAAAATGCTGCTCAAGAATTGCGCCCGCGGTGCAGCCCGCCGCGAATCCCGCTACGGCAGGAAGCGTTATACGGGCACGGCGCCGCGCCCTCGTCAGTTCATCGGGCTGGGCTTTATCACGAATAAGCGTCGCCAGATCGACCGTCAGTTGCACGGTGTTAGTGGTGAGCACTGCAGTCGAAGGAAACCCTGGTAAATCGAGTTTAACCATCGCGTTCTGGGTTGCCATGACCGCAACCCCCAACATTCCACAGCATATCGCAATCACGCTGTCCGGATTTGTCAATGGACCGAAGGTAACGCCGAGCACCAGGAATCCCGCCATCAGGAGCCAGTGAAGAATTAGTAGTCCCCGCAGGGTTGCTCGAGTCTCCTTCCCGCCGAAGAAACCGGTCACAAGCGCCAAGACAATCACGAATACAGGCACCGACAGCAACGGCCCGATCTGGCTGAACCCGCCGGTCACGTAATGCGCTGCGAGGATCACCAAATTACCCGTAATGTGGGCAACGAACAGCCCTCCAAGTCCAAGAAAGGTGATGATGTCGGACGCACCGGCGGTGGCACTCAACATTGCAACCAACCACCAGGCCAACATCGGGTGCGATTCCGGAGCAAAATCCGCGCCTGCGCGCACGGCCTGAGTCTGTGTTCCTGCTTTCGTAATAGTGCCCCCTGCGACGGACCTATGTTGGGTGTGGCGTGAACTGTGTCTTCACATCTTTGATTGCTGCGAAAACCGACCGCTCCGGAACACGACATGAGCAAATTCCTGTTCATGTCGTGTTCCGAGCTGACGTCTGTTTACGCTGCTTTAGTGGCAAGCGCCGGTTCTGTCCAATACACCGGCTTGTACACATGGTTACGAATGAACGCGACCATATCAGCCGGACGCTCCACACGAGCAAGCCCCGAATCGAAGACCAGCTTCGCGACGCGAGCTGCCGTCTGGGTCTCAGTTTCCAGGATGTTCGACTGCAGCGGATACAGAAGCCCCTGCTTCAGCAGATCGGACGGAACCTGATCCGCTACCGCCTGTCCGGCTTCTATAAACATCTCGTCTGTGACACGCCTCGCCTGCGTGGCGAAGATTGCCATGCCGACCGCCGGGAATATGTAGAAGTTGTTCGCCTGTCCCGGCAGAAATGTCTGTCCGTTGTAGTGCACCGGTTCGAACTGCACTCCGGCTGCATAGATCGCTTTGCCCTTCGACCAGGTGTAGGCTTGTTCGGGTGTGCACTCGGCCTTCTCGGTGGGATTCGAAAGCGCGAGGATTACGGGGCGTTCATTGATCCTCGCCATAGTTTCAATGACCTTCTGGTTGAAGGCGCCCCCGATTGTGCTCACGCCGATGATCGTAGTCGGCTTGATGCTCTCGATAGCCGCGACGAAATCCCGCGTCGGCGCGTGCTTATGTGCGTACGGCTTTTGGAAATCGACAAGGTCTTTACGGGCCGACTCCAGAAGGCCGTCGACATCGAACATGTAGACCTGTGACTGCGCTTCCTTGAGCGCCATGCCTTGTCCAACCAGCGCTGAGCACAGCAAGTCGGCGAGGCCAATGCCGGCTGATCCCGCACCGAGGAACAGATACTTTTCGTCCTTCAGCTTGGTGCCTTTCAGTTTGCACGCGTTGATCATTCCCGCAAGAGTGATTCCCGCTGTACCCTGCACATCGTCGTTGTAGACGCAGTACTTGTCACGATAACGCTGCAGCAGGTGAACGGCATCCACGCCGGTCCAGTCTTCGAAGTGAACGCAGCATTTCGGGAACAGTTCCTGCACGGCTTGCATGAACTCGTCGACGAACGAATAGAGGTCTTCCGTTCGCGGACGCGTCTTGCTCATGCCCAGGTACAGGGGATCGTGAAGGTACTGTTCGTTATTGGTGCCGGCATCCAGATACATCGGTAGAAGGTACTGCGGCGGCACACCTGCGCACGCCGTGTACAACTGCAGCTTGCCGATCGGAATGCCCATGCCATTGGCGCCCAGATCGCCCAGGCCGAGAATGCGGCCGGCGTCGGTGACACAGATGAATCGCACATCTTTCTGAGGCCAGTTCTGCAGAACTTGCTTCACCTTGCCGCGGCGCGTCATGGAGAGGTACATGCCGCGCGCTTGACGGTAGATGTGCCCAAACTTCAGGCAGGCTTCCCCGATGGTCGGGTCGTAGACGATGGGCAGAAAACGCGCCGGGTCGGACATGAGGGTCCGGTAAAACAGCGTTTCGTTGTGGTCCAGCAGATTGATCAGATAGATGTACCGTTCAAGATCAGTTGGTTTCTGCGCCAGCTGCAACATTACCCGTTGCAGCTGCAGATCTTCAGTTTCTGTGACGTCTGGAACGAGGCCGACAAGTCCGAGCGCTTCCTTTTCCGCGTCGGCGTAGGCGGTTGATTTGTTAAGCAGTGGGTCGTGGAGCAACTCGATTCCGCGCTTTGCTACTGTCATAAGTTAATCTCCTTGTGTGTTTTCCCAAGTGAATGATTTTATTTAGCCCACCTTGAAAAACTCCTTACACGGGCCAATGATGCGTAAGCCAGAGGATGATTGGGACCGTAACTGCTAATGAAAGTGTCGAAAACAGGAGCATGGATGCCGTTTCAGCTTCGGAGGACTTATATCGCGCGCCGAAGAGCACAACCACCGTGGCCAAGGGGAAGCTGCAGCATATCAACGCCTCGCGCGCGAAGGGACTGTTGACATGCAGCGAACGCAGGAGAGCGAGCAGCGCTATATTCTGTACTGTGAGGCGACCGAGTGTACCGAGAAGTACAACACGGGAAAGCTGAAACGCATGAGCCGCCAGAACCAGGCCCACAGCAAAGACAGCAACACCGGAAGTAGTCGAACCTATCAACTGAAGGCACGCGGCTATCACTCGCGGTAGAGGTACTTTCGCGATGACGATCGCAATTCCAACCCCGCGAACCAACCATTTCACCGCGCCATCGCCTCCGCCGAATTCCGTCCGGCGTTCGACACGATCAGCGGCGTCTTGCCGGTTGCTCCACGCTGCAGTTGCTCG
>Ga0209656_10000385_pt1 | contig 28954 bp, 26 predicted proteins | sample BogFormECP12_OM2_FD_188239 | JGI IMG/M metagenome (GOLD analysis project Ga0209656, IMG submission 188239) | Bog forest soil microbial communities from Calvert Island, British Columbia, Canada - ECP12_OM2 (SPAdes) (version 2) | ecosystem: Environmental > Aquatic > Freshwater > Wetlands > Bog ...
GCGCCGGCGGGATTCCGTTGTTGTACTCGCCGCTGACGATGACAAACCCGTCGGCGCGGCGGTACAGCACCGCCAGTCGTTCGAGGCCTTCGGGGGCTCGTCCCTTCGGGTATTCCTTGTACATGCGATCGAGCAGCGGCAGTTGCTCGACCATGGGGTCAACCAGCACCGGTTCGTGCCCGCGCGATTGCAGCGCATCGACAAAGAGTCGCGCGGCCCGAATCCCTTGCCGATCGCGGCGAACAGATCCGAGCAGCACGGGAAATACTAGGCCTGCAGCGGCTTCTACCATCCAATGCTCCTCGCACCGTCAACGATCTCGACCTTAACGGTCGCCCGCACCATCCGCCGGAGGAAAATCGTGACCATCGCTACCACTGCCGTATCGATGGACATCCGGTCGTAGGTCGGGGCATCGCTAGAACACCGGCAGAAATTTTTGGAAGGCGGCAGGAGGGTGGGGTGCTGACATCTCGCCGCGCCGCGTCCCGACGCTTGGCCGGCCGCGCCACCGGCCGCACCAGCGTTTGCCGGGAACGACTAGCGAACGGTTGCTACCGAAATTGCTACCGAACTCGATAGCACGCTACGGGACTAGAACGGATAGGGGGTGATTTCCAAGTTCAAAAGCCCAGACAAACCGCCACGCTTTGGGATGCTTCGGTACGCGCCGAGACGGCCGCGATCGAATTTCAAGACCGGTGCCTAAACCTACTCGGCCGCCTCGTTTGGTACCTGATCGGCATCTTGTCTTCGGATGGGTTAGCGCCGCAGATCGACCTGCACGCTTACGGGCTTTGTCACCCACGAGGCACCATCGTTAAGGCGGAACCTAGCAGCACAACCGGCCCAGGCTGGACGAGCCCGAGCTTCGGCATGGTCGCGCGGATCACTTGGGCAATGTGCGATGGGACGAGATGGGCATAGTGACGCTCGGTCATTCGCGTGTCGGAATGACCTAGGTTCGCCGCGATCACCGGCAACGGCGCTCCAGCCTGCAACAGGTGCGTGGCATAGGTGTGGCGCAAAATGTGAAAGCTGGCCGGTGGATCGATTCCGGCGCGGCTGCAGGCCTCGCGCAGCGGCCGGTGTTGGTGTGACCTTCCCCATCGTGCGCCGTCCGGCCGGGTGAATACGGGCGCCGTGCCCGCCTTTCCGGCGACGTGTTGCTCGAATAGGGCGATCCCGTCGTCGGTCAGCACGACGTGGCGCGGTCGGCCCGCCTTGCTAGCGCGCACGCTAACCGTGCCAGCGTCACGGTCGAAGTCCACGGCGGAGAATCCAACGATCTCGCCGTATCGACACCCGGTGAGAAGCGCGCACTGCACCAACGGACGGAGGTCAGCCTCGCACGCGTTGACGAGCCTCTGCGCCTCGGCATGGCTCAGGTAGCGGATCTTCGGAGCGCTGGCTTCTCGGAATGGCTTGACTCGACGCCAAGCCTTATCGGTCGCGGCGTATCCCTCGCGGAAAGCAAGGTTGAGCGCGGCCTTGAGCACGCCGAAGATGCGGTTGGCGCTCGCACGGCGCTGACGCACGGCGTTGGGATCCTCGAGATCGATGTCGCGGACGTTCTGCCGTTTCGCCGTTTTGCGCGTCCGCAGACGGGCGGGCGCTTCGGCGAGTGCGGCATGCCATTGCCGGATGACGGCCGCCGTCAAAGCTTCGACTTCATGTGCTCCGAGCTGAGAGCGGATGAAGGCTTGGGCGGTGACTTCAAGCCGATCGAGAGCCTTGCCGCCGCGGCACTTGTAGTCGGCGATGTAGTCGTCGAGGCAGCGGTCGACGGTGTAGGGTCCGGCTTTCACCTCGGCATCGAGCGAGGTAAGCCAGCTTCGCGCCTTGGATTGCGCCTGCGCGTAGTCGAGGATGCGTTCTCCATCGGCGTCGAGTGCGTCATCGGCGGGGCCGAGCGCCGCCTCACGACGGCACTTGCCGTCGATCAGCCTCGCGAGCCAGACGCTGCCCTTCGGTCCCTTGCGGTACCCGAGAGCGAACCCGCGGGTGATCGGCACCCAGTACCCGGATTTCTTACCTGGCAGCTTGGCACGTGCGGAACGGGTGTCGAGCTTGGCGTTGCGGACAGTGCGAGCCATAGCAGAATCCGATTTCCCAAAAAATTCTCAAAAATATGTAGGCGGACAGAGGCGAACGTACAAGGACGGGGTTTTGCTAGGCTATTGTCTTATGATGCTGATTCTTCGTCCGAGAATGTCCGTTGACGGCCGCGTTATCCCACTCTCACAGCGGCAACACCGGTTCGAATCCGGTAGGGGACGCCAATAATTTTAAAGGCCTATGGAATGATAGGTCCCCCACGTGTGGTAGCGGAGAAGTCGGCATAAGGTTGGATCGGCCGCGCGGGGATTGACACAGGGACCAGGCCTGTCGGGTGGCGATTATCGAAGCCCGATCGCTAGCCTCAGGACGCCCTGAAGCACGACCACACCCGAAGAAGGCAATTGCCTATTGGTGGTGCAGCACCACCCGCCCGCGCACTTTTCCCCCGCTCTTCAAGTCGCTCAGCGCCGCGTTCGCCTGGTCGGCCCGCCGCGTCTCGAGCGGGATAGGCGGTACCTTGCTGGCCTGAACGAGAGCGAGGAGCTCCCGAAGGTCTTCTAGCGTGCCGACATACGAGCCTTCGATCGTCATCATCTTGAACGGGAACAGCACGGTCGAGATCGGGTGAGCACCGCCGTAGAGCCCGACCATGACGAGTTTGCCGCCCTTGCGCAGGATGCTGACGCCGAACTCCATCGTCTTTGGCGAGCCGACGAAGTCGATCGCCGCCGCGGCGCCGCCTCCCGTCGCCTCAATTACCTGCTTGACCGCGTCGGGTGCCGCGTTGTCGATGGTCGCGACAGCCCCCATCTGGCGGGCATGCGCGCGCTTTTGCGCGTCGATGTCGGCAACAATCAGCTTGCCTGCGACTGCAGCTGGCGCGATGTGCACGGCGCTGCCGCCGACGCCGCCCGCGCCGATGATCACAAGGTGGTCGTCGGCGCCCAAATGCCCACGCGTCTTTTTGAGCGCCGAGAAGGCGGTGATGCCTGAGCAGGTGTAGGTCGCGGCGAGGCCCTGCGGGATGCCCTCATAGGGCAGGAGGTAGCGGCCTTGTGGAACGATCACGTGCGTTCCATACCCGCCGGCGCGCCGCGTGCCGAGAGTGCGCGGGTTGAGGCAGAGCAGTTCCTCGCCCTTGCGGCAGACAGCGCATTCCCCGCAGCCGATCCACGGGTAGGCCACCACCTTGTCGCCGACCTTGACGCCGGAGGCCTGAGGGCCGAGCGCCGCCACCTCGCCCGCGATCTCGTGCCCCATCGTGAAGGGCAGCCGCACGCCGCGCGATTCGAGCGAGATCTGCTGCCCACCGCCCAAATCGAAGTACCCGTCCCAGATGTGCACGTCGCTGTGACAGACCCCCGCCGCCTCGACGCGGAGCAGCACCTCCTCGCCCTTGGGCTCAGGATCTGGGTACTCCCGCGCTTCCAGCGGCTTGCCCCATTCGATGATCTGCATCGCACGCATGCTCGCGTCCTCCGGTCTTCAGAAATTCAGCCTTGCCGGCCGTTCGGCCGGCTGCTTCGGATCAGGCGGTACGCTTCAGATCACCTGGTTGCGCAATTGCGCTTCGCCGCGCCAAAGGCGCCCCAGATTATCGCGCAAGATCTCGATCACATTGTCTTCATAATGTCTAGTCTCACCGGCCGTGTGAGGGGTGAGGAGTACATGCTCCATTCCCCAGAGCGGCGAGTTCGGTGCGAGCGGCTCTTCTACAGTCACGTCGACCCCGGCGCCGGCGATGCGCCGTTCGGCAAGCGCTTCAACAAGTGCCGCCTCGTCGACCACAGGTCCCCGAGCGACGTTCACCAGATGGGCGGAGGGTTTCATGCGACCGAGTGCCTCGGCGTCGATGAGTTTCTCGGTCTCCTCGGTGAGGGGACAAGTGAGAGCGACGAAATCGGCCTCGGCCAAGAGGGGCTTGAGCTCGGCCATGGTATACACCGCATCGGCTGCGCCGCGGCCGGCGGCCGGATCGCGCCGCAGCCCGACGACGCGCATATCGAAGACTTTGGCGAGCTGGGCGAGGCGCCCGCCGATCTGCCCTAGGCCGACGACAAGGAGCATCTTGCCGCCGAGCTCGTCCTCCCGACGGGAGGGATCGCCGATCATGCTGCGCCAGACGCGCTTTCCTTGGTTGTCGCGCGCCTCGGGAAGCCGGCGGCTCAATGCAAGGATGAGGGCCATAGCGTGCTCCGAGACCGCGCGGTAGTTGACACCGCGGGCGCTGGCAAGGCGGATGCTGCGCTTTGCTAGCTCTTCGTGCGGGAACTGGTCGGTACCGGCGCCGATCGCCTGTATGAAGCGGAGCTTCGTTGCGCGGTCGAGCAGGCCGTTCCGCCACAGCCCGGAGATCACCAGCACGTCGGCCTCGCTCACCCGATTTTCCAAGGTCTCGGGATCATGGACGGCGAAGCTATAGATGCCGGTATTGAAGGACGAAAACCGCTCATGCAACCGATAGGCGACATGGGCGAAGCAGATCGCGAGCTTTTCGTTGGGAGGAAGCATGGCCGCACTCCGTTCAATGACAAAATAGGGACGCGCGACGCCCGCGGGCCGGCGCAACCCAAATCCCGCGATCGGCGGCTGAGCCCCTTTCGCTCTCATGCCGGCTGCCGTGTGATATTATCGCCAGCGGCATGCTGCATCCTCCCGATCTGGCGCCGGGTCTGCGCCGCATCGTCCATATCGATATGGACGCTTTCTATGCGTCTGTGGAACAGCGCGACGATCCGACACTGCGCGGCGTTCCCGTCGCTGTTGGCGCCGCCGGGGCGCGCGGTGTGGTGGCTGCCGCGAGCTACGAGGCGCGGAAATTTGGCGTGCACTCTGCAATGTCCTCGGTCTCGGCCCGGCGCAAGTGCCCGGAGCTCGTGTTTGTGTCGCCGCGCTTTGACGTCTACAGGGCCGTGTCGCAGCAGATTCGCGCCATCTTCGCACGCTACACGTCGCTCATTCAGCCGCTGTCGCTGGACGAGGCTTATCTCGACGTAACGGCGCCTTTGGTGGATCGCGGCTCGGCGACTGCGATTGCAGAAGAAATCAGGGCGGCGATCCGCCTGGAGACGGGTCTGACCGCCTCAGCCGGGGTGTCCTACAACAAGTTCCTTGCAAAGCTGGCGTCCGACTACCGCAAGCCGGACGGGTTGTTTGTCATCACCCCGGAAATGGGGTCAGCCTTCGTAGCCGAGCTGCCCGTGGGCAAATTTCATGGCGTCGGGCCGGTGACGGCGGCGAAGATGAACAAGCTCGGCATCCGCACCGGCCTCGACCTTAGACGGCAGACGCGAGAGTTCCTGACGGCCCAATTCGGCAAGGCCGGCGATTATTTCTACCGCGTGGCACGCGCCGAGGACGACCGGCCAGTGGTGGCCGACCAGCTGCGCAAGTCACTCGGTGTCGAGACGACATTCGCGCGCGACCTTGTCGCGTGGGAAGAGGTGGCGCCGGCACTCGAGCCTGTGTTCACCAAGCTATGGGCGGCCTACAGCCGTCATCGACTAACCGCGCGGACCGTGACGGTGAAGATCAAGTACGCCAATTTCCAGCAAATCACTCGCACCCGATCTTGCAGCGAGGCGATCACATCACGGGCGATCATCGAGCAGCTTGCCCTCGATCTTCTTCAGCCTCACTTCCCGCCGTTACGTGGTGTGCGGCTGCTCGGCGTCACGCTGTCGAACTTCGATGCCACCATAGCCACTGAGAACCGCCAGATACCGCTCACCTTGCGATAGCCGAAGTGATCCGAGCTCAATGGGCGCAAATACCTTCGCCTGTATTCTCCAACGATGCTCTGGGCCCGACCTTGGCCAATCACAACGAGAGCGGCCCCCCTCCACCGCATAGCCGGCCGGTCCCTGAGCAATTTCGCGGCCAAAGCGGTGGTCCGAAGCCGCATCGGAGATTATCAGCCCTCAGGTGCATTTTAACGCTGAGGAGGGTTGCCGGCATTTCCGTTCGGCGAGGCGATCCTATCCCTTCGTGGGCGGAAAGGGAGAACCGAGGTCAAGCCGCCGGCCGGAACAACGCGAAGCACTTGTCCGAGTTGAACAGGTAGGATTCAACATAGTCGATGATCTCGGTCTTGCGGCCGAGCGCGTCCATCGCCCCGGCGAGGCAGACCCAGTTCAGGAATTCCTGCTGGCCGGCGTCCTCGATCTGCGCGGTGGTGAGAGAGCGCCAGCGCGCGAAATTGCCGGAGACGAGCTCGTCGAAGCGCGCCCGGTCGCTCGCGACATCAGGGTAGATCCAATGGTGCTTGGCCGTTAGAAACGCATGAGACCAGCTCGACGAGGCGACGAGCGCGACCCGCCAGGGGCTGTCGGCGAGATCACGGGCGACCGCCGCTCCGACATCGAAACAGCGAGACGGGTTGGGGCCCGGCGGATCGACCGCGTTTGGATCGGCGCCGCCAGTCAGATGCGCGCTGCTGCCGCGTTTGGCGATGACCGAGGAGCCGTAGCAATTGACGTGGAACGGTACCACCGGATAGCGAAAGCCGCGCCGATCGTAATCGAGATAGAGGATCGTGTTGATAAATGCGTGCGGCAGTCCGAGCTCGTGGCGCATCGCATAGGCGTAGCTGACGTCGAAGTCGGCCTTGATCAATTCAGCCGCTAGATAGGAGCCGGCGGCGCGGTGCCCGTCTACGCGGACCACCTTGCCGGGGTCCTCACCCCAAACGTTACCCTGCTCGGACCGACCGGGGCGCCCGAACGGGCGGCAGTCGATCGCATCGAGCGCAAAGACGCAGAATGAGGGGACCCCGTCCTCGCGAAAGTTCTCGTACTGGTCGTCGCCCCAAATCAGCACGAAATCGGGCGCGAACGCATCGAGTGCCTCGCGCGCCTTGCGGAAGCCGCCGACGAGGCGGCGGCGATGCTCAGCGGCAGCTTTGCCGTCCTGATTGGCAGCCAGCTCTTGCCGTAACGGCTCGGGCCAGCGCGCCGGCTCCTTCATCTCGGCCGGCACGCGGTCGCTCTTCAAAGTGCGGGTCAGAAACGAACTCATATAGGCGTCGGGCAGCATCAATCCGGGGAAGTGCGTGACCCCGATACCGAGAATTTCGCCCATCGCGGGACTCCTCTGCATCGAGCCGCCGCCATCGCGGCTGCTCGAAAAAGTATAGCAGATCGACGGGCCTAATTGAGTCGCTCTTCGGCTACCAAGTGATCGTTAGTTTGCCGTCGCGCATCTCATAGCTCTGCAGCCGGCTGAGGAAACTCATCCCGAGCAACGAAATGTTGAGATGTTCGAGGACCGAGGCGGGCACGTCGTAGATCGACAGCTGGCCGATCCGGACCTCACGCAGGGTCACCGGGGCCATGCGCGCGGAGCCGTTGGCTGTGTTGACGCGGTGGTTGAACACGAGCTCGCTAGGCGTGATGCCGGCGGCCCGCGCATCCGCTGGTGTCAGCGTGACCAGACTAGCGCCGGTGTCAACAAGAAACCGCACCGAAGCGCCGTCGACCGCAGCGTCGAGGATGACGTGGCCCTGTTCGTTTGCGGGATAGACGAGCGTATTGACTGCCGGGACGGTTTCGGCGGCGCGCGGAGCGGGTTCGGATTTCGTGGTCCGGTCCAAAAAAAATTCCGGACCAAGCTTGACGATGCCGGTGCATAGAAGGGCTATACCGCAGCACCCCAATACCCAGCGCAGCGCCCAACCGATCACGCCGCCATCCCGGTAAGTACCTCCGGCCGCCTGCAACACGCACCCTCGGGCACTGTACGCGGGAGTGGTTAAGGCTTGATGAAGCCGCTAAGGCAGGAACTAATCCGCAGCCTGCGGCGCGTCGGGATAGCTGGCGGCGCGCCAACGCCGCGGACCGATTTCGCGCAAATCGGCGTCGAGGCCCCAGCGGTCCCAACCGGGCTGCGAGGACCGGGCAAACATCTCGAGATAAGGCCCTTCGCACAGCGCCTCGATGCGCGCGTAGACCTCGTCCGGCTTCCTGCTGTGCTCGCGCCGTGGCGAGACGATCAGTTTGCGGACATGTGCCGAGAGGCGATGTGGCTTTCCGCGCGTCGCGAGCAGACAGGGTTCGGGGTTCGCCCGCGTCCAAAACCCGAGCCCCGTGAAAAAACAAACGTCATTATAGAGGGGCTCGGGCTTCCTTAGCTTAGCCCAATAGAAACCGACAGTCTTGTACGTGAAGCCCCAAGCACGTATCACCTCGAAGGCTTTTTCGAGAAGCGGGTCCGTTGTCCACAATAACAACACGCAATCGTCAGCCGCCCATTCGGAGACCGGGAGCGCCTTGATGTCGGCGAGCGTCATGCAGTCGTAATAGGCCTCGGCGCTGCGGCCCTTCCCCTTGCGCGAATAGGTGGAAAACGTCCAAGGCGGGTCGGCGTAAATCACCTTGTAATGGTGGGGCCGCGGCGAGGAACTCATCAGGCCTCTCTGTCGTATTCCAGAGCTTCGTTTTGGCATGCTCGCGGGCGAAGGACACCCGGTCAACCTTACGGTTCCGAGGTCTCAATACTCCTCGCCGGAGCCTTCTTCGGGCGCCTCCTCGGTCGGAAGCCGGTAATTGCCTTTGAGCCAGCGGCCGAGATCGATCCGGGCACAGCGCGTCGAGCAGAACGGTCGGTTATGCGGCGTTGGCGGCTTGCCGCAGACCGGGCAGGGACGCGGCGGTTTCGCCGAGTTGGGCTCCATCGCTGAGCGATATAATCAGACCGGAGTGATTTGGAAGCGGCCACGATCGAGGCTGGGATCGGTCTCGATGGCGATCTCACGCCCGAATCGCTCCTCCAGCGCGCGTAACGCCGCCGTCGCACCGCCGGCCAAAGCCGCAGCGACTTCCGGACTTACGGTCAAACGCCATCGACGCCCGGGCTGCGTTCGTGCCTCGCCGCGTAGCGCGCATAGCGCCTCGTATGCCACCGTGACCGCGGTCTTTTCGGGAGGGCCGCAAGGACCGGGCTCGAGCAGCGCCTCGGCAAGCGGACGCCCGCGGCGCGGCCGCACCAACTCGAGGTGGCCGAGCCGGGTCCAGCCGAGAATTTGCGGGCGCCTAGAGTCGGGCGCGAGCGCTTCGGCGAGCGCGTCGCGGATGCGCTCACGCAATCTACGATCATCGAGGCCGACAAAATCTATGACGATGCCGCCGCCGAGATTACGCAGCCGGATCTGCCGGGCGATGGCATCCACAGCGTCGAGGTTGACCGTAAACGCGGCGCGCTCGGGCGACCCCGTCTGCGGGCTTCCGCTGTCGACGTCGATCAGCACGGCGGCCCGGGTCGCCTCGATATGAACCGAGCCGCCGCCGGCGAGCGCGATCGTACCGGCCAACGCCCGATCGAACACCGCGTCGAGCTCAACCGGCCACTCGGCCTCCGGTTTATGCTGCATCACGGTATCCGGGAAGACGCCGCGGAGTTCCGGGACGATGCCAGGATCGTCCACCAAAATTCGGCTGGGCGGCGCCGGTAGCGCACCGGAGAGCGCGGCGGCGAAGGACAGGGGAGGGTCGAGCCGGGAGGGCGGTGAGAGCCTTGCGGCTCGGTCGGAGATGTCACGCCAACGCCGGTTCAGATCCATTGCTTCTGCGATGAGGGATTCGATCGGCTCGGGCTTGAGAAGCCTAAGTCCAGCTGCGCCTTCTCCAGCGATGCCGGCGAGGCTGGCGCGCTCCTCTGGTGATAAGGTTTCGCCGCCGCGGATGCCCGGTCGTCCCCATCTCAGCTCGACGCGCCTGCCGCGCAGCGCCACACTCGTCGTCAACCGTGCCGCCTTGCCGCCTTGCGCTTCGCGGCGAATTTGGACGACCACGCGCTCGCCTTCGTCGAGCCGCCGGCCGCGCGGTAGGATCTCGCTTGCGGGCAGGAAGGCCAGCCGGTCGTCGCCGATATCGACCAGCACCGCGTCGAGCGCCGGCACCAGCTGGCGCACGCGGCCGAGATGGATGCTGCCGGCCTCGCTTCGGTCGCCGCGTTCGACAAAAAGTTCGACCGGAATGCCGTCCTCGAGCAGCGTAGCGCGCCACTCGCCCGGGCCGGCGGCGATCAGCAGCTCGCAGAGCAAGGCGGTCGGTAGCCGCGGCCGGTGAGCAGCTGAGCCGTCTCGAAGAGCGGCAGTCCGACCACATTCGAATAGGAGCCTGACACCCAGCGGATCAGAGCAGCGGCTCGGCCCTGGATTGCATAGCCCCCTGCCTTGCCACGCCATTCGTCGCTGCAAAGGTAGGCCATGATCTCGGCCTCGCTTAGGCGCTTGAACGCGACTTGACTGTCGACCCGCCGCAATATCAGCCGTTCGTCCGGGCCGGCCAGAGCAATGCCGCCGTGGACACGATGGCGGCGCCCGGACAACAGCTCAAGGCAAAATCGCGCGGTAGCAGGGTCCGCGGGCCTCGGCAGGATGCGGCGGCCGCAAGCGACGACTGTGTCGGCCGCCAGGATATAGGCGCCGGGGTGCCGCGGCATCACGGCCCGCGCCTTCTCCTCGGCGAGGCGCAGCGCATGAGTCGGCGGCAGCTCACCGGGCCGCGGCATCTCGTCGATATCGGCGGGATCGACCCGGTCGGGTTCCAGCCCGATCTGCCGAAGCAGGTTGAGCCGGCGCGGCGAAGCGGAAGCGAGCACGAGGAGCGGCGCCGTCACCACAGGCTTATCCCCGTAGATGCAGCACGCAAATCAGGGTGAAAAGGCGCCGCGCTGTGTCGTGGTCGATGACGACCTTATCAGCGAGCCGCTCCATCAACAGCGTCGATCCCTCGTCGTGCAGCGATCGCCTCCCCACGTCGATCGCCTCGATCTGCGCCAGGCTCGCACGGCGGATCGCCTGGTAATAGTTCTCGCAGATCATGAAATAGTCGCGGACGATACCGCGAAACGGGGCCAGCGGCAGGAGGATCGTCTCGCTCGAACCGTTTGCCGCGGATCGAACCTCGATGCTCAGTCGGTTCTCTTCGATGGTCAGATGGAGATGGAACGGCCCGTCGAGCCCGGAGGCGGGCACAAAGCAGTTCTCTTCCAACAAATCGAAAATCGCGACTGCTCGTTCGTGCTCGATATCGGGGCTGCGGCGGACCACGGTGTGCTCGTCGAGTGTGATGCCGGCGATCCGCCTCTCGCCCTGGGGGTCGCCCATGGCCGTCGGTTCATGCCCTGCGAGGGAGCCGGATCGACAGTGACAGCGCATGCGCCTCCAGCCCTTCCGCCTCGGCCAGACGGATCGCTGCGGGCGCAAGCGCTGCTAAGCTCGCAGCGTCACAGCGAACGAGCGAGCTGCGCTTGAGGAAGTCGAGGACGCTGAGGCCGGAGGCGAAGCGCGCGCTGCGCGCTGTTGGCAGGACATGGTTGGGCCCGGCGATATAATCGCCAATTGCCTCGGGAGTGTGGCGGCCGAGGAAGATCGCGCCCGCATGGCGGACCCGCTCGGCCAGCGCATCTGCCTCGTCGAGCGCGAGCTCGAGATGCTCGGGAGCGATCCGATCGATCAGCGCCGCCGCTTCTTTCCAGTCGGCGACGAGAAGGATCGCACCGTGCGTCTGCCAGCTCGCCCGTGCGATTTGCGCTCGCGGCAATCGCGCCAGATGGCGCTCAACCGCCTCCTCGACCTCGGCCGCGAAGGTGGCATCGTCGGTGACCAGGATCGCCTGCGCCGCGCTGTCGTGCTCTGCCTGCGACAACAGATCGGCGGCGATCCACTCCGCGTCGTTGCGCCGATCAGCTACGACGAGAATCTCCGAGGGACCGGCAATCGTGTCGATCCCGACCCGGCCGAATACGCGCCGCTTCGCGGCCGCGACGTACGCATTCCCAGGCCCGACGATCTTATCGACGGGCGCAATCGTCGCCGTGCCAAAGGCAAGCGCCGCAACCGCCTGCGCCCCGCCGACCCGGTACACCTCGTCGATCCCGACCAGCTCGGCGGCAGCGAGGACGAGCGGGTTGAGGACGCCGCCGGGCGCCGGCACGGTCATCACCAATCGCTCGACGCCGGCCACCTTGGCGGGGATAGCGTTCATTAGCACCGAGGACGGGTAAGCGGCGGTACCGCCGGGAACGTATAGGCCGGCGGCCACGATCGGTCGCCAGCGGGCAGCGAGCCGCACCCCGAGCGGATCGACATAATCGATCGCCGGCGGCAGCTGACGGCGGTGAAAGCTCTCGATCCGCTCCGCGGCGAGCCGCAACGCGGCGACCGTTTCGGGCGGTGCCGCAGCAGCCCCCTCGACGATCTCGCAGTGCGTCAGGCGCAGGCCGGAAGCCGCGAGTTCGACGCCGTCGAAGCGGTTCGTGTAATCGATCAGCGCGGCGTCGCCGCGACGCGCGACATCCTCGACGATCGCCGCGACCACCGCATCGACATCCGCCGCGCTTTCCCGCTTGGCCTCGAGCAGCCGCCGGAAAGCCGTTTCGAATCCGGCTTCGCGCGTTGCGAGCCTAACCGGCATCAGACCTCCCTAAGCGTGCGGCCGGTCGGCGAAATCGGGTCTCACGACGCCGTTGACCAATTGCATCGCGAAAGCGCTCGATCCAAACGCCGACCTCTTCCGGGCGGGTCTTCAGCGCCGGTCGGTTGACGATCAGCCGCGAGCTGACTTCGGCGATGCGCTCGATCTCGATCAGACCATTCGCCTTGAGCGTAGCCCCAGTCTGGACGAGATCGACAATGTGGTGGCAGAGACCGAGGTACGGGGCGAGCTCGACTGCGCCGTTCAGCTTGATGCATTCCGCTTGGATGCCGCGCGCTGCAAAATGGCGGCGGGTGATCTCCGGGTATTTCGTGGCCACCCGGATGTGGCTCGCGCGCCCGAAATCCTCCCGCGCGACCCAATCTGCGGTCGCCGCGACCGCGATACGGCAATGCCCGACATCGAGGTCGAGCGGCGCGTAAATCTCGGAATAGTCGAATTCCATTAGCACGTCGTTGCCCGCGATGCCGAGCTGGGCGGAGCCGAAGGCGACAAAGGTGGCGACGTCAAAGCTGCGCACGCGGATCAGATCGAGCGCAGGTTCGCTGGTCGCGAAGCGAAGCTGACGCGAGCCGGGATCCTCAAAGGCAGGCTCCGGCGTAATACCGAGACGTCGCAACAGCGGCATCACCTCGCCGAGGATCCGACCGTTCGGCAGCGCCAAAATCAATGGCTTGTGGGTATGGCTTGGATTCGCTGCGGCGTTCACACCCGCTCGTCCGCATCATGCCGGGGTTGCCATGGGGTCGGCCAGGGCTCCCCGAGATCCTGCGCGTGGCACAGGATGCGGCTGACCCCCAGCCGTATCGCAGCCCCGTCGGAGAATTCGAGCAGGATCGCGTCTTCCTCGCCGTCGCGCCCGGGTCGAATCGCCAGCAGCGACAAGATCCGCGCGTCCTCGCTGCGGCGGAAGCCGTGATAGGATACGCCGACGACTGCTCCAAAGGTGATGCCGCATAGGGTGCGCTGATAACCGGCCGCGCCGCGCGCCGGGCGCGACGCACGCTCCCAGCGGAATCGGTTAGCGACCATCAGGAATGTATGATCCTCCGGAACAAAGGCGAGGTCGCGGACGGCGACGAGCGCGTCTTGCAGGCACGCCGAGATCACCGCGAGGTCGTCTGCATCCTCGGCGCGCAGCTTGAACGCGGCACCGTCCTCGTCAGCGGGCATCGCGCACCCTCTCGATTCGCGCGCCGCACGCCGAGAGTTTTTCCTCAAGTCGCTCATAGCCGCGGTCGAGGTGGTAGACGCGGTTGATGACCGTCTCGCCTGCCGCAACGAGACCGGCGACGACCAGCGATACCGACGCGCGCAGGTCGGTCGCCATCACCGGCGCGCCCATCAGCGCCGGCACTCCGCGCACCAAGGCCGAGGCGCCGTTGACGTTGATGTTGGCGCCCATGCGGGCGAGCTCGGGAACATGCATGAAGCGGTTCTCGAAAATCGTCTCCGTGATCATCGATGCGCCGGTGGCGGTGGTCATCAGCGCCATGACTTGCGCCTGCAAGTCGGTCGGAAAGCCCGGATAAGGTTCGGTCATGATGTCCACCCCCTCGAGCGGTCCGCTGCGCCGACGCACCCTGAGCCCGTCGCCGGTCGCCGACACCTCTATCCCCGCAGCCTCCAGGATGCGCACCAGGGCCGCCACGAGATCGATCCGAGTGCCGGTCAATCTCACCTCGCCGCCCGTCGCTGCCGTTGCCATGATGTAGGTGCCGGTTTCGATGCGATCCGGGATGATCCGATGAATCGTCCCGTGCAATCGGCCGGCACCGACGATGTGCAGGCGGTCCGTACCGATTCCGTCGATCCGGGCGCCCATGGCAAGAAGGCATGTGGCAAGGTCGGTGATCTCCGGTTCGCGCGCGGCGTTAATCAGCAAGGTCTCGCCCTCCGCGAGCGTGGCCGCCATCAGGAGATTCTCGGTGGCCCCGACCGACACTGTCGGGAACGCGATTTCGGCGCCTTTCAGACCCTTCGGCGCGCGCGCGTCGATATAACCCTGGTGCAGCTCGACCTCGGCGCCGAGCCGTTGCAACCCTTTGATGTGAAGATCGACCGGTCGCGGTCCAATCGCGCAGCCGCCGGGCAGCGACACGCGTGCCCTGCCGCAGCGCGCGAGGAGCGGGCCGAGCACGAGAACCGAAGCCCGCATCTTGCGGACGAGATCGTAGGGTGCCATGGTCGAGGTAATGTGCTCGGCCGACAATTCGAGCGCGTGCCCGCCGCTCCCGACCGTCTCCGGCGAGATGGCGGCACCGTGCTGGACGAGCAGGTTTGCCATCGTCGCGATATCCGCCAGATCCGGAACATTCTCCAGGACCAGCGTTTCCGGCGTTAGCAGACTCGCCGCCATCAGCGGCAATGCCGCGTTCTTGGCACCGCCGATCGGAATTATCCCCTCGAGCGGCACACCGCCCTTGATGCGGATCTTGTCCATCGCCTCGTTCCACACGCCACCTGCCGGAGCGGCAGAGGCACTAGGCCGTTGATCGGCGCGCGATCGGCCATCGGGGTGCGTTTACTGGAACAAACGGGAGCCGCTCAAGCCGGCGGCTCGCGCTCCCGGTCCGTCTCTTGCGATTGCCGAACCGCTTGCCGATCCTGCGCGCGCTTTTGTTCCTTGCGCCGCACCAAGTTATCGCGCAACGCCTTGGCGAGCCTTGCTTCGCGGGCAGCCCGCTCCACACTCTTCTCCGGGGTCATACGGGGCGGCTCGCTCATACCGCGATGCAACGAGAACGCCGCGAAGCTGTCAAGGAGCTACCTACAGCTCGATGCGGATTTTCCACAGCTGAGCCGCTCATGGCGACCTCCCGGGTTCAGCACGACGCTCGGGTAGATCTAAATACAACGAAAAATCAGGATCCCGCGCGACAAAGCTCGGTCCCGCGCCCCAAAATAACCCGTCCAATTAAATTATGGAGCAATTTTCGAGGCCGCGGAACAACCAATTCGGCGTCGGCGATCAACGAAATCCGCTCGGCCCTCAGGGAGCCGGAACAACGGGCAGAGCCTCGTGCTTACCCCTCCGATTTCCCTCCGCCGCAACCACCCCGCAAGGGTTCCACAGTCGATCGACCCGCTCGCCTTGCCAGCCGCCGGGACCTCGGGTATTACCCTGCGGTCGCGCCGGGGGCCAAATTCCCAGGCCGGGAGGCTGCCGTAGCTCAGTGGTAGAGCACTCCCTTGGTAAGGGAGAGGTCGTAGGTTCGATACCCACCGGCAGCACCAGCCTAAACGAACCCGGGAGCCGCAGAAATCCTAGAGTTTCGAGATTAATGACCGCATGCCTGAAACCGACCGCGACTACCCGCAAATGACCGTGGGAGACCATGGGAGACGACGAGAACGTGGGAAAAACGTGGGAAGATTTGAGGGGTAAATTCGAAGTGCGCGACCGCGAGCGGCTGACCTTGGTTCCGGCGGCGCCGGACGGCGACGATGCCGATCGCCGGCGCCGGGCCCGGAACGAAGAGACGGCGGCAATGCGGCGCAAGCTGCGCGAGCTCCGCGGCGAGAGCGAGCGGCCGCAAGGTCTGCCGTTCGAGCGGTTCGGCGCGCGGTTCCGCTTGTTCCGACCAGGCAGCCGGAAAGGCAACGCCTTTTGGGTCGTCGTCGGTACGCGCGGCGATGGCAGCCGCGTCGAGGCCTCGAGCAAGACAAGCGTGCTGCGCGACGCGTTTGCGTTCGCTAATGAGATCGCCGGTCGGTCGGTCGGGGTCCGGTCGCGGCAAGGCCATTTTTTAGTCCTCCCCAAGCGGCAGCATGATGCTGCGAATGACAACTAGCCGGTTGCTGACGCGACCGAGCAGCACCGGGTCATCGAGAACCTCCCATTTGATCGGCTCGGTAACCCAGCTCTGGGCCTCGTCCATCGCGGCGTCCTGCGCGCGGTGCAGGCGCGGACTTAGCCGGATCGCGCCGTAGACGAGAACGGGGTCGGTCGGATGGAGTATCGCGCACCACAACAGACGGTCATCGGTCTTAGTTGTTGTCAGCGGGGCCAATCGAGGATCCTCGACAAGGTCGAAACGTAACGCCGGCCGTCGTCGACGCTGTCATGAATGTAGCCCGAACTTTCCACGGCGCCGTGACGCGAACGTGGGAGACGGCCTCCATAGCCGCGGAAACGCTCGGCTCTATTCCGCCTTGGTAAGGGAGAGGTCGTAGGTTCGATACCCACCGGCAGCACCACCGGCAAAGGGGCGGAAATGCTAAGGTTTCCTGGGGCTTCGGGTTAATGTAGGGAGCCGCGAGAGGCACCGTCGGGCGCCGCCGCACGCCCTCAGACGCCAACAAACGCCGAACATCCGTGTGAATTCAGCAGGAAAAAATCCACGTTTTGTTCTACTGGGGCCGCGTCGGGGCAGGGCTGGCTATCCGGCTCGCCAGCCGCTTTTTTATGCGCGCCGAGTTGTCATCCCGGCGTGCGCACCCCGAACCTGTTTACCCGCTGGCGGCACCCGAGACTCCAGCGCCGGCGCGGGGCGCTGGTGCGTGATCGCGGGAGTCGGCCTGCGCCAGTAGAGCAGGTTGGGCGGCGGGCGAGGCGCCCCAACAGATCCGCTTGCTGTCGTCTGCTACAATACTCAGGCCGGCGAGCGCAGTTAAGATGTGATGCGTTCGGGCTCGGGCCGTTCTACCACGGCGAGACCTTCTACCGTGGTTCGAGCAATAACGGATTGCTCGGGGGGTTGGCAGGGATAGCGCAGCGATTTGCCAGCGCGCTGATTTGGAGGTGAATGTGCGAAAACTCGTCCTAACCACCGCTTCGGCATCGGCCCTCGGTATCGGCGGAGCCGGTGTGAGCCAAGCGGCCAACACGAGCAACATGGCCCCGAACGCCGGATCGAACATGCCGGCAATGTCCGGAACTCCCTCTTCTTCCCAGACCATTGTGAACCCTTCAAGAGACGAGGTCCGGGAGGCTCAGCAGCAGCTTCGGCACCAAGGGCTCTACCATGGGCGGATAGACGGGATCCTCGGTCCGGAGACCAAGCAGGCGCTCGCGCAATTCCAAAAGAACAATGGCCTGAGCCAGACCGCAACACTCGATCGACCGACAATGGACAAGTTGCTCGGCAACACGGGTGTCGGCCAGGGTTCCAGCACGCCGCCGACGGTTTATCACGGCACTCGGCCGATGACAAATCCGCAACCTGCTAGTCCCAGTGCAGGCGGAGTTGGCGACCATAACGCGCCGAAGCAATAACCGCGTATGAAGCGGAGCCTGCCTCGCGCCACGTCGGAGGCGGGCTCCCCCAGCCAGCTGCCTTTAATCCCGGTGTTCCGGCGCTAGGCTCCTGCCACGGGCCACCAGGCCTTGAGCTGGTCCACTGTGCCGGCGAATTTGCTGCGGTCGCAACGCCCGATGCCCGGCACCGGAGCGACCGCGCTGCCGACCTGGCCGTCGGTGTGCTGCCACAGCCGCCACTCCGTGAAACCCGGCGGGCAAATCGGGTTGCTCCCATACTCTGCTAACCACAGCGGGCATTTCGACAGCGTCGCGTTTGGTGCCGAGAGCATGAATCGGTCCATATAGACGATCGGCCACATGCCGGTTGCGGCCTGCACGCTCGCGGCCGCCGTGGCGGCCTGCATGACGCTCGCCTGCGACGCCGGATAAGGTTCCCAATCGATCGCGAACCAGCTGAGGCCGGCCTCGGATTTCGCGACCGTCAGGAAGTGCGCGACCTGCTCGGCTGGGTTGCTGCCGTCGAGGAAGTGAAAGGCGCCGATCAGAAGGCCCGCCGCTTTCGCCTCAGCGACGCGCGACAGGAACGTCGGATCGACGAACCCCGTCCCTTGGGTCGCCTTCAGGATCACGGCGAGGATCGTATTTCCATTCGCATCTGGCACGGTCGCCGTCTGCACGAAGTCTTGGCTCACTACGTCATAATGCGAGAGGTCGATTACGACATCCGACATGACGGCGGGAAGATAGGGTGCGGGATTGGACATTGCTCAATTTCGCATAATACTGATTGCAGAGAAGGTGGCTAGATGACCCCGATCCCCACCGTGGTTTGCCGAGGAGAGCGGGAGAGCAAGTTATGATGACTATCACAGCAATATCATATTGTCAATTAATAATCGGGTGGGGAAGAGGCGAAAGGCCGTCGCTGCCGTCCGAAAAGGCTAAGCAATTGCGGTTCGGCCGTTTGGGGGCGCGTCCGGCCGTTCTAGGATCGTTCGCGGCTAGAAGTCGACCGTATCCTCGTTGCGCTCGGCGAAATAGGCGCGGGTATCCTCACGCAACCGCGGCTTGTTACCGGCGAGCTCAATCAGGCCGTCGCGCCGGTGCACGATGTCGACGTTCGGATCATAGTGGTTGCGGATCAGGATCTGCTCGCGCGTAGAGTAGCGCCGCGCCTTTAGCGGTCCATGCCATAAGTGAAAGACGATGCCCGGCACGAGGCCGATGTCTTCCTGGATCGCCCCACGAGCCCTCGCCTTCCAGGCTTTCAGCGCGTCCCGATACTGCGAGGTATAGTCGTTATCGCTCAGCAGCATGTCCGCCATGTCGAAATGGCCACAGGCCATGTGGTAGTCGGCCGCACCGAGTAGGCAGACATCTAAGAGCCCCCCCATCGCGTCAAAGGCGGCGCGCCGGTAGGCCCACGCCGCTCCGGGATATCCAAAGTCGAGCATCTCGACGGGCCCGGCCTTATGCCAATACTGCCCCTCGCCCTGCACGCGACGGCTGTGCACGTACGAGTGCATGAAGCTCCTTCCGTGCCCGGCGAATTCATTGCGCGGACCCAGCCAGATAATATCCGACGAGATCTGCACCGCCTTGAACAGTTGAAGGGCATGCAGCGTTTGCTCTACCCAAGCCTCGTCGTGGAACAGCATGTCGCCATCGATCAGTGCCACATATTGCATATCCGAGATTGCGGCCACGCCGATGTTCTGCAGGTTTTCTTTGCGCCAGCAAACCGATTCGGTCCGCAGCCTGACCCGACGCACTCCCTCTCGGTCAGATAGGTCGAATGGGCGATCGCCGTAGGCGAGCTCGACAGTCGTCAGCCGCACGCCAGCGTCGATCATGCCTTGCTCGAATCGCTGAAAGTTGCTCAGCCGCGAGGTCCAGCGCAGATGGTTGTCATAGACGGAAACGACATCTAGCAGGCCAAGATTGAACACGGCGACTCTCGGATGAGCTGGGGGCAGGGGGGCGACGAGCCCAGGTGTATTAGTACTATAGCAATCGTGATATTGTCAATATAAATGCCAAAGTCTTAACACCCCTGAAGCCCGCTGCCAACACCTAAGCGCCGGAGGTTGGAGAGGACACGGCCGCCTGCGACCGCTCGGCAACCCGGTCCCTGCCGCCGGTCCCAAGCCGCTCGCCGCGATACCTTTGGGACCAAATCGGCTCCCACCACCAACGATTTCCGAGGTACCAGGAGACCGTCTTGCGCAGCCCGCTGTCGAAGTTTTCGACGGGCTCCCAGCCCAGCTCGCGCCGGATCTTGGCGATGTCCATGGCATAGCGCAGGTCATGGCCTGGACGATTGGCAACAAATGTGATCAGCCGCTGATGCGGCCGATGTGGCGACTCCGGCAGCATCTCGTCGAGCAATCGGCAAATCGATTCCACGACATCGAGATTGGTCCGCTCGGCGTTCCCCCCGATATTGTAGCTCTCGCCGGCCCGCGCCCCGCTCAAAATGGCGAACAGCGCACGGGCGTGGTCCTTCACGTAGAGCCAGTCGCGGATATTGTCGCCTGTCCCGTATATTGGGATCGGCTCGCCGTGCAGCGCCTTCAGGATGGCGAGCGGGATCAGTTTTTCCGGAAAATGGCAGGGCCCGTAATTGTTCGAGCTGTTGCTGATCATCGTGGGCAGCCCGAAGGTCTCCCGCCATGCGCGCACCAAGTGATCGGCGGCCGCCTTTGACGCCGAGTAGGGAGAGTTCGGTTGATATCGCGTGGTTTCGGTGAAGCTGCCGTTAACCCCGAGCGAACCAAAAACCTCGTCGGTCGAGACATGATGAAAGCGGAATAGCGCCGCGCGTTTCTCCGGAAGCCTCTGCCAATGGGCCAGCGCCGCTTCGAGCAGCACGCAGGTCCCCTCGATGTTGGTCTTGATGAAATCGGCCGGACCGTCGATCGATCGATCGACATGAGATTCCGCCGCGAGGTGTAGGACGGCATCGGGGTCGAACTCGCGCAGCAGCGCGCCGATCGCTTGCCGATCGCAGATGTCGACCTGACGAAACGCGTAGCGGGGGTTCGATTCGATCGCCCGCAACGAGCTCAAATTCGCCGCATAGGTCAGCTTGTCGACGTTGAGAACCGTGGCGTTCAGTTCGCCGACGAACAACCGACAAACCGCCGAGCCGATAAAGCCGGCACCACCCGTCACCAAAACCTTCATCGCCAGCCGCCCTGTTTGCGATGCCGGGGCAAGCTACGCCGAGCCACGCGGATCGAGCAATATGCCCCGTGGACCCCTTCGCTTGCTGGCGGTAACAAACTTGCAATATGCTGCTTCTGGGGTGAGCATCGCGTGCCTGTCTCCGCTGGCGCCGATGTCGAGACGCCGGCGAACCGCCATCGAAAAGATGGTCGGTAACTACGGTTCGGCCGTCGGGGGCGACCTCCTAACGGTATCGGGAGGGCGAATGTCGAGACGGATTTCCATCTCCGCACCGCTGAGCGCGCTGCGGCCATCGGCAATTCGTGCTTCCTTGCTCGCGCTGGCCTTTACGGTCTCGCCCGGGGGCGCGAGCGCCGCGGACAAGCTCGTGCTCCAGCTTCACCGCGCGGCGCAGTTCGAGTTTGCCGGCTACTATGCGGCGCTGTGGCAGGGCTTTTACCGGGAGGCCGGGCTCGAGATCGAGATCAAGCCTGGTGCCCCTCCGGGAACTTCCCCGATCGACCCGGTCCGTGAAATCGCCGAGGGTCGTGCCCAGTTCGGGACTGGAACGGTTCAATTGCTGATCCGGGCGGCCCAGGGACAGTCACTGGTGCTGTTGGCATCGATTTTTCAACAGAGCGACGCCAGGGTCTATTATCGCGCGGATGGCGACTTCTCCTCGCCCGAGGCGCTACTCAACGGCAGGATCGGGCGGTTGCCCCCGAGCAATATTCTAGACCTCGAGCTGCGCACGGCGCTCTATGCCGAAGCAATCGATCCGGATAGGCTGAGATCTCTGTCGAGCGAGCCAGGCCAGGCCCTCGCCGACCTTGCCAGCCACCGGGTCGACGCCGCGGTCGGCTCGGTCTGGGAGCTGCCCTGGCAGGGACGAGAGCGCGGCGTTGCGCTGAAATCTTTCAACCTTGCAGGCTATCGCGTCGAGTACTACGGCGACAGCCTATTCACCTTGCAACGTCTCGCGAAGACCGACCCAGCGGTGGTTCAGCGCTTTCGCGAGGCTTCGGTCAAAGGCTGGGGGTATGCCTTGCAGCACCCCGACGAGATCGCGACGCGCATTCTCGCCGAACTGCCGGTGCAAGTAGCGGTGTCCGACCCGGCCGGCTTTACCCGCTACCAGACCGAGGTCGCGCGCAAGCTCGCCCGTTATCCCGACGTCCCGCTCGGCCATTCGAACCCGGAACGCTGGAGCCGCATTCAGCAGGGCTTGATCGAGATCGGAGAGATTACGCTTCCGGCCGATCTCGACGCCTTTCTCTACAATCCCGACGCGCCAACCCGCAGTCGTAGCGACTGGCTGACGCCGATCCTCGCCTTGGCCGGCGCCGCCGCCTTGCTTGCCGGCGCAGGCTTTCTGTGGCGGTGGGGGCGGGGGCGGAGCGCTGCTCCTGCAGGAGTCGCCATCGGCGACCGCAAGCCGCCCGGCAAGGCGGTGGCGCGGACCGCGGCATTATTTGCCGAAACCCGCAAGTTCTCCGACCGGCTCGCGGCGCCGCTCAACCAGCTCCGTGAACAAATTCGCGTGCAGTCTCGCCTCACGCAGTTGTGCGCTGCAGCATCGCGCTCGCTGAACGCTTTGAGGATGCTCGGCAACCCAAGCAGCATGCAATCTCACCCCCTCGCGCGATTGCGCGGCGCAGCGTCTGAAGCACTGAGCCGCCTGGCGAGTGTGACCCGCCGACTCACAGCATCCAGCGGGGGCAGTGTGCCGGCGCCGCGCCCGACCGATCTCAATGCCACGCTGACAACGCTCGAGCGCTCCATCCGGCGACGGGTTCCGGGTTCGGTCAAATGCCGCTTTTCGCTGCTGCCCGAGCCGTGGCACTGCGACGCTGACCCTGATGCCGTCGCGTCAGCGACCTTCGATCTCGTCACAGCAGCGGTCGCTGATATGCCGGCCGGCGGGGATCTGATCATCGGGACCCGGCAATATGCGATCGACGACGCGATGGCTGCCGAACTCCCTGGTTGCGCCGCCGGAGATTATGTCCGGCTGACCGTCAGGGACAACGGCCCCGGCCTTTCCCAAGAACGTCTCGACAGCATCTTCGACCGGGCGACAACCGCTCGACCGGCCGTCGGGGCCGCCGCGGAATTGACCCGACGGCTGGGCGGCTTTGCCCGCGTCGAAAGCGCCGAAGGCATCGGGACCGCGGTGCATCTCTATTTTCGCCGGGCCGTCATCGCCGCCGATGAGAGCGCGCAGCAACCGCCCGACGACCAGCAGACAAAAGCCGCGGCCGCATAGCGAGCCGATCCCTCACGCCCGTCTGGGGCGTCCGCGAGGGCTCTTTGTGCAGTCACAATGTCAGCTCGGGTAAATCGATCCAGCGCCGCCCCCGGTTGCTTTGATGGCAGGCCTCGGCGAGCTGGACCCCCTTCGCCCCTTCGAGCAGCGGTGACGGAAACGGCGCCTCTTCCGCGACGTGCCTGAGAAACGATTCCCAGCCCGCCCGGTAGCCGTTGCGGAGTGGTTCCACGTCGGGCAGCTCCTGCCATTGCTCGTCGAAGACCATCGATTGCGGCCGTTCCGGGTCGAAGAACGGCTTTGGCGTGGCCACCAGAGGCTGCACGAAGCAGCGGTGGAGGCCGCACACCGCCGAGCCTAGGGTACCGTCGACCTGGATCTGCAAGAGGTCGTCGCGCTTGACGCGGCTCGCCCAGGACGAGCTGACCTGCGCCAGAACCCCGCCCGCGAGCTCGAAAGTCGCGAAAGCGTGGTCCTCGACGTCGACATCGTATGACCGCCCCGCCTCGTCGCGGCGCCGCGGCTGGGCGGTCGCGTGACGGCACGACACCGCTTTGATCTCGCCCAGCAGGCGGTCGAAAATATAACGCCAGTGGGCGAACATATCGAGGACGAGGCCCCCGCCCGTCTCCTTGCGGTAGTTCCAACTCGGTCGCTGCGCCGGAGCTAGCTCGCCGTCGAACACCCACCAGCCGAAATCCAGCCGGACCGAAAGAACCCGGCCAAAGAATTCGGCATCGTAAAGCTTTCTCAGCTTACGCAATCCAGGCAGGAACAATTTATCCTGCACGACGCCGGCCTTGAGGCCGGCGCGCTGCGCACGCCGTGCCAGAGCCAGCGCCTCGGGCAGGGTCTCGGCGATCGGCTTTTCGAGATAGACGTGCTTGCCGGCGGCGATCGCGGCGCCGGCGCGCTCGGGCCGTCCGCCGGTCGCGCTGGCGTCGAAGTAGATCGCGATGCCAGGATCGGCAAGGCAGGCATCGCGCTCGGTGCTCCATCTCAAGCCACCGTTCGCCACCGCCAGGGCGGCGAGCCTTGTCGGGTTGCGGCCGAGCAAAAACGGCTCGGGCATGAGGCGATGACCGTCGTCGAGCGGTAGCCCGCCCTCGGCGCGGATCGCCATCAGCGAGCGCAGATGCTGGGTGGCGCCGAGGCGCCCGGTAGCGCCTTCTACGACGATGCCGATCGTGCGCGTGTTCATGTACTGACTCCGTTGACCCCGTTTTGACGCCCGATTTTCCCTGCCGGACGGGGAATTCCCGGGGAAAAAATCGAAGTGCAGCCCGTCAAAACTCCAAGAACAGTATATTTATCAGACGCTTATGGTCTAGGATGGACGCGTTTTAGACGCCTCCTGAGGGAGGCTTTGACGATTTTTCTGACGCCCGGATCCGGCACGGATGAGCGGCCGGAAATGCCCGGCCGGCTCCCCCATTGGCGCGGACGATACATCCCAATTTTGTCGTCAAGACGGCCGTCCCAACGACCTCACCGAGGCCTCTCAGGGCTCTTTCCCGGAATCCTCGCCGGCCGCCAGGCGAAGGCCTTCCAGCAGGTGCTCCATGTCCTCCGGGCGGGTGAACACCCGGTTCTCGCCGCGGAACAGGCTGGCCATGAAGTCCGGGGCGAAGCCGTCGAGCACCGCCCGCTCCTGCGCCGCGCGTTCCAGATCGCCGGCCCGGGCGCAGCAGGCAATCATGATGGCGCGCCGGATCACCCCGGCCGGTTGCGATTGGATCGCCAGCCCAGCCCAACGCACGGCTTCCGGGTATTCGTGCCCGCAATAGCTCGCCATCGCGAGCGCGAGCTGGGCGCTTCCGATCCAACTGTCGCGCGGGTTCAAGCGAATGGCCAGCAGGGCGTGCGCCTTGGCCTCCTCGCCCAAACCCACCGCGGCCTCAGCCCAGGCCAGCATCACCAGCGTGATGGCGGAATTCGGATTGACGTCGAGCGCCCGGCGCAAGTCGGCGATGCCGCGCTCCTGTTCGCCGCGCATGACCCGCGTGGCACCGCAGTGGGTCAGCGTCCGGTAGTCGAGCGCATCGATGCCCAGCATGCGCTCGACTGCGGACCACGCCGCGTCGAGCTCCCTTTCCGGTTCCGGGCCCCAGCGAAGCAGGTGGCACAGGCCGTGCGACCAGGCGAGAATCCGATGGGCGGAGAGCGACGCGGGATCTACGGCGATCGCCTGCTGCGCCGTGGCGATCGCTTCCAGCATCAGCGACTGCTGCCCTTTGTTGACCGCTTCATTGAATAGGCCTTGGGCCCGCCAGGTGAGCTGGGCGGCATTGTCATTCGGGCTGGCGCGACGGGCATGGGCCACCTCCGCCAGCTCCACCTCGGGCGCCACCGCCGAAACGATATTGCGCGTGACCTCTTCCTGGACGGCGAACACATCCTCCAGCTTCCGGTCATAGCGCTCGGCCCAAAGGTGGTTGCCGGTCGCGGCATCGATCAGCTGGGCGGTCACCCGCACCCGTTCGCCAGCCTTGCGGATGCTGCCCTCGACGATGTAGCGGACGCCCAGCTCGCGCCCGACCTGCTTCACATCCACCGCCTTGCCCTTGTAGGTGAAGGTGCTGTTGCGTGCGATCACCGACAGCGCGCGAAACCGCGACAATTCGGTGATGACGTCCTCGACCATGCCGTCGGTGAAATATTCCTGCTCCGGGTCGCCCGACATGTTCTGGAACGGCAGAACCGCGATCGACGGCTTGTCGGGCAGCGCGAGCGCGGCGGCTGGCGAGGCCGCCGCCGTCGGCGCCTCGCCGAGCCGGATGCGGTACACCCGCACCGGCCTTGTGATGTTCTTTACCTGCTGCTCGCCCAGATCCTCGAAGGCGAGGTCGAGCTTGTCGCGCACCTGCTCGTGCGCCGAGCCGCCGAGGCAGATGCCGCCGGGCTCGGCCAGCGCTTCGAGGCGTGCGGCGATGTTGACCCCGTCGCCGAAGATGTCGTCCTCGTCGAGGATGATGTCGCCGAGATTGACCCCGATGCGGAACTCGACGCGCTTCACTTCCGGCACCTCGGCATTGCGCTCGGCCATGCCGCGGCGGATTTCGACGGCGCAGCGCACCGCATCGACGACGCTGGCGAACTCGACGAGCAGCCCGTCGCCGGTGGTCTTGACGATTCGGCCATGGTGGTCGGCGATTTTCGGATCGAAGTGCTCGCGGCGCAGCGCCTTGAGGCGTTCGAGCGTACCTTCCTCGTCCGCCCCCATCAGCCGCGAATAGCCCGCCACATCGGCGGCCAGGATCGCGGCGAGACGGCGGGTCGCGGTCATGTCGTTTCGCCGGCCGCCAGGCGCAGGCCCGAGAGGTAAAGCTCGCGGTGCCCGGGGTTACGCAGGAAGCGGGCGTCCGATATCACGACAGAGGCGATGGCTCGTAGCCGCTCGATGATCGCTCGTGCGTCGTCGAGCCGACCCATATGGGCGTAGCAGGCGGCGAGAACGCGCTGCGGCTGCGGGGAGCTTGGATCCTCTTGGATCGCGAGGAGGAGCTTCGGCACTGCCTCGTCGAAACGCCGGCTGAAGAACAGCGCGGTGCCGATTATAAGGAGCGACGACCCGACGCGAGCGCGGGGACTGAGGCGCAGCGCAGCCTCGATATGCTCAATCGCGATGTCGGGTTGGCCCGCCCAATTCCTGAGGACGCCGCTGACGTGCCATCCCCGCGCGAAGCTCGGGTTGAGCGCCAGCGCACGGTCGACCAATGCCATCATGGCGCCGATGTCCTCGCCGAAATGGGCCAGCGCTTCGGCGGCATTCACTAGGATGCCCGGGTCGTCGCCGGCCACTTCCAGGGCCCGCCTGGCGAAAGCGGCGCTCCTCAGACGGTCCGCCTCCCGATTTTCGCTCCGACCGTCCATAAGCAGCCGTTGACAGCAGAACGCGGCCCAGGCGAGCGCCGGCCCGTAACGCGGCGACCGACGGCTTGTCGGGCAGCGCGAGCGCGGCGGCTGGCGCGGCCCCTGCTGTCGGCGCCTCGCCCAGCCGGATGCGGTAAACCCGCACCGCCCTAGTGATGTTCTTGACCTGCTGCTCGCCCAGATCCTCGAAGGCGAGGTCGAGCTTGTCGCGCACCTGCTCGTGCGCCGAGCCGCCGAGGCAGATGCCGCCGGGCTCCGCCAACCCTTCGAGCCGCGCCGCGATGTTTACCCCGTCCCCGAAGATGTCCCCGTCCTCGAGGATGATGTCGCCAAGGTTGATGCCGACGCGAAATACGATCCTCTGTTCGTCGGGCGTCTCCGTGTTCTGCTCCCCCATACCCCGCTGCACCGCGACCGCACAGGCGACGGCCTCGACGACGCTCGGAAATTCGACCAGCAGGCCGTCGCCAGTGGTCTTGACGATGCGGCCCTTGTGCTCGGCAATCTTGGGATCGATGAGTTCGCGGCGGTGCGCTTGGAGCCGTGCCAGAGTGCCGGCTTCGTCCGCGCCCATCAGCCGCGAATAGCCGGCGACGTCGGCAGCGAGAATGGCCGCGAGACGGCGTTCAACCCGCTTTCCGCTCAATGCTCCCTCCCGGACGGGCGACACCTCGCGACTTCGGGCTGCCCCGAGATCAAGACCTTCAGTCTGCTCTCCTGGTGGAAGCCGTTCAACGGTGCATGGCCTTCCAGAAACGCTTGGTCGGCATCGCCGCAACCGCGGCGGATATCCCTCGGCAGTCGCCACCCGCGCCCATTGAACCCGGATGACGCCAAACGTCGCCCACCTTGTGCCGCGAGAAGCCGGAGGCTAGCTCCGCGCCTGTCTGCGGGCGTCGTAGACCTGGAGATTGCACAGCGCCGCGCGCAGGATCGGGGCGTAGACACCGAGCCGATCGGCGCGGCGGACGAGGTCGCCGACGATGTGGTCGGCCTCGGTCGGGCGTCCGGCCTCGATATCGAACAACATTGAGGGGGCGGCATCGGAGCCGGTCTGGCTATAGCCGCGACGGTACAAGTCTATGATCGCGGCCGGCGGCGGATATCCCTCGGCGGTCGTGACCCGGGCGCATTCCTCGAGAGCGGCGGTGACAAAACCGGCCCCGGCGGGCGCCGCGGCAACCTCGCCGGCCCGAGCACGGGTCAGCACGGCAATCGCCGCCGCGGCGGCAAAGCCCGAGAATTTCGCCCACATCTCCGCGACTATGTGGTCGCTGACCGTGCTTGGAACGCCACCGGCGTCGAAAGCAGCGCGGATCGCCTCGCACCGGGCAGAACGCTCCCCGGTCAGTTCCCCAAACGAGGTCTGTCCGCTCCCGTGGCCCGGCACCAGGATGTCGCCCTCCGGCGTCCGCACCACCGAAAACAACGTCACGCCGCCGAGCACCCGGACAGCGCCGAGACGATCGCTCAAAAGGGCGATGTGGTTTATCCCGTTCAGCACCGGCAATACCGCGCCGCCGGGGCTCAGCGCCGGGGCAAAATCATCGATCGCGGCGTCGAGGTCGTAGGCCTTGCAGGTGAGGAACACGACGTCGTAGCGGCCGTCGATGGTGCCGTCGCTCACGGTCTTGACCGGCGTTCTGAACTCGCCCTCCGCCCGCTTGATGACGAGCCCCCGTTCGGCGAGCTGCGACGCCCGCCGCTGGCGTACCAGAAAGGTGACATCGGCGCCGCCCTTTACCGGCATGCCGCCGTAATAGCCGCCGAGCGCTCCCGCGCCGATGATCAGAAACCGCATGACAGCCTCCTTGTCTCTTTATCGCGAGCCTCTTGCAGAAATGCGGAAATGGCTTGGTTTCTTCACGCTGGCGCTAGTTCAAGCGGGGAGCGGGAAGGGCTGACGGTTGAAGAGGCGGACGAGAGCGTCAGCGGCCAGGGCGGCGA
>Ga0209656_10000386_pt1 | contig 28934 bp, 29 predicted proteins | sample BogFormECP12_OM2_FD_188239 | JGI IMG/M metagenome (GOLD analysis project Ga0209656, IMG submission 188239) | Bog forest soil microbial communities from Calvert Island, British Columbia, Canada - ECP12_OM2 (SPAdes) (version 2) | ecosystem: Environmental > Aquatic > Freshwater > Wetlands > Bog ...
AGGCGACGCGATAGCGCTGGCTACCAGACCCGGATGTAGTCGATGAGCATTTGCGACGGGAAGTTACCCAAGGCAGGATCGCCGCCGCCCGGACCGCCGACCGCAAGCGTGAACATCGGCGTCATCCAGTAGCCGGGGTTGTTGAACGGCCACCGGAAGTCGTCAGGAGCACCACCGTGGACGTGGATGGGCTTCGGCGGAACACTGAAGTACTGTGCACCGTCCCGCGAGAATTTAAAACCGTCAGTATCCCAACGCATTTGCCAGGTGTGCCACGCGCCGTCAACCATCCCGGGAATCGATCTCCCTTCCCAGGTTTTCCCGTTGGATGCCGCGTGGACCGTGGTTCCCGGGGGCCATGAGCCGTTGCCGTACCACTCGAAGATGTCGATCTCGCCGTCGGGCACCGGGTCCTCGTTAACGGTCCAGAAGGACGGCCAAAGGCCGGTGGACAAACAGTCCAGCTTTATCCGCGCTTCCCAGGTGGTGCCGATGAGGCCCCGCCAGTTGCCGCGCAGTTTGCCGCTGAAGTAGTCGCCGTTTTCTTGGTTGGCGAGCAGGACCAAATTGGAGTTGCCGTCGAGGAACACGTTTTGGGCGCGGTATGTCCCCGCGACCGGCGGCCACACGTCGTCCTGCCAGGTTTGGACCGTCCACTTCGACAGATCGGGGCCTTGGCCGGCCGGTCCGTCAAACTCGTCCTGGAAGATATAGGGCCCGGCGGGGCCCGCTGATGGCGCAGCTGGCGGGGCCGCATGGGTGGGGTCAGCGTGTGCTGCCGGACCGCTTACCGCAGCCGCAAGCATGCCCAACCCCGTCGTCAACAACATGTCGCGTCGATTCATCTCCGGCACAGCACGACGATATCGGAGATGGTTTGGCGGCGCGCGGAGGAGGCGGCAGAATGTGGTCCGCGTCGCTGATCTTAGGCCGGTCCTAGGGGTCTGCAGCCGACCTGACCAGTGCGTATTCGCTCGGCGATCCGGTCGTCACAACCTGGAGCTCGCAGCCTGAGCTAGGGCGTGCGCAGTCCCTGACGGCTGACACCAGCCCCAACCCGAGGCTGACTCGCCGCGCTTGGCAGACTGTGCGCATGGCACAGATAACTATGCGTGGAAACCCGATCAACACCGTCGGCGATCTGCCTGCCGTCGGATCTCCGGCCCCGGCCTTCACACTGACCGGGTCCGATCTGGCACCAGTGAGTAACGACCAGTTCGGCGGTAAGCCCGTGTTGCTGAACATCTTTCCGTCGGTGGACACGCCCGTGTGCGCCACCAGCGTGCGCACCTTCAACGAGCGCGCCGCCGGGGGCGGTGTGTCTGTGCTGTGCGTGTCCAACGACCTGCCGTTCGCGCAAGCGCGGTTCTGCGGTGCCGAGGGCATCGAGAACGTGAAGTCCGCGTCGGCGTTCCGCGACAGCTTCGGGCAGGACTACGGCGTCACCATCGCCGACGGTCCGTTCGCCGGGCTGCTCGCCCGGGCCGTCGTGGTCATCGGCGCCGACGGCAATGTCACCTACTCGGAGCTGGTGCCCGAGATCGCGGAAGAGCCGAATTACGACGCGGCGCTGGCCGCGCTCGGCGCATCGGCCTAATAGCGTCGCGGCAGTGCAGCGACCATAGCTTCGACTTCAGCTCTGGTAAGCGTGGCGATGCTGCCGTCGGGTAGTCCGAGGATGCGGTCGACGGCCAGCCCGTGCAACCTGAATCTGGTTGTCAGAGTGTCGATTGCGTGATCGCGGGCGGACTCGTCGGCAGCATCCAACACGTCGACGATGTTCGAGTTCGTGCGGGCGGCGAGGCCATAGATCATGTCCGCGACGCCTTCGGGGTCGAAGGTGTCGAAGATGCCGTCTGCGACTCCCTCCGATATCAGCCGGGTCAGTAACGGCCGGTAGAGGGCCTGCTCGACGGCGAGGATTCGTCCGTACAGATGCGCATTGTCGGGGCGCAGCAACGACACCATCGCGGCCAGCTGCTCCGGTCCGGTCGTGTTCATGTTGATGTCGAACCCGGCCCGCAACGCCGCGTTGAGCCGGTCCAGCGCGTCACCGTCACACGCGGTCGCAGCATTCGCGACACCGGCGAAAGCGTCGCGAGCGCTGCGCTCGGCCAGGGCCGCCACCAGCGCATCTTTCGATGGAAACCAATGATAGAAGGCGCCTTTGGAAACGCCGGCATCGGCGATCAGATCGTTCAGGCTGACATTCTCGTAGCCGTGCTGCAGGAACAACCCGGCCGCCCGGTCGAGCAACTCCGCCCTGCGGATGTCGGGGTGTTTAACTACCCGCGGCACTAGGGCGATCCCGGCTCCGGCTTCCAGCCGACGTAGGTCAGGTACAGCCCGGACGCGGCGAGGCAGACGAACACCACCCAGATCACCGCGGTCGCGCCTGAGCTGTACAGCGCATTGCCGGCAGCATCGTAGGCCGCGGGAACGGTCAGCAACAGCACTCCGCGTATCGCCAGGAACCACCCCACCACAGACACGATGATCGCCGCGGGACTGCGCCAGTACTGGTGAAACGCGATGATCACCAGGCCGAACATCAACAGAATGGCGCCGAACAGCCACGGCCACATCGGGTTAGCCTTGAACTCGGTGAACAGCGTTCGCATATAGGAACCCCGTATCGCGACCGTGGTCGGCACGATGGTGAAGAACGGACCCAACGCGCGGGCGAACATGCGGGTGCGGAACTGCGCCCGCTCCGATGTCGTCATTGCTACCTCCAACTTCACCCGCGAATGTATACCGACCGTCGGTCGGTATACAAGACCAGTGGTCGGTAATGCGGTCAGCTGGCGAGCGCTTGCGTGCCGACCTTTGCGGGCCGAAGCGCCACCAGGACGACGCCGACCGCGAAGATCAGCCCGGTCAGCCACGGGAAATGCCCATCAGGAGCGAAGCCGTCAGCAGCGATGAACTCCAGGCCGCAGGCCGCCATTGCGGCACCGACCAGCATGACCGGTTCGACCCAGCGATCGTTGAGCGGCGTAGCGAGCATGGGCAGCGGCGCCGCGAAAAAGCTTCTGCCGCAGTACAACAGGACCATCTCGACCGCCGTCACCAGACTCAGGATGACCAGCCATTCCAGCCGCGCCAGCCACCACTCGGCCGTCCCTTCGACCGGCTGGGGCAACAGACCGGCGGGGTAGCCGACGATCGCCACGATCACAACAGGAATCATGTGCCACAGGTAAAGAGCCATCACGTTGCTGTTGGCTGTTGTGAGCAGCCGCTGGACGAAACCGGCGCGCAGCGCCCGGTTGAGCGCGGGCGCAAGAAGGACCACGATCGCAGCCTGCGTGCACGCGAATGCCAGCATCGCCACGGTGGGCGGCGAAGTATTCTGCACCGGTTGTCCGGGCACGCCAATCATGCTGACCGGGTAGAGCCCCAACCCGATCAACAGCGCCAACACCACCGCCGAACCGGCCGCGAGCACCACGGGTTTGCGTCCGGCCAACAGCCCACTCTGCCAAGCTATTCCAAGCTGGTAAAGGGCTCCCCAACAAAGCAGGTAATTCAGCCAGCCAAGGTACGGCACATGCCCGACGAGGGAGACGCCGTCAACCGCTGCGACCCCCAGTGCCAGCGCCGCCGGTACCAAAAGTCCCCAACGCCGTTGCGCGGCAATCGCAACCGGCGTCAGCGAAACCACTATCAGATAGACGGCGAGGAACCATAGGTGCATCGCCACCGCCCATCCCGCATATTCCAGCGTGGAACCGGCAACGTGGCACAGGTCCAGGGCGACAACAACGGCCGACACCAGCCCGACATAGACCGTGGTGGGTCCGAGCACCCGGGCGAGTCGACGCCGCACCCAAGCCTGGCGCGACGCACCCTCGGTCTCGCGCCGATGCGTCCAGGACACCGCGCCGGCATAACCGGCAACCAGAAAAAACGTCGGAACGGCCTGGAAAGGCCACGTCAGCCATTGCGTCCAAGGCTGGTCGACGAGCGGGTTCTGCCGACCGAAATATCCGTCTTGATAGGTCACCGATCCCGCGAGCCAGTGGCCCAGCACGATGAGCACCACACCCGATACGCGATAGAAGTCCACCGCCAGATTGCGGACCGGGCGCATGACTGTCGGGTGGTGCCGGGAGACAGACGGCTTGGTGAGGTCGTCCATGACCAGACAGTATCCCGTGCAACGCCTGAGCTATTCGGTCTGTGCGACGCCGCCGACTCTTCGTGCCAGCCGAGTGTCGGTCCCTTCCGGTAAACTGATGTCCTCTGCGCCGAAGTCCGGCGGTACATAGCTTGGAAGGTGTCCACATATGGTCACGCGCTCGTTGATCAGATCGGCTGTCGCAGGTGGCGGTCTAGCCTTTTCGTTGCTTGCTGGCGCCGGGATCGCGTCCGCGGACCCCGGCATAGACGCGGCAATCAACACCACCTGCACATATCCGCAGGTGGTAGGGGCACTGAATGCGCAATCGCCGACCGCCGCCGCGAAGTTTAATCAGTCGGCGATGGCACAGGGCTGGTTGCGTTCCTTCCTCGCCTCGCCGCCGCCGCAGCGCGCGCAAATGGCTCAGCAGGCGGAGGGCATGCCGGCGGCCGCGCAGTACATCGGACTCATCGGCCAAATCGCCACCACCTGCAACAACTTCTGAGCCGGTGATGCCGTGACGGCCTGGACTTCCAGGCCGTCACGCCTTACCAGACGCGGATATAGTCGACGAGCATCTCGGCGGGATAGGTCCCCGGCCCAGGATCGCCGCCGCCGGAACCGGCGACCGCAAGATTGAAGACCGGAAACACCTGGTAGCCGGGGTTGTTGAACGGCCAGTCGCCGATGGAGTTCGCCGGAACATTGAAATACGGCTGAGCACCGTCGCTGTAGTCCTGCCAGAAGCGGATGCCTGCCTCATCCCATTGGCACCGCCACGTATGCCATGCGCTATCCAGGGCGAGGTTGTGTGTTGCCCACTCGGCGCCGTTGGCTTTTGTATGGACCGTGGTGGCCGCGGGCCAGCTGCCGTTGCCGTACCACTCGACCGCGTCGATTTCACCGTTGTCCTCGTTACCCAACCACCACGCGGGCCAGCAGCCGGCGGTGAGGCAGTTGAGCTTTATCCTTGCTTCCCAGGTATGTCCGATGCCGCCGTGCCAGGGGCTTTGAACTTTGCCGCTGTAGTAGGTGGGACCGTCTTTCGCGGCGCGAAGGACAAGATTGGACTTGCCGTCGAGAAACACATTCTGGCGATCGTCCCGATACTGACCGACGTTCTCGGGTCTCTCCCAAAACGTCGGGTCCTTCATCGGCTCCCGGGCGCGCGCCACCGCCCACTTCGACGGGTCTGGAGCCGAGCCCGCTGCGCCATCGAATTCGTCGTGGAACAGGTAGGACCCCGCCGGTGCGTCCGGTGGGCGCGGATAAGCCCTGGCCTGCGGGAAGGGGGCCGCGGCTGCCAACACGCCGAACCCGGTCATCAACATCATGGTGCGACGATCCATCTCGGGCATAGGCACAGCACGATAGCAGCCGGCTACCCGCCCCCCGCATACGCGAGGGTCAGATCACAAGTGAGCCAGTAGCCGGTCGGCGAACACGTCGGGGTGCTCCCGATGCATGAAATGCCCGCCGGGGACCTCCTCAACGATGTAGTCGTTTTCGAACATCTTGGCGGCGCCCCGGTAGTCCGAGGGCGCGACGACTGGATCGCCGAGCCCGGCAAAGACCACCGTCGGCACGGTGATCCGCGCTCTCAGTGATGCGCTGGGGATTGGCGAGAGCTTTCGGTAGTAACCGAACGCGGCGTTCAAGCTCGCCGGGTTGGCGAAGCTCGCGCGGACGGCGTCGAACTCCGCTGGATCGGGATTCCAGTCCGGCGACCATCGCCGATAGATCGCGGGGAGTGCCGCGAAGTCGTTGCGCGCGAAGCGGTTCGGAGCTCCCGGTAATTTGTATACCGCAAAGTGGCGGACACCCCAGAGCTTCTTCGGCGACGGTTTCAACGCCGCCGGGTGTGGAATGGCGATGACGAAAAGCTTTTTCACTCGATCGGGGCCGAGCGCCGCCGCGCCGTAGGCGGCCGAAGCCCCCCAATCGTGACCGATGATGACGGCCTCACGGGCGTCGAGTGCGTCGATCAACGCGAGCGGATCGCGAGCCAACGTCTCTTGGTCCGCGTCGCGATCCGGAATCCCAGTCGGGTGGTAGCCACGCGTAAACGGGCTGACCGCGCGGTACCCTTTCGCGGCGATTCGCGGCCGGAGATCGTCCCAGCTGTGCGCCGTGTCCGGGAACCCGTGCAGCATAAGCACCAGAGGCCCGGAGCCGTCCTCGAGATAGGCGAAGTTCAGTCCGTTCGCAGCCACGAAGTGGAGTTCATCAGCCATGGCTAACGGACACTACGCCTTCTGGTAAACGAGCCAGTGCAACTCAATGGGGGATTCCTCCCGCGCGACGTCGAATATGTCGAGCCCGCTGGCCCAATCGGCGAACCAGGCCGTGGGCGGCCAAGCACCCTCTGGCAGGTGACTTTTCTCGTAGTCGTAAGCGGAGTCGTCGGCAACAAGCTGCAGAGGTTGCGGATCGATCGCACTCGCTATCTCGTCCCAGGTGAAGATCATGGTGTTGCATTGCTGACCGAGCTCTCGGGCGGCGTCATCGGGTGTATAGCCCTCGCGCGGCACAAAGGTGTTGAACAGCAACCTTCCACCGGGGGCCAGGGAATGGGCCGCGAGTTCGAACATGGCTCGCAGCTGCTCCGTCGTCCGGAAGTCGGGGACCAGTTCGGAGGCCACTATCAGCTGATAGTCGCTGCGGATATCATCCGCGCTTGCGAAGACGTCACGCTCGATGACCCGCATGACCAGCGATTCGCGTTGGGCCTCTGAACGAATGATGTGAGCGAGCTTCGGGGCCATCTCGACCGCGTCCACGGGGTGACCGCGTCGCGCCAGAGCCAGGGCATTACGACCGGTGCCCGCCCCGATGTCCAGCACCCGACAGGTGCTGGGTTCGGCCGCCTCGGCGGCCAGCGCCGAAACCCGCGCGTCCGGTTCGACGCCGAACAGCGACCCCTCGCGGGTACCGACCCAGCCGTCATAAGCGCTCGCGAGCGTCGCCGACTCGGTATGGACGCGGTAATTTAGGGCCGTGCCGAACGGGACGTGGAAAGCGATGACGATGTTCGACCGTGATGAGGTCCGGTAGGCCTCCGCCAACTGGGCTTTCAGCACCGTCGTCAGCTGAGCGAATTCCTCGGGGGAGTACTGGACGCCGACGCTGGCAAACAGGTTGTCGCACATCCGGACGTACTCGTCGAGCAGGCTCGGAACGGCCGGCACCGTGATTTGTCCCATCGCCACCGACCGGCGATACAACCGGCGGGCCATCGCTTCGCGAAGCGTTGACGGACTGAAAGACCTGACGGCCGATTCGTCCACCAGACTCTTCTACACGACCCCGACCCCTTTGCACCAGCGGTCGATGCTATAACGCAACGTATGGCAGACGCCGGGCACTTCGTCACCCACGTTTCCGACACGGCCCGGTGGACGGCGCGGTACCGGGCAACCGAATCGGCCCGTGCCGACGCGCTGTTCAGCGACCCGCTGGCCGAACGTCTCGCGGGTGAGCAAGGCCGCGCAATCGTCGCCAACACTCCGGTGTCGAGCCGTAACGGTTGGTGGCTAATCGCGCGGACCAAGATCATCGACGACGCGATAGCCGAAGCGGTCGCCGACGGCTGTGACCGGGTGTTGAACCTGGCCGCCGGCTTGGACACCCGGCCGTATCGTTTGGACCTGCCGTCCGACTTTCCGTGGATCGAAGCGGATCTGCCGCCGCTGCTCGCGGAAAAGACGCAGCTGCTCGCCGACCAGATGCCGCGATGCCGGTTGACCCGATCAGCCGTGGATCTGTCCGATCCAGACACCCGCGATGCATTCTTCAACGAGGCACTCGACGGCGCTACCAAAGCGCTGGTGTTGACCGAGGGCCTGCTGATGTACCTCGAAGACCGTGACGTCGTTGCACTTTCCGCGGCGATCAAGCGACCCGAGGTCGCCTGGTGGATGGTCGACTTCGCAGGTCCGGGCCTGAAAAGGATGATGAACAAGAAGATGGCCGGCATGTTGCAGAACGCACCGTTCAAGTTCGCGCCCGAGAACGGGTTGGCCTACTTCGAAGACCTGGGCTGGCGCACACTCGAAGTCGAATCGTTGTTCATGGCCGCCAACCGATTCCATCGCCTGCCGATGTTCATGCGTCCGGGCGCCTGGCTGCCCCAACCCGACCCACGTCACCCCGGCAGCAGGGCCTGGAGTGCGACTGCCCTGTTTACCCATTGAGCGCGTTGATGGCTGAGTCAAACGAGCGGCGAGCTCTTTCACGGCGCGACATCATCAAGTTTGCGCTGTCGCCGGTGCTGCTGGGAATAGGGCCGCTGGCGACAACGCTCGGCGAGCAGCGGGCAGCGGCCGCCGACATGAGGCTGATCGATTTCGCGGAGCGGCGGATTCCGCCTGATCAGATCAAATCGGCCGGCTACGCGGGCGTGGTGAACTACGTGTCCTTGGAGCGGCCGGGCGCCCACTTCGAGGCGAAGCCCATCACCCGCGAGTATGCCGATGCGCTGCGCGCTGCGGGTCTTCACATCGTCAGCAATTTCCAATATGGCAAACCCGGTTGGCCCGATCCGTCGGATTTCACCCGGGGATACGACGGGGGCGTGGCCGACGCACACACGGCGCTGGGGCTGCACGCCGCGGCCGGGGGTGCCAGTTCCGCTCCGATCTTCTTCAGTGTCGATGACGACATCGACCAGAACACTTGGAATAGCCTTGCTGTCAACTGGTTTCGAGGAATCAACTCTGTGCTGGGCGTGCAGCGCACCGGCATCTACGGGCACTCTCAGGCGTGTGGATGGGCGATCAGGGACGGCGTGATCGGGCATTCGACCACCGCGGGGTTCCGATGGGCATGGCAGACCAGGTCGTGGTCCCACGGGCAGCGCGAGCCCGCGGCGGTGCTGTACCAAGAAGTGGTCAATACCCCGTCGAGCCCGGGTCCGCTTCTCGGCGGCATCAACGTGGACGTGGATGAGGTCCTTGCGGCCGATTACGGACAGTGGGATCTCAATCGATGATCTCCTCGAGGTGCGTGGCCGCGGTGGCATCCTGGTCGTGTGGGTTTGCTGTTCCGGTTGGTGGAGTTTCTCCTCGTGGTCGTGCCGCTGGCCGGCGCGATTATCGCTGTAATGCGAGCGTTTTCCGGCAACAAGCGCCCAGGCGAGCCCTCACCTAGTCCCGACCGGACATTGGCCGGCGGCAATCAAGCCGCTCAGCGGCGATCGCTGACCCGCGTCCTGCGAGAGCATGACCGAACGGACACACGTTGGCTCGAGTATGAACTGGACTTCGCTAGGCTTCTCGACTTTCCGTTGATGACCGACATGCGCGATCCGCTCACGATCGACTTTCACAGGGCCAAGCTGCGAGCAGACTTTTTGCGCCCGGCCAAGGCCGTAGATCTCCTCGATGACGGCGACGCGGCGTCGCGGTACCTGGCCGCCGTGGAGGACTATGTGACCGCGTTCAATATCGCCGAGGCTGAGGCGAAACGTAGGCGCCGAAATGACTTCTCCCAAGACGGACAGCAACGGATCGCGCGGGCGCAGAGTCTATTGCGTATGGCGTCCGACGCTGCGGCGACTCCGCAAGAACGGCAGAACGCCTATGACCGTGCCCGCAGAGAACTCGATGGCCTCCTGGTCTTGCCGCCGACGACTCAGGCCAGCATCGAACGTGGGATCTCCGGCCAGTTAGGCGGGTAGTGGCGCGAGCGTGGCGGAATCGCCCGCTAGGACCTGTTGCGGGATCTGGGAGAACACGTAAGCCGTGGACGAAGCTCCGTCCTGAAGACTGAACGACCAGATCAGATCGAACCGATCACCCGGCCAGGCGGCCGGAATCTGGGTGCCCGGAATGGTGGGCAGAGCGGCAGCAATCGCGGGTATGTGATGGTGTTCCCAGCAGATGAGCACGACACCGGTGCAATCGGCAACGACGGCGGCGGCTAGTGCCGGCTCCTGACCTTCCGGGTAAGGTGTGTTGGTCGGCACATTCAATCGTCCGCTGAGACCCTGAATGGTCTGGTAGGTACGGTGTGCCTGCGTCTTGTGCGGTTTGCCGTAGTCGGGTGAAAACAGCGTCATGGGTGTCTGCAAGCCGGCCTGCAGCGGCCCGATCGCGGGCGCGAAGAGCACGGCCAGCGCGCCGGAGCGTTGCCAGCCACGCGGCAGCAGCGAGTGGATGTCCTGGTTGCCGTCGACGTCAACCCCAAACGGCGGGCCTGGCGTCGCCGTCGGGGTTGGCAGGTCGGCGGGCTTTTCACCATGGCGGATGACGTAGATCTGCGCCGGCGGTCCGGCGTTGGTCGACGAGGTAGGAGCAGTCATCACATCCTCCGATCGTGTGGCCAGCCGGGCTGGTCGCCGTGAGGACCGCGTGCGGGCGCGCGCCGCTGTCCACGCCGCCGTACGCGAGCCGATGTAGTCGTGGTAGTTCTGCTCGGTTGTCAATGGCGGCATGCCGGAGTGGGTGTGCCCCTGGGCGTCGTCGACCGGCAGCGCGGACACCAGTTGGGCGTAGGTCTGCTGGATGTGCGACGGAGTGCCCGCGACGGGGTTGGCGACCGCCGAGGTGGGGACGGTGACGCCGGCCAGCGGGTCGTCGGTGCGCGGCTGGGTCAGGGTCAGCACGTCGCCGACATCGGGAGCCGCCGCGTCGCGGGCGGTCAACGGCGGTAGGCCCCAACGGGTCTCAACGGTCTTGAGGATCGACGTGTGATCCAGCGGAACAGCGCCCGACGGTCGGAAAACCGTGCCCGCAGCGATGAGCGGCGAGACGAGCACGGTCGGTACCCGCACACCGAACGGGGTGAAGTCAAAGCCGAACTCGCCGGCACAGCTATCTGGTGCGACGGCGCCGCTGGGCGGCGGCACGTGGTCGTAGCAGCCGCCGGGCTCGTCGTAGGTGATGATCAACAGGGTCTGGTTCCACGCCGGCCCGTTGCGCAGGGCGTAGTACACGTCGTGAATCAGCTGCTCGCCCAAGGCCACATCATAATTGGGGTGTTGGCTGTTGCCCGACGATCCCCAACTGGGCTCCAAAAACGTATAGGCGCCAAGGCTTCCCGCCGCCGCGGCCGCCTGAAAGTCACGAAAAACACCGAAGTGCGACTCGGGCGCATCGGTGGTGTCGGGAAAATTCAGCCGGGTCAGCGGGGGATTGGCATAGCCGTAGATCGACCAGGCGATGTTGTGCGCGTTGAGTAATCCGAAGATGCTTTGCGACGTGTATTTGGATGTGGAGTCATCCATGTGTCCCTGGCTGGTCGCCGCGCACAGAAAAGCCCGGTTGGGAAACGTTTCGGTGGGCACTGAGCAGAACCAGTGATCGCATACCGCAAACCCCCGGCCCAGTCCCGAGAGGACGGGCAGCAGCTGCGGGGTGAAGATCGCCATGACGTCTGACGCTGTGGTGCCCGGGATGATCGGTCGGTGCGCGTCGATACCTTTCAGCGTTGCCGCGAAGTCCGTCACAAATCCGCTGTTGGTCGCTGAACTCCCGGCAGGCGGACTGGCCTCGCCAAAAAGCTGATCATTGGTGGCCACGAAACCTTCACCGGGGTCGGCGCCAGGGGTGAAATACACATGCGGAGTGGTTGCCGCCAACGCTGTGACCGGAACCGACGTCCCCGTCGCATCCGAATTGGCCTCTTTGCCCGTCAGACCTTCGAACGGCTGCTTGGTAACAGGGGAGACGTTTCCCGAGTCGGCGTACAGGAATCCGAGCATGTGGTCGAACGACCGGTTCTCGAGCACCAGCAGGACGATGTGCTCAACCGATCCGAGTTGGCTAGCGGCGGCTGTCACCAAGCACCCTCGATTCGACGAGCCCCCGGCTGCCCCAACCGGATCTTAATCGAGCCCGCCGCCGCGATGGGCGCTTATGGCCCGTATTCGCCGATCAATCAACGTGTTCCCGGCAGGCCTCGTGCTCGAGAAGATCGGCTGCGCTGGCAACGCTTTCGGCGGATTTGGTCATCGAAGCGGCAACTTCGCGGGCCCGAGTGACGCATTCCGGACCGAGGATGAAGCGCAGGTCGGCAGCCAGTGATTCCCGGTTGGCCGCCGAAAACTGGCGCGCAGAGCCGACTTTCAGTCGTTCGATGACTCCTGCCCAGATCGGCTGATCGAGCCCGACCCAGAGGATCAGTGTGGGGACACCGGCCCGCAGGCCCGCGGCCGTGGTGCCGGCGCCCCCGTGGTGGACGATTGCGCGACAAGCGGGAAAGACGGCCGTGTGATTCACCGCTTCCACAACCTTGACGCGGTCGGCGTGCGGGATGCGAATGCGATCGTTCGGGCCGGTGCAAATCAACGCCCGCTCTCCCAACAGCGCGCAGGCCGCGCCGATCACGGCGACTGTGTCGGCGGGCGATGCCAGCGGCATGCTGCCAAAGCCGAAGTAGATCGGCGGAGATCCGGCGGCAATCCACGACAAGACCTCGTCGTCGGCGGCCGTCGGCAACTCCAGCGTCAGCGCCCCAACGAAGGGCCGCCGGCCGTCAATGTCCTGCCATTCGGCTGTGAGCCCGGGAAAGCAGAGTTCGTCGTAGGCCTGGATCTCCAGGGGCTGTGTCCAGGATTCAGGTGCGTCCGGTAAGCCGAGCGCCCTGCGTTGGGCACGGTCAGCCTCTTTCGGTGCGCCCCCTTGCGGCGACCTGAGCTCCAAAACCTCTGGCGGGAAGAAGTGCAGCGCTGCCAGCGGAATACGGTGATACTCGGCGACATTGGCGGCCAGCGCCTGCTCGGTTATGCCCGCCAGCAGCAGGTCGGCGCCGTGGGCCAATGACTCCAAGATCGCGCTCTTCTCCGCCGAGATCTTGGTTACATATTCGGCAGCTTGGGAGATCGCGCTGATCGGGTTCTGGAGCATGCGAACGAAATCCTTGTCGCCCAGCAGCTCCTGGTAGTCGCGACCGTAGGGGACCGAGGTAAGCCTCGCAGACTCGGCGAGGGCAACCATGTCAGGCGGCACCGTCACGGCCATGCCGACGTCATGACCTCGGCGCACGAGCTCCCGAGCGATGGCGATGCAGGGCTCGACATCGCCGCGGCTGCCATAGCCTGCCACGACAAATTTCATCGGCGAACCCTAACTCGCGGTGATGCCTACGTGTCCAACCAGGAACTGGCCGCGTCGGTACCGTACCGCGGTGCAAAACTGGACACATGACCGAGATAGCCCGGCTGAACCGCGAGATGGTCGCCCGGGTGCTCGACGACAAGGGGAAAGCGGCGCCCGCGTTGCGCCATGCCGCATTCGAGAATGTGGGTCTCAGCGAACCCACACGCACCTTGATCGAGAAGGTGGCCAACCATGCCTACCAAGTCACCGACGACGACATCGCCACTGTTCGCGCGGCAGGGCTCAGCGAAGACCAGATCTTCGAGATCGTGGTGTGCGCCGCCGTCGGGCAGGCGAGCCGCCAGTACAGCAGCGCGCTCGCGGCACTGGCCAGCGCGACCGATGAAAAGCTCGAACCATGAGGCTGGAAGTCCTCGACCGCGGTCATCGATTGCACACCAAGGCGATCCTGGCGCTGATTCGGGCGTTTTCGGGCCACCCCGTCGTCGACGCCGTGAAGTTGGTGTTCTACCGCCCAGACTTCTACGGCGGCGGCCCCCTTACTCACGAAGCGATGCGGGGACAATCCGACTGGTCGATCGGTGATCGCGAGCTGATGGCCGCCTATATCTCAAAGGCCAACGAATGCCCATTCTGCGTCTCGGCCCACTCGGCCACGTCGACAATGTTCTACGGCGACGAAACCAAAGTCGCGGAAACGCTGACCGATGTGGATTCTGCACCGATCGACGAGCCATTGCGTGCCACGCTGCGCATGCTTGGCAAACTCACCCGCCAGAACAGCATCGACGCCGACGACATCCGAGCCGTACTGGATGCCTCGGTGTCGCCGCAGCAGATCAAGGACGCCCTGGCCGTCTCGCTCGCCTTCAACATCACCGACCGGCTGGCCAACGCATTCGGCTTTGCCGTCGAGAGCCCCGAAGCCATGAACGCCGGCGCCCGCCACCTACTGAAACGCGGGTATCGTTAGGCCGCAATATAGTTCGTCGCCGTCGTTGCGAGTTGGGCTCAGCGCCACTTAATGCCGCAGCCGATCGACGGTCGCTGGTCGGCCTCGACCGGGCGCCCGGCGAGCACGGCGTCGACCGCCGAGCGGACGTCAGCGGCCGTCACCGGCAGATCGTTGCCCGGGCGCGAGTTGTCGAGCTGGCCCCGATACACGAGCCGACGCTCGCCGTCGAAGACGAACGTGTCGGGCGTGCAGGCCGCGGAGAACGCGCGGGCGACGTCCTGGGTCTCGTCATACAGGTAGGGAAACGTCCAACCGTGGCTTCGAGCCTCGGCAACCATCTGCACGGGCCCGTCTTGCGGATAGGTGACGACGTCATTGCTGGAGATGCCGACCATCGCGACGCCCTTATCCGCGAGGTCCCGGCCCAGTGCAGCCAGCCCGGCGGCGACGTGCTTGACGTAAGGGCAGTGGTTACAGATGAAGGTGACGACCAAGGCGGGGCCCGTGAGGTCGTCGAGGCTAACCGTGGCGTCGGTGGCCGGCTCAAGCAGCGAGAACGACGGCGCGGGGGTGCCGAGGGCGAGCATGGTGGATTCAATGGCCATGCTCGCCAGAGTAGCGTTCCTCCAGCTAGAAGCAACAAATCTCCGCGCCTGCCCCTTTGGTGTTGGTAGGAAAGGCTTTTGGAGCGATGGCCTCGCCGGTGTCTGAAGCCACGGCCGATGTGATCCGCAGCACCAACGTGAAAGCGGTTTCAACATCTGAAAAAGCGGCACCGGAAGCCCGTTAAGACGACCGTCAACTCCTGTCAACAATCCGTAAAGTCGGTTGACGCTCGTCGCTTCGGGAATCACGATTTGTCCGAGCGGCTCGCTAAGTGAGGTCGGCACCGTGTGGGGTCGCTGACCTCGAACGCGCGAGTCGCCACGCTGCGGGACGGTGTCGTCGGAATCGCGTCGAAAGACGCCTGTTATATCAAGCTGCCTTAAACCTTTTGTCCAAGCGTGCCGGATTCCGGGCGCCGTAAGGAGGTGCCGAGCGAAATGAGTTCCTTCGAGATCAACGACCATTTCGTTCGCCGAATCGGCCTGCAGCCGAACATGTTTGGTACTCAGCCGATCTTTGCACACAGCCGCTGCGCTCATGTCATGAAGCGCCGATTTAGCAAGCTGCAGTAACTCCATTGCGCCACAACGTAGCCCATCAGAATTGACGACTTCGAGGGACGAGGGACAATAAATGCTTCAAGAGTTCCTGCACAACTTCCTGCACAACCTGTTCAAGCCGCTGCTGCTGTTCTTCTACTTCGGTTTCTTGCTCAGGATCCTGAAGGTGGACTTCGAGTTCCCTTACGTCATCTACCAGGGCCTGACGATGTACCTGCTGGTGGCCATCGGTTGGCACGGCGGCGAGAACTTGCCGACATCAAGGCCTCGAGCGTCGGTCACATTGTGGGATTCATGATCACCGGGTTTGTCTTGAACTTTGTGATCGGTTTGCTCGCATACCTGCTGTTGAGCCGCCTGACAGCGCTGCGACGAGTGGATAAGGCAACGGTCGCCGGGTATTACGGGTCGGACTCGGCCGGCACTTTCGCCACCTGCGTGGCCGTCTTGGCCGGCGTCGGGCTGGCCTTTGACGCCTACATGCCGGTCATGCTGGCCGTCATGGAGATCCCCGGGTGCTTGGTCGCACTGTATCTGGTGGCGCGGCTGCGGCATCGCGGGATGGACCAAGACGGGAACATGCCCGACGAGCCCGGCTACATTGCGCCGGTGCCGGCGATGGTCGGTCCCGGCGCGGCAGCCCAGCCGGCTCCCGGACAGCAACTCGACATCGAACCGGACACCGAGGAGCGGGTGCAGTACGCGCTGATGAGGCGCCGCCGTCCCGGGTGGGGGACCCGGGACAAGGAGAGCATCCTCTCCCGCCAGCTGCTGCGGGAGGTCTTCCTCAATCCGGGCCTGTGTCTGCTCTTCGGCGGCATCGTCATCGGGTTCGTCAGCGGGCTGCAGGGACACAAAGTCACTCACGACGCCGACTCCTTGTTCATCACGGCGTTTCAGGGCGCGCTTTGCCTGTTCTTGCTCGAGATGGGCATGACGGCTGCCAGTAAATTGCGGGACCTCAAGGCCGCCGGCCGCGGATTCATCTTGTTCGGTCTTCTGGCGCCCAACCTCTTCGCCCCGCTCGGGATCATTGTCGCGCACGTCTACTCCTACCTCACCCATACCAACTTCGGGCCGGGAACGTATGTCCTATTCGCGGTGCTCTGCGGCGCGGCATCGTATATCGCCGTGCCTGCCGTCCAGCGTCTGGCGATCCCCGAAGCCAGTCCGACACTGCCACTGGCAGCGTCGTTGGGTTTGACGTTCTCGTACAACGTCACGATCGGGATCCCGCTTTATATCGAGATCTCCCGCGTCGTCGGGCAATGGTTTCCAATCACCTGAAGCTGGGAGCATTCGAAATCTGTTGAGCTACTGACAATTTCAACGTTCTAGGCGAGACGGCACTGGTCCCTGCGTCATTTCGGCGGCTACGTGCGGCCCAACTTGGTTACGAAGCCGTGAATGTATTGCGACCAGCCGAACGCCGGGAGGTTACAGAATGGATTTCGGGGCACTGCCACCGGAGATCAACTCGGGGCGCATGTATGCCGGCGCGGGGCCGGGGCCGCTGCTCGCCGCGGCGGCGGCCTGGGATGACCTTGCCAGCGAGTTGGGTTCCACCGCTTCGTCTTACCAGTCGGTCGTCGAGGGCCTTGGCGGCTCGTGGCAGGGCCCGTCATCGACGTCGATGGCGGCCGCGGCTGCACCGTATGTGGCGTGGATGAATACCACCGCCGCGCAGGCCGAGGAGACCGCCACTCAGGCCCGCGCCGCCGTTGCGGCCTACGAGGGCGCGTTCGCGGCGACAGTGCCCCCGCCCGTGATCGTGGCCAACCGCACGCTGTTGATGACGCTGATCGCAACGAACATCTTGGGGCAGAACACCCCAGCGATCGCCGCGACCGAAGCCCACTACATGCAGATGTGGGCTCAGGACGCCGCCGCGATGTACGGGTACGCCGGCTCGGCTGCCGCGGCGTCGCAGCTGACGCCGTTCACCGAGCCGCCGCAGACCACCAATGCTGCGGCCGAGCCGCTGCAAGCGGCGGCGGTCAGCCAGGCGACAGGCACCTCGGGCGCGTCGAACATCAGCACCGAGCTGACCCAATTCATGGACTCGCTGCCGGCGGCGCTGCAAAACCTGGCGAACGGCCTCCTGGATTCGCCGACCATAGGATCGACGAACTTGTTGTCCGGACTTTCGTTGCCGCAGTTGACATCACTGACGTTGCCGGCGGCGCTCGAGACCGACCTGACAAACTGGAACACCATCTTTTCGACCATCGCGTCCGGGCCCTACTCGGTCCAGGGGTTGGCTTCCATACCGGGTGGCCCGTTCCTGTCGTTCGGTCAGGCATATGCCTGGGGCCAAAACGGGCAGAGCGCCGCTGCCTTCCTCGCCGGTCCGAAAGCCATCAGCGGAGCGTTGGCCCCGCTGGCCAGTGAGCTGGGCTCGCCGCATCTGAGCGCCGCCTTTGGCGCGGGACCGGTATCGGGGTCGATGGGTCGCGCGGCCCTGGTCAGCGGAATGTCGGTACCACAGGGCTGGACTCAAGCCGCCCCGGAAATCAGGACGCTCGCCGCCGCTTTGCCCACCGACCTAGCGGCCGCCGCCCCGGAGGCGTCACTGGCCAACCAGGGCGGCATCTTCAGCCAGATGGCGGCGTCGAGCCTGGCCGGACGCGCCGTCGCCGCCACCGCGACCCAGTCGGTGAGCAACGGCACCGGTGTGGGCTCACTCGGCGGCGTCGTCACCGAAGCCGATCCCGCCGCAGCCACCATCATCGTGATCCCGGCCTTCGAGGACTGATGTCGATGACCGCCCGATCGTGCACGAAAAGGCAAGGGGTGTAAGCATGCTTTACGCAGCGTTTCCGCCGGAGATCAACTCCGGCAGGATGTACTCCGGCGCGGGATCCGGGCCGCTGATGGCCGCCGCAGCGGCCTGGGACGGGCTCGCCAACGATTTACAGTTTACGGCGGCGTCCTATTCGTCGGTGATCTCGTCCCTGACCAGCGGACCCTGGCTCGGTCCCACTGCGTTGAGCATGACGGCCGCGGTCACTCCCTATCTGACCTGGATGCAGAGCACGGCCGCGCAGGCTGCCGAAACCGCGAGCCAGGCCACCGCGGCGGCAAGCGCCTACGAGACGGCGTTCGCCGCCCACGTGCCGCCGGCGGAGATCGCGGCCAACCGCAGCCAACTGGCATCGCTGGTGGCGACCAACATTATCGGGCAGAACAATGCGGCGATCGCGGCCACCGAAGCCCAATACGGCGAAATGTGGGCCCAGGACGCCCTGGCGATGGACACCTACGCCGCCTCATCGGCGGCTGCCTCCAAGTTGACGCCGTTCACCCCGGCCCCGCAGACCACTGACGCCGGCGGGCTGGCGGGCCAGGCGGCTGCAGTCGCCCAAGCAACCTCGACTTCGGCCGGTACCGGCGCGCAGACGCTTGCCTACACAGGCAATCCGATACTGCAATGGCTTGCGAACCTCTCCACCGACTACACGGACACCATCAACGGCCTGCTGAACAGCCTGTTTGGGTCAAGTGGCGCATCAACGTACACGGCGCTTTTCAACGCGGTCAAGACTCCACTTAGCTTCACCACCGGGTTCAACGACATCGGGTTGCTCACCAACTTCCCCGTGTCGCAGTTCCTCAAGTTCTCGCCCGCTCCCGCGTATGGCGTCATCCCGAAAGAGGGTCTGGGAGGCGGACTCACCGGACCCTGGTGGGGTCGGGGCTGGCTGACCAATTCGGTGTCGGCGGACATGGGCAATGCCGGCACGTTGGTTGGCAAATTGTCAGTTCCGCCGAGCTGGGCGACGGCCACACCCGCCGTCAGAACGGTCGCTGCCGCTTTGTCAGCCGCCGGGCCAGAAGCCGTGCCGGCGGCCGCGATCGCCGAAGCAGGCATGTTCAGCTCAATACCCGCGGCGGGGATGCTCGGCAGCGCGATCGGGGCCGGAGCGCCCACCGTCGTCGCCAACAGTGGCGTCCGAGGGCGCCTCACCCCGCTCAAAGACCTCAAAAACAAACAATCACCGGAGCAACTGAAGCGTCTGGTCGCGCAGATATCGGAAAAACCCGAAAGCGTGCAGCATCACACCGTCGATCAAGCCGGTCTCGACAGCCTGCTGGAACAACTTGCGAAGAAACCCGGTGTTCACGCGGTGCACCTGTCCAAAAGCGGCAAAGCCAAAGTCGTGCCGCCGGACGCGCAGTTGGGCTAAGGGACAACCTGATTCAGAAGAAGGGTGAGTTATGAAGATGCTATTTGCGGTTCTCAGCGTATGTACCGCGATTGGTCTGGCCGCTCCGGCGCAGGCCGATCCGGGCGACATCACCGGTGACGACCAAGCGTTTCTTGCTTCCCTGCAAAAAGTCGGCATCCACTATCCCAGCCCAGCTCAAGCCATCACTGCCGGTAAATCCGTCTGCGGGTGCCTGAATAACGGCGAGTCGGCTTTGGAGTTAGTCCACGAAGTGAAGGTCCGCAATGCGGGATTCACCATGGAGGACGCATCCGACTTCGCCATGATCGCAGCGAAGTACTACTGCCCTCAACAGCTTTCGAAGAGCTAACGCGACAGGGGCACCGCGCGAGACTGCTGCTCGCGGGGTGCCGTCCGGACGATCTGACCCGGGTGCTACTTGAGGTCGAACCGGTCGTTGTTCATGACCTTGACCCAGGCTGCGACGAAGTCCTCCACGAACTTCCCCTTAGCGTCATCTTGTGCGTAGACCTCGGCCAACGCGCGCAGCACCGAGTTCGATCCGAACACAAGGTCATTCGCGGTCGCGGTCCACTTCAAAGCGCCCGAGGCCCGGTCGTGGCCCTCGTAGACGTTCTCCGCGGTCTCCGACGCCTTCCACTCGGTGCCCATGTCGACCAGGTTGACGAAGAAGTCGTTGGTCAACACGCCGGGGTTATCGGTGAACACGCCGTGCTTGCTGCCGCCGTGATTGGCGCCGAGAGCCCGGAGGCCGCCGACGAGCACCGTCAGCTCCGGACCGGTCACACCCAGTAGGTATGCCCGCTCGAGCAGCAGGTGCTCCAGCGGGGCCTTCTCACCCGGCCGCGCATAGTTGCGGAACCCGTCGGCCCGCGGTTCGAGCACCGCGAACGACTCCACGTCGGTGTTCTCCTGTGACGCATCGGTCCGCCCCGGCGCGAAATGCACGGAGATCTCGTAACCGGCGTCCTTGGCCGCCTTCTCCACTGCCGCAGAGCCGGCCAAGACGATCAGGTCGGCCAGCGAGATCTTCTTGCCACCGGACGCTGAGCCGTCGAAGTCCTGCTGGATCTTTTCCAGAACCGGCAACACCTTACTCAGCTCGGAGGGCTCGTTGACCTCCCAGTTCTTTTGTGGCTCGAGTCGAAGCCGCCCGCCGTTCGCGCCACCGCGCTTGTCGGTGTTGCGGTAGCTCGCCGCCGCCGACCACGCGGTCTTCACCAGCTGAGGAACGGACAGACCGGACTCGAGCACCTTTTTCTTCAGGGCCGCAACGTCTTTGTCGTCAACCAGCTTGTGGTCCACATCCGGAACCGGGTCCTGCCACAGCTGCGGCTCGGCGATCCACGGCCCGAGGTAGCGCGAGATCGGTCCCATGTCACGGTGCAGCAGCTTGTACCACGCCTTGGCGAACGCCGGGGCCAGCTCCTCGGGGTGGTCCAGCCAGCGCCGAGTGATCTCGCGGTAGATCGGGTCCTCGCGCAGCGAGATGTCGGTGACTAACATCGTGGGCGCGCGACCCGGTCCGCCGAACGGATCGGGGATCGTGCCCGCGCCCGCGCCGTCCTTCGCGGTGAACTGCCACGCTCCGGCGGGACTCTTGGTCAGCTCCCACTCGTAGCCATAGAGGTTCTGCAGGAATCCGTTGCCCCACTTGGTAGGCGTCGCGGTCCAGACCACTTCCAGGCCGCTGGTGATGGCATCTTTGCCCTTGCCGCTGCCGTAGGAGCTCTTCCAGCCCAACCCCTGCTGTTCGATCGGGGCTGCCTCCGGCTCGGGACCGACCAGATCACCGTCACCGGCGCCGTGGGTCTTACCGAAGCTGTGGCCACCAACGATGAGTGCGGCGGTCTCCTCATCGTTCATCGCCATCCGGCCGAACGTCTCACGGATGTCCACCGCGGCAGCCACTGGGTCCGGCTTGCCTTCGGGCCCTTCCGGATTCACGTAGATCAGACCCATAGTGGTGGCGCCGTAGGGTTGCGCGAGATCCCGCTTACCGGAGTAGCGCTTGTTGGTGCCTAACCATTCGTCCTCTTGTCCCCAGAGGATCTCTTCGGGCTCCCAAACGTCTTCGCGGCCGAAGGCAAAGCCGAAAGTCTTGAATCCAAACGACTCCAGGGCGCAGTTGCCGGCGAAGATAATCAAGTCCGCCCAGGAGATCTTGTTGCCGTACTTCTTCTTGACCGGCCACAGCAGCCGCCGCGCCTTGTCCAGGCTGACATTGTCCGGCCAGCTGTTGATCGGGGCGAAACGCTGCATACCTTGGCCGCCACCGCCGCGGCCGTCGTGAATACGGTAGGTACCCGCTGAATGCCAGCTCATCCGGATGAACAGACCGCCGTAGTGACCGTAGTCGGCGGGCCACCAGTCCTGCGAGGTGGTCATCACCGAGAACACGTCGGCCTTGAGCGCCTCGACATCGAGCTTGGCGAATTCCGTTGCGTAGTCGAAGTCCTCACCGAGCGGGTTGGACTGGGGCGAGTGCGGGTGCAGCTTCGCCACGTCGATCTGATTGGGCCACCAGTCCTGGTTCGTCAGGGGAGCGCCCGACTTGGGCTCTGGTGCGTCGATCACCGGGTTTTCACTTTCGCTGCCTTTTTGGGTTGTATCTGATGACACAGCATTCCTTTCAGGAGTAGTTGAATCGGGCTGGGATCACGGCTGTGATCCGGAATCTGCGGTCGAGCAGTCGGGGCATAGCCCCCAGTAGATGACTTCGGCCTCGTCGAGGACGAAGCCATCCAGCGTGTTGTCGTCGGACGGCGTCAAGCACGGCGCGTCGCCGACGGCACAGTCGACATCGGCGATAACCCCGCAGGATCGGCAAACGACGTGATGGTGATTGTCGCCGACCCGAGACTCATAGCGGGCAACCATTCCCAGCGGCTGGATCCGTCGAAGCAGACCTACCGCGGTCAGCGCGTTCAGCACGTCGTACACGGCTTGGCGAGAGACATCGGGCAGGCCGCTGCGTACCGCCGACAAGATCGTCTCGGTATCAGCATGCGGATGGGAATGCACCGCCTCGAGTACTGTGATCCGGGGGCGGGTCACTCGCAGATCGACCTTACGCAGCTGCGCCGCGTAATCCGCCGACGTTGACGACACCACATCAATATGCCGCTGACGTTTGGAACGAGTCAAGACCTTATCTGGAATTAGTCAAGAATTAAGTAAAGTCGCCCCGCTGCGTTTGGTTGACCGCTTTGATCGCGGTGTCGGCCGCCCGCTCGATCGCGAGGTTGGCCCCTTTGGTGAGGCGGGCCAGGCGGGGGAGGGCACCGGGGTGCCGAACGAGGTAGCGGGCGACGGCCGGCAAGTTCCGGCTGCCGTCGGGCCGCGTGAGGCCGAAAATCTCAGCATCGACGGTGCCATCGCTGGCTCGGTCGCTGATTGCCCGCACCACCGACCACGGGATCCCACGCTCGTCGCACACCTTCGCCACGGCAGCCGTTTCCATGTCAAGCGCCAACACGCCATCCACCCGCAGCTCGGCATGTTGCGCTCCGTCGAGGAGCAGCTCGTCGGTCGTCCACAGCTTTCCGTAGGCAGTCCCGACGCCAAGCGGCGTGGGTCGATGCACTGAGCGGTCCGCGCCGTTGACCACAAGCTGGGGGAGCACCAGCGTCCCGATCGGTATTTGGTTCCCGATTGCGCCAGCGATACCCACGACGATCACCCGCTCGACGTCGACCGCGTCCAGCAAGCGGACAGTCGCGGCGCGCGCCCGGGCCGTGCCGATCCCGGTGATCACCGCGATCACAGGACGGTCGCCGATCCGGCCGGCGTAGCCCAGCCCGGCCTTCCGCAACCCGAGCCGCCTTCGCAGCGGGCGAAGCTCCATGGGCATGGCGCACACGAACGCGATCACGGCTGACATGGTAAGCAGCGGTTTGAAATTTCACCGCAGATGAAAAAGGAACAGAGAAATAGTTCTCCGTCCCACTCTTAATTTATAGCTCAGCCCGGGGCTTGCGGCAAGACCCGGGTCATGGCGGAAAATCGCTGGCTGAAGCCAAAACTCAGTGAAGCGGGAGAGTTGCGCGGTGGTTGTCAAACCGAAATCTGACCATGCGGTGGTTGTTGCCGGGGGAGGCCCGACGGGGCTGATGTTGGCGGGCGAGCTGGCATTGGCGCGAGTCGACGTTGCCGTTATCGAGCGGCGCGCCAGCCAGGACCTGATTGGCTCACGTGCCGGTGGTCTGCATTCACGAACCATCGAGGTCCTCGATCAGCGCGGAATCGCTGATCGCTTTCTATCGCAGGGGGAGGTGGCTCAGGTTGCGGGGTTTTCCCAGATTCGGCTGGACATCGGCGATTTTCCGACCAGGCATCCCTACGGCCTTGCGCTGTGGCAGAACCACATCGAGCGGACACTGGCCGAGTGGGTCGATGAGCTGGCGGTGCCGATCTATCGCGGATGCGAGATAACAAGTTTCGTTCAAGGCCCCACCGGCGTAGACGTCAAGCTGGCCGACGGCCAGTTCCTTCGGGCGGAATATCTCGTCGGGTGCGACGGGGGCCGCAGCGCGATCCGTAAGGCAGCCGGTATCGAATTTCCGGGTTGGGATGCCACGATGAGCTATCTGCTCGCCGAAGTCGAGATGGCCTTGGAGCCAGGCCAGTTGCCGGTATGGGGCATTCGACACGACGCCCTCGGCGTTCATTCGCTCAGCAGGCCGAAGGATGGGGGACCGGTGCGGGTGATGGTGACCGAGAAAAACCTCGGACCCGACAGCGAAGCCACGCTGTGCGATCTGAGCGAAGCCCTCGTCAACGTTTACGGGACAGACTACGGGATCCACAGTCCCGCATGGATTTCCAGGTCGACCGATATGGCACGCCAGGCCGTGACCTATCGCGACCGGCGGGTCCTGCTGGCCGGCGACGCCGCCCACGTGCGTCATCCGATCGGAGGACAGGGCCTCAATACCGGCGTGCAGGATGCGGTGAATCTGGGATGGAAGCTGGCCCAGGTGGTCAACCGAACGTCGCCTGACGACCTGCTCGATACCTACCATGCCGAACGGCACCCGATCGCCGCCCGCGTGCTGCGAAATACGTTGGCGCAACTTGCGCTTCTTCGCCGCCCCGACGACGAGCGCACCAAAGCGCTGCGAGACATCATGTCTGAACTTCTCAACATGGACGAGCCCCGCAAACGATTCGCCGCGATGATGTCCGGTCTTGGCATCCACTACGACCTCGGTGACGGGCACCCGCTGATCGGACGCCGGATGCCCGATCTGAACCTGCTTACCGCAGACGGCCCGATGCGGGTATTCACCCTGCTGCACGATGCGCGGCCGGTGCTGCTCAACTTCGGTGAGCCCGGCGGCTTCGACATCGGACCATGGGCCGATCGGGTTAAGTCGATTATAGCGGAATCTGTTGGTGACTGGGATCTTCCGGTGATCAGCGCGGTCGCCGCACCCGTGGCCGTGTTGATCCGACCCGATGGATATGTGGCGTGGGCGGGGGATCAAGCTCAGGTCGGGCTTGCTGACGCGCTCACCACCTGGTTCGGCTCGCCAACCGCGGCCCAGCGCTAAGCGGCGACCGCAGCCGTATATCGCGACTTATTCGGCCGCCTGGTTTCGGACTGGCACCTGCCGTCGCAGTGGTACCGCTGTGGCCAATCCAATACTGTATTGCCGCATCCGGATGTTTGGCGGGCACCACCGCAATCAGCCGTATGCCGTCGGCCACGACGACCGTGCCCGTGGGCAGCCCTGCGGCGATATCGCTCAACCGCCTGCGCGGCAGTTCGTCAATCGGTTGCGCCGCAATGATGCAGTACGCGGCGGCCGGGTCCAGCCCAGCATTAGCCCTCAGCACAAAGGGGGAGCGGTGGCGCCCCCAGCTCCCGCGGAGCCGGCGATTCCGCCGCTCTTCCCGTGGCCGACGCCGGGAGCCGCGTAGTAGGTCGGGCGGTCGTTATTTCCCGACCGGTTGGAGATCTTCTGTGAGAGCCTCGTCAGCCAGATCCTCGAGTTCTTTGCCTTTTGTCTCCGGTCCCAAGAGATAGCCGACCAGCGTCAGCGCCCAGAGGCCGGCGAGCGCCAGGTACGGCGTCTCCAGCCCGTACCGCGTGATGCCCCAGCCGATGACGGTTGGAGCCGCAATGGAGACGATGCGGCCGCCGCCTACGGCGATTCCGAAGCCGGTGCCGCGCAGCACAGTTGGGAAGAGTTCGGAGATGTAGGTGTCGCCGACACCCCACAGCCAGCCGAGGGTGGCAATGGCGATCGCGCCGAATACCTGGTATTGCGTGAGTGAGTCGGAGGTTGCCGCCAGGATCGTCGAGGCGACCTCGATGACCGCGGCCAGGATCGCCGAGGGTCGTCGGCCTACCCAGTCGGCGAGCGCCGTCCCGACGAAGGCGAAGACGCCTTGTAGCAAGAAGAACACGAGGGCGTAACGGATCGCCTCGATTGGGGAGGCGTGGAACCGCTTCACGATGTAGACGGTCAAGAACAGCGTCATACCCCAGTAGCCGACAGCGTTGGCGGTGTAGATGAGCCAGCCCACGAGGAGGCGTCGCCGCACTCCGGGCAATTGCCAAAGCCGGGGCTTGGGAGCTCCGCCAAGAACTCTGGCCCGTACCTCGATGTGGCGATGCGACTCGGTGATGCCTCGCCGGACTAGGAACAAGACGGCGGCGGGCACAATCGCCACGATGAACGCCGATTGCCAGCCGAAGTGCGGCACCAGGGCCAGCGCGACGCCCGCCGCGAGGACATAGCCCAGCGAGAAGAGCGAGAAGATCACGCCGCCGACCCCGATCGCGCGGGTCTTGGCCGGCCAGACCTCGGCTGTGTACGGCGCACCGACCGCGAGTTCTCCGGCACCGCCCACGCCAGTGAGGAATCGCAGTCCGGTGAAGGCGGCGATGTTTGTCGTGAGTCCGGCCAGTGCGGTCGTCACACCGTAGAGCAAAATCGATGCTCCCAGTGTCGTTTTCCGCCCCCACCTGTCGGCGGCTAATCCGAAGCCGATCGTGCCGATGGTGTAGCCGAGCAGGAAGATCGAACCGATGTAACCTGCTTGCGCGTCGGTGATGTGCAACGTCTTCTTAATCTCGGGTAGCACCAGGCCATAGATGTTCACCGCGTATGAGTCGAAGCCGTAACCCAATCCAGCCGTCACGGCGACGAAGAGCGCCCGCTTGAACGTCGCAGGGATGGGTCGCGTGATCTGGGCGGGAACGCCGCGGACGGTTGAAGTCACCCGTGAACACTATGCAGTTGCTGACGTTCGCAGAAGCATCAAGATCACCCTGATCACAACCCTCCATACCAGCCGTGACGGAAAGCGTTTGAGGACAGAGACATACGCGTGGAATATCGAAAAGCGGACCACTCATTTACTTCACCGCCCCACGGAGTACGAGACCGACCCAATCCAACGACATGCACTCGAGGCACAAAGAAAGTTGTCCATTCCCTTTGGTAGTGGGCACCCCGGCGCGGGCGCGCTCTTTGAGCCCGTAGCGCGGGCACTGGTAGATCCTGTTGAGAAAGCCCGCCGAGGACTAGAGCTGGAGCTGAGCATGCCCGCGACCCTGCTGCTCGGCAACGATTCCGACCAACTGTTCGCGGAGGCCGACCGCTTAAAGTCCGAACGAGACCTCCGCTTGGCCGTCGTCCCACCGATGACAGCCATCGCGATCCTTCTTGCCTGCAATCAATCGCTTTGGTGGTTATCGGCGCTGATAGCGGTCTTGGTCCTGCTTGGGCAAGCGATTAGTCGAGACGACGAATGCCGGTCCCTGATGAGGGGAGCGGTACAACGAGACAAGGTGCAGTCGAAGAGCATCGACGAATTCAGGAATTGGGTTGCAAACCTTCCTGAAGCCGCAGAGCATCCAGGCGCGCCAGGCGACAGCCCCCTGAGTGACCGGTGTTCGCAGATGGGTTGGTCAGCGGACCCGTGCTGGACCGTTCATCACCGAGCAGTCGGGTCCGAGCGCCGGGCCGTAGATGATGTGGCCGCAGGCTACTGGCGGAGTGCACGTATTCCAAACGTGCGCTATTCCTACTCCGACAGTCTTAGCGGTCCTTGCCCGCACAAAAGCGGGCACGAGCCGCTGGTTCCGACTCGACCGGACGGGTTTCCGCTCGAATTGCAGAATCCGCCGATTCCACGGCGAGGCTCGGGGTAAGAAGAAGCGATTGTGCGGATCACACTTCCGGGCGCGCCGGCCCGGGAAAGGGTGTTAAGCGGTGAATAGATACAAAATGCTCGCCCAGGCAGCAGGTGTCAGCCTCACCGTTGGAGCGGCCATCGCGCTGTTCAGCGGAGTCGCCCATGCTGACCCGGACGACCCGCTGTCTGGCAGCGACACGGCGATCATCCTTGGCGGAACCTTCGAGTCGACGCCGGACACCGCTTTTGCGCAGGCCGCCGAGAATCTGTATCTGAACCCACTGGGTTTCGACGATGGCGCGACCTCCTCGACGGTCTGCGACATGATCGGGACCGACCCGTGCGCCGCACCGTTGCAGGTGCTGACGACGCCCGAACTGATCCAACAGGGCCCGAGCAGTCTCACAGCCGCCGACGACGTCGTTCTCGCCGTGGAGAATGAATTCAACGCGGATCCAGGCGCTTTCAGCGCCGAGGACCCGCTGACGATCTTCGGATACTCGCAGAGCGCCACCGCCGAGTCGATCGCCATGACCCAACTCGCAGAAGACGGCATCCCGAGCGACGATCTGCACTTCGTGTTCATCGGCGACCCCTCCCTCCTCCCAGACGGTGTATGGCCCAATCTGGTACCAGACGGGGACACGATATTCGGCACGGCTCTAACCAACACCATTCTCACCGACCTCGGCTTTGACGGCGTCCTCGGCAACGTGACGCCGGACGATCTGTACCCGACGACCATCTACACGCTCGACACCGACGGGGTCGCAAACTGGCAAGAGGACTTCCAGGCCGGAGGTCTGCTGGATGCGATCTCGCATCTATTCATCCAGCACGCGGAGTATCTGGGGTTGACACCAGACCAGATCGCTAACGCGACCACGTCCACCAACGGTGACCTCACCCTTGTCGACATCTCCGACAACATCAACAACGCCGACGCGTGGATCGGTGCGATTGAGCACGGCATCGGCAGCAGCGGGCTATTCGAGAGCCTATTCGACTCTCTGCAACTGTATTTCAGCAACACGTTCTAATCGAGGTCGATCTCACCGAATATCTATCGCGCTCTGCTACCCGAGGGCGATTTACAAGAACGGCGCGACGCATTCGGAGGCGGCTCAGGACTACACATCAGCGACCTCTTCGGGCGCGTCACCCACTTTTGAGCAACAAAGCATCGAGATTGGCGCGGACAAGCGCGAACAGCAATGTCCGTAGTGAATCCGAGAAATACTTTCTACTTCAACGTCGAGATCAGTGGAGGCCCCGAAAGTGCATCAG
>Ga0209656_10000387_pt1 | contig 28926 bp, 24 predicted proteins | sample BogFormECP12_OM2_FD_188239 | JGI IMG/M metagenome (GOLD analysis project Ga0209656, IMG submission 188239) | Bog forest soil microbial communities from Calvert Island, British Columbia, Canada - ECP12_OM2 (SPAdes) (version 2) | ecosystem: Environmental > Aquatic > Freshwater > Wetlands > Bog ...
AAGAATCACGCCTCTTCGATCCCAGTGCACGAGATCTTTTGAAGTCGCAAGGCAAAGTTGCGCGTCTTTCTTGTTGTAGCCGGTATAGGTGAGATAGTAGGTGTCGCCGAACTCAACCAAGCGTGGATCTTCCACGCCGCCATCTTTTTCATAGTCTTTCTCCGGCGAAAACACCGGCTCGCTGCGCCGCGTAAAGTGCACCCCATCCGCGCTATCCGCGTATCCCAGCCGCGAAGTGCCGCCCTTATCCTGCGCCCGGTAAAGCATAACGATTTTTCCATCGCGCAGAACCACTGAAGGATTGAACGTGCCTGCCGACTCCCACCCGTCCCCCTGTGGTGAAATCACCGGCATTTCGGAAACGCGCTGCCACGCCCCAAAGGGCCAACTTGCGCTATCCTGTGAAGCCAGCGCCAGAACCAGCGCCAGGACTTTTGCCCAGCCTTTGATAGGAATTAGATGGTTCATTGTTATTGTGCCCCTTGACGTCCAATGTTTTTGCGTCGATCAGTCCTATGCCGCGACTGCAATGTGTGCGAACCGATTCTCTGCCACTTAACTCGTTCCTGCAACCTTCACCCGCGCCGGTGAAATTTCCATGTCGAACACGAAAAACACGATCGTCGGTCTAGGCGAATTGCTCTGGGATATGTTCCCCGCCGGAAAGCAATTGGGTGGCGCTCCAGCCAACTTCGCCTACATCACCTCTCTACTCGGTGACAACGGAATCCCGGCCAGCCGCTTGGGCGAGGATTCCCTGGGCCTTGAAGCAATCCATCGTCTCGGAGAGCTTGGGCTCTCGACCGAGTTTATTCAGCGGGACTCGGATCATCCTACCGGGACCGTGAAGGTCGAAGTGGATGATGCCGGTCAGGCACAGTTTAAAATCGCTAAGTCCGTGGCGTGGGATTTTTTCGATTGGACTCTGCAGTGGCAACAGTTGGCGCAACGGGCCGATGCGGTTTGCTTCGGCACTCTGGCACAGCGGTCGGAACAGAGTTGCACCACCGTGCGCAGTTTTCTGCTCGGTACTCGCGCGAGGGCCCTGCGAGTTTGCGACATCAATCTTCGACAGACTTTCTTTACCGCACAGGTGGTGGCGGAATCGATGAAGCTCGCAACCATCGTCAAACTGAACCATGAGGAACTGCCCAGAGTGATGCGATTAGTTGAGCTGGAGCATCGGGGAGAAGAAGATTCGGCGCGCCGCTTGCTTGCTTCTTATGATCTCAAGCTCGTCTGCATCACTCGCGGCACCAACGGCAGCTTGCTCGTATCCGCAGACGAATGCTCGGAGCATCCCGGCTTCAGCGTCAAGGTCGCCGACACCGTCGGCGCCGGGGACGCGTTCACCGCGGCCTTGGTGCATGGATATCTGCGGGGCATATCCCTTGATGCAATCAACGAAACCGCGAACCGCGTCGGCGCCTGGGTCGCCAGTCAGCCGGGAGGAACGCCGGCGCCAAAGGGTGGCGACCTGAATCAAAGCCTTGCTGAGATCGGCTAATAACGAAACAATTTGTTTCGCATCAGCGTTTGTTTAGACATTCGCAACAAAAATAAAATCAATGCACCGAAAAGTTTCTCGAAAATGAAAATAAACAGTCCGCCTCTTCCCCATCACTGCAATTTTTAGTTTAATCTGTCAGGTTTGGCTTTTGGTGTCTGAGGGGGCCCAAGTGACCATACCGCAAGTAGTCCTTCGTCTGCTCATTTGCGTTTCGGTTTTCCTGCCGATCGCATCGAGCAGCGCGCAGCAGATTCCTGAGAACACCTATCAAGAGCTGCATTGGCGAATGATCGGCCCATTCCGCGGCGGCCGCACGCGTGCCGCCACCGGTGTTCCCAGCCAACCAAATGTGTTCTACATGGGCCAGGTCAACGGAGGAGTTTGGAAATCCGATGACTACGGCCGCACCTGGAATCCCATCTTCGATCACGAGTCCACGCAATCAATCGGCGCAATCGCCCTCGCTCCCTCGAATCCCAACATTATTTATGTCGCCAGTGGCGAGGGCCTGCATCGTCCCGACCTCTCCGTCGGCAACGGAATTTACAAATCCACCGACGCTGGAAAAACCTGGACTCACCTGGGTCTGCGCGACGGTCAGCAAATCCCCGCGCTTGCCGTCGACCCACACGACCCCAACCGTGTTTTTGCAGCTGTGCTCGGCCATCCCTACGGGCCAAATGAAGAGCGCGGCCTGTTCCGTTCGACCGATGGTGGCCAGTCGTGGCAGAAAATTATTTACAAAGACGCGAACACCGGCGCCTCCGATGTAGAAATCGATCCTTCGAATCCCGACGTCATCTACGCGTCGATGTGGGAAGTCCGCGAAGGTCCGTGGGAAGACAACAACGAGGTCAACGGCACCGGTGGCGGATTATTCAAGTCCACCGATGGCGGGAACACCTGGCATCCCTTAACCAACGGCCTACCGAAAGATCTGTCGCAAATTTATGTTGCGATCGCTCCCAGTGATCCACGCCGTCTCTATGCCACGCTCGGAATGGCCTCGGGCGCACTCGCCGTTTATCGCTCTGACGACGCCGGAGAACGCTGGGCCAAAATAACTGACGACCCACGCCCCGCTGGCCGTATCGGCGGCGGAGACCTTGCCATTCCCCGCGTAGATTCCAGGAATCCAGATATCGTCTACAGCGCCAGCACCGTCACCATGAAGTCCATCGACGGCGGCAAAACCTGGTTCGGTTTCCGCGGCGCTCCCGGCGGTGATGACTATCAGAATCTCTGGATCAATCCCAACGATCCCAATATTATTCTTCTCGTCAGCGATCAAGGAGCCCTCGTCACGGTCAATGGCGGAGCTTCCTGGAGTTCCTGGTACAACCAACCCACAGCGCAGATTTATCACGTGTCCGTGACGCCGACTTTTCCCTACCGTGTTTGCGGCGGCCAGCAGGAGAGCGGTTCCGTCTGCATTTCCAGCCGCGGCAACGATGGCGCCATCACCTACCGCGAATGGCATCCCGTCGGCGTGATCGAATACGGCTATGTGGCCCCCGATCCGCTGGATCCTGACATTATTTATGGCGGCGGGCGTAGCGAAGTTTCAAAGTTTCACTGGTCAACCGGACAGGTCCAGGACATTACGCCGATCCCGCTTCGCGACACGAAATTTCGCACCGACCGCACCGAGCCCACGATGTTCTCGCCCATCGATCCGCACATCCTTTATTACGCCAGCAACGTTCTCTCCAAGACCACCGACGGCGGCAACTCCTGGCAGACCATCAGCCCCGATCTCACTCGCGAAAATCCAGGAGTTCCCGCGAGCGTCGGCACTCTCGTCCCCAAAGGCGCCGACAAACAGCGCGGAGTCATTTATGCTCTCGCGCCATCGTTCAAAAACATCAACACTCTGTGGGCTGGGACCGACGACGGCCTCATCTGGCAGACTCGCGACAGTGGCAAGAAGTGGAATGACATCACTCCCAAAGAGCTGACCCCCTGGAGCAAGGTCACGCAGATCAGCGCCTCGCACTTCGATGACGACACGGCGTATGCGTCCGTGAGCCGGTTCCGCATCAACGACGAGCATCCATATATCTACCGCACTCACGATGGCGGCAAGACTTGGCGCCTGATCACGGCCGGCCTTCCTGACTTCGGCCCGGTCGACACGGTGCGCGAAGATCCGGTTCGCAAAGGCCTGCTGTTTGCCGGCACAGAAAATTCCGTATGGGTTTCGTTCGACGATGGCGATCACTGGCAATCTCTGCAACTGAATTTGCCGCACACCTCCATGCGCGATCTCTGGATTCACGACGATGATCTCATCGTCGCCACGCACGGCCGCTCTTTCTGGATTCTTGACGACATCGCTCCGCTACGGGAAGTCGCAAACTTACCGGCCGCGGAGGCGCATCTGTTCACTCCCGCGCCCGCTTTCCGCATCCAGCGCGATACCTACACTGACACGCCGCTTCCGCCTGACGAACCTTTTGCTGCCAATCCGCCCGACGGCGCAGTGATCGATTACTATCTCGCAGACAGCACCTCTGCTCCCGTCACGCTCGAAATTCTCGACGCTCGCGGCGAACTCATTCGCAAATTCTCCAGCACCGACAAGCCACCGGTTACGGAAGAGGAATTGAAGAAGCAACTCATTCCGCTCTACTGGCTGCGTCCAGTCCGTTCTCTGCCTTCCGATGCCGGCATGCACCGCTGGGTTTGGGATCTGCACTATCCCATACCGGAGGCGACGCGCCATGAATACCCGATCTCCGCGATTCCCGGCGACACGCCTCGCCTGCCGCTCGGTCCGACTGCTTTGCCGGGAACGTACACCGTAAGACTCACCGCAGACGGCAAAAGCTATACCGCTTCCTTTGCCGTGAAGATGGATCCTCGCGTAAAGACCTCAGCCGCCGCCCTCGAGAAAAAATTTCAGTTCGAAACCCGGCTGGCGTCGTTGTTGAGCGAGACCTCCCAAGCTGTACTGCAGGCAGGATCGATTCGCGAGCCGCTACAAAAGCTCAGCGAGCAATCGACCGGACCGGTTCGTGATTCAGTTCAGGCATTCCAAAACAAGCTGGCAGCGGTTCTGGGAACGCCCGCTGGTTTCGCCGCTCCGCCCTCCAACGAAATCACGCTATCCCGAGTCAACGGGCAGATTGCGATCTTATATGGTCAAGTGTGGCAGGTGGATGCCGAACCGACGACTTCACAATCAGAAGCTGCTGCGACGATCGATCACGAGGCGTCCGACGTGATGAAACACTGGGAAGCGCTCCGCACAACGGATCTTTCCGCTCTCAACCGCGCCCTCGGCGGCGCAAATCTGCCAGAAGTAAAGATCGACTCGGACCCTCATCAGCAAGAAACGAATATGGACGAAGAATAAAACTTGCCGCTTGAGGTCGTATCCTTCCGCGACTACAAAGCTTCCACAGCGCTTTGCAGCTGCCTCGCGATCTCCGCAGGATCGCTGTCAACCGCAAATCGTATCGTCTGCCCAATGCGCACGCTGATCTTCCACGGCCGCGCAAACTTCTTACCCGCCTGCTTGATTTCAAACAATCCCGAAATTCGCATCGGCAGTACTGGAATGTCCAGATTCTTCGTCAGCAGTCCAATTCCCGCGCGAAACGGATTCATCTTTCCATCCACCGTATGCCGCCCCTCGGGAAACACCAACACGCTGTATCCAAGGTCCACGGCCTGACCCGCGTAAGCAAAGCTCTGGCGGAACCCAGCTTCGCGCGGCAACGGAAACAGATTCAGCAGCGAAACTCCCAGCAACCACTGAATCCGATCATATATTTTCCCAGAGAAAGTTCTGTCCACCGCAGGGGATCGTAGCATCTCCAACGCCTCGCCTCCGGTCGCCGTTGCAATCCGATGCCGCAATCGGGGCGGCAGCGCCGTCTGCACGAAACCGACGTCCACGTCGTCGATATGATTGCAGACCACCAGGAGCGGCCCGTTCACTCCTCGCAAATTTTCTCGCCCTTCAATCCGCGGCCAGCCCAACACCATCACCGCCGGCATCATCAATAAGCACTGTGCCAGCCATCGCACCCAGGTTACCGGCCAGCGCAACACCCAGTCTGGATAGTGATATTCGGCCCGCGGACGCGCTTCTCCACTCAACATCCTTTCCACATCGCCCACGGTTCGCGCCGCACTAAAACGAGTCTCGCTCAGATCCACTTGATAGCGATCCTCCAGCGCGCTGATCAACTCCACCCGGTCCAGCGAACTCAGCCCTAAGTCGGACGAAAGATCAGACTCGCGCCTGGCCCGGACTGCTCTCCGTCCCGTGATCCGCCCAATCAACTCAATCACAGGACTATCACTCGTCACATCTTTCTCCCCGCCCCGCAAAATCTGTCTCGCCGCAAATTCTGCGATCACGTTCCGCCGTGGCTTCTGCGTGCTGGTTCGCGGAAAATCTTCCTGCGGCCACTGCACCCACATCCGCATCCGCTGAAATTCTGCCAGGGATTGATTTGCGCGTTCCACCACTTCCTGCGCGCGCGCATCGTCTCGCAGAATCATCACTGCGCACGGTTCCGCATTTCCCGCCCGCTCAATTCCCACCACCACACAATCTTTCACCTCCGGCTGCCGCCGCAGCGCGGCCTCCAAATCCTCTGGATAAATATTCAGTCCAGCGGGCGTCACGATGACTTCCTTCTTGCGCCCTTTGAAGTAAAGATTCCCGGCCTCATCGAGCGCGCCCACGTCGCCGGTGCGATACCACCCGTCTTTATCCGTAACCGCAGCAGCATCCACCTGGTCAGCGGCCGTCTCGGAATGCCTCGCTCCCCAATATCCCGCGGCCACTCCGCCCCCGCGAATCAGAATCTCCCCATCGCTCGCCAGCTTTATTTCCCGCCCCGGCAGCACCTTCCCGATCGATCCCTTCCCCAGTTTGAATGGATGGTTCACACTGATCAGCGACGTCGTCTCCGTCAGCCCATATCCCTGGATCGCCGCGTAGCCCAGCCTCCCCCAGAACTCCTCCGTTTCCGCGTCCAGCGCCGCGCCTCCGGAAATGAAGGCCCAGAACTTCCAGCCAAACTGCCGGTGAATATCCCGGAAAATCCACCAGCGCCGCAGAAAATGTTTCCCTTCCGAAGTTCGAAACCGCCGTCGAAAGCTTTTGATTCTCCCGCCATCTTCCAGATCGCGCTCGATCTTCTGCTTCAGCGACTGCAAGACTCTGGGCACGCTCACCAGCACCGACACCCGCTCCCGCCGGATCGTGCTCACAATCTCCGAAGGCTTCAGCTCTTCTTGAAAAATCACCGTCCCGCCCAACAGCGGCGGCAGGAACATCCCCAGGAATTGCCCGAACACATGGCTCAGCGGCAGCAAATTCAAAAACCGCACTGGATGCACCCACCGCTCGTACTTCAAATAGCGCCGCATCTCCCGCTCCAGCGGCGCAATGTTGGCCAGCACATTCCCATGCGTGATGACTACTCCCTTCGGCTCAGCCGTCGTCCCCGAAGTGAAAACAATCTGCAACGTATCGTCACGCCCGATGGCGACATCCGGTCCAAGGGTGCCCCGTCCTTGTCCCGCCGTCTTTTGGAGGGACAGGGCGGGGATTTTGACTTCCTCGAGTGCCACCACAGGAGCCACGCCTACCGCACCCAAATCGGCCGCGTGTCTTCGCGAGCAAACCCAAAGCTTCGCCTCAACCTGCCCCGCAACCCGCGCGGCAAAATCCACCGCCGCCCCATCGTCCATCGGAACCACTATCACACTGGACATCGCACATCCAAAAAACGCCGCAACCCACTCCGCGCAATTCTCCCCCCACAGCATGACCCGCTCAGCCCTGCCGATCCCGCGCAACTCCAACTCCCGGCAGAACCAAAGCGCCATCTCCAGAACCTGCCCGTACGTGAACCACTCCATGCGGTACCCACGCCGCTGCCCGTAGGCGCGTTTACTGCTGTGCGCCTGGAACTGGGTCGAGAAAAGTTCTGCTAAAGATTCAGCCATGAGTGAACCCATCGCACTCGGGTTTCGGAAGCAACACCGTTTATATACACCACGGCGTCGGGCTTCCCACCAGCGCCACTCCTAAACACAAAAAACGGCCGCTCTTGTGAACGGCCGTCTCGTCGAACGCGCTTCGCTTTCTGACTTCCAGTCTACTGCCGTTTCTTCTTTTCTTCCTCCGCCTTCTTTTTCTCGGCTGGAGTTTGCGGCTTTGCTGGCGGATGTTGCGCCTGTTGGGCCGGAGGATGAGCCGCAGGCTTCGCTTCGGGTTTCGGAGCTGGCGCTGCTGGCTTTGCCGGCTGCGGATGAGCCGCCGGTGCTGGCTGCGCCTTGCGTTCCGGCGCGGCAGAAGGTTTCGCATTCGCCGGCCGCGCAGGCTGATTGGCAGGTCGCGCGGGTTGAGCTGCATTTCCGTGCGGTTGGGCTGGCCTCGCCGGCGGCGTAGCCGCGCGCGCGGGCGGCGCAGGAGCGCGGTTCGGCTGGGCACTTGGCGCCGATGGACGAGCCCCCGGCTGGGGAGCCGGACGTCCCGCTGGCGCCGGAGAACCAGCTGGCTGTGGACGATTGGGCTGCGCGCTCCGTGCCGGCGCGCTCCTCGCCGGGATCACGGGAGCCGCTGGCTTGCCTGCCGGGATCGGTTTCGCCTCCGCCATCAGGGCCGGACGTCCTTTATTAACGGAAGCAAACTGCTGACGATTCTGCGCTGCCTGCTGCCGCACCTGCACTTGCGTGGTCATAGGCGGAATGCGCTGCTCCCGCGTGGCGGCGACTTCCGCAGGTAGCGGCGCCCGCGTTATCCCTCCTGGCCCGTTGTAACTAGCTCGGCTGTTAGTCACGTTCACCGTGGTGTTGTTGATGATCACCGTATTCGTCACCGTGCGGTTGTAGACCTGCACGTTGCTGATGTTGACGTTGTTCACGGAGCGGTTGTAGTCGAAACGATCTCCATTCCAATATCCACCCTGGTACCCGGCCCCGACGTATCCAAAGCCATAATTAACGCCGCCGTAGTAGCCGATGTGCCGCCCCCAGTACCCGGAGTGGTAGCGATATCGCCCGCCAACAAATCCCCAATAGCCGGGCGTCCACAAGTAGCCCACTTCCGGCGGCCGTGTCCAGGCGCCCGGCACCCAGTAATAGCCTTCGGAACCGTAACTCCAATACCCGGGTGTCCATAGATAGCCATCTCCGGGGCAATCCGGCTGCGAGTATTCCGGCAGGGGTGGCGGCGGATCGGGCGCCTGCAGCGCCGCTTCTCCGTAATCGGTATCTTGATCTTCGGAATCGTAGTCTTCGTTGGAATACTCGCGATCCCGATCCTGTGAATAGTCCCGCCTCGGTTCGCTCCGCTCGCTCGTGCTGCCCGTAGTAGCTGGCGCGGGCGCGCTGCTGGCTGGCTGGACATCGCTGGCCGGGGCCAAGTTCGCGGCAGCGGCAGGATCCGGCTGCGTTTGATCCGGCTGCGCCGCTTGATTTTGCGCGCTGTTATCCGCGGGTTGATTCTTGTTGCATGCGGCAAGCCCCAGCGTCATTACTATGCCGGCAGTTGCCAAAAGAATTGAGGAGTGGAACTTGTAAACCTTTTTTTTCATAAATTATTTCCGAATCTCGGATGCAGAATTCGTCCTGATCGTCAGAACGAAAAGTCCTGAAACCGAAGGGTATCAAGCTCATCCCTGTTCACCACGATCTTAGGCTAGTTTAGTTGTCGAAGGTGCGTTTTTGCATTGTCATAGTTGCCAGTTCAAGATCCACTTCGCCTGGCTTTTATAGGAACACCAGAACCAAAAGGGCGATGTTCAATATCGCTCACCATGCTTGGCCGCGGAGAGGACGATGCCGTGGCCGGGAATCAGCCAGACAAGACGTGCCTGTAGGACAAAGGCAGTAAAGTAGGGTCCTACTCTCTCCCCACCCCCAGCGCATCCGCCACCCGATTAATATAGTTAAACCACGAAGCAATCAGCGTGATCTGCAATATCCCGCGATCGTCAAATCCTACCGCCCGCAGCCCCTCCATGTCATCCTTCCAAACGCGCGTCGCGTCTTTGGTCAGCTTGACCACATAATCCACCATCACCCGCTCCTGCGGCGTGATGGGCGCGGTTGTGTAATCACTTTCCAGCGCCTCGACCAATTCTTTATCCAGCGTCACCCTACGCAGAAACTCTGCGTGCGATTCGATTCAATACCTGCAGCGGTTCGTCACCGAGACCATAGTCGCGATCATTTCATGCTGCCGCCGGCTCAGCGGTAGCTCCGGCGACATCAGCGCCCCAAAGGTTCCGAACGCATGATAGAGTGCCTCCGGAATCAGCGTGTGCGACCCCACAATCGTCGATCCGCCCGACTCATCCGGATGCACCGGCGTGGCATACTCCACGGGATACAATGCCCGCTGCCCCTCCATCGCCTGCCGCAGCTTCTCATCGACCTCGGATAGCGGTACGGTCTTAATCCAAGTCATAGATGCGCTTGCCCTCCGCCCGAAAAATTCCACGTTAACTTCGCAGCGGGAAGATTACACGCTTGCTCATGCCCGCCACATACCGCATTTGTACTAGAGGCGGGCCCTGTTACAGATCGATTCTGGCCCTCCCCGGCCGTTCCACCCCCTGATTCCCTTCGTAACCCTTTCGTACACTCCCTTTTGGTAACCCTTGGTAACCATGCGATTCACACCGTCCAGCCGTACAATTGCTGTTGTCCAACCGGCCATCTCCAAAAATGGAGTTTGGCCACGTGACGTTTCCCCGGGTAACACTTCCCAGGAGCCGTCATCAGGTTCGCGGTACAGAAGTTTTTCGTTTCAGGCAGTCTTGGTGCAGACCAGGGGCTGGAGTTCGTAACCTTATGGCGTTCGGTTTCGGGTTCAACAAACAAAAAGTCCTCAGCGCTGCGGAGAAGTATGTCCAGCAGGGCAAGATTCAAAATGCCATCGCTGAGTACGAAAAAGTCACCAAGGCCGATCCTAAGGACCTCACCGTCACCAACACCATCGGCGACCTTTACTCCCGTCTCGGCGAAGCCGATAAAGCCACCGAATGCTTCAAGACCGTAGGCGATGCCTATGCCGCGCAAGGTTTCACGGTCAAGGCCATCGCGATGTACAAGAAGATCAGCAAGCTCAAGCCTTCCCTGGAGAGCGTGCTGAAGCTGGCCGAACTCTATACCCAGCAGGGCCTGTTCAATGACGCCCGCGCGCAATATCTGCAGGTTGCCGAAGAGTTCCTGAAATCCAACGAGCTCGATAATGCCGTCCGCATCTTCCAGAAAATTCTGGAAATGGATCCGGAAAACACCAGCATGCGCGTTCGCCTGGCGGAAGTTTATATCCGCCTCGGCAAAAAGAATGATGCCTGGCAGATTTTTTCCGCAGCCGCCGAAACTCTCCGCGCCAAGGGCTCGCTCAGCGGCGCCGAAGAAGTTCTGCAGCGCATGCTTACTCTCGATCCCGGCAATGGCTACGCGCTGCTCATGCAGGGACGTAACATGCTCGAAGCTGGGGACTCCGACGGCGCGATCGAATGCCTGCAGAAAGTTTCGGATCTCGATTCCAACCCCGATGGCTTACGAGATCTGCTCAAGGCCTATTTAAAGAGCGGGCGGCTCTCCGATGCCGGAACGCTCGCTAGCAAGCTCCTTACTGTACACAACGATCTCGTTGCCATCTCAACCTTTGCCGATGCCCTCATGCAGGCCGGCCAGTACGAGAATGCGCTTCAGGTCTATGACCAGCACGCCGACCGCTTGCTGGCCGAGGATTCCAACAAAGTTTTAAAAAACCTGCATTCCATCATCGGCCACGTGCGCGACAATCCCGCCTCGCTCGAGAAGCTCCTCGAGCTCTTCCAGAAGGCCGGAGAGTCCACCCACCTCACCGAAGTCATTGAGTTGCTGGCTCACGCCTCCGTCCAGTCCGGCGATCTTCCGCGCGCTCGCGATCTTTATCAAAAGCTCGCCACCATGGAGCCGGGCAATCCCCTGCATATGAATAATTACCAGCAGGTGGTGAGCCAGCTCGGTGGACCCTCCGCTGAAAAGCTGATTTCCGCGGAAGAAGCCGCCGTCATCGTCGACGAACTGGAAGCCACTTCTCCTTCGGTTCACCAACATTATTCCGACGCAGTTGCTCTCGCCGTTCGTTCCGCTCTCACGGACGCGGAACTTTTCATTTCCTACAACATGCCTGCTAAGGCTCTGGGGCCGCTGATGGCCGCCCTGCCGCAGGCGCCCCAGGATCTCCGCCTGAATCAGCGCCTCGCCGCACTGCACACCCGTGCCGCGCGCTTCGCCGAAGCGGGCGTCTGCTGCCGCACCTTGCAGAGCGTCTACTCCGAAGCGGGATATCCCGAGGAAGCCACTCGTTACGGCGAACTTGCCGATCGTTACGAATTACGCTCGACCGCTTCTTCTACGGATTCGATTGTCGAGCTGTCCACAGCCTCCGGGGAAGAGGTTTCCGAAGAGATTACAGTCGCCGATGAGCCCTCGGCTCCGTGGCCCGCGGCCCAGGCTGAGCCTGCAGCAGACGCAGAATTCTCCGTCGTTGCCGATCAGGACAACGGTCAAGACCAAGCCACTGACGAAGTCAGCCAGACCGTAACCGCAGCCGAGCCCTCCGCCGAAGCAGAAGCTGCTCCCGCGGAGATTGATCTTTCTTCCGAGTGGGATGACGCCATTACCATCGAAGGCGAGGAACCGGTTGCGGAAACGGCAGAAACTGAAGTCGCCCACGCCGTTGGCGACCATGACGTTCCCGGCACGCACCCAGCGGAAGAGCCAGACAGCGCGGAGTCCAGTCCGGAAAGAGTCGCCGAAACCATCGAGGAAGTCCGTTTCTACCTCGAGCATGGCATGCCCGAGCAGGCTGTGGCGGCCTTCGAAAAGCTTCAGGCTCTCACTAGCGACGAATCGATCTTGTCCCCGCTCGAAGCCGAAATTCAGGCCGCCTCGCATCCCGCTGCGGAGGAAGCACCCGCTGTCGACGGTTCCTCTGAATTCGCCGTTGAAGAACCGGTCGCCGAAATCACCGTCGATGAAATTCCAGCCGCCGCTCCCGAAGAGCCAGTCGCAGTCGAGGAGATTCCTGTCGAGCCGCCAGCTCCGGCTGCACATGTCGAATCCCGGCACGTAGAACGTCCTCCCGCGCCCCACGTTGAACCTGTAAGGCCGCCCGTGGTTAAGCCTCCCGTCGAGGCCCCCGGTGTGCTGCAGGAATTCGTTTCCGATCTCGAGTCTTCTCTGGGAGACAATTTCCTTCCCGCCACGGTCTCTCACGAAGCCGAACCGGCGGTCGAGCATGCATCTGCAGCTTCCGCAACCGAACACTCCCAGCCTGAACTTGAACCTGTTGGCAACGCCAAGCCCACCAGCTTCGGCGTACCACAAACCGAAGTCATGGGCGAGTTTGTAGCCGATCTTGAAGCTTCCCTTGGTGATGACTTCCTCAAGGGTGCTCCAGTCGCGGAACCCGCGCCCGCAGCGCCGTCTCAGCCTGTACTAGAAGCTAAGCCGCCCGTTGCGGCGGCGCCGGCGCAGCAGTGGCCTGCACCCGCACCCGTTAAAGCGCCACAAGTCCCTGCTGCCAGCGCAGCAGCCGCGGCTGCGTCCTCTGGTGCGCCCACAATTTCTTCCCAGACATCAGTTGCGCCGCCAAAGCAGTCTGCCGCCGCCACCGCTGCCGCCACTCCGCACATTTCTCCAATCATTCCTGGAGCGCCCGCACCAGCCAAGTCTTCTGCCTTCGGTGAGGATGCCGGGGTGGATCTGGCTGAGATGTTCGGCGAGTTGAAACAAGATCTTGAATCCGGCACCGCAACCGCGGACGAGGATCCCGAGACCCATTACAACCTCGGCATCGCTTTCCGCGAAATGGGCCTGCTCGATGAAGCCATTGGCGAGTTGCAAAAGACCTGCCAGGCCGTCGACCGCGGACATCCTTTCCCGCAAGTCATGCAGACCTATACCTGGCTGGCACAGTGCTTCCTCGACAAGGGCGTCCCCGAGGCCGCGATCCGCTGGTACCAAAAAGCCCTCGATTCCAAGGGCATCGACGAAGAGACGCGCACCGCTCTCCACTACGAAGTCGCGGCTGCCTATGAGACCGCTGGCGATAAACCCTCCGCCCTCAAGCACTTCATGGAGGTTTACGGCCGCAACATCGATTATCGCGACGTCGCCGAGCGCATCAAGCCCTTGAAGTCGTAGAATAGCCCGATGGGTTTTGCCCCTCACTTTTTTGGCCCGGTATCCGACGCACTTTTGCTAGCGATTCCATGCCTGCGCCAGCGGAGTCTCCGGTGACCGCCGATCCCAAGCTACCCATCGAAAGCGGTCCCGTGCCCGTCCGCCCGGAGGCCCAGCAAACCATTACCGGCCTCCTGGAGCCGAAAGCGTTGGATCCTGAAGCTGCTCCGCACACCAGGTTGCAGCTCTGGCTGCATCGCACCTCGGTCTTCCTGTTCGTCCTCATCAGCGCCGTCGCCGGAGTCCTGCTCGTGATTTTGCCCTGGACCCCGGAGTGGACCGACAACTATCTTCTGCTTTCCTATCCCTGGCTTCGTACCTTGATCTCAACCGGATTCTTTCGCGGCCTGTGCAGCGGCTTGGGTTTGCTCGATATTTGGATCGGCTTCTGGGAAGCCCTTCACTATCACGATCGTCAGTAGCTTCTGAGGTAGTGTGGTAGCCTGCACAATCGGCTCCTGGGTTAACAGTCATCAAAATCAGAACGTGAGTCTTCTACATGGTCGATAAGCTCAAATCCGCCCCGCTGGCCTACGAGAATCAACCCTTCATCAACAGTCCTGACGGACGCATTCTCCGCATTCTCGCGGAGTACCAGGAGCCGCTCGCGCGCTTCCGCCGCGAGCAGATTCAGGATACGGTCGTCTTTTTCGGCTCCGCCCGTTTCCAGGGAGGCGACACCGCCAAAAAAAATCTGGCTGCCGTGGAAAAAAGCGATTCGAAAACTGGCGCCGCAGAGCAACAAGACTGCCTCAAGCGCGCCCGTGCCGCTGTCGACATGGCCCGCTACTACGAAGACGCGCGCCGCCTCGCTTTTCTTCTGACCGAGTGGTCCATTCAAATTCCTGCCCGCCGCCGGCGTTTCGTCGTTACTACGGGCGGTGGCCCCGGTATCATGGAAGCGGCCAATCTAGGCGCCCACGAGGCCGGAGGCAAAAGCATCGGCCTCAACATCAATCTGCCCTTCGAGCAGAATCCCAATCAATACATCACGCCCTCGCTGAATTTCGAATTCCACTATTTCTTCATGCGCAAGTTCTGGTTCGCTTATCTCGCCAAAGCTCTGGTGATTTTTCCCGGCGGCTTCGGCACCATCGACGAACTTTTCGAAATCCTTACCCTCGCGCAAACCGACAAGCTTGCCAAGAAAATTCTCGTCGTCATCTACGGCAGTGAATACTGGCATCGCATCATGAACTTCCAGGCCTTCGTCGACGCTGGTACCGTCGCCCCGCAAGATCTGAATCTGTTCAAGTTCGTCGACTCCCCGGAAGACGCATTTAACTTTTTGCGTGAGGGCCTCACCGAATACCATCTAGGCGGCCCTCCCAAGAAAGAAAAAGAACAAGAAGTCCTTCCCGAAATCGCGAAGACGCGGCCGTAGTATGTACGGACAGCCGCCCCCGGCTGTCCATCGAGCGCAGCTCGACCTTCCTTGTCCTAAACTAGAGCAGAAACCCGATGCCCGAAAGCTGCCTCCTCTACTACATCACCGACCGTACCGCCTTCCCAGGGGACGAACGCGCTCGCCGCTTCCGTCTCCTCGGCAAAATCACCGAAGCCGCCGGCGCTGGCGTCAACTACATCCAACTCCGCGAAAAAGATCTCTCCATCCGCGAACTGGAATCGCTAGCCCGCGAAGCCGTACAAATCATCCTTCAACTGAGAACTAAGAACCGAGAACTGAGAACTGATTTACTCATCAATTCCCGCACCGACGTGGCCCTCGCCACCGGCGCCGCCGGAGTTCACCTTCCCGCGAACGATGTTTCAGCGGAAGAAGTACGAAAAATATGGAAGTGTGGCACGGGCACTCTTGCCCGCGAAATCTTACCAGAAAATCCGCGGATCTCGATCTCCTGTCACTCCCCAGAAGAAGTCACCCAGGCTGCCGCAATCGGCGCTAACTTGGCTCTCTTCGCTCCCGTCTTCGAAAAGAAAGATGCCCCCGGAACCAGCCCAAAAGGCCTCGACGCTCTCCGTCAGGCTTGCCACGCTAAAATTTCAGTGCTCGCGCTCGGAGGGATCACTCTGCAGAACGCCCACTCCTGCCTGCAAGCCGGAGCAGCCGGCATCGCCGCAATCCGCCTCTTCCAGGAAAACGACATCGCCGCAATCGTCCGCACCTTGCGCGGAGTTGATGGAGGTTAATAGAAGTTGTGGAGGCTAGTAAAATGCCTTTGGGTGGCGCAGCAGCTTGAGCGTTGCGATTACTGACATCCCTAACTGAACCCGGGCTTTAGCCCCAGCGTCCACAGAAATTGTTAGATGTGGTATCGCCTTTGGGTGGCGCAGCGCTTCAGCGCTGCGATTACCGACACCCCTAACTGGACCCGGGCTTAGCCCCCGCGCCACGACCACTCACCCCGTCCACTTCGTCCCCTTCTCCAACACCTGCATCACTTTCGCAAACCGCCGCGCCCGCGTCTCTTCCTGCTTCGCTCCCTCAATCCAAACCGCCATCTCCTTCTGATGGGTGAATGCCAGCTTCTCCCAGTTCGCCTTCGCCACTTTGTTTTTCGCCAACGCTTTCTTCAAAACTGTCGGCGCCTCGACTGTGCGCTTCTCCTCGTCACGCTCCATCAGCACGTCGACGATGTCTCCGGGTTTCGCGCCAACCCCGTCGCGCAAGGTTTTGTTCACCGGCATCCTGTGGCAACCGCCCATCGGCATCAACGACGACCGAAACGGAAAGCCGTTAATCGTCCCGCGCACCGGCACTCGCGCTCGCGTGCCAAAGAACTCCGGAACATCCACTGGCGGCCTGATCGCCGCCACAACGCCCGCGTCTTTCCCCTCAATTTTCACTTTAAACCGCAGCTTTTGCTTCGCCATCACACCCCTCCATCGCCGCTGTTAAACTTTAATCCAGAGCATTTCAGCGAAAACAAATGTCCGCAGCTTACTCGCACTTCCGATCCGGCCCCGCGATCTACATCGAACCGCATTTGGTTTCCATCCCCGCAGCCTGGTTCCTCATGGGCTCCGCCTCCGGTCAGGATTGCGAACGCCCCATCCACCGCGTCTGGGTCGACGCCTTCCAACTTGCCACTGCGCAAGTCACGAATGCCGGGTATGCACATTTCCTGCGCTCCACCGGATTGCACCCTCCGCCGTTCTGGAACGAGAAGGATTTTAGCAATCCCCAGCAACCAGTCGCCGGTGTTTCTTGGTTCGACGCCGACCATTACTGCCGCTGGCTCTCCTCACAAACCGCCCGCACCTACCGTCTTCCAACTGAGGCCGAATGGGAGCGCGCCGCGCGGTGCGATCTTGAACAACAAGATTTTCCATGGGGCAACGATCCGCCGCAATCTCTTCCCGACTACGCTACGCGCTGGCAAACCGGACCCGAGCCCGTCGCCCGCTACACTCCCAACGCATTCGGTCTTTACAACCTGTGCGACAACGTCCACGAGTGGTGCAGCGACTGGTACGATCCCAACTATTACGCCGTCTCTCCGGACTGCAATCCCCGCGGCCCCGAACCTCGCTCAGGACTCGCTCAGCGTAAAGCCTCCCGCGGCGGATCCTGGCGCCATCACGTGAAAGTTTCTCGCTGCTCCGCCCGCTCCAGCATCCCGCCCGACTTTCAGTATGCCGATTACGGCTTCCGCGTAGCGTGTGATCCGTAGCACCGCGCTCAATGTAATTTTGTCATTCCGAGCCGGGCGCAAGCTTGGTGAGGAACCTGCTGCCCCTATAATTTGTCATTCCGACCCGGTCTTCAGCCCGGCGAGGAACCTGCTGTTTGCTAACATCTCCTCTGAATCGAGGCCAGCTCTCATGTTCGACAAAGATCTTCTCCGCGACAAGCGCATCCTCATCACCGGCGGCGGCACCGGCCTCGGCAAAGCCATGGCCCACCGCTTCCTCGAACTCGGCGCCACCCTCCATATCTGCGGTCGCCGCGAAGATGTCATCGAACAAACCGCCGCCGAACTTGCCGCCGCTACAAAAGGCACCATCCACGCCCTTCCCTGCGATGTCCGCAATCTCGACGCCGTCGAGGCCATGATCGATTCCATCTGGGAAGAAGGCCCGCTCGACATTCTCGTTAACAATGCCGCCGGAAATTTCATCGCCCGCACCGAAGAACTTTCCCCGCGCGCCTTCGAATCCGTCATCGGCATCGTGCTCCTTGGAACACTCCACGCCACCATGGCCTGCGGACGCCGCTGGCTCAAATCCAACCTCCCCGGCACCGTGCTCAGCATCTCGGCAACTTACGCCCCAGTCGGCTCCGCTTACGTTGTTCCCTCCGCTATCTCGAAGGCTGGAGTCGAGGCCCTCACTCGCAGTCTCGCCGTCGAGTGGGGCAACCGCGGAATCCGCATGAACGCCATCGCCCCCGGCCCCATTCCCACGCAAGGCGCGTTCTCCCGCCTGATGCCACGCCCTGAACTCGAGGCCCTGGCGCTTGACCGCAATCCGCTACATCGCTTTGGCACGACGGAAGAGTTGGCGAACCTCGCCGCCTTTCTGGTCAGCGACGGCTCCAGCTACATCAACGGTGAAGTCATTCGCATGGACGGCGGAGAATTCCTGCAAGGCGCCGGCGAATTCAGCAATTTGGGCCGCGCCCTCACCGAAGAAGATTGGAAGGCAATCAAGCCCCTGAAGTCAGCCCAAGAAGTCAGTCCAACCAAGGTTTGACGACGAATCGTGACGAATTAGCGACCGTCCCTGGAAGGCATCACGATCCCTTTCAGGACCAGGTTGACCAGGCTCAACACGATCGCGCCCACAAATGCCGCAAAGAATCCGCGCACGTGAAAACTCGGAGAAAGTAGCGCAGACGCCAGTTCGAGCATCAGCGCATTAATCACAAACCAGAACAACCCGAGCGTCACAAGAGTCAAAGGAAACGTCAAAATCTTCAGCAACGCGCCGATGGTTGCATTGATGAAGCCGATGACGAGCGCTGCGATCAACGCCTCCTTGATCCCGCTCACAGAAATCCCTGGCACCACTCGCGACACGATCCACACCGCCAGCGCACTTAAAACCCAATTCAGCAGCATTCGCATAGTCGCTCCTCGCTCAACGACGTGACCACGAATAATCCTCGCAAGACTATACCAATTCCCAATCCCCTGTCCCCGGGTCATACCTTCACAATAAATTCATGTCCACATGCGGCATCTCAGCCGCTCCTCTGCGTTACACTACACAATTCAACTTGCTCGTCAGGAGAAACTTCGCATGCCCGAACCCGCGCTGAGCGGTTCCGAATTCAAGAAGCAGTTGCATCAAGGCACGCCCAAGATGGGCCTGTTCCTCAACTCGCACAGCCCCACCGTCGCCGAACAAATCGCCCACAGCGGATACGACTGGCTCCTCGTCGATACCCAGCACGGCCCCATGGACCACGAAAAACTTTCATACATGCTCTGCGCCATCGCCAGCGGCGGCGCCAAATCGATCGTCCGCGTCGGCGGCTACGACGACCGTCCTGGCATCCAGCAGGCTCTTGATCTCGGCGCCGACGGCGTCCTCATCCCCTACATCAACACCGCCGAAGAAGCCCGCCAGGCCATCAGTTGCACCAAGTATCCCACCGTCGGCACGCGGTCGGTTTATTTTCCGCAACGCAGTATGAACAAAGCCGGACTCCTCGGCTACGCCGGAAATTTCAATAAAGAAGGCATCATCTGCCTGCAAGTCGAGACCGCCTCCTGCATCGAAAACATCGCCGAAATCGCCGCCGTTCCCGGCGTCGACATTCTCTTCCTCGGGCAAAACGATCTCTGCATGTCCATGGGCCTCTACAACAAATACGAGTTCCCCCACATGTACACTTCGCCCGAACTCGATGCCGCCACCAAGAAACTGATCGAACACGCACGCAAGAATAATGTAATCCTCGGACTCTTCTTGTTCGGCACCCCGCGCGTCGGCGAATTCCTTGAAAAAGGTTTCACCTTCTTCAGCCTCGGCAACGATCTGCATCACCTCGTCACCCAGGTCGGTGCCTACGTCAACGACGTAGAGAAAGTTTCCCAGGAAAAAGGCAAGCCCTGGAAGCGCCGCCCCACCGCCCTTTTCTAGAAAGCAGCGGGTGCCCCACCCTTCTCGCGGTTTATGCGAGAGGGTGGGGCCTTTGACTTCTGAGACATATCGCATGAAAATCTTGACCCATGCTCTTCGTCCTCACCGAAATCGAAGTTCGGGTCCTCGGCTCTCTGATCGAAAAAGACATCACCACTCCCGACTACTATCCCCTGTCTCTGAACGCTCTGGTCAATGCCTGCAATCAGAAAAATAACCGCGATCCGGTGATGACCCTCGAAGAAGATGCGGTCGCCGACGCTCTCGCCACGCTGCAGGAAAAGCGTCTCGCTGGCCCCGCCAGTGGCGCCGACAGCCGCGTCACCAAGTACGAGCACCGCCTGCAGGAAGTTTTCAATTTCGATCGTCGCGAAATCGCCATCCTCTGCGTGCTTCTCCTCCGCGGTCTGCAAACTCCCGGCGAACTTCGCAGCCGCACCGAACGCATGTATCACTTCGAGGCCCTCGACGACGTCGTCTCCACCCTCGACCGCCTCAGCCAGCGCCAGCCCCCGCTCGCCGCCGTTCTCCCGCGTCAGCCCGGAACCAAAGAATCGCGTTATATGCATCTCTTCTCCGGCGACGCGCCTCCCGCAGTCGACGTGGTGCGCGCATCGGATCATGCACTCCCCCCCGGCGTTGACCGCCTCACCCATCTCGAAAACGAAGTCGCAGAATTGAAAAGGGAAGTCTCAGAGATACACCAACAACTCGCCGACTTCCGCAAACAATTCGAATAGTTGTTAGGATGATTGGCCATGTGGTGTCTAACGAACGAAGAATCTCGGAACTGGTGCGAAGGCCGAGGCCTAAACCTGGACGCAGCCGCGCATCCGTCACTTGACGGCCGTGCACACTCCGTTATTGCCCCTTTTTCAGGAACGACTTGTTCAAAACTTCTATGGCTGAGCAGTGTCCTCGCTTCAAACCTTGAACCGTTTGATCAATGCCTGCTCTGGGTAACCCTGTGGGGCATCTGGAGTTCAAGCGAGAACTGGCATCTGTTTTATCGTCTTCGCGAAACGTACGGAGAGCGGCGTCCAATCTGGGATGCGCCCGGACAGTTATTCCAGAAGCATGAGAGCGCCGATTTGACGACATTTATCCAGCTCGCTCTGATCTTCGGATTGGATTTCTACCTTGTACCTGCGCCCTCCGATAACGCCGCATTTGTCAGTCACGACGAACTCCTGAAGTTCTGCACAAACGACGGAGAAACAGCACATCGGGTAAAGCATTCCCTCGACAAAGAGCCCCCGCCTCCGACGCGAAAAGGGTAACTGCCCTTTGTCTCACAGTTCACAATTGGTGTACCCTTTTCTCAACGACACGTCACGAATTGGGGGCCTCCATGCATCGCCGCGAATTCCTCATTCGCTCCGCCACTAGCCTCAGCGCCGGCTGGCTCACTTCGAGAAATCTGCTGGCCGCCCTCGCAAATACGACTCTTCCTGCAAAATTTTCCGCCACCGACACCGTCACCCTGGGCAGCACCGGCATCAAAACCAGTCGCCTCGCCATGGGCACTGGCACGGTCGGGTCCGGCCATCATTCCAATCAAACCGCGCTCGGCGTCAAAGGACTCTCCGATCTCCTGCTCAACGGTTACGATCACGGCCTTCGTTTCTTCGACGCCGCCGATTCCTACGGCAGTCATCCTCACGTCTCCGAGGCGCTCAAGCACGTGCAGCGCGACAAGGTCACTGTACTCACAAAGACTTGGGCCCGCGATCCCGCCACAGCCCGCGCTGATCTTGACCGCTTCCGCCGCGAACTCGGCACCGACTATCTCGATATCTGCCTCATGCACTGCCTCACCGAGGCCGATTGGACCACTCGCTACCGCAGCGTCATGGATGTTTTCGAAGAAGCCAAGCAGAAAGGCGTCATCCGCGCCCACGGCTGCTCCTGCCACAGCATCGAGGCTCTCCGCGCCGCCGCGAAATCTCCCTGGGTCGAAGTCGATTTCGCCCGCATCAATCCCATCGGTTCGCACATGGACGACGACCCCGAAACCGTTGTCAGCGTGCTTCGCGAGATGAAAGCCGCCGGCAAAGCCGTGGTCGGTATGAAAATCCTCGGTCAAGGCGATCTCGCCCATCGCCAGGATGAAGCCATAAAGTACGCCCTATCCCTCGGGATACTTGACGCCTTCACCATCGGAGCCGAAAGCAAATCGGAACAAGAAGACCTGATCCGCCGGGTCGCCGCAGCATAGACCCCATATGTTTACCTCGCGACCGATTGGCTATGTAACCAGCCCCTACAAAAACACAGGTGAGATTCCCAAAGGCCTCGGCGCAAAGCACGAGGCCAATGGCGTCCTCAACCTCCTGCCGGAGTTCGAACCCGGACTCACCGACATTGAAGGCTTTTCCCATCTGATCATCCTCTGGGAGTTCGACCGCTCCCAGAGCTTCGAGTTGCTCGGCGCTCCGCCCTCCGACAACCGTCCGCACGGAGTCTTCGCCACGCGATCGCCACGCCGTCCAAATCCAATCGGCATGACTGTCGTCGAACTGCTTCGCCGCAAAGGCACTGAACTCCACGTCCGCGGCGTCGACATGCTCGATGGAACCCCGATCCTCGATATCAAGCCGTACCTATCCAGCATCCCGGCTGAAAAGCTGAAGCGTGGCTGGCTCGCCGAAGCCGAGGCGCGCCAGCGGAAATAGCCAGAAGCAAATCACCGGGTAAGAAAAATCGAGGTCCAATACGCAGATCCCGCGTTGCCTTTGGGTGGCGCAGCGCTTTGGCGCTGCGGTGATGACTTGCCTGATTGGAACCGTCCCTCAGCACACATCAGATCCACAACCTCATCTGGTTCCCTGAAACCTCGAAACCACTTCGATCCCGCCGACAATATTCGCGTTCAGATCAGCAAGTTCCTCCGCTGGAATCCAATACTCTCGGTGGTTAGAACCCCCCACCACGTGGACTTGAAATCGGCTAAGAAATTCCGTCTGCACAGCAAACCGCAATACGTAGCCTGCAAAACCGGAGCGCTCATCCTTCGTATTCCAGTCACGTGCAATCTGCGTTGCGTATTCCTCGGTAAGTACGGGATAGAAAAACGGCTGCTCCGGCAATCGCGGAGGGAATTTTCGGAATTCGCTTGCCCGCACCAACTCGAACTCTGCTCGGCCTACGGGCCGGTAAAGAATTGTTAAGTCTGCATTCACGCCCTCAAGGATAGTCGAAAGTCAGTCCAGCCAAGCCTTCTTCTACAAAGCCGTGTCCCGTGCCCCACACAGTGTCCCCGTCGCCACGTCCGCAGCCATCTCACCTCGCTCTAACCCTCACAAAATCAATGCCCCACCAACTGGCCCATTCCATGCACTCTCTCTAAGCGCTGCTCAGCAGCAGGAGGTGACCAACCATGAACCGTATCAACCTGTTTCGCTCGACCCCATCGACTCTGAATTCTGTGAGTTGGGGTAAGAAGAATTTTGACAACACCAGCACGCTGATCTTCGCTGCGCTTCTGATCGTTTGTTCAGTCGCCGTGGGATGTTCCAGCGATAAACCCAAACCCGTAAGCTCTGAAGCTCCAGTCGCTCAATCCGTGCCGCCTGTCACAACTAGCTCCACGCCAATCCCCGCCGTGCCCGTGCAGCAAGCCGCCGCCAAGCCCGTGCACAAAAAAATTGTCCACAAAGCTCCGCCGACTCTGACCTACGCGGACAAAACTTCTGGAGTCTCTTTCCAGTATCCGCGCAAATACGCGCTCAAGACCGGCGACGCCGCTACCGAACTCGTCTCCTCCGGTCCCATCCCCATGGATTTCGTACAGCCCGGCGGAGTTGCTCTCGCAGCGGTCTCTCTACCCGAGTCCACATATCCCAACTCGGACCTGGCTTCGGCCTTCTTCAACGTGAGCGTGAACAAAACTCTCACTGCTGATCAGTGCGGCGAGTTCTCCGTCCCGCAGCCAAACCCCGCGGCCCCCGCGGATCCCACCGTTGAAGCCACGGCGCAGCTGGCGACTCCACCGATCTCGAAATTGATGATCGGCGACATGGAACTTCAATCCAGCGAAACCACCACCAGCGGCCCTCGCGAGGAAGCATCGAAGTACTACCATGTCTTCCAGAACGGAGCCTGCTACGAGTTTGCTCTGAAAGTCGCGACCACCGAATCCAACCCGTCGCCGACCACGCAGTCCACCACCAAACCAGTCAACCGCGATGAAGTCCTCCGGCGCCTCGAGAAAATTTTGGCGACGGTGAAGATCAATCCCATCACCGCTCCCGAAGTGAACGCCGAAGTCAAGACCAACACGCAACCCTCTGAAACTCCAGCTCAGTAATTCCGAAACGGCGCCGGTCATCCCCGAGTGGCGATGACCGGCGCCCCTCTGGTACGCGTACCCTTTCTGCCCTCCCGCGTGGAGCCCAAACCTCACCCTCCTGCATCCAACCTTCGAACGGAGGTTCCTATGCACGTGATTCTTGGAGCAAGCGGCAATACCGGACACATCGTAGCGAAGACGCTTCTCGCCCGCGGCCAGAAAGTTCGCGCCGTTGGCAGAAACGCGACTCACCTTCAACCCCTCGCGGCCAACAGCGCCGAAGTATTCATCGCCGACCTCACCGACGCGGCCGCTCTCACCAAAGCTTTCCATGGCGCAGATTCCGCCTACGTTCTGATTCCCCCCCACCTCACCAGCACTGACTATCGCGCCCTGCAGGATCGCACCAGCGACGCCATCGCCGCCGCCCTGCAGAAAGGCAGAGTTAAACACATTGTTTCGCTGAGCAGCTTCGGAGCCGATAAATCCTCCGGCACCGGTCCCGTGCTCGGCCTTCACCACCTCGAGCAGAAGCTCAATCAGATCGCTTCCGCCAACGTTCTCCACCTGCGTGCCGGATATTTCATGGCCAACACTTTGCCCCAGGTCGGCGCCATCCGCATGGCAGGTTCCACGGTCGGACCCGTTCGAGGCGATCTCAAGCTTCCCATGATCGACACTCACGACATCGGCGCCGCCGCGGCCGACGCCCTCTTGCGCCTCGATTTCCAGGGCAAGCAAACTCAGGAACTCCACGGACAGCGCGACCTCGACTACACCGAAGCCACCCGCATCATCGGCAACGCCATCGGCAAGCCGAATCTTGGCTACGTCCACGCCCCCAACGATCAGATCCGCGCCGCCATGATTCAGTCGGGAATGTCCGACAACATGGCCGGCCTCATCCTCGAAATGGCCGCCGCACTCGACTCCGGACACATGCGGGCCCTCGAACCTCGCACTCTGCGCAGCACCACGCCCACTCCCTTCGAAACCTTCGTTGCCCAATCATTTGTCCCCGCCTATCGGCAGCAAGTCGCAGCCTAAGCACAAAAAGAGAAGGCCACGCTCATGCAGAACGTGGCCTTTTCCTGACTGCACAAAAACCGCCCGGAGCACTTCCTCGCCTGCTATACTGCTGCCCGTCCGAGCTGGGCGGTCCTCCGCCGGAGACTGGCACGATGCCTCCACCCCCAGAGCGACGCAGCGATCCCCGCGTCAAAGTAAAGGCGCCCGTTGAGATTTTTCTCGAGGGCAACGACGTTCCCCTTCGCACGGCTGCTACATTGAGAGTTTTTCTCCCTTTCCCATCGGTACCGTCCTCGAACTCAAGTTGCAGGCCAACAGCACACTCCTGATCGTTGCCACCGTCGTCACCAAGGATCCGCAAGTCGGAAACGGTATCCAGTTCACTAAAATGCTTCCCGAAGATATCGAAGAGTTGAAGGCTTTCATCGCCGCGGCAGAAAAGGCCAACGCCGAGAACTCGAAGTAGCAGGCAAAAGTTCCTGCGCCCAAATTACAATTCTCGCGTGACGCACAAAACCAACGCCGTTCGCCTGCTCGATCAACTGGGAATCCGCTATGAACTGCGCGAGTACGAGGTCGACGAGAACGACTTGGCGGCAGAAAGCGTCGCCGCGAAGATCGGACTCCCGCTCGAGCAGGTCTTCAAAACGCTGGTGGCGCGTGGGGACCGCAACGACGTTTGTTTCGTCGTCATCCCGGGCGATGCTGAGCTCGATCTGAAAGCCCTGGCTTCGGCTTCAGGAGACCGCAAAATCCAACTCGTTCCCGTCAAAGAGCTGCAAGCGCTCACCGGATACATCCGCGGAGGCGTTACCGCTCTGGCCGGCAAAAAAGATTATCCTGTGTACGCGGACGAAACCATCGAGCTCTTCGACATTATTTCTATTTCAGCCGGCATTCGCGGCCTGCAAATCCTTCTCTCTCCCGCCGACTATTTGACTGCGACGAAAGCCACCCTTGCCCCGCTGGCGCGTCCGAAACCAATGTGAGCGCCCCACTCCGACTCTTATCATTCCGACGCGCGAGCGCAGCGAGACCGCAGAGCCTGCCCTGAGCGAAGCCGAAGGGAACCTGCTGTTTGTCAGAGCTTCGAGTGCCCCACGTCTCGCCCCTGTGAAGAGACATGGAATCTTATTTCTCAAAGTGATTGTCGAAGTAATAGATTCTGTGACGAGCGGTTTTCAGCTCCGTCGGATTCAGCGTCAAATCCGCGCGATCGAGGCGACGAACATCCGCATGAACCTTCTCCTGCTCATTCACCCATCCATCGGCCGATTCCAGACCCGAGACGGAGGCCGTTAGACCGTTGAGAAAGTAGTGGGATGGAATTGCGGCTTTCGGATCATATTTCCGCAAGATTCGATCCACCTCAGCACGCGTGAGTACCGTCTCGATCGGCAGAATGAGCACGTCAACATTCTTCAAATAATGATCGAGAGAGGAATCAGGCTCCGCGCGATTGTCGCCCCAGATGGCGATCCGCAATCCCCCGGTCTGAATGACCTGAATCGCGTTATCGAACCCGATCTCGTTGTTCGGCGGGCATGTCTTCGCAGCTGAATCTGCAGAGGTACGATCACATTGGTGCTTGTCAGCAAGACCCGTTATTTCGATATCGCCAAGCTTAAACTGCCCCACTAGCCGTTCGAGCACCACCAGCCCCTTCGGCCGCTCCACGGCATCGTGATCGAAATGAGCGTGCGTCGAAAGAACGATGTCGACCCGAATGGCGGGAAATTCATTCGAGAACCACTTTGGGTAAGCGCCGGTTGAATCATTCCGCCAAGGATCGGTGAGGATCGTCAAACCGGCCGGCGACGTGATCTTGAATGCATCGTGTCCATAGAACTCAATCTTGACATCGCCTGAGCGAGCCGGGTCTCCACCGTCTTTCTGAACGGCGATTAGAGAATTGTCATTCCATACGGGAGACGAATCCGCGGACGTCCCAGACCGTTGTGCGAACGCGCCGCAGATCACGGCCAACAACACGATCGGGACGAAGCTTTTGAGACGCATATCATCCTTTCGCACTTTTGCGAATTACTTTATCAGGATGTCGATCTCTTTCCGCGGGCGGGTGCCCCATCCTTGCCGCGTTCTCCGCTGCCGAAATTCCCCAGCACTCAAGCGGCAAGGGTGGGGATTTTGACTTCCTATTTCGCCGCGAGAAGGCGAACCAATAGAAACCGTGAGCGCGCGCCTTTTGCGCGCGGGAGCCTTCTGCCGAAATTCTGAGCGTATTTTGCGAAGGAGGTCTGGGGCAAAAGGAAAAGGCTACCAACATTTCTGTTGGTAGCCTTTATTTATGCCGGCAACGACCTACGCTCCCACACACTTGGCGCGTGCAGTACCATCGGCCCTGCGGGGCTTAACTTGAGGCGCCTAGAAGGCGTGAGCGCGTGTTCTTTGCGCGCGGGAGCCTTCTGCCGAAATCCTGAGCGCTCTTCGCGAAGGATTTCCTATGCAGTAGGCTCCCCCCTGGGCCGAATTCAACGTGGCCAGCCATCCGCCCGCCGATCAAGAAGAATGAGGCCGGCCGCCAGACATACACCTACGATGATAAGCCTTACACAAACTTCCTCATGCCAATGAGTAAAAACTGTAGATACCGCACTGCAAACGTAAATTAGCAAGCCTGTGATCCCGCAGAGGTGCGACGCGAGGCTCTTGTTTTTCCGTGGTTCAAAATTATCGACTGCAACAATTAGCCAGCAGACAGCCGCGATAGTTACTTGTACCGCCCTCGGAATGACTGTGAAAAGGGCATAGAGGAGCATGCCAGCAGTCGCCCAGCCGACTATTAGAAGCGAAAGGCGGACTTAAATGGACTGAGCGTCACTGGAGTTCCCAGAAGACACGGCCATACCATGCTAGTGGCCGCCTCCCGGGCATTGCGAGTGACGAAGGTAACTGAAGTCCCGAGCGCAAAGGAAAAGGCCGTCGAGATTTCTCTCAACGGCCTTTATTTATGCCGGCAACGACCTACGCTCCCACACACTTGGCGCGTGCAGTACCATCGGCCCTGCGGGGCTTAACTTCCGTGTTCGGGATGGGAACGGGTGGATCCCCCGCGGTAAGATCACCGACAACTTGAAGCAGCTTCTAGCTACTAGCTACTAGCTTGAATCTCCCGGCGAAAACTTCATCGCGTCACGGGAAGACACGTCGCTGCAAACTTGATCTGTCGGCCTCCGGCTCACTGCCTCAGCTCGCTGGATTGAGCTAGAAGCTAGGAGCTAGAAGCTGATTTTCAAAGATCATGAGGACGAAACCTCACAACTGAATAGATTGGGTGTGGCTTACTTTCTTGTTATTTTGTTTCCGATTTCTGCCACCGTACTTCGGCTTTGCTTTCTTTTCAAAAGCGTCGGCGCAACAGTTATCAGTGTTGCATCTCAGTCATCCAGGTTCGAACGACTTCAACAACCTTGCTGGATATAGTTCAGGTTCTAACTAAGGCACGGCTGAAGCCGTACCCTACCCAACTGAGAACTGACAACTGTTTTCTGCACCGAGTAAATTTTATGGTCAAGCCGAACGGGCGATTAGTACTGGTAAGCTGCATGCATTGCTGCACTTTCACCTCCAGCCTATCAACCAGGTAGTCTTCCTGGGCCCTTCTTATCCCTTACGGGTTGGGAGATCTCATCTTGAGGAGTGCTTCCCGCTTATATGCATTCAGCGGTTATCACTACCGAACTTCGCTACCGAGCGGTGCCATTGGCATGACAGCTCGAACACAAGAGGTTCGTCCATCCCGGTCCTCTCGTACTAAGGACAGGTCCTCTCAAATCTCCTGCGCCCACAACAGATAGGGACC
>Ga0209656_10000388_pt1 | contig 28879 bp, 26 predicted proteins | sample BogFormECP12_OM2_FD_188239 | JGI IMG/M metagenome (GOLD analysis project Ga0209656, IMG submission 188239) | Bog forest soil microbial communities from Calvert Island, British Columbia, Canada - ECP12_OM2 (SPAdes) (version 2) | ecosystem: Environmental > Aquatic > Freshwater > Wetlands > Bog ...
TCCCCTCGTCTTTTTGACTAAGTCGTAAAGAATTCATAAAGAATTTGTAAAGATATTTGCACGTCTGAGGCCAAGCTGGTTAGTTACTTCCGTTACCGCGGCGAACGCGATAAGTCCTTTGTTTGGCGATGCTGGCGAGGTGGCTCGTTACCTTGAGGTTGCTGCCGAGGGCGACGGTTGATCGAGAACTTGTAGCAGGGAGAGACAGTTCGTGTCACGTTTGAGGACTTTCCGGCGAGCTGGAGGTCGTCGACTGCTTACCGGCTAAGTAATGGTCAAGGACAGGGCGCTACTGGTCCCACCGCTGGTACAGCCTAAGTCGCCCGAGGTCCCGCTGGGAGTGTTGACCGTGACGCTCGCGGTTCCGGGAGCGGTGATCACGGTAGTGGTGAGCGTGACCTGCAACTGGGTGGGGCTTGTGACCAGGGTGGTCAGCGCCGTCCCGTTGATCATCCCGACGGTAGAGGAAACAAAGTGACTGCCATTCACCGTCAGAACAAAGCCCTGCTGCACTTCGGCAAACGTAATGGTGGTGACAGAAAGAGAGGTAATGGTTGGGGCGGGCCGAGCGCTTCCACACGCGGGATTGAGCGAGTTGCAGGATTGGAAGACGAGCAAGGCAAGCAGGATCGCGGAGATGGACCGCAAGAAAGCGAAAACTCGTCTCATGGTGCATCGTAGCATGCGTTTGCCAGTTTTCCCGCGTATCGCCGGTTACCGATGGCTATGCGGGGGGCGGGACAAGCAGCGCAGTTTAGTCCGATGGAATTAATCCCGAGTTTTGTGCGGGGCGGACGCCCGCCTATTCACACGAAAGAAGGTTAATGCCAGATTAAATTCTGGCTACAAGCATAAGAATCGACGTGGAAAACGACGCTTCGAGAAGCTCTTGAGCTCCGGGCGGTGGAAAGCCGAACTGCTGCGGATGTCCTTCTGAGACCTTCCCGATTTGAACCGAAATGGTAAACACTCGATTCCATGCTACTCCCCCAGCTGAATATTCGATCCCTTTCTGCATTTGCCGCTCCTGCGGTTGCAGTCGCAATCATGATAACGATGCTGCCCGCCCCGGTGCGAGCAGCGACGGATACACTGAGTCCTTCACCGACCGGCTTGGATTTTGGCAATGTCACGGTCGGCCAGAATAAGACTCTTGTCGTCGCCCTGACCAACGAAGGTCGCACGAGCGTGAGGATTTCCAGCGTCGACTCGAACAGCAGCAAGTTCGAAGTTTCGAAATTAGGTCTGCCAATGATGCTGCCGGCAGGAAAAAAGCTTGAGGTGAGCGTGACTTTCGCGCCTACTGCGACAGGCGGGGTGGGCGGGCATCTCACGGTTGCCAGCAATGCCTCAGACGGGAACCTTATTGTAGGAGTGGGGGGAACCGGCGTGGCTGCGAGCAAGCCGCACCTGAGCATTGCTCCCACGACACTGAGCTTTGGCAATGTCGCTGCGGGAACCACGGAGACCCTGACGCTGGGACTGAATACCAGCGGGGGAAGCATTACCATTTCTTCAGCGTCCAGCAGCAGTTCACAGTTTGCGTTGCAGGGCGCGACATTCCCGTTGACGGTTGCCGCGGGAAAGGAAACATTGATCAACGTGACGTTTACGCCCGCGACCGACGGGGAAAAATCTGCCACGCTTACGTTTGTCAGCAATGCTGCGAATTCGCCGGCGTCGGAAGCTTTGACGGGAGACGGCACGGCACCGTATGTCAGTCTTTCCTGGGTCGCGAGCGAAGAGGCGACGGGATACAACGTTTACCGAGGCACAGCTCAGACCGGCACTTATACCAAGATTAATTCGACGCTTGATCCAGACACCAGCTACACGGACAAGACGATTGTCGATGGCAAAACCTACTACTACGCAACTACCGCCGTGAACTCAAAGGGAAAAGAGAGCGGTTACTCGAACCGGGTAAAGGTAGTAGTGCCCTAGGAACGGGGCGAAGATCGGGGTTGCGAACGATCCGCCGTCACCCTCACGAACGAAGTTCCTAGTGGCATCTGCCGGTTACACGATTAGCGAACCGACCTGCCGAGGGCTGCAACGGTTAGGGCTGGACTGAGGCGGACCTTAAACTTGTCGTCGTGTCCGCAGCTGATTACCGTAACCTCGCCGGGATACTCTCTGACCCAAATCACGTGTTCAGGATTCACAAAGACTTCCATGCCGTCCACATCTTCAAACATTACAAACTCCACGTTGCCTCCTTTTGCTGGTCGCCGCTGCTTTAAATAATCACAAACTCGTCACACCAATTTGGTCGACGGTGCTGGGAATCCTAACTCCATTCGCACGACGGCCGGTCGAGTTTACCGAAAAAAATGCAGTTGCTCCAGCGGTTCCGGGATCTTCGGGCGCGAGACTGATCCAGCAACTGCCGCATAGTGCCTTCCAGGAGTCGCTCGTGATTGAAACGAGGCGAAGAACCGTCCCAACGCGAGCGATCAAAGGTAGACTGCTCGTAGGCGGGAAGTTGAGAACGGAAATCCTGGATTCGAGCGGAAATTGGCGATGAAGCAGAAGACAATACTGGTGACAGGAAGCAGTGGGCTGATTGGATCGGAGGCGGTGGAGCACTTCGACCGGCAGGGACACCACGTGGTTGGCGCGGACAACAATATGCGCCGTGAGTTCTTCGGCCCAGCGGGGGATACGCTCTGGAATCTGGAGCGTTTGAAGAGATCCACTAAACGATTCACACCCGTCGACCTCGACATCCGGGATCGCCGCGGGATCGAGGAGCTTTTTCGTTCGAACCGCTTTGATTTGATTGTTCACTGCGCCGCACAACCGTCGCATGACAAAGCGTGCGACATCGCGTTGATCGATTTTGAAGTGAACGCGCTGGGGACGGTGAACTTGCTGGAGGCGACGCGGCAGCACTGCCCCGAGGCCGTTTTCCTGTTCATGAGCACGAACAAGGTCTATGGCGATGCGCCCAACGAGATTCCCCTGGTGGAGCAAGAAACCCGCTACGACTACGCGCGTCCAGAAGACTTCGCCGGCGTGAATGAAACGTGCCGTATTGACCGGACAATGCATTCCTTGTTCGGCGCGTCCAAAGCTGCGGCGGATCTGGTGGCGCAGGAGTATGGCCGTTATTTCGGGATGAATGTGGGCGTCTTCCGCGGCGGGTGTCTTACCGGGCCATCGCATTCCGGCGTAGAGCTACACGGTTTTCTTTCCTACCTGGTTAAAGCAACGCTGAAGCAGGGGAACTACTCTGTGTTTGGCTACAAGGGCAAACAAGTTCGAGACAATATTCATAGTAGCGACGTGGTGAGTGCAATGGAGGAATTTGCCGCCAAGCCGAGGCCTGGGGAAGTTTACAACATGGGAGGCGGGCGGGAGAACAGCGTGTCGATGCTGGAGGCCATCGCGCGGATCGGAGAAATGACCGGGCGCAAACTGCATTGGCAATATGTCGAGCAAGCACGGAAGGGCGACCACATTTGCTACATCTCTGATTTGAGCAAATTCAAGAGCCACTACCCGAAGTGGAAGATCACCCGCGGACTGGATTCAATTCTGGAAGAAATGGTAAGGTCCGAGACGTCCCGCCAGGCTGCTGCGAGCCGCTAGATCAGATGTAGACCATCCCTTCGGAAACAAAAACCCCGCGAAAATCCCCGTGAAAATCTGCGGTCGGCCGCATTCGGAAGGCGCATTACCTTCGTAAGGGATCGTCCTCAAAACCGTTCGGTATAGTTTTTACATGCAGAATGGCCGAGGAAACAGCGGAACTGCCTTACTGGCACCAGAGGCGACGCTCTCGCCATCAAGTGATGTTGAACCGCTGCCTGCAGGCTTGGCTACCGCGAGTGGTTCGTCCGAAGATGCGGCGGTTCCTCGCGTCTACCGTCATCCGGTTGCGATTGCGATCAGCTTTGGTTTAGCGGCCCTGGCGCTTTTGTTGTTCGGGATCAAGACGCCGGCAACGATGTTTTATGACGAAGGCTACTTCGTTCCGGAAGCGCGAGTCTACCTACTGGGCCCGAATCCGAATTCTCATGCGAATCAGGAGAAACCTCCTCTGGGGAAATTACTTCTGTCCATCGGAGTGAGAGCCGCCGGGGATAACGCACTGGGGTGGCGTGTTGCGGCCGCCGTGTGCGGTGCCCTGGCACTGGTAGCGATCTTTCTTTGGACCCATCTGCTACTGCAAGATACACGCCTTGCTTGCCTGGCGGCGGGACTTACTGTCTTCGATAATTTTTGGTTTGTGATGTCACGCATCGGGATGATGGATGCATTCCTGATGGTCTTCCTGACGTGGAGTTTGGTGGCCTTCACGGCATCTATCGTGCTGGATGTGAGTATTCGCCGGCGCCGTTTTCTTTTCTGTCTATCCGGCGTTTTGATAGGGTTGGCGGGCGCGTGCAAATGGAATGCGATCGATACGCTAGCCGTCTTGTTTCTGGTCACATTCGCGCTATGGTGGATCGCGCGCCACCCGATTGCAAATGATAACTCTTCCCTTTCAGGCTGTGCAGAAAAGACCAGGCAGATTGGAGTTCCGGTTCTTCTGCTGGGATTGATCGTCGCGCCGATCGCGGCCTATAGCCTCGCATACTGGCCACTTTGCCAAGCGATTCATCGACCATTCAATATTGGCGAATTAATCGCGATACACAAGTCGATCTGGCATTTCAACAGTACGACGATCTCGAATCCGACCATTACTTCCGCTTGGTATTCCTGGGCGTTTAATTTGGGTCCGCAGCGCGCGCTCTCGTATCTGGTGGGCAATCCTGTGGTCGCATGGGGCGGCCTGGCGGCGATGGCGATTTGCCTGCGGCGTTTTTGGAAAGAGATTACTTTCCAGGAAGGATTGGTCTTTCTACTTTTCGCCGCGAATTATCTCCAGTGGGCGGTGACTCCTGAAAAAGGAATCTTTTACTACTACTACTATCCTTCGGTGATCATCCTGGGCGTGACGATCGCCGTGGCCCTGCGAGGCTTGCCGAATCGCGTTTTTGGCATAAGTATCAGCCTCCTTCTGCTGATCGCTGCTGGAACTTACTTCCTGCGTTGCTATCCACAGATGGCACATTTAGAAGCTCCGTGGGACTGCGCCTTTGGATGTTGGCCGTAGAAGGATAAGTTTGACGATTTTTCGTGAGACTGTGCGCGCGCGAAGATGATCCGCTATGAGTACGCTACAAACGGAGGTCGTTAGCCGGAAAGCCTGGGGGCCGGATGCGCTTGCTGAAGTCCGCGAGGCTCGACGCCAACATCAAGAGACGATCACCGACCATCGCGACGAATACATTCAATCCAATCGTTATTTCTACGACCATCTCAAGCGGCTGCTGCAATTCATTGTCGAGCCGGGGAAACATGTTCTGGACGTTCGTTGTGAGACCGGCCATCTGCTTTCTTCCGTCCGGCCAGCATTTGGGGTGGGCGTTGAAATCAGCACTGCCATGGTCGAGCGCGCGAGCCGCCAGCATCCGGAGCTGCATTTTGTGCAGAGCGATCCGGAAGACCTCGATCTAAACCAGACCTTCGATTACATCCTCTTCAACCACATTTTTGACACCGTCGATATTCTTCGCGCACTGGAACGAATCAAGCGGCATTGCACGTCTGAAACGCGGGTTGTGGTGATCAACTATAACCATGCCTGGACACCGGTTCTCGAAGTTGCGAGCAAGATCGGGCTGCGCTCGCAATTTGTCGAGCCCAACTGGATCAGCGAAAACGACATCCGCGGGTTTTTGAAGCTGGCCGGTTTCAGGCCGGTTCGGCTGCATCGCTTGATGATGTTTCCGAAATGGATTCCGGGGCTGTCGCAATTGTTGAACGGGCTGCTGGCGCGGCTGCCCGGCTTGCGAAGGCTTTGCATGATGCAGATTATGGTGGCCCGGCTGGTCAGCGAACCCAAGCGCGAAGAAGAAGTCACCGTATCTGTAGTTGTCCCTTGCCGCAATGAGGTGGGCAACGTGCAGCAAGCCGTGGAACGTATACCCACGATGGGGAAACACACGGAGATTCTGTTTTGCGACGACAAGTCGACGGATGGTACGGCCGACGAAGTTCGGCGCATGATGGCGCTCTATCCAGACAAGGACATTCGGCTGGTGGAAGGGCCGGGAATCTGCAAGGCCGAAAATGTTTGGGCGGGATTTCGCGCTGCGACGGGCGACATCCTGGCGATACTCGATGCCGATCTAACAGTAATGCCGGAAGAATTGCCGATGTTCGTGAATGCGCTGGTGAATTCGCAAGGTGAATTTGTCAACGGGAGCCGCCTGGTCTACCCTCTGCCGCAGCTGGCGATGAAGTTTGCCAACACCATCGGCAACAAACTTTTCGGGCGAGTCTTTTCCTTCTTGCTTGACCAGCGGATGAAGGACACGCTATGCGGCACCAAGGTCCTTTGGCGCAAGGACTGGGAATGCATGGAGATGAATCTCGGCATGTGGGGAATGAAGGATTTGTGGGGTGACTACGAGCTGTTGTTCGGCGCGAGCAAGCTGCATCTGGAGATTGTCGAGGTTCCCGTGCATTACCAGGAACGAGTTCACGGCGTTACCAAGATGACCAAGGTATTCTCCAACGGACTGCGGATGTTGCGCATCTGCTGGTACGCCTGGTTTCGGCTGGGAGGTTAGTTCCCTTGCCTGCAGAAATCTTCCGACGTTTGCTTGCGCATCCACTGACGGCTTCGCTCTCTCTGGACAACCCGGCCACGACGGAGCTGCGAAATCAGATCATTGCGTCCAAGCCATTCTTAAAATGTGTTTACGACGAGTGGTACAGCACGCTGGCCAAAGAAGTTCCGGAAGGAAAAGAGCAGGTGTTGGAGTTGGGCTCGGGCGCGGGATACCTAGAGCGATTCATTCCGGGATTGATCAGTTCCGAGATCTTTCACTGTTCCCGAGCAAAAGTTGTGGCCGACGCGCAGCAAATACCATTCGCCGACGGGTCGTTGCGCGCGATTGTAATGACGGACGTTTTGCATCACATGCCGCACGCAGAACGTTTTTTCGCAGAGGCATCGCGCTGCCTTTGTAAGGGCGGGAAAATCCTGATGATTGAACCATGGGTGACGCCATGGTCGCAGTGGGTCTACACGCGCTTGCATCACGAACCGTTTCGGCCGGAGGCAGAGGATTGGTCCTTTGCCTCGACCGGTCCGCTTTCGGGGAGCAACTCGGCAATTCCCTGGATCGTGTTCGTGAGAGATCGGCGCAAGTTTGAATCCCTTTTCCCGGAACTCGCGATCGAGCGGATTCGCCCCTTCATGCCATTTCGTTACCTGGTGTCTGGCGGCGTGGGGATGCGAAGCCTAATGCCGGGGTTCACACACTTCGCATGGGCAGGGCTGGAAAGCATGCTGGAGTCGCAAATGCCGCGATTTGCCATGTTCGCCTTTGTATCGTTGCGGCGATCCTAGAGTAGTGAGTTCAATCGGGTCGATTTCGTCCGGATAAGCCACCCCCTCGCCCGCAACGGGGCGAGTCTCCCACCCCCTGTAGTCTGCGCTTTTCCGGTTTGACCCTCTGCGGCGAAGTCCTTACACTTGAGGGTGATCTCCGCCCGGCGCGCTACTCATCCTGTGGAGGGTTTCCTGAGTTTGCGATTACGAATTGCGATGTTAGCGGCCTGGTTGGGGCTGCTGGGATTAGTTTGCGCGGGACAAGATGCGGCTCAGCAGAATCAGCCCGCTCCGAGCCAATCATCACCGGACCAATCTTCACCGAATCAGTCGTCGTCACATGACCAGGACCAGTCTCCACAAGGCCAGCCTCCGCTGAACCAGCAGCCACAGAACCAGGACCCTAAGAAGGCAACGCCGTCGAAGCCGACTCCGCAGAACCAGTATTCACCGGAGCGCTCCCCGATCGCGCTGGATAGCAGCGAAACGCTTTTTGCGGTGCTGACCGCACTCAACTCCTGCGGATACGACCAGGACTTGACCATTTCGGACGCGACGCGAAGCAACGTGCGGGCTGAGGTACAGAGAGTTTTGGCGGAGTCGGCGGATGCCGAGGCAGCGCGGTCGGCGCTGTGCGAGTTTTACCTGACCCACACGGCGGAGAGAAGTTCGAATCGGAGCTTATCGCCGTACATCTCTCTGGCGCTGTATATGGATGGTCCGCCGCATTTTGCGCCGCGGATCAAGGAAGAAGACCTGCCGCCGGATGCGTCTGCCATCGCGACTTTCGGGACTTTGCTAGAGCGCTTCTACGAAAAAGTGGGAGTGCACTCGATATGGGAGCGGCATCGCAGGGACTACGCGGCCATGATGGCCCGGTATCACGAGCCGCTGGCGAAGATGGTTTTCGACACGGAAATCTATCTGAAGCAGCCTTCGTCGCAATATTTGGGGCGGAGATTCACGATTTATCTGGATTTCATGGGCTCGCCGAATGAGACGGATGCGCGGAACTATGGAGCGGATTATTACGTGATCGTGTTTCCAGCTCCGAACATGCCTTCCGGCGATGCGCCGAAATCGGCATTGAAGATGGACCAGATCCGGCATACGTTCTTGCACTACGAATTGGATCGGGAGGCGGAAAAGCACTTCACGGCGATCAAGCGGCTGGAACCGCTGCTGCAGTCGGTGAAGCGAGCTCCGCTGGAGGAGAGCTTCAAGACGGATATTTCGCTGCTGGTGACGGAGTGCATGGTGCGCGCGATCGAAATACGGACCACCGGGAGCAAGCAGGCGGCGGACGAGGCACTAAGGGTTCAGGCCGTGGATGACGCGGTGAAACAAGGATACATTCTGACGCGGACGTTCTACGACTCGGTGGTGGCATTTGAAAAAGATCCGGCGGGTATACGGGCGGCGTATGGCGACTTTCTAGGGAATATCGATATAAAGAAGGAAGAGAAAGCCGCGGCGGAGGTTCAGTTTGCCAGCAAGACATCCCCGGAACTGGTGCAACTGTCGCGTCCGGAGGAGCGGCGAATGCTGTTCGCGGCCGAGAAGCGGCTGGCGGCGGGGGATCCCAAGGGAGCGCAGGAGCTGGCACAGCAGGCGCTGGACAAAAAAATTGGAGACCAGGGACGAGCGCTGTTCATCCTGGCAGAAGTAGCCGTAGCCAACAAGAATCGCGATGGGGCGCAGGATAATTTCCAGAAGGCGATTGAAGCGACGAGAGATCCCAAGGTGGTGGGGTGGTCGCACGTGTATTTGGGGCGGATTCTGGATATGAAAGAGGATCGTGAGGCGGCGTTGCAGGAGTACCGGGCCGCGCTGAATGCGGCGGGACAATTGCCGGAGATCAAGGCGGCGGCGGAACGAGGGCTGGCGCAGGCGTACGAGCCTCCGGCGAAGCCGCAGCCGCAGTAGGGATGCGAGTCAAACGCGCGATTACTGTGCCGCGCCGGATTCTGGCTTGCGCGGGATCAACACCCCGAAAAATGAACCCGCGGTTACAATGCAGGGTAGAATCAGCAACGAACTGCAGCTGTGGAAGTCGAATGTCAAGCAGGTCGGTTTAAGGAGAACGCATGAAGCGAACAGCAATTATTACGATTATTGTATTGTTGGGAATTTCGGGCTGGAGTGTTAGCCAGAGCAAACCGGCTAGTGCAGGCACGACGCCGGGGCAAGCGGCAGCGCCGGCAGGAAAACGGCCACCACAGGCCAAAACACAACCGGAGTTCGACGCGTATAAGGTTGCCGCGGCACTCACCGATCCGGCGGCACAGGAGAAAGCGGCAGACGACTTCGCGACAAAGTTTCCTGACAGCGAGTTGCGGACGCTGCTCTACAAGCAGGTGATGGGCGCCTATCAACAGGCCAACAACGCGGACAAGATGCTGGCGATGGCGCGGAAAGTTTTGACTTTCGATCCGGACGATCCGGAAGCGCTGCTGGGGGTGGCCCAAGTGCTGGCAGAGCGCACGCGAGACACAGACCTGGATAAGGACCAGCGCCTCGCGGAAGCCAGAAAAGATGCGGAGCGCGCGCTGGTGACGGTGGATACGGATGTGCCGACAGCGGGAGTTGCCCCGGAGAAGCTGGAACAATATAAGGGCTTCGCTCGTTCCGAGGCATATTCGATCCTGGGGACAATTGACTTCAATGCAAAGGCTTGGGCGGCCGCAGAAGCAAACCTGAGGAAGTCGATTGATGCGTTCCCGCAGCAACCGGATCCAATTGCGGTCTTCCGGCTGTCGGTGGCTCTGGATATGCAGAACAAATATCCCGACGCGTTGAAGGTGGCCAATCAGGCGGTGGATTTGACGAAGGCCGGCACAAATGCGGGGGATGCGGCACGGAAAGAGAAGGACCGGCTGATCCAATTGATTGGCGGCATTCCCGATACACCCGCGAAATAAGGATGCGAGCCCAACGCGCGACTGTGGCGCCGGTGAGAGCGCGACCCTTCGACGTGGCAGTGCAATCATGAAAGAAAGGGAAATCACCGCGCTGGAAGCGGCGTTGGGCTACCATTTTCGCCGCCGGGGCGTGATCGAACAGGCGATCACTCATAGCTCGCAGGCGCGCGAGCAGGAGTCCCAGCAATCGGGCGATAACAAATATAAAGTCAACGATAACGAGCAGCTGGAATTTCTGGGAGACGCGATTCTGGCGCTGGTGACGAGCGAGGCGCTATTTCATCGATTTCCCGAGTTTCGCGAGGGCGAACTTTCCAAGTTGCGCGCCCATGTAGTGAGTGAGCGGCACCTGATCCGGGTGGCGCAACGGCTTGAGCTGGGACATTATTTGCGGCTGGGACGCGGCGAAGAGAAAAGCGGGGGACGCAGCAAGACGGCGTTGCTGGTGGATGCGCTGGAGGCGGTTCTGGCAGCCATCTACCTGGACGGCGGAATGGAACCGGCGCGAGAATTCATTCTGCGGGAGATTCTGGCGCCGGAACTGGAGAGGGTGGAGCGCGAAGGCGGTGCGCTGCCGATGAACGATTTCAAGTCGGCTCTGCAGGAAACTCTGCAAGGATTGGGAATCGCGCAACCTTCTTACGTGCTGGTGGAAGAAGCGGGACCGGAACACAGAAAGACGTTTACGGTGGAAGTCCGTCTGGACGGAAAAAAAGGGGAAGGCCGGGCGGAATTTGTGGGACGGGCGCAGGGTTCCACCAAGAAGGCGGCGGAACAGGATGCGGCGCGGCAGTTGCTGTCGTATCTGGCGTCGCGGCCACAGGGGACGGGAAGCCGACTGGTGCGGGCGTCGCGCTCTGCGGAGAAGTAGCGTGGCGAGAGAAGTGGAGTGCATGAGTTCTTCAGACGATCAGCTTTCGGGCCCTCACGTTCCGGACAGCCCGATTCCGGCCGAACGCATCTCAGATGTGCGCAGAACTGCGTGGACGGGCGGGGTGGGCATATCCGCGTCGGTACAGTCCCTGCTGGGAACGGTGGTGATCGCGGTTTTTGTCATCACCTTTATTGTGCAGGCGTTTCAGATTCCGTCGCCGTCGATGGAGAACACCCTGCTGGTGGGCGATTATCTTCTGGTGAACAAGTTGTGCTACGGGGGAAGCGGACTAGGAGACTATTTGTTGCCTTATCGCCGGATACGGCGCGGCGACATTGTCGTGTTCCATTATCCGGTAAACCCGGCGCAGCATTTCGTGAAGCGGGTGATTGGAATTCCTGGAGACCGGGTAAGGCTGATTAATAAGCAAGTGCTGGTAAATGGAGTGCCATTGCGGGAACCCTACGCGCACTTCAGCCGGCCGTCGAATGATGCGTTCCGGGATAGTTTTCCGCGGCTGGATGTGGCGGCCGGCGAGACTCCGGAGTGGTGGGTGCAGTTGCGAAAACTGGTCGAGGATGGACAGCTGATTGTCCCCGAGGGACATTATTTTGTGATGGGGGACAATCGGGACGATAGCTACGACAGCCGGTATTGGGGATTCGTGCCGCAAGCAAACATCATTGGGCGGCCGCTTCTAATTTACTGGTCGGTGCAAGAGGGAGACAGCGAGGGAACAGGGCCGAACTCGGTGGCAGGAAAATTGGCGCATTTTGCCTATGCGGTGACGCACATTTTTCAGATCACGCGCTGGAACCGGACCCTGCGGCTGGTGAATTAAACTCTCCGCGGCTAAGATAAGCCGTGCGGTTCGGCAACCTAGACGGGACGGATAGATCACGGTGGCGAAAAAAGACAGCAACGCGAAGAATGAAGTAGAGGTAGAAGAAAAGCCACGCGAAACAACGGTGGAATTTCTTTCCTCGCTGGCGGCCGTGCTGGTGACGGGGTTGTTCATCATCACGTTTGTGGTGCAGGCGTTCGAGATCCCTTCCAGCTCGATGGAGAACACTCTGCTGATTGGGGATCACGTGTTTGTGAACCGCATTCAATTCGCGCCGAAGACTTCCTGGGTGGGACCGCTGCTTCCCTACCGGCAGGTGAAGCGCGGCGACATCGTGGTATTTCTGGCGCCGTGCGAGCCGGGGTTGTATGTGGTGAAGCGGATCATGGGCGTGCCGGGGGACCACATTCGCCTGCGTAACGGGGTGGTATATCGCAATGGCGAGGAGCTGAAGGAACCGTATGTGATCCACTCGCAGGACGCGGCGCAGTATCCGAATCCGTATCGCGATAATTTTCCGGCGGTGCCGCCGTCCGAGAATTACAACGTGTATCCATGCTGGGAACCGGAGCTGCCGATGCACATTCAGGGCGACGATCTGGTGGTGCCACCGGGCCGTTACTTCGGCATGGGCGACAACCGCGACGTAAGCCTGGACAGCCGATATTGGGGGTTTATTCCGCAGGAAAATATTATTGGGCGGCCGATGTTCATCTACTGGTCGTTTGAGACGCCCGCGGACCAGTATCGCAAAACCGACATGGGCGACCGCATTGGCTTCCTGGCGCATGTGGTGTTGCACTTCTTTGATGAGACGCGATGGCGGCGAACGTTGCGAGTAGTGAAGTGAAGTTCTTCTCTTCCAAGCGGCGGGTTGTATCCGCAGCCGCGGGCATTTTGCTGGTCCTGTTCCTGGTGCGTCCGGGCGTTTCGCGCCTGAAGGCGCGCATTGCGAATTCCATCGGCCAGGCAGTGTCGCGTCCGGTGGAGATTGGTTCGGTGCATCTTCGGTTCCTGCCGCAGCCTGGGTTCGATCTGGAAAATCTGGTCATCCACGAAGACCCCGCATTTGGTGCGGAGCCTATGCTGCGCGCGCCGGAGGTGACGGCGCTGGTGCGGTTGACATCGTTAGTGCGAGGACGGCTGGATATCTCGCGCCTGGAGTTGACCGAACCGAGTTTGAATCTGGTGCGCAGAGAAGACGGGCGATGGAACTGGGAGGCTCTGCTGGAACGGACGGAGCGCACCCCGCTGGCGCCTACGGCGAAATCGAAGCGCGAGTCGCGTCCGGGCTTTCCTTATATTGAGGCGAGTTCGGGACGTATCAATTTCAAGGCAGGGGCGGAGAAAAAACCGTACGCGCTGCTGAATGCAGACTTCTCCTTGTGGCAAGAATCCGAAAATGAGTGGGGCGCGCGGTTGAAAGCGGAGCCGCTGCGCACCGATATGAATTTGACCGACACCGGATTGCTGCGAATGAATGGAACATGGCAGCGGGCGGGAAGTCTGCGGGAAACACCGCTGCGGTTCAGTTTGGAGTGGCAGCACCTGCAACTGGGGCAACTGAGCAAGCTGGTATCGGGCAACGACAAAGGTTGGCGAGGCGATCTTCGGGTGGACGCGACTCTGAGCGGGACTCCGGCGGCGATGCAAGTAGCGGCAGACGCGTCGGTGCAGGACTTTCACCGCTATGACATCTCGTCGGTTGAAGGATTGGCGCTGGCGGCGCATTGCGACGGCAAGTACAGTTCGTCAGAACAGATGATGCGGGAAATCTTCTGCAGCGGGCCTGTAGGCAATGGCATGGTGACGCTGCACGGCGATGCTGGCGGACCGAGAGCTCACAAACTGGACTTGTCATTGAACGTGGAGAATGTTCCGGTAAGCGCCGTGGCGCAATTGGCCCGACGCGCGAAAAAAGACCTGCCCGCGGATCTGGTAGCTACGGGGAGTGTGCAGGGCAACTTCGGAGTGAAAGAGGATGGGGCATCCTCGACTGGAGCGAGGTTTCAGGGCCGCGGCGAGATCAATAATCTTCGCCTGCAGTCGGCGAATACGAAGGTGGAATTGGCTCCAGGGAGCGTGCCGTTTACGCTAAGTTCAGAGCCCGTCAGCGATCGCGCTTCATCGCGAGGTAAGGGTGTGCGCCAGTGGAATAACGCGGGGTTGCCTGTCCCCAACGAACTGCATATCGAATATGGTCCTTTCCCGGTCGCGCTGGGACGGCCTGTACCGGCGCAGGCTCGAGGTTGGGTGGCGCGATCGGGCTATGCAGTCGCAGTGCGCGGTGAGGGGGAAGTCTCACACATGCTGCGGATGGCGGGCCTGCTTGGACTCCAGGCGGTGAAAGCGAGCGCCGAGGGTGCGGCGCAAATAGATTTGCAGATGACTGGATCCTGGGCGGGAAACGCTTTGGAAAGTCCTTCTGGTTTTCCGATGCCGAGAGTTAACGGCACGGTGGAACTGCACAACGTGCGAGCGAGCGTGCGGGGGGTGAATGAGCCGATTGAAATTTCTTCGGCCGAACTAAGACTCCTGCCTGATGGAGCGCGAGTGGAGAACCTGAGTGCGCGGGCTGCGGATGCGCACTGGACGGGCTCTTTAACATTGCCACGCGGCTGTGGAACGCCGGGGCAGTGCGTGGTCGAGTTCAATTTGAATGCTGACCAGGTTGCACTGAGCGGATTATACGAGTGGCTGGGGCCGCATCCGCGCGAGCGGCATTGGTACCAGATGCTGGTTTCGACCGATCCGGCGGCGGCGTCGTTTTTGCAAAACTTGCGGGCAGCGGGAAAAGTGAATGTGGGACATTTGCGAATTCACAATGTAGTCTCCGACCGGGTTTCTGCTTTACTTGAGCTGGAGCACGGGAGGATAAAGGCTTCCGATCTGCGCGCTGACTTGCTGGGCGGAAAGCATCGCGGTAATTGGCAAGCGGATTTCACGGCGGCGTCGCCGGTGTACAGCGGCTCCGGAGCTGTCACAGGAATTTCGCTGGAGAAGGTGGCCGGCGCGATGCACGATGCGTGGATTTCAGGCACCGGAGCAGGGACGTACCAGTTCAAGGCATCGGGAGCGGATTCTGCGACGTTCTGGCGGTCGGCGGAAGGCGAACTGCGTTTCGATCTGCGCGATGGAGTTCTTTCTCATATCTCGCTTGGCAGCGATGAGGGACCGCTGCGGATCGCTCGCTGGCAGGGGCATGCGCGCTTGAGCAACGGGAATATCGCTCTCGAGAAAGGCGAATTCAATTCGCCGACCGGAGCCTACGAGATCAGCGGGACAGCGTCGCTGGGGCAGAAGTTGGACTTCAAAGTAGTTGCTGGAACACAGGCAAAGGCAGCGGGGGCGATGGTGTACAGCATCACCGGGACGGTGGCGGAACCCCGGGTGACGGTGAGTCCGGCGCCGGAGACGCAGGCGCGGCTGAAGCCGTGACGGCCTTCCTCAGGGGCTGAAGCCCACATCTTTTCTTAGCATTTATCGGCACGACTGACGTCGTGCCCTTCCCGATCCGCTTCCCTTGGCGATTCTTTTCCAGCAAATCTCTTGGAAACTCTGTTCCGGACTAAGGAACGTAGCCGACGCCGCGCAGGACTTTTCCTGGCAGGGCTCCTGTCATCTTTGAATCATCGATCACGGGGACGCCGTTGACCAGGACGTAGTCCATTCCTTCGGAAAGCTGATTGGGATTGTCGAAGGTGGCGAGATCGCGCACGGTCGCGGGATCGAAGATGACGACGTCGGCCCACATGCCAGCTTTGAGGACGCCGCGATCGGCGAGGCGGAGGCGCTGAGCGGGCAACGCGGAAAACTTGCGGATTGCATCTTCGAGCGTCAAGTCTTTTTCTTCACGAACATATTTGCGCAGGATACGCGGGAAAGTACCGTAGGCGCGGGGATGAGGATGCTCCTGTCCGAGTAGGCCTTCGGGAGAAGTGCCGGAGGAATCGTTATCGATGGCGACCCAAGGTTGTTGCAGGGCTAGAGTGACATCGGGTTGTGACATGCCGAAGACGGCGACGCCGGTGCTCGGGTCTTCGATGAGGAAATCGAAGAGGGCATCGATCGGGTCTTTGTTCCAGAGCTTGGCAATTTCGGAGAGACGCTTGCCTTGCAGGGGAAGCATCTTGCGATTTTGCACGACGCCGATCATGATTGCGTCGGGGCCGGGAATTTCCTGCCATTCGTTGTCCCAATCTTTGGATGGAGTGAGCATATCCTTGCGGATGCGCTCGCGGGTAGCTGGATCTTTGAGGCGCTCGACGAGTTTCGCGGTTCCACCATCGTGCGCCCAGGGTGGAACGAATGCGGAGAAATCATTGAACCACGCGGTGTAGGCGTAGGTATCGGCGGTGACGTCGGCTCCGGCGGCGCGGGCGGCATTGATTTTGGCGACGACTTCGGGCATGCGTCCCCAGTTATTTTTGCCAGCAACTTTGATGTGCCAGATTTCCACGGGGACGTGGGCTTCGCGACCGATGCGCAGGGCTTCGTCGATGGCTTCGAGGACAGAATCGCTCTCGTTGCGCATGTGAGTGGAGTAGATTCCGCCGAACTTGCCGCCTTCAGCCGCGAGAGCGATGAGTTCGTCGGTCTTGGCGTAGGGCGCGGGAGCATATTCGAGGGCAGTGGAAACGCCGACTGCACCGTCTTTCATGGCGTCGCGGACGAGAGCTCCCATTTGCTCGAGCTGCTCAGGTGTGGGCTGCTTGTTGTCTTCGCCGAGGACGATACGTCGGACTTGCGTGGCGCCTACGTAGCTCGCGAGGTTGATGCCCATGCCCTGTTTTTCGAGGCGCGCGAAATATTGGCGGAAGGTTCGCCAGTCGGGGGTGATGTGGTAATGCTCGTAACCGGCGCGACCGGATTGAATGATGGCGTCGTTGAGAGGAGCGATGGAATCGCCCTCGCCGGTAATTTCCGTGGTGATGCCTTGATAGATTTTCGAAGGCAAGCGGGGATCGACCAGGATGGTGAGTTCGGACTGACCGAGCATATCGATGAAGCCGGGAGCGACGACTTTGCCGGCGGCGTCAATGGTGCGCTTGCGAGGCGCGGCGGCGAGATTGCCGATGGCGGCGATTTTTCCGTCGCGGATGCCGAGGTCGCCGGAATACCAGGGGGAGCCTGTGCCGTCGATGATGTGGCCGTTGGTGATGACGAGATCGAAGGCGGGGGGTTGCGCGGGCAACGGTAGCGCAACGGCGAGAAGAATAATCGTGACAAAAAAACTCAGCTTGTAAGGCTTCATCGGTTTTCCTTTTTGTATCGTTACCTCAGCGGCTAAAGCCCGCTTGAAAAAGCAAACCTATCGCAGCGCTGAAGCGCTGCGCCACCCAAAGTCATGCTAAGGCAATCGTGCTAAAGCAATGATGCTAAGGCAATCATCTTAAGGCGGTGCTAAGTCATAGGCGCTCGACGGTGCGAGAGCGCGCCTAGCGCGATCCAGATGGCGAGGGCGAGCCATTCGTAAATGGTGAAATGGCCGGGAATCGCCGGGACGATTTTCATCAGCATCATGGCGATGGCCACGAGGAAACCAAAGCCCGCAATAAGCCATTCGATCGACGACGGTTTCGATGGGCCTGGTAATGTTTTGGTTCGTCGCATGGAAAGATAAGCGGCGCAGGTTGCGGCCCATCCTATCGCGCACGCGACGGAGCCGACCTCGGTGATCGGAACCAGGATCGCGTCTCCCAGCAGCATACATGCGGCGGTCGCAAAGCCGACACAGAGAACCGCGATGGACGGCGTCCGATGCTGGGGGTGGATGCTGCCGGCGCGTGCGTCGACAAGGCCGCGGCGCCCCAAGGCGAACACAAGGCGACTGGCAGCTATGAAATTTCCGTTAAAGCATTTGACCAGTGACAACAACGCAGCAACCAGGATCACATTGACGATCCAGCGGGAGCCTACGGCGCGCTGGAAGGCAACCGCAGTCATAAACTTCTCGCCGGTCAGATCGTGCCAGGGAGCGACGAAGGCGACAGCGGCGATGATGATTGTGTAGAAGAGGATGCCGACGAGGATGGCCATCCAGATGGCTTGAAGAAAGCTTTGGCTGCGAAACTCGGGAGTGGATTCTTCGGCGGCCTTGCTGACCGATTCGAATCCGGTCATGAAGTACGGGACGATCTGAACCACGAGCAGGAATGAAACCAGCGGAGCGTGCGTGAAGAGCGGAGGAAAGTTGTGCGGCGATCCTTTGCTGACGCCGAGAGCGACGAAAACAATGAACAGGGCAAGCGTGCCGAAAGCGGTCCAGTTCTGGAAGGTAGCGCTGAGGCGGATGCCACGATAGTTGAGCGTGGTGAGCAGCGCGGTGAGGGCAAGGCCGATGATGAGGTGCGGAAGATAGACGGGGCGCCCGGCGATGCGGTAGATCTCGAGGGAATCGAGTGATGGGACGATATAACCGGCGATGCGGCCGACGGCGACGGCTTCCCAGGGGCAGACGATGAAGTAGGCGAGCATCATCATCCATCCGGTGGAGAAGCTGATGGAGCGAGAAAATGCGGCGGAGGTGTAGGCGATTTCGCCGGCAGCGTCAGGCATAGCGGCGACCAGCTTGCCGTAGACCCAGCCGATGGGGAACAGCAGAGCGCCGCCGATGGCGAAGCCGAGCAGGGCGCCGAGAGCGCCTCCGCGGAGCAACCAGTCGTCCATGACGACCAGCCAGCCGACGCCCACCATGGTGCCCCAAGCCAGCGTGAAGTAGTCAGCGAGGCGGAGTTTGCGGGCGAGATGGGACATGCGGACGCAGGCGATCCGGTTGGAGGGCGAATTATAAAGCAAAGGGCCTCAGCGGCTAAAGCCGGCTTCTTCTCCGCGTGATGGCGGCACGGCTGAAGCCATGCCCTTCCCGAACATTTTGCCAGGCGACTCCCGTCACCTCGGTCACGGAAGTCAGCTCGCTGCGGCTGGTCGAGCTTTGCTCGAATGGACAGCCGAGGGCCGCTCGTTCCCACATGGGCATGATAGTATCGACAATACTCTGCATGTTCCCTCAACCTTTGAATTTAGGCGCTTTTGATGGCATTGCGCCTGTGACGACTCGTTGAAAAACTGATGACAACTTCGACCAAGTTGCGTAAGCGCGTGCTCAGCGGCATGCGTCCGACGGGAAAACTGCACCTGGGAAACTATGTGGGAGCGCTCGATAACTGGGTGCGCATGCAGGATGCGTATGAATGCTTCTTCTGCGTGGTGGACTGGCACGCGCTCACGACCGACTACGCCGATACTTCACAGGTGAAACAAAATTCGGTGGAGGTGGCGCTGGATTGGCTAGCGGCGGGGCTCGATCCGGAAAAATCTGTGATCTTCATACAGTCGCATGTCCCGGCGCATGCGGAGTTGCACCTGCTGCTTTCCATGATCACGCCGCTGGGATGGTTGGAGCGGGTTCCGACCTACAAGGAGCAGCGGGAAAACATCAAGGAAAAAGACCTGGGCACGTATGGGTTTCTGGGGTATCCCGTCCTCCAGGCAGCGGACATTTTGATGTACAAGGCGGGCGTGGTTCCGGTGGGCGAAGATCAGGTGCCGCATGTGGAACTGACGCGCGAGATTGCGAGAAGGTTCAACGGCTTCTATCGCGAAGTTTTTCCGGAGCCGACGTCTCTACTCACGCCCGCGCCCAAGCTGCCGGGGACGGATGGGCGGAAGATGTCAAAGTCGTACGGCAACACGATTCTGCTGACCGATCCGGAGCCGGTGGTGCGGCAGAAGTTGAAGACGATGGTGACCGATCCGGCGCGGGTGCGGCGCTCGGACCCGGGGAATCCGGATGTGTGCCCGGTGGGCGATTTGCACAAGATTTTCAGTGATCGCGCTACCATGGACAAAGTGTATGAAGGCTGCCGGTCGGCGGGCATTGGGTGCATCGAGTGCAAGGGCTGGGCGGCGGATGCCCTAGTGAAATTACTGAACCCGATGCAGGAGCGGCGCAAGAAATTCGAGGAGAATCCACGGCTGGCTTGGGATATTCTTGAGGCTGGCTCGGGACGGGCGCGGAGGGTCGCGGCCGAGACGATGACTGACGTGCGCGAGGCAATGGGAATGTCGCTAGGGCACGAAGCGGCGAAATAAGAGTCAACCGCCCCACCCTGTCGCAAAAATCGCGACAAGGATGGGGCACCCTGATTCGGCACTTCTGATTTTGCGATGACGGACAATACAAAGGTCGATGCGGTGAATGAGCACTTTGCGACTGCGCCGCCGGCGATTGCTGCTGACGCGAAACTGTCGAAAGAGGCGACGAAGAAGGAGGAGAGCGACTCTCCGTTTGCCGTTTCGGTGACGGATGTTTACGAGGGGCCGCTGGACTTGCTGCTGGATTTGATCCGCAAGCAGGATATCGACATCTATGACATTCCGATTGCGCGGATCACGGCGCAGTATCTGGCTTACGTGGAAAAGATTCGCGAACTGGATGTGAACGTGGCGGCCGATTTTATATACATGGCCGCGGTGCTGATTCACATCAAGTCGAAGATGCTGTTGCCGCGCGATCCGTCGGCGAAGGCGGAGGAGTTGGAGGATCCGCGAACAGAGCTGGTGAACCGGTTGCTGGAGCACGAGAAATTCAAGTCGGCGGCGCAGATGCTGCTGCAGAAGCAGCAGATCGAAGACGCGGTGCTCACCAATCCTGCGCTGAAAGAATTCATGGATTCGGAGGGGACTGAGCCGGAGATGGCTGCCGACGTGATTGATCTGGTCAAGACATTTCAGCAAATTCTGGAGCGCGTGCGCACCCGGCCGGTCATCAATGTGAATGAAGAGACGGTTACGGTGGGGCAGATGATCGACTATCTGCGGCGGCGGCTGTCGCTGGAATCGAGACCGATCCGGCTGAAGCAACTTCTGTTGCGGGTTCCCTCGCGGCAAGCGCTGGTGTGCATGTTTCTGGCGCTGCTCGAAATGGTGCGGCTGCAGGCGATTCAGGTTCGTCAGGATGAATTATTCGGCGAGATCGCGGTGCGCAAGCATACTGGATTCGACGCAGTGATGGCGGAGCAGGCAGTGGTAAGAGATGATTGGAGGTAGTGTGGAGCGGGAGATCCTTCGCTCCGCCTGAAAAGCGGCTGCGCTCAGGATGACAAATTCTATTTATGAGTCTGAAAGCTCAACTCGAAGCCATTATTTATGCGGCGGAGACGCCGATTACGACCGACCAGATCGCCCAGCTCGTGAAGGAATCAGTGATTGCTGCGGGCGCGGCGGATGAGGCGGAAGTGAAATCGCGAGTGCGGGCGTCGTTGGAAGAACTGGTTGCAGACTACGGCACGCCCGACCACGGAATTGAGATCCGGCAGGTCGCGGGCGGGTATCGCATGTCGACCAAGCCCGAGCAACACGAAATGGTGCGGACTTTTGCAAAGAGCTTGAAGCCGCCGATCCGGCTGTCGTTGCCAGCTTTGGAAACGCTGGCGGTGATCGCATACAAGCAGCCGGCAACGGTTCCGGAGATCAATGAGATTCGGGGCGTGGATTCTGGCGGCGTGATCGCTACGTTGCTCGATCGAAAGCTGATCACAACGGCGGGGCGCAAACAGGTGATTGGACGTCCGATTCTTTATAAGACGACGAAGGAATTCCTGATGCGCTTCGGGTTGAAGGATGTGAACGAGCTGCCCAGCATGGAAGAGTTCGAGAAGCTGGTGGCGGAATCGTTCCAGAGCGAGTTGATTCCGGCGGACGAGGCGGCGCAAAGTAATTCCAATTCTCAGGAGGGCGCGCCTGAAGTATCCGAAGAAACTGGGCCGTCGACCGAAGCCGTTTCCGAATCTGCGGTGCGGAGAGAATAGCGACTGTCATTGAAGCTGGGAAAAATCATGCATGCCCGCTGAACGCCTGCAAAAAATTATTGCCGCCGCCGGGATTGCTTCCAGACGCAAAGCCGAAGAACTGATCAGCGCGGGCCACGTGAAGGTGAACGGCACGGTGGTGACGGAACTAGGAACCAAGGCGGATCCGGACATCGATCACATTCGCGTAGATGGAAAGCTGCTGCAAGGGGCGCAACTCCATGTGTATCTGTTGCTGAACAAGCCAAAGGGCTACGTCACGACGGTAAGCGATCCTGAAAACCGACCGACAGTGATGCAGCTGCTTCGCGGAATAAAAAAGCGGGTGTACCCAGTGGGGCGACTGGATTATGCCAGCGAGGGGCTCCTGCTGCTGACCAACGACGGCGCGCTGGCGAACAAGCTGATGAAAGCGGCGTCGCAGGTTTCGAAGACTTATGTAGTGAAGGTTGCGGGAGTGCCAAGTGCGGAGTCGCTGGAGAAGTTGCGCGGCGGAGTTTCGATTGCGACGGAAGATGGGCGGCGGGTGCGAACCGCGCCGGCGGGAATCCGCCTGATCAAAGAGGCTACCAATCCCTGGTACGAAGTGACGTTGATTGAAGGACGAAACCGCGAGATCCGGCGCATGTTTGAGAAGGTGGGACACCATGTGGAAAAGATCAAGCGCGTCCGCTACGGGCCGCTCACACTCGACGTTCCGCCCGGGCGGTTCCGCCCATTAACCGTGCAAGAAGTAGATCGCTTGCGCACCGCCTGCAATAAACCGATAGCACAGACCAAGCCTTCCGTGGCATGATGAGCGGCACGCATGAGCCGTTTCTTCGATCTGGTTTCCAAGCCGGCCCGCGAGATGGGGACGACGAATGCTCCGAACGCGGCGCCGGCTGCGAAGGAGCGACGGCCGCAGCTCATCAAACTCGATTCCAACGAGAGTCCCTTCGGGCCTTCGGCGAGCGCCTTGAACGCGATGCGACGCGCGCTGAACACGGCGAACTTTTATCCTGACGACGATTGCAGCCAGTTGCGCACCAAGCTGGCCGCGCATCATGAATTGCCGGCAGAGCAAGTGCTGGTGACGGCAGGATCGACCGCATTGCTGGGCCTGCTTTGCCAGACGCTGCTCACGCCAGGGCTGAACGCGGTGACCAGCGAGCGTTCGTTCATTGTGTACTCGCTGGCGGTGCAGGCAGCGGGCGGACATCTGATCGAAGCGCCGATGCGCGACGACAGTTTCGATCTGGAGGCAATTCTCAGCCGAATCGACGCGGACACGCGCATAGTCTTTCTGGCGAACCCCAACAATCCTACGGGGACCATGCTGGAAGCGGCGGTGGTGGAACGCTTTCTGGCGCAGGTTCCGAGCCATGTGGTGGTGGTACTCGATGAGGCTTATTACGAATTCGCGATGCATTTCGCGGCGCTGCGCAAGATTACATATTCAAACTCACTTGAATATGTGCGTAAAGGGGCGAGCGTGGTGGTGCTGCGAACCTTTTCCAAGGCGCACGGACTGGCTGGACTGCGCGTTGGGTATGGGTTGGGGCCGGCGGAGTTGCTGGGATATTGCGCACACATGAGAAACACATTTTCCGTTTCTTCGGTCGGGCAAGCAGCGGCATTGGCGGCGCTCGAGGACGACAATCATATTCAACGCGTGGTGGAGAGCAATGCGATTCAGTCGCGCGATCTCAGCCACGGGTTGTCAGCGCTGGGATATCGAGTGGTTCCGACGGCGGGGAATTTTCTGTTTTGCGATCTGGGAGAAGATGCGGCTGTCTATGCGGACCGCTTGCTGGATGAAGGCGTGTCGGTGAGACCGCTGGGTCCGTGGGGCGCGCCGAATTGTATTCGTGTCACGATCGGGACGGGAGAGCAGAATCAGGCATTCTTGAAGGCGGCGGGACGAGTCAAGACAAGTGCTTCCACTGCAGAACCTCGAGTGTAGTCCGACTACGGTCCGTGAGTCGTCTGTGACAAATAATCTACGAATCTCCACAAAACTTTACCTGCGGATGGCACTTAGCGCACAACATGCTGATTGACTTCGAGTTTGATTCATCGAGACAGGTTAGCGGAGTCCGATCATGAGCAAGTTCGGGTCACTGGCGTTTGCCAAAGGCTGCACTTCCGTTCCGCAGAAAACAACTTGGGCGGCTTGCCTGGCGTTCTTCCCGCTGCTGCTGGCGCTGAGTGGATGCGCCTCGGTGCAGGTTCATCTGGGAATGAAGGTTTACCTGGACAAAACGCCCGTCGCATCCATGAAGATTAGCCTGCCGAAAGGGCCGGCGATCGGGCCGGGAGAGAAGCTGCCTCTGGTAGTGGTGGTAACGGAGCCGGACGGCAAAGTGCTGCAGACGGAGGGAGCAGGCGGGGGAAAGGTGATGTGGAAGGACCTTAAGATCACGGCAACTATCGTGACCGCCAACCAGAAGGGCATTGTTTCTCTTCCTCGTGATCCGAGGGTCAGCGACGGGAAAGTTCCGCACGTGACGATCACGGTGCCCAGCCATCCGGACATTCGCGCGGACCTCGACATCCCAGTGCGGTACGACGAAAAGTACACGGCGAATTTTTCCGGCAGCCCAGGATCGAGCGGCATGAATGGTATGGATGGAATGAACGGGGCGAGTGGCAGCATGGGGTCCATGGATCCGAACAATCCCTCGCCGGGTGGGAACGGCGGGAACGGGACCGACGGCTCGAATGGTGAGGATGGAGGACCGGGAGGGAATGCGCCGCCGGTGCAAGTTCGAGTGGCATTTAGATCAGGGGACCATCCACTACTACAGGTGAGCGTAACCGCCGCGGGACATCAGAAGCTGTACCTGGTGGATCCGCATGGAGGGTCGCTGATGGTAAGCGCTGATGGAGGGGCCGGAGGATCCGGGGGAAGGGGCGGCCGTGGCGGGCAAGGAGGCTCTGGAGGGATGGGCTCGCCGAGCGGATCGAGCGGGAGCAACGGCTCCGATGGACGGAGCGGTTCCGATGGGCCACCGGGTGTGGGCGGAAGCATTACGGTGACTTACGATCCGCAAGCTAAGCCGTTCCTGGCTGTGATCCGGCTGTCGAATCGGGGCGGACCTCCGCCGGTGTTTGTGGAGGAGCCGGTGGCACCGTTGTGGTGAGCCTGTACAGCGGGCGGTTAACTCGCAAGCACCGCTGAGCGCGCAGCGCCGTACAGCCCCGCATCGCTTCCCAGCAAAGCGCGCGTGATCACAGTTTGCCGTCGGCCTTGGCTGTCGGTTTGAGCTGAAGGATCGGCAGGAACGGTGACAGCGTAGACCAGCGAGCGGGTACGCAGCTCTTCGAACATGGCTGGGGCGTAGGCGTCCCAGGCGCTGGCAACGCCTCCGCCAAGGACGTACATCTCCAGATTCAGAACGTTGACCAGGCCGGCGAGCGTCATTCCGAGGTAGCGGCCGAAGGTGCGGAAGATGCGGCGGGCGGGCTCATCGCCCTGGATGGCCAGGTTATAAATTGACTTGGCGCCGAACTCAGGGTCGGAGGATGCGGCTTTGGCCAGTGCTGGCGCATCACCGGTGGCGATTGCCTCGCGCACCATGCGGGCAATTGCGCTGGCGGAGGCGTAGCGCTCCGCGCATCCCCGGTTGCCGCAGCCACAGGGAATGCCTTCGGGCTCGACGGTGACGTGGCCGAATTCGCCGGCCATGCCATTCATGCCGTGGAAGATTTTTCCGTCGAGGATGATTGCGCCGCCGATGCCGGTTCCCAGGGTCAGCACCGCGACATTGGCGACGCCGCGAGCCGCGCCCAGCCACTGCTCGCCGAGCGCGGCAACCTTGGCGTCGTTTTCAACCACTACGCGGGTGCCCAGGCGGCGCTCGATTTCGGCGCCCGCAGGATAGTTTTCAAAGCCGGGGAGGTTAGCCGCTTTGCGCATTACTCCGGTTTGAATGTCGACGAGACCGGGGAGGCCGATGCCGGCTCCGAGAAGCTTTCCCGCCGGCGCGTACTTTTCGGAGAGACGCTGAATAGCATCGCACATTTCGGCGATGACATGCTTGGGGCCGAGCGCGACTTTAGTGCCGAGTGTGACTTTCTCGAGAAGTTGGCCGTCGCGACTGACGGCTGCGATGCGAAGGTTGGTGCCGCCGAGATCGACACCGATGGAGAAATCGGACATGGTGGGAGGTTATCAGAATTGTGACGTGGCGGGCTTGGCGAAAGACCGTCGAGTTTCGCCCGACTGGACAGCCGGGGGCGGCTGTCCCCACATTGGCATTTCAGCGCATGCGATTCAGTCGTTACTTCTGACAGTGAGGGCAGTAGTGGCTGCTGCGGCCGGCGATTACGATGCGTTTGACGGGAGTTTTGCAGATGAGGCAGGGCTCGGCTTCGCGACCGTAGACGCGGTGCTGGAGTTGAAAGAAGCCTTCTTCGCCGTCGGCATCGACGTAGTCGGAAATGGAGGAGCCACCGAGGGAAATTGCTTCGCGGAGAACTTCCTTGATGGATGTGAGCAGTTTGGCAAATTGATCGCGAGTGATGGTGGAGGCGCGGCGGCGAGGGCGGATTCCGGCGCGGAACAAAGATTCATCGGCATAAATGTTGCCCACGCCGCGCAGGAGTTTTTGATTGAGGAGAGCACTTTTAATGGGCGTCTTGCGGCTACGAAACAAAGTGAGGAAGCGATCGAGATCGGCGTCCAGCGGTTCAATGCCGAGGGCGTCAAAGTCACCGTTTACGGCGACGCTCAAGCGGCCGAAGCGGCGGGGATCGATGAAGCGCAATTCCCTTCCCGAGGCAAGCTTCAGAATGGCGTGGGTGTGCTTGAGAATTTCTGATTGCGGTTCAGAGACCTGCAAGCGACCGGTCATGCCGAGGTGGACGATGAATTGCGAGGTGATTTTTGGGTGAGCGTCTGGCAACGGACGCGGCGATTTGCTGGTTCGGCTTTTCGTGGAAGGAAGGCTCCGAGGCACACGGGCCAGGTCGAAGACAATGTGTTTGCCTACGCGACGGATGATCACGATACGGCTGTGCTCTAGCGTAGCGGCGATTTTCGACGCGGTAGACTTGAGAATTTCTGGCTTCTCGCCCAGCCACACGAATTCGATGACATCACCGGTGACCCGCTTGGCAAGGCCGCGAGCAATGGTTTCAACTTCAGGGAGTTCGGGCATGTGTCTGCCGTTTGATGAGGGAAGCAGTTGGCGGGATTCGTGCCGGGACTGGAGCGGACGGGAAGCTTCTCTATTCCTTCAAGGGGACTACGGCTCTTCCGTCGCGGCAGAAGGTGGCTACTTTCTGCAGATCGCCGTTGGCTTGCGGCAAGGTCATCACCGGGCCGTAGCAGTACACGGCATGGCCGGTGGCGGCGAAGTACCAGCGTCCGCTCTTGGAGTGTTGCTCGACCTGCCCGGTGAGGCGGCGGTCGGAGTGGGCGGCTGGCTTAGCGGTGGTTACAGTGAATGCCGTGCACAAGGTCGTGCTCAGCACGGTAGTTAACAACAAGGCTAGGGTCAGGGCCTTCATTGCGTTTAACCTTCTGCAGTTTCTTGAAATCCGTTACTGCTTAAACCTGGGGGCTAAAGCGTAATCAAAACTCGACGCTGATCTGTCAGATCCGAAGCGGGTACGGGTGGAACCTGGGTATTGGGTTTTGCACCCTTTCCTGCATGGGTCTGGGAGTGCTGATGTGGCGCCTGATTTAATGGAACCTGGGTTGACGGGGCCTGGGTTGACGGGGATTGAACCGATGGAGCCTGCCCGCGGGTCAACGGGCCGTGGTTCGAAAGAGCTTGAGCGTTTCTGCGAGCCTGGTCGCGAGCCGATCTGTCGGTAAGGATTTTAGCTTTCGCGGCCCACAGCTCCGTGCTGTCACCAAGCAGAACCTGAATCAGATTCTTCTGGGCTTGAATGGCGGTGTTTTGCTCAACGATGAGCAGGGTCATGAGACCGTAAGAAAAAAGGAACACAACGATGAGAAGTGGCAGAAGGGTTCGCTTCTTCTTCGGAACCGCGATCGGCATTACTGCCGTGTTACCCAATAGAATCGTCAAGCGCCACTCCGGTCTGCCCCACAACGGCGGGCACCTTAGAAGAGTGCAGCTTGTCTTCCAACAACCCGAACGGCTGGAAGATACTGATTTCTATATGGGTTAGTGGGGAGATAGAGGGTTAGCGGCGGGGCTGCAAGTGCAACTCGATGCACATTATGAGCAAGGAGATTTGTTGACACGGGCCGCCTCCGGCGGACCGAAACCAGCACCGGACGCGGGTTTCAGAAGAGGACGATCGGCTCTACCGAGCCCGAACGGGCCTCACTTCCCGCCCAACACGAGCTTGGCGATGGTAGCCAGCTGCATGTTGGAAGTGCCTTCGTAAATCTTGCCGATCTTGGCGTCGCGCCAGTATTTCTCCACGGGATAGTCTTTGGTGAAGCCGTAGCCGCCATAGATTTCGATGGCCAGCGAAGTGACGCGCTCGGCGACCTGCGAGGCGAAGAGCTTGGTCATGGCGGCTTCTTTGACGAAATTCACGCCAGCATCTTTCATGCGCGCGGCGTTGTAGACCATGAGGCGGGCGGCTTCGATCTCGGTAGCCATCTGGGCGATCTGGAACTGGATGCCTTGAAAGTCCGAGAGGGGCTTGCCGAACTGCTTGCGCTCTTGCGCATATTTGGCGGCGAACTCCCACGCGCCGCGAGCTACGCCGATCATCTGGGCGCCGATGCCGATGCGGCCCTCGTTTAAGGTTTCGATGGCGATCTTATAGCCTTTGCCGGGCTCGCCGAGAACGTTCTCTCTGGAGACGCGGCAGTCTTCAAGAATGAGCTCGCAGGTGGAAGAGGCGCGGATACCGAGCTTGTCTTCTTTTTTGCCGACGCTGAAGCCGGGGAAATCTTTTTCGATCAGGAATGCGGTGATGCCTTTGTATCCCGCGGCGGGATCGAGGGTGGCGAAGAGGATGAAGAGTCCAGCCTCTTTGCCATTGGTGATCCAGAGCTTGCGGCCGTTGAGAACGTAATCGCTGCCTTGGAGCGTGGCGCGGGTTTGCAGGGCGAAGGCA
>Ga0209656_10000389_pt1 | contig 28844 bp, 26 predicted proteins | sample BogFormECP12_OM2_FD_188239 | JGI IMG/M metagenome (GOLD analysis project Ga0209656, IMG submission 188239) | Bog forest soil microbial communities from Calvert Island, British Columbia, Canada - ECP12_OM2 (SPAdes) (version 2) | ecosystem: Environmental > Aquatic > Freshwater > Wetlands > Bog ...
TTCGCCGGCACAGCTGGACCTGTCCAACGCGCTGCTCAGCTTGCCCGGGGAGGACTACCGCGACGGCGAGGGCACCGACACCCGCAACTACGGCGGGCTGCACGGGCTGCCCGAGCTGCGCGCGGTCTTCGGCGAACTGCTCGGCATCCCGGTCGCGCACCTGATCGCCGGGAACAACTCCAGCCTCGAGATGATGCACGACATCGTCGCGTTCTCGATGCTGCACGGCGGGGTCGATTCGCCGCGGCCGTGGAAGGACGAGCCGAACGTCAAGTTCCTGTGCCCGGTGCCCGGCTATGACCGCCACTTCGCGGTCACCGAAACCCTGGGCATCGAGATGGTCGCGATCCCGATGCGCGACGACGGCCCGGACGTCGATCTGATCGAGGAGCTTGTCGCCGCCGACCCTGCGATCAAGGGGATGTGGTGCGTGCCGGTGTTCTCCAACCCCACCGGCGTGACGTACTCCTGGGAGGTCGTGCGCCGGCTCGTGCAGATGCGCACCGCGGCCAACGACTTCCGGCTGTTCTGGGACAACGCGTACGCGGTTCACACGCTGACCCATGACTTCGTCCGCCAGGTCGACGTGCTCGGGCTGGCCGCCGCCGCGGGCAACGAGAACCGGCCGTACGTGTTCGCGTCCACGTCGAAGATCACGTTCGCCGGGGCCGGGGTCGGCTTCTTCGGCGGCTCGCTCGGCAACATCGCCTGGTACCTGCAGTACCTGGGCAAGAAGACGATCGGGCCGGACAAGGTCAACCAGCTGCGTCACCTGCGTTTCCTCGGCGATGCCGACGGCGTGCGCCTGCACATGCAGCGCCACCAGCAGCTGCTGGCGCCGAAGTTCGCCCTGGCCCTGCACCTTCTCGAAGACCGCCTGGGCGACTCCAAGATCGCGTCGTGGACCGAGCCGAAGGGCGGCTACTTCATCAGCCTGGACGTGCTGCCGGGCACCGCCCGCCGCACCATCGCGCTGGCCAAGGACGCCGGGATCGCGCTGACCGAGGCGGGTGCGGCGTTCCCGTACCGGAAGGACCCGGAGGACAAGAACATTCGGCTCGCCCCGACGTTCCCGTCGATGCCGGACCTGGCGCAGGCGGTCGACGGGCTGTGCACGTGCGCGCTGCTGTCGGCCACCGAGTCGCTGCTTCTGCGCAGCTAGTCGGCGCTGGGTTCCGGCTGGTCCTTGTGAGTCACACGATGTCGGTAGCCTGCTGACGTGGCCCTGTACCGCAAGTATCGACCGGCGACCTTCGCCGAGGTGGTGGGCCAGGAACACGTCACCGAGCCGCTGTCCACCGCGCTGGAGGCGGGCCGCATCAACCACGCCTACCTGTTCTCCGGGCCGCGGGGGTGCGGCAAGACGTCGTCGGCGCGCATCCTGGCCCGCTCGCTGAACTGCGAGAAAGGTCCCACCGCGACGCCGTGTGGCGTGTGTGACTCGTGCGTGGCGCTGGCGCCCAACGGTCCCGGCAGCGTTGACGTGGTGGAGCTCGACGCGGCCAGCCACGGCGGCGTCGACGACACCCGTGAGCTGCGTGACCGGGCGTTCTACGCGCCCGCGCAGTCGCGCTACCGGATCTTCATCGTCGACGAAGCGCACATGGTCACCACCGCGGGCTTCAACGCGTTGCTGAAGATCGTCGAGGAGCCGCCCGAGCACCTGATCTTCGTGTTCGCGACCACCGAGCCCGAGAAGGTGCTGCCGACCATCCGGTCCCGCACCCACCACTATCCGTTCCGGCTGCTGGCGCCGCGCACGATGCGGGCGTTGATCGAGCGCATCTGCGCGGGCGAGGGAATCACGATCGACGACGCGGTGTACCCGCTGGTGATCCGCGCCGGCGGCGGCTCACCGCGCGACACGTTGAGCGTGCTCGACCAGCTGCTCGCCGGTGCCGAGTACGACCGGATCACCTACCCGCGGGCCCTGGCCCTGCTCGGGGCCACCGACGTCGCGCTGATCGACGACGCGGTCGACGCGCTGTCGGCCGGCGATGCCGCCGCGTTGTTCGGTGCCGTCGAGTCGGTGATCGACGCGGGGCACGACCCGCGCCGCTTCGCCACCGACCTGCTGGAGCGGTTTCGGGACCTGATCGTGCTGCAGGCCGTCCCCGACGCCGCCGCCCGCGGCGTGGTCGACGCACCCGGGGATGTGCTGGACCGGATGCGCGACCAGGCGTCGCGGATCGGCACAGCCACGTTGACGCGCTACGCCGAGGTCGTGCACGCAGGTCTGGGCGAGATGCGGGGCGCGACGGCCCCGCGGCTGCTGCTGGAAGTGGTGTGCGCGCGGCTGCTGCTGCCGTCGGCGTCCGACACCGAGTCGGCGTTGCTGCACCGCGTCGAGCGCATCGAGCACCGCCTCGAGATGTCGATCCCCGGTGCCGAAGCCGCTGCCGCGGCGGCGCCCGCGCCGGTCGACCCGCCACCGGCTGTCGTCACCCCGGTGCCCGTAGCCGGCGACGCCGACGCCGCCGCGGCGGTGCGACGCCAATGGACCACCGTGCTGGAGAAGGTCCGCGAGCGCAGCCGCACGCTCGATGTGATGCTGGCCGGCGCGTTCGTCCGGGCCGTGGAAGGCAGCACGCTGGTGCTGATGCACCAGTCGGCGCCGCTGGCCAAGCGGCTCGCCGAGCAGCGCAACGCCGCCGTGATCGAGGACGCGCTCAAGGACGCCCTCGGCATGGACTGGCGGGTGCGTTACGAGGTCGGCTCGGGTGCGGTGGAACCGGTTCAGCCGCAGCGCGACGACGAGGACACGATGCTGGCCGAGGCCGGCCGGGATGCGGTCGTCGACGCGCCGCGCCGCGACCCCGAGGAAGCCGCGCTCGAGCTGCTGCAGAACGAGCTGGGCGCGCGTCGTATCGACGGTCCCTGACGTACCCGCCTAGGGCTGCCACCACGGTCGCAGCGGCAGTCCGCCGTCGCGGCCGTTGTCGTCCAGCTTGACCGCAAGCACCTGGTGCAGCTGAATCGAGTTGTGCTCGAAGCCAACCCGTGACGCCGCCATGTAGAGTCCCCACACCTTCGCTGTGCCGAGGCCGACCTCGGCGACGGCTTCGTCCCAGTGCTCGACGAGGTTGGCGCACCAGTCCCGAAGTGTCATCGCGTAGTGGTGGCGCAGGTTCTCCTCGTGCAGCACCTCCAGGCCGACGTTCTGGATCTCGGTGATGATGCGGCCCGACCCGGTGAGCTCGCCGTCCGGGAACACGTAACGGTCGATGAACCCGCCCCCGTTGGCGCCGTGCCGGTTGTCGTGGCGGGTGATGCAGTGGTTGAGCAACACCCCGCCGTCGCGCAGCTTGTCCTGCAGGAACCGGAAATACGACGGGTAGTTGGCGACGCCGATGTGCTCGGTCAGCCCGATGGACGACACCGCGTCGAACTCCGACTCCGCGACGTCGCGGTAGTCGCCGTGGCGCACCTCGGCAAGCTCGGTGAGCCCTTCGGCGGCGATCGCGTTCTGCCCCCAGGCGGCCTGCTCCGCGGACAGCGTCACGCCGATGGCGTTGACGCCCCTGCGGGCGGCGTAGCGGACCATGCCGCCCCAGCCGCAGCCCACGTCCAGCAGCCGGTCGCCGGGTCGCAGCCGCAGCTTTTCGAATACCAGCCGGTATTTGTAGTCCTGGGCCTGCTCCAGCGTGGCGTCGGGGTGCGGGTAGCACGCGCAGGTGTAGGTCATCGACGGGCCGAGCACCCATTCGTAGAACGTGTTGGATACGTCGTAGTGGTGGTGGATTGCCTCCGCGTCGCGGTGCCTGCTGTGCCGGAGTCCCTCGGCCATGCGTCGCCACCGCGGCAACGTCTCCTGCGGCGGCGGGGCCACCGGCTTGAGGTGCTCGATACCGATGGACCGCACGATGCTCGCCAGCACCCGCGCCGGCGGCCGCCGGAATTCGAGCTTGTCGGCCAGCGCGCCGAGCAGCGGGTACGGGTCGCCCGGATGCACGCCGTGTGGTTCGAGGTCACCGGAGATGTAGGCCCGGGCCAGCCCCAGGTCGCTGGGCGCCGTCAGCAGGTAGGTGGTGCCTCGCGGGGTCCGCAGGTCCAGCCCGAGCGTGGCCTCTTCCGGGCCGCAGCTGCTGCCGTCGTATGCGGTGAAACGCAGCGGCAGCTGGCCGCCGGCGAACACCTCGAGGATCTCTGCCAGCGTCATCCGTCCCGCCGCCGCTGGGGCCGTGCGTTCCTTGAACGTCGTCATCGTCTTTGCACCGCCTTCGCGTAGAGGTCCAGGAAACGGGAGTCGGGATCGTAGGTTTTCTTCAGCGTCTTGTAGGTTTCCCCGCCGTAGAGCTCATCGAACTCCTCTGGCGAGTAAAAGGCGTCCGAATACAGCGACTTGTGCCCGTCGAGCTCGCTGACTGTGTTCTCGATCAGCCTGTTCGTCTCACCCTCGACCGAACCGGCAGGCACCGATGACCAGAACCCGACATTGACGTAGGAGTGGCCTGGCCGTAGCGGATACAGCGGCCAGCCATCGGTGTCACGTAGCCTCAGCGGGCACACCCAGATCGGCTCGATCGGCACGTTGGCGAGAAACCAGTCGAGGAATTCCACGCAGCGCTCGATCGGCACCTCGACGTCCTGTACCACGCGTTCCTGCGGCGGGCGGCCGCCGCGCTTCTCGATGCGGTCGGCGATGTGGAACTTCCGGTCGTAGCCCATCAGCTTCCAGTAGACGCTGCTGCGGCGGTAGCGCCGCGGCCACAACCGCCGCAGTAGTGGGTTTTGCGCCCCGAATGCCCGTGAGCACCAGAACCAGTCGGTGTCCCAGCGCCAGAAGTAGTCGTGAATGGTCAGCCTGTCGGCCTTCCCGGCGACCTCTTTGTCCGAGGCGTGCTGAATCGATCGGTAGTAGGTCTGCTGCCCGGTGTAGTCGCTGACCGGCCCCGGTGTGGTGGTCTGCACGCCGAGGGTGAGGTAACTCTCGTCGGCGCTGAACACGACACCGTCGAGATAGTCCACCTGCACGCCGTCGAGGCCACCGGTTTCGATGACGCGGTCCATCGTCGACATCAGGTCGGGCAGCGAATGAAACCGCAGGTGCCTGAGCGCGACGAACGGCTTGACCTTCTCCAGCTCGATCTTCAGCCGGACTGAATAGCCAAGGGTGCCATAGGAATTCGGGAAGCCGCGAAACAGGTCGGCGTGGTTGTCGGCCGACGCGGTGAGAATCTCGCCCGTCCCGGTGAGGATGTCCATCTCCAGCACCGACTCGTGCGGCAGGCCGTTGCGGAACGACGCCGACTCGATGCCCAGCCCGGTCACCGCTCCGCCGAGGGTGATGGTTTTCAGTTGCGGAACGACCAGCGGAGACAAGCCGTATGGCAAGGTCGCGGCCACCAGGTCTTCGTAGGTGCACATTCCCGCGACGTCGGCGGTGCGCGCGTGCGGGTCTACCGAGATCACGCCGGTGAGCCCCGACGTGTCCAGGCCCGGGGCGTCGCGTTTGGCCCGGGCGCGGAACAGGTTCGAGGTGGGCTTGGCCAGCCGTACCGACGCCGATGCCGGGATTGTACGGTAGCTCGCGACGAGCCGGCGCACGCCGTCGGCGTGCGCGGCCTGCGCGTCGGCCCGGGGAATCGGCACGCATATACGCTAGTCCGCGGTCGCGGCCGATGCGACCGCTCGCCTGAGCATGAAGGAGTCTTGCCTGATGGGAGAGGTCAGCGCGTCCAGCAGCGTCCTGATCAACGCCGAACCCGCCGCCGCGCTCGCCGCGGTCGCCGACTACCGGAACGTGCGACCGAAGATCTTGTCGCCGCAGTTCAGCGACTACCAGGTGCTGCAGGGCGGCCAGGGTCAGGGCACGGTGGCGACGTGGAGGCTGCAGGCCACCAAGTCGCGGGTGCGTGACGTGCGGGCCGGCGTCGACGTGGCCGGGCACACCGTGATCGAGAAGGACGCGAACTCGTCGATGGTGACCAACTGGACCGTCGCACCCGCGGGAACCGGATCGACGGTCACCGTCAAGACGACCTGGACGGGCGCCGGCGGCGTCAAAGGGTTCTTCGAGAAGACGTTCGCGCCGCTGGGCCTGCGCCGGATTCAGTCCGAGGTGCTGGCCAACCTGAAGAAGGAGCTGGAGGGCCGGTGAGCGGCCCGGCATCCGGCGGGGAGGGGTCCTAACCCGTCCTAACCCACGTTGCCCTGCGTGCCGAGGAACCCGGCGATTCCCTGTACCACGGCCGCGGCGTACTTCTGCCGGCCCTCGGTCGTGGTCATCACCGCGGAGTCGGCGGGGTTCTTCATGTTGCCGAGTTCGATCAGCACCGCGGGGTACTGCGCCAGGTTCAGCCCGGCCAGGTCGGCGCGCCCGTACAGTCCGTCGGTGCCGATGTAGTTGGCCGGCGGGACGCCCGAGTTTTGCAGTTGGTCCCGCACGATGCGGGCGAGCTGGATTGACGGGCCGGCCTGAGCGGCGTTGAGCGGCGGCGCGGAGTAGTTCACGTGAAAGCCGCGGCCGGTCGGCGGCCCGCCGTCGGCGTGGATGCTGACGATCGCGTTGGGGTGTATCGCGTTGGCCATTGCGGCGCGCTCGTCGACGCACGGGCCGAGCGCGTCGTCGTTGCCGCGTGACATCGCGCTGCGCACCCCGAGCTCGTTCAGCAGGGCTCGGATCCGCAGCACCACATCCCAGTTGAACGTGTGCTCGGGATAGCCGTCGTTGGTGCTGGTGCCGCTGGCCTGACAATCCTTTGTTCCGCCCCGGCCGTCGGGCACCTGCCGGGTGATGGACGCGTCGTTGGCGCCGTGGTGGCCGGGGTCGAGGAACACGACCATCCCGGCGATGTTGGCGGGCTGCGCGGCGGACGGCGGGGCGGCGAGCGTCCATGCGATCACGATTGCCGTTGCGGCCGCGGCGGCGCCGACACGTAGTGCGAGAGAGTCTGGCACCGCGTCAAGCTAGCCCGGCTCACGACTACGCTTGGTTGTCGACCCGCCGACGAGACGAAGTCGAGACCAACAGGCAAGAGGACCGTGATGCAACCCCAAGGCCCATCCGACATGTCGGCGTTGCTGGCTCAGGCGCAGCAGATGCAGCAGCAGCTGATGGAAGCCCAGGACCAGCTGGCCAACACCGAAGTCCACGGGCAGGCCGGCGGTGGGCTGGTTCAGGTGACGATGAAGGGCAGCGGCGAAGTGGTGTCCGTCGCGATCGACCCCAAGGTCGTCGATCCCGACGACGTCGAGACGCTGCAAGACCTGATCGTCGGCGCGCTGGCCGACGCCTCCAAACAGGTGACGATCCTGGCGCAGAGCCGGCTGGGCCCGCTGGCCGGCGGGTTGGGGCTGTGAGTTGTTCGAGGGACCCGTCCAGGATCTGATCGACGAGCTGGGCAAGCTGCCGGGCATCGGCCCGAAGAGCGCCCAGCGCATCGCCTTTCACCTGCTGTCCGTCGAGCCGCCGGACATCGACAGGCTGACCGCCGTGCTGGCCAGGGTCCGCGACGGCGTGCGGTTCTGTGCGGTGTGCGGCAACGTGTCCGACGACGAGCGGTGCCGCATCTGCTCGGACCCGCGCCGCGACGCGTCGCTGGTGTGCGTCGTCGAGGAGCCCAGGGACGTCCAGGCCGTCGAACGTACGCGGGAGTTTCGCGGGCGCTATCACGTGCTGGGCGGTGCGCTCGATCCGCTGTCCGGCATCGGGCCGGATCAGCTGCGGATTCGCGAGCTTTTGAATCGCATCGGCGAGCGGGTCGACGGCGTCGAGGTCGCCGAGGTCATCATCGCCACCGACCCCAACACCGAAGGCGAAGCCACGGCGACCTACCTCGTCCGGATGCTGCGCGACATCCCCGGCCTCACCGTCACCCGCATCGCGTCCGGCCTTCCGATGGGCGGCGACCTCGAGTTCGCCGACGAACTGACCCTCGGCCGCGCATTGTCGGGCCGCCGCCAGATGGCCTGACTCCGCGACACTTAAACCGCTGCGGCGACACGCCGTAACCGCCGCAGCAGCTTGAGTTTCGACGACGTGTCGGTGCCCCGTGCCAGCGTTCGGAGCATGCGGGACAGGGTCTTCATCGGCAGCGAGGCGCTCCGGGACGCCACGATGACCAGCCATCAACTCCGCACCCGCTGCCGCGCAATCCTCCCCGGCGTGTACCTGCCTGAGCCCGCAGAGCCCACGCTGCGGGACCGGACCGTCGGGGCTTGGCTTTGGTCACGGCGGCGCGCAACGATCGCCGGTTTGGCGGCCGCCGCCCTGCATGGCTCGCGCTGGGTCGAAGACGACCAGCCCGTCGAGCTGATCTGGCACAACACCCAGCCGCCACGCACCCTGCTCGTCCGCGACGAGCGCATCGCGAACGACGAGATAACCCGCGTCGCCGGGCTGCCGGTCACCACGGTGGCGCGAACGGCGTTCGATCTGGGCAGGCACCTGCCGCGCGGGCAGGCATTGGCCCGTCTCGATGCCCTGATGCGGGCGACGCCGTTCTCGGTCGAGGACGTGATGCTGCTCGCCAAGCGGTATCGGGGCGCCCGCGGCGCCCGGCGGCTGCGCGAGCTGTTGCCGCTGGTCGACGGCGGGGCCGCGTCGCCGAAGGAAAGCACGCTGCGGCTCCTGCTGGTCGACGCCGGACTGCCCGCCCCCACCACCCAGATACCGGTCCACGACAACTGGCGGCTCGTGGCGATGCTCGACATGGGTTGGGAGGAGTTCAAGGTCGCGGCCGAGTACGACGGCGACCAGCACCGCAGCGACCGCAGGCAGTACGTGAAGGACATGCGACGCCTGGCGGTGTTGGAACGCAAGGGCTGGATCGTGATCAGGGTCATCGCCGAGGACGACCCGGCCGATGTCGTCACCCGGGTGAGCAACGCCCTATACAGCCGGGGCGCCCAGGCGTTCACGGCGCAATAATGCGACCTCGTCGAGCTCCAGCGGCGCCAGCTCACCCACGACCCGGCCGAGCAGCAGGTCGGCGAGCTGCGGGTTTCGCGCCAGGCACGGGCCGTGCATGTAGGTCGCGACGACGCTGCCCTGCACCGCGCCGTCGACGCCGTCGCCGACCCGATTGCCGAAGCCCTTCGTCACCGCGCCCAGCGGCCGCGCGCCGGCCCCGAGAACCGTTCCGCCGCGGTGGTTTTCGAAGCCGGTCAGCGGCTCCGACAACCCCGCCGACAACGGGCGGCTGACCACCTCGCCGATCGTCCGCAAGGGCTGCGGCGATGTGGTCAGGTCGAGCAGGCCCACCCCGTCCACGCGCTCGCCCGCGGCGGTCTCGTACCAGTGCCCGAGCACCTGGATCGCCGCGCAGATCGCCAGCACCGGCGCGCCCCGGGAAGCCGCCCGTTGCAGGCCCGGATAGCGGATCAGGTGCCGGGTGGCCAGCCGCTGTGCGTAGTCCTCGGCGCCGCCCAGGGTGTAGAGGTCCAGCGCCGAGGGCACCGGCTCGGCCAGCGTGATCTCGACGATCTCCGCCGGAATTCCCCGCAGCAGCAGCCGCTGCCGCAGCACCACCGCGTTGCCGCTGTCGCCGTAGGTGCCCATCACGTCGGGCAGCACCAGCCCGATCCGCACAGCCGAGTCAGCCACGCCGCCGCTCCAACGCCCGCTGCAGCTGCAGAAACGCCGTGTAGTTCGCGATCACTTCCACGTGCCCCGGCGGGCACGACTCGATCGCGGCGAGGGTGTCGTGCACCAGGGTGTGGTCGACGCCCGCGTAGGTCAGCCGCACCGCGAGGTCCGTCCCGCGCTCACCCGCTGCCACCACCGCCGTGTCGTCGAAATGCTCGAACCGCACGTCCCACAGCCACGACAGGTCTTCGCCGTCGGGCACCTGGCCGTTCACGGCGATCACCACCCCGGCGCCGTGCTTGTCGATCATCGACAGCGCCTCCTGCCAGCCGGCCGGGTTCTTGGCCAGCAGGATGCGCGCGGTGCGCTCGCCCACGCGCACCGTCCGGTACCGCCCGGCGACCTCGGAGACCCCCGACACCGCCGCAACCGCCGAAACCGGGTCCACGCCCAGCGCCACGGCCGCCGCCACCGCCTGCGCCGCGTTGCCGCGGTTGACCGCACCGGGCAGCGACAGCCTCATCGGCAGAGCCAGCCCGTCGGGGCCGTAGATGTGGTCGTCGTCGAACCACCAGTGCGGCGTCGGCCGCTTGAAGTCGGTGCCGGTGCTGTACCAGTGCCTGGGTTCGCGCACGATCAGCTCGCCGGACCGCGGGCAGCTCACCGAGTCGTTCGCCCAGTCGCCGCCCGCCGCCACCCACACCACGTTGGTGCAGTCGTACGCCGCCGACGTCATCAGCACGTCATCGCAGTTGGCGACCACCACCGCGTCCGGATGCTGAGCCAACCCGGCCCGCAGCGCCCGCTCGATCGCGTTGATCTCGCCGACGCGGTCCAGTTGGTCGCGCGAGAGGTTCAGCAGCACCATCACCTCCGGCTTCACCGCCGCCGCCACGTGCGGCAGATGCATCTCGTCGACCTCCAGCGCGGCCAGCTCCGCGTCACGGGCGGCGGCCAATGCCGCCACCAGGCCGGCGTCCATGTTCGCGCCCTCGGAGTTCGTCGCGACCCGCCCGAGCGTCGACAGCGCGGCCGCGGTCATCCGCGTGGTCGTCGACTTGCCGTTGGTACCGGTGACCAGCACGGTCCGCCGCCCGGCCCCGAGCTGGCGCAGCATCGTCTTGTCCAGTGTCATCGCGACCAGGCCGCCGATCATCGCGCCGGCCCCCCGGCCGGTCACCCTCGACGCCCATCGGGCGCCCGCTCCGGCCGCGAGCGCGACACGTCCGCGGGCAGTGATCATCGGGGCAGTTTATGACGACAGCCGCGGTGACCTGCGACACGAGCGCGTTGGTCAGCGGTTTTGTCGGTCCTGCGTGGGATTCTGAAGTTGTGAGTGCACCGACGGCGACCAGGGCCCGGGCGACGCCGTGGGGCCGCCCGGTCACGGAGCACGACGCGGGCTGGGTGGTCCTCGACGTCGAGACGACGGGCTTCCGGCCGGGACAGGCCCGCATCATCAGCCTCGCCGCGCTGGGCCTGGACCCCGACGGCACCGTCGAAAGGTCCGTTGTGAGCCTGCTGAATCCCGGCGTGGATCCCGGGCCGACGCACGTGCACGGCCTGACCGCCGACATGCTGGCCGACCAGCCGCGCTTCATCGAGGTCGCCGCCGACCTCGTCGACATGCTGCACGGGCGCACCCTCGTCGCGCACAACGTCGCGTTCGACTACGCGTTCCTGGCCGCCGAGGCGGAGATGGTCGACGTCGAACTGCCGGTCGACACCGTGATGTGCACCGTCGAGCTCACCCGCAGGCTGGCGCTGGGCACCGAGAACCTGCGGCTGGAGACCCTGGCCGCCCATTGGGGCATACCGCAACTCAAGCCGCATGACGCGTTCGACGACGCCCTGGTGCTTTCCCGGGTGTTGACGCCGACGCTTGCGCGCGCCCGCCAGCTCGAGGTGTGGCTGCCGCTGCGCCCGGCGACCCGGCGCCGCTGGCCCAACGGCCGCGTCACGCATGACGAGCTGCGCCCGCTGAAGATGGTGGCCTCCCGGGTGCCGTGCCCGTGGCTCAACCCGGGTCGTTACGTGCCGGGTAGGCCGCTGGTCCAGGGCATGCGCGTCGTGCTGTCGGCCGAGGTGACGCGCACCCACGAAGAACTTGTCGAGCGAATCATGCACGCGGGGCTTGCGTACTGCGACATGATCGACCCCGAAGCGTCGCTGGTCATCTGCAATGACCCAAAGGTTGAGCACGGCAAAGGATTTCAGGCCCGCGAGTTCGGCGTGCCGACGATCTCGGACGCCGAATTCCTGGCTGGGCTCGACTCGGTGATCAGCGGCACCAGCATCGAGGAGTTCACCGACAGCACCGTCGCCGGCGAGCAGTTCGCGCTGTTCTGAATGACCTTTGAATGACCCCGAATGACCCCTGAATGACCGGCGTCCGCGTGGAAGTCGACGACGCGGGCGTCGCTGTCGTCACGCTGGACGGTGAGGCGCGCCTGAACGCATTCTCCGCCGCCACCGGAGGCGACCTCGGCGCGGCGTACCGCCGGTGCGACCTCGATGACGACGTCAAGGCCGTCGTGCTCACCGGCGCCGGCCGCGCGTTCTGCGCGGGCGCCGACTTGTCTGAGCATGCCGGGTCCTTCGACGCCCCGGGCGACGACTTCACCGCCTCCCCGATCCGGCCGCCGGCATGGCGGGTGCGCAAGCTCGTCATCGCCGCGATCAACGGCCACGCCATCGGGATCGGCCTCACGCTGGCATTGCAGTGCGACGTCCGGTTGGTGGCGTCCGACGCCAGGCTGGCGATCCCGCAGGTGCGCCGCGGGATGGTCGCGGACTGCCAGGCCCATTTCACGCTGCGCCACGCCGCCGGTCTCGCGGTCGCGGCCGATGTCCTGCTCACCGGCCGCACGATGAGCGGGCAGGAGGCGGCCGACCTCGGCATCGCCAGCCGGTCGCTGCCCGCGCCCGCGGTGCTGTCCGCGGCGATCGACCTGGCAAGAGACGTCGCCACCTACGCGAACCCGGCCTCCGTCGCGTTGAGCAAGCGGCTGCTGTGGGCAGACCTCGATCTCGACGCGGTCGCCGGGGCCGAGGACGACGCGCACCGCCTGCTGATGGGCGGCGCCGATGCCCGCGAGGGGGCCGCGGCGTGGCGGGAAAACCGCCCGCCGCGGTGGTCGTCGCGGGCGACCGACGTCGGAGATCCCGCCTGAGCAGCTACAACCGTGCGGCCCGGTTCACCGCCGACACCACCGCACGCAACGACGCGGTCGTGATCGACGTCGCGATGCCCACGCCCCAGACTGTGCGCCCGCCCATCGACGCCTCGACGTAGGCGGCCGCCCGCGCGTCGTCGCCGGCGCTCAACGCGTGCTCGGCGTAGTCGAGCACCGCCACGTTGATCCCGACGCCGGACAGCGCGTGCACGAACGCGGCCAGCGGCCCGTTACCCTCGCCGCGGATCTCGGTCTCGACGCCGTCGAGAAGCACCGTGGCTTCGATGCTGTCGGTGCCGCCGTCTTCCTCCGCCCCGATCACGCGCTGGCGCACCCGCTCCAGCGGCCGCACCGGGGCGAGGTACTCGGCCGAGAAGACGTCCCACATCTCTTTCGGCGTGACCTCGCCCCCCTCGCCTTCGGTGATCTTCTGGATCACCTGAGAGAACTCGATCTGCAGCCGCCGCGGCAGCGCCAGCCCGTGGTCGGCCTTCATGATGTAGGCCACCCCGCCCTTGCCGGACTGCGAGTTGACCCGGATCACGGCCTCGTAGGTGCGCCCGACGTCCCTGGGGTCGATCGGCAGGTAAGGCACCTGCCACAGCATGTCGTCGACGTCGGCGTCGGCCTCGTCGGCCGCCACCTTCATCGCGTCGAGGCCCTTGTTGATCGCGTCCTGATGGCTGCCGGAGAACGCGGTGTAGACCAGGTCGCCGCCGTACGGGTGGCGCTCGTGCACCGGCAGCTGGTTGCAGTATTCGACCGTGCGCCGGATCTCGTCGATGTTGGCGAAATCGATCTGCGGGTCCACGCCGCGGCTGAACAGGTTCAGCCCCAGCGTGACGATGCACACGTTGCCGGTGCGCTCACCGTTGCCGAACAGGCAGCCCTCGATCCGGTCGGCGCCGGCCGCATACCCCAATTCGGCTGCGGCGACGGCGGTTCCGCGGTCGTTGTGTGGATGCAGGCTCAGGATGACGCTGTCGCGACGGGCCAGGTTGCGGCTCATCCACTCGATGGAGTCGGCGTAGACGTTGGGCGTGGCCATCTCGACGGTGGCGGGCAGGTTGAAGATGATCGGGCTGTCCGGCGTCGGTGAGATGACATCGCCGACCGCGTCGCACACCTGCCTGGCGTACTCCAACTCGGTGCCGGTGTAGGACTCCGGCGAGTACTCGAAGCGCCACCGCGTGCCGGGATACTTGGCCGCCTCCTCGACGCACTTGCGGGCGCCGTCGACCGCGATCTGCGCCACCTCGGCGCGGTCGGCGCGGAACACCACCCGCCGCTGCAGGATCGACGTCGAGTTGTAGAAGTGCACGATCGCGCGCGCCGCACCCCGGCACGCCTCGAAAGTCCGCTCGATCAGTTCCGGCCGGCACTGCGTCAGCACCTGGATCGTGACGTCGTCGGGAATCGCGCCCTGCTCGATGATTTCGCGCACGAAGTCGAAGTCGGTCTGACTGGCCGACGGGAAGCCGACCTCGATCTCCTTGTAGCCCATCCGTACCAGCAGCTCGAACATCCGGCGCTTGCGGGCCGGGCTCATCGGATCGATCAGCGCCTGGTTGCCGTCGCGCAGGTCGACGGCGCACCACATCGGCGCGCGGTCGACGACCCTGTCGGGCCAGGTGCGGTCGGCCAGCCGGATCGGCTCGACCTCGTCGGAGAAGGCGCGGTACCGCCGGGTCGGCATCGACGAGCCGCGCTGCGTGTTCCATGCCGGCTGGCCCGGGTTGGGGGCACCCGACGGAGTGGTGATGGTGCGTGCCGACACGAACGCATCGGCGGAATCGATTACCTCGACACGAGGGTCTGTGGGGGTCATTTTTGCGGTTGCTTTCCGGAAGAATTAACGGTCACGACCGGCGCATCGCGAACACCCGCGACGGGAAGCCGGTCTGGATCAGACCCCGCCGCGGCGTCCGAGAAGGAGCACCCGCTGCACGTCACGAACTCTACCGCATACGTGACAGACTGTGCCCCGTGAGGCACCTGCTGGCCTGCCTGCTGGCCAGTGCGCTTGTGTTGACGGGCTGCTCGCACACGGCTGCCGGGCGCCCCGAGACCGGGCAGCGGGACGTCGACCCCGGCTATTTCTTCGCCGGTGCGGTGCCGCTCTACGGGCAGACGGTCGGCGCCGGCGACGCGGCTGTGCTGGCGTATCTGCGGGCGCTGCGCCGCATCGACGTGTGCGGTCTTCTCAACCGCGACGTGATGGCCAAGATCGGCGAAGTCAATTCCATTGGAACGCTTTACGCGTTCAACGAGTGCGACCTGGACGTGAAGGTCAGCGGTTCCAGCACGCGCAAGATCGTGGCCGTCGACCTGGAGCTGGCCGGTGATCCCGGGGACACCGTCGCGTTTCGGGTCGGCGACACGCCGGTCTACGCCGGCGCGCCGGACTCCTGCGTCTACGGCGTGCCGCTGCCGCTGTCGAAGCTGCCGGGCGCAGCGCCGTTGCGCACACAAAAGCGGCCGCTCGCGAAGATCGGGCTCATCGCCGACCAGGATTGCGGCCTGGCCCAGCGGATCGCCGTGGCGGTCGCCGAACGGGTGACGTCGCAGCCGCTGCCGGCCCGCGACGCGCTGGCGGCATACCCGTCCGCGCTGGCCGGACGGGACCCGTGCGAAGCGATGACCGTCGTGGGCGCGGACATCGCCCACTGGGACATCGGCGCGCAGCCGCCGTACGACTGCCGGTTCAGCATCCGGCGCAGCGGCTCGCCGGACGCGCTTGCGCTGCAGGTCCATCTGCAACCGGAACTGGTCGACGCCGCGACCGAGGGCCTTCAGCGCCGTGCGCAGGACGGCGTCGAGATCTTCGTCGACCACAGGTTCTGCTCGGCGCTGTCGTTCGTGGGTGAGCCGATGCGGCGCCGGCGCGTCGGCGGCGGGTACCTGGCGGCGGGCAGTCTCGTCATCCGCCCGGCTGTCGTCGTCGACATCGGCGGCGACAACTGCGAGGAAGCCGCGGCGGTGGTTGCCCGCGCCGCCAGGCTCTACACCTGAAACGGCCGGCCCCAGGCTCCCGCGAACGCGATGTCTTCCAGCGGCAACCGTTGCCGCGACATGCGATCCCGCTCGACGATCGCGTCGTCCACGGCGGCGTAGTCGCCCAGGGAGCCGACCGCGACGACCGCGATCGGGCGCACCTCCTCGGGCAGCCCGAATTCAGCCCGGGCACCGTCCTTGTTGAATCCTGCCATCGGGTGCGCGATCAGTCCCCGCGACACCGCCTCGATCGTCAGCTGGGCGATCGCCGCGCCGGCGTCGACCGCGGCGTACACGGCGGTGTTGTCGTCGGGACCCTCGTCGACACCGACCAGCATCAGCGCCCCCGCGGACTTGGCGTAGCTGTTGCCCCGCTTGAGCAGTCCGGCGAGCCTGCCGTACGTGTCGTCGCCGCGCATGCCGACGATGAACCGCACCGGCTGCCGGTGACCCCACGTCGCCGCCCACCGCGCGGCCTCGAGCAGCGCGGTGATCTGCTCACCGGTGACCACGGCCGACGGATCGAAGGCCCGCGGACTCCAGCGGGCGGCGATGGCAGGGTTGATCCGGACCCTCGTTTCCGCGACGCGGTCGGTCACGTGCTCACAGTAGCCCGGCAGCGGCGTGGCAAAAATCAGCCGCGCAGACCCCTTATTCTTGGTGTGGCTTCCACCTTGAGAAGCCACCGCTGGAAAGGGTGACCGTGGCGCTCGTCGTGCAGAAATACGGCGGATCGTCGGTGGCCGACGCCGACCGCATCCGCCGCGTGGCCGAGCGCATCGTCGAGACCAAGAAACAGGGCAACGACGTCGTAGTGGTGGTCTCGGCGATGGGCGATACCACCGACGACCTGCTCGACCTGGCCAAACAGGTCTGCCCCGCGCCGCCGCCGCGCGAAATGGACATGCTGCTGACGGCCGGCGAGCGGATCTCCAACGCGCTGGTCGCGATGGCGATCGACTCGCTCGGCGCGCAGGCCCGCTCCTTTACCGGCTCACAGGCCGGCGTGATCACCACCGGGATCCACGGCAACGCCAAGATCATCGATGTCACGCCCGGACGGCTGCGATCGGCCCTCGACGAGGGGTTGATCGTGCTGGTCGCCGGATTCCAGGGGGTCAGCCAGGACAGCAAGGACGTCACGACGCTGGGCCGGGGCGGCTCGGACACCACCGCCGTCGCGTTGGCCGCGGCCCTGGGCGCCGACGTCTGCGAGATCTACACCGATGTCGACGGGATCTTCACCGCCGACCCGCGGATCGTGCCCAACGCGCACCGGCTGGACAGCGTCTCGTTCGAGGAGATGCTCGAACTGGCCGCCTGCGGCGCGAAGGTGCTGATGCTGCGCTGCGTGGAATACGCCCGCCGTTACGACGTTCCGATACATGTCCGGTCGTCGTACTCGGACAAGCCCGGCACGCTCGTGGCCGGATGGATGGAGGACATCTCGATGGAAGACGCGATTCTGACCGGGGTCGCACACGACCGCAGCGAGGCGAAGGTGACGATCGTCGGCCTTCCCGACGTTCCCGGCTACGCCGCCAAGGTTTTTCGTGCCGTCGCCGACGCGGACGTCAACATCGACATGGTGCTGCAGAACATCTCCAAGATCGAGGACGGCAAGACCGACATCACGTTCACCTGCTCACGCGACAGCGGCCCGGCCGCGGTGGAGAAGCTCACCGCACTGCAGGACGAGATCGGTTTCAGCCGTGTGCTCTACGACGACCACATCGGCAAGGTCTCGCTCGTCGGTGCCGGCATGCGCAGCCACCCCGGCGTCACCGCGAAGTTCTGCGAGGCGCTGGCCGGCGTCGGCGTCAACATCGACCTGATCTCCACGTCGGAGATCCGAATCTCGGTTCTGATCAAGGACACCGAGCTCGACAAGGCGGTCGTCGCGCTGCACGAGGCGTTCGGCCTCGGCGGCGACGAGAAGGCCGTGGTCTACGCGGGGACGGGTCGCTAGCGATGGTCAACATCGGTGTGGTGGGTGCCACCGGGCAGGTCGGCCAGGTGATGCGCACGCTGCTCGACGAGCGCGACTTTCCCGCCACCGGCGTGCGGTTCTTCGCATCGGCCCGGTCGCAGGGCCGCAAGCTGGCGTTCCGCGGCCAGGAGATCGAGGTGGAGGACGCCGCCACCGCCGACCCCAGCGGCCTGGACATCGCGCTGTTCTCCGCGGGCGCGACGATGTCGCGGGTGCAGGCGCCCCGATTCGCCGCTGCGGGGGTGACGGTGATCGACAACTCGTCGGCGTGGCGCAAGGACCCCGACGTGCCGCTGGTTGTCTCCGAGGTGAATTTCGACAGAGATGTCCGTGCCGCCGGGCGGCTTCCGAAGGGCATCATCGCGAACCCGAACTGCACGACGATGGCCGCGATGCCGGTGCTCAAACCGCTGCACGACGAGGCGGGACTGGTGCGCTTGGTCGCCTCGACGTATCAGGCCGTCTCCGGGAGCGGCCTGGCCGGCGTGCGTGAGCTGGCCACCCAGGCGCGCGCGGTGATCGACGACGCCGAACAGCTGGTGCACGACGGCGGCGCGCTGGACTATCCGGCACCGCGGACATACGTCGCGCCGATCGCGTTCAATGTGCTGCCGCTCGCAGGCTCGCTGGTCGACGACGGCTCCGGCGAATCCGACGAGGACCAGAAGCTGCGCAACGAGAGCCGCAAGATCCTCGGCATCCCGGACCTGCTCGTCAGCGGCACCTGTGTGCGGGTGCCGGTCTTCACGGGGCATTCGTTGTCGATCAACGCCGAGTTCTCCCGGCCCCTCTCGCCGGCGCGCGCGGCCGCGCTTCTGTCCGCGGCGCCGGGGGTCAAGCTCGTCGACGTGCCGACGCCGCTGGCCGCTGCCGGGGTCGACGAGTCGCTCGTCGGCCGGATCCGCCGGGATCCCGGTGTGCCCGGCGGCCGCGGCCTCGCGCTGTTCGTCTCTGGTGACAACCTGCGGAAGGGCGCGGCGCTGAACACGATCCAGATCGCCGAGCTGCTCGTGGCGCAACTGTAGAGCGCCGCAGCGCCTCCCGTTACGCTGTCCGGCGATGGGTGCGTGCCGGACGGTGATCGGGTCGGCGCTGGTCGCCGTCGGAACCCTGACAGCGGCACCGGCACACGCGGATCCGCCCGCGCCTGAGCCCGAGCCGATTCTGCAACCGCTGTTGCCCGGCCAGGTCTTGCGCATCGGTCCCGAGGCGGGCACGGGCACCCCGACCCGCGACTACGGGATCGGGGCGACCGACCTGTGCGAGTTCATGGAGTTCCCCAGCGGCGTGCTGCAGGTCTGCGGCGACAGCTTCGCCGGCCAGGGCGTGGGCTTCGGCGGCTGGTACGCGCCGATCGCGTTGCGCGCCGAGACCGACACCATCGATGACCCCGCCGGCGTGCAGTACGACCGGGTGATCGGCGTCGACAGGCCGCTGCTGGCCGACCCGACTCCGCCGGGGGATTCCCAGCTGCCGGCGGGCGTCGTACAGATCAACCGGGCCAACTATCTGCTCGTCGCCACCGTCCGCAACCTGGCGCCACAGACCACGCGACTCGTGAAAGCCGATCCGGCGAACGGTGGCTGGCCCACCGTGCCCGGGTCGGTCCGCGACGGCGGCTACCAGGGCGGAAGGCAGTCTCAGATCAGCGGCTACTACGACCCGATCCCCCGGGCCGACTCGCCGACGGGCTGGGTCTACCTCGTCGCCGACAGCTTCGACCGCAGCCGGCCGGTGACGCTGTGGCGCGCCCGGCCGGAGACGTTCACCGACCGGTCGTCGTGGCAGGGCTGGTCGGGGCTTTCCGGCGCCGCCGGCGGCTGGAACAAACCGCCGACGCCGTTGTGGGGAGACCGGGTCGGGGAGATGAGCGTCAAGCAGATCGACGGCAAGACCGTGCTGTCGTACTTCAACGCGACCACCGGGAACATGGAAGTGCGCGTCGCCGACGATCCCACCGGGCTGGGAACGGCGCCGGTGACCACCGTCGTGCTCGCCACCGACTGGCCCGATCCCGCCGAAAGCCTGCCGCCCCCCGACGACAACCGGCTCGCCCAGCCGTACGGCGGCTACATCTCGCCGGGCTCGACGCTGGACGAACTGCGAATCTTCATCAGCCAGTGGAACAACGTCGACCCGCGCGCACGGGCCCCGTACCGGGTCATCCAGTTTGCGGTGAACCCGTTCAAGCCAGGTCAGACGCCCGGCGGTTAACCGAATTTTTCACAGCCAATTCATTGGTGTAACCCACGAAGTACCAATTCCACGGTCGGCATCATCGAAAACATGACCGAATCACCTGAACCTCGCACCGAACCCACAGCTGTTGAAACGGCGCCACCGGCTTACCGGACCGCGCCGGCCGACCCGCGATACGACCGTCACGGCCGCCTCTACGCCGCTTTGGCGTGGGTCGGCATCGTCGCGGGCGTCGTTTTCATCGTCGCGATCGTGTTCTTCTCCGGATTCGCCCTCGGCAGGCACGCCGGCGGCGGATACGGCGGGCACCACCATCACCACTGGCAAGGCGCCGGGATGTCTCATCACGGCGGGCCCCCGCCCATGGCCACGTGGCGGTCCCCCGGCGGCCAATTCGGGCCTGGCGGCCCGGGTGGCTCGCAGTCGCCGACCACCGCGCCGAGCGCGACACCGCACCCGTAAACAGCCGTCGCGGGCTTTTCTTGACTCATTCCAGAGAGGGCGCATACTTGACCCCGTGACCCCCGCGACGCCCGGCTACGAGCCCGGTACCCCCTTGCGGGGTGCCGGGCTTCGGGTTACTTCGCCACGGGTCGCGACCCATCCCTCCGGCCCCGCCGGCTTCGGCGTCGACGGGGCCGAGGTTGTGTTCCGGGGTACATGTGCAGAATGCCGTGTCTCTGGGAAACCTGTGGGAGGCCGCTCAACCACAGCGAGGAGATGAGACAGAGAATGACGGATATCTACACGACGACGGATGCCGGCAACCCGGCTCCCAGCGACGACGAGTCGCTGAGCGTCGGCCCGGACGGCCCGATCCTTCTCCAGGATCACTACCTGATCGAGCAGATGGCCAACTTCAACCGGGAGCGCATCCCGGAGCGCCAGCCGCACGCCAAGGGCGGTGGCGCGTTCGGCCACTTCGAGGTCACCGCGGATGTCGGTGCCTACACCAAGGCCGCGGTGTTTCAGCCCGGCACCAGGACGGACACGCTGATCCGGTTCTCGACGGTGGCGGGGGAGCGGGGCAGCCCGGACACCTGGCGTGACCCGCGCGGCTTTGCGTTGAAGTTCTACACCACCGAGGGCAACTTCGACATCGTCGGCAACAACACGCCGGTGTTCTTCATCCGCGACCCGCTGAAGTTCCAGCACTTCATCCGGTCACAGAAGCGTCGCCTGAACAACAATCTCCGCGACAACAACATGCAGTGGGACTTCTGGACCCTCTCACCGGAGTCCGCGCACCAGGTGACGTGGCTGATGGGTGACCGGGGCATCCCGAAGACCTGGCGGAACATGAACGGCTACTCCAGCCACACGTACAGCTGGGTCAACGCCGGTGGCGAGATCTTCTGGGTGAAGTACCATTTCAAGACCGATCAGGGCATCGACTTCCTGCCCCAGGAGGAGGCCGACCGGCTGGCAGGCGCCGACGGCGACTACCACCAGCGCGACCTGTACACCGCGATCGAGCGCGGCGAGTACCCCAGTTGGACGCTGAAGGTCCAGATCATGCCGTTCGAGGAGGCCAAGACCTACCGGTTCAACCCGTTCGACCTCACGAAGGTGTGGCCGCACAGCGACTACCCGCTGCATGAGGTTGGCAGGCTGACGCTGGACCGCAACGTCACCGACTATCACACCGAGATGGAGCAGGCCGCCTTCGAGCCGAACAACATCGTGCCCGGCACCGGATTGAGCCCGGACAAGATGCTGCTGGCTCGCGGTTTCTCCTACTCCGATGCGCACCGCGCCCGTTTGGGGGTCAACTACAAGCAGATCCCGGTCAACTCACCGAAGGTCGAGGTGCACAGCTACAGCAAGGACGGGGCGATGCGGATCCGCAACGCCACCGACCCGGTGTACGCGCCGAACTCGTTCGGGGGTCCGCACGCCGAGCCGGACCGCGCCTCCGAGGTGCACTGGTACGCCGACGGCGAGATGGTTCGCGCCGCGTACACGCTGCGACCCGACGACGACGACTGGGGTCAGGCCGGCACGCTGGTCCGCGAGGTCCTCGACGACGCCGCGCGGGAACGCCTGGCCGACAACGTCATTGGGCACGTGTCCAATGGTGTCAGGGAGCCGGTGCTGTCGCGGGTGTTCGAGTACTGGCGCAACGTCGACCCCGACCTCGGCAAGACGATCGAGGAAGGTGTGCGCGCCAACCTGAACGGCAACGGCAGGTGATCACTCATGCGAGACGCCCCGGTTGCCGACGCAACCGGGGCGTCTTGCTGTCTGCGCCCGGGCTGGCATGATCGACCCCATGAGCATCGAAGTCATCTACACGGCGGAATCCACGGCGACTGGAGGCGGACGCGACGGGCATGTGAAGTCCAACAACGATCGAATCGATCTCGACACCCGGCCGCCGAAGGAGATGGGCGGCAGCGGCGAGGGCACCAACCCCGAGGAGCTGTTCTCCGCCGGCTACGCGGCCTGCTTCCTCGGCGCGCTTCGCCTCGTCGCAGGCAAGGCCAAGGTGAAGCTCGACGACGCCACCGGCATCACCGCGCGGATCGGCTTCGGCAAGGACTCCGGGGGCGGTTACGGGCTGACCGCCGACCTGGTGGGCTATCTGCCCGGCCTCGAGCAGGGCGTCGCCGACGATCTGATGACCCAGGCGCACCAGGTGTGCCCGTATTCGAAGGCCACTCGCGGGAACGTCGACGTCACGCTCTCGGCGAAGGTCTAGTCGATGCGGATCGCCGCCGCAGTGGTGGGCGTCGGTCTCGCAATCGGCCTGGCGGTGCCGGCATCCGCCAAGAACTCGGACCCCGGCGTGGTGAACTACGCGGTCATGGGCAAGGGCTCGGTTGGCAACATCGTCGGCGCCACGTTGCGGTGGGAGAACTTCTTCAACGAGCCGTCCCAGGGCTACTGGGTCGACATCCCGGTCTGTAACAACTGGGCCGACATCGGGCTGCCCGAGGTGTACAACGACCCCGACCTCGCGTCGTTCAACGGGGCCGAGACGAAAGAGTCGCCGACCGACGAGACGCACTACGTCAAGCAGGCGGTCGGCGTCTTCGCCACCACCGATGCCGCCGACCGGGCCTTCCACCGGGTGGTCGACCGCACCGTCGGCTGTTCCGGGCAGACCACGGCGATGCATCTCGACGACGGGACCACCCAGGTGTGGTCGTTCACCGGTGGCCCGCCGAGCGCGACCGATGCGACGTGGGTCAAGCAGGAGGCCGGCACCGACCGCCGCTGTTTCACTGAAACCCGCAGACGCGAGAACGTGCTGCTTCAGGCCAAGGTGTGTCAATCCGGCAACGGCGGCCCCGCGGCCGACGTCCTCGCCGGTGCGATGCAGAACGCCCTGGGGCAGTAACACCTCCCGATTCCGGGTACACGTCACGAACGCGTCAGGGAGAAATCGCCGGTTCTTGTCGGACCCCTCTGGAAGATGGAGGGTGGACACATATCCCGGAGGGATGGTCGAGAAGATGTTCGCAGTTACGTCTGAGGTGGACCGCCCGCCCCCGGGATACGCCGATGACACCCCGCTGACCACGTTGGACTCCGCGGCCGAACACATCGTGGCGAACTGCCTCGCCGACACCGCGGTCGGAGCGGTCGGCATCGAGTTGGAGGCCCACTGTTTCGACGTCGACGACCCGGGCCGCCGGCCGGGCTGGCGGGAGCTCTGCGACACCATCGAATCGCTGCCACCCTTACCGGGCGGCAGCGTCGTCACTGTGGAACCCGGCGGTGCCGTCGAGCTGTCGGGGCCACCGATGGCCGGCGCTCTCGCCGCGATCGATGCCCTGACGGCGGATCGCGCGGTCCTCTGCGAGGCATTCGCCGCCGCCGGCCTGGGGCTGGTCCTGCTCGGGGCGGACCCCGTGCGGGCGCCTCAGCGCGTCAATCCGGGCGCCCGCTACCGGGCGATGGAGCAGCACTTCGCCGCGGCGCACACCGGCGCGGCCGGTGCCGCGATGATGACGTCGACCGCGTCGGTGCAGGTCAACGTCGACGCCGGCCCGGCCGACGGGTGGGCGTCCCGGGTGCGACGCGCCCACGCGCTGGGCCCGATGATGGTTGCGATCGCCGCCAACTCGCCGCTCCTCGGCGGCGAGTTCTCTGGCTGGCGCAGCACCAGGCAGCGCGTGTGGGGACAGCTCGACACCGCCCGATGCGGGCCGGTGCTGGGTGCCAGCGGCGACGACCCGGCCAGTGACTGGGCGCGGTACGCGCTGCGGGCACCGGTGATGCTGGTGCACAAGCCGGAGGCGGTGCCGGTGACCAGTTATGTTTCGTTCGCCGACTGGGTCGAGGCTCGCGCCTGCCTCGGCGAGCGGCAACCGACCGTCGCCGATCTGGACTATCACCTCACCACCCTCTTCCCGCCGGTGCGCCCGCGCCGGTTCCTGGAGATCCGCTATCTCGACAGCGTCCCCGACGCGCTGTGGCCGGCCCTGGTGTTCATGCTCGTCACCCTGCTCGACGACCCCGTCGCTGCCGACGTCGCCGACGAGGCCACCGAGCCGGTCGCCACGTCGTGGAACACCGCGGCCCGGATCGGCCTGGAAGACCCCCGGCTGCACGCGGCCGCGGCGCGCTGCGCCGGCGCGGTCGCCGCCCGCGTGCCGCCCCCGCTGCACGACGGGATGCAGCGGCTGGTCCGCATCATCGAGGAAGGCGGTTGCCCGGGTGATGACTTCTCCGAGCGGGTGATCCGTGACGGTGTCGGCGCGGCCGTGACGCAACTGGCCGGGGCACGGCAGGGGGGAGGGGCGTGAGCACACGCGAAGTGCTGGCCCGCGACCTCGCCGCGGCGCGGGAGCGCACGTTGACGATCGTCGACCTCGACGAGACCGAACTGCGCAGGCAGTACCACCCGCTGATGAGTCCGCTGGTGTGGGACTTGGCGCATATCGGCCAGCAGGAGGAGTTGTGGCTGCTCCGTGGCGGCAATCCCGACCGCCCCGGCATCCTGCCGCCGGCCGTGGACTCGCTGTACGACGCGTTCGTCCACTCGCGTGCCAGCCGGGTCGACCTGCCGCTGCTGTCGCCGGCGCAGGCGCGGGCCTATTGCCGGTCGGTGCGGGCACGCGCACTCGACGCGCTGGACAAGCTGCCCGGGGAGCAGACGACGTTCCCGTTCGCACTGATCGTCAGCCACGAACACCAGCACGACGAGACGATGCTGCAGGCGCTGAACCTGCGCACCGGTGAGCCGCTGCTCGGAACGGGCACGTCGCTGCCCGTCGGACGGTCGGACCTGGCCGGCAGCTCCGTACTGATCCCCGGCGGTCCGTTCGTTCTGGGCGTCGACGCCGGGGCGGAGCCGCACTCGCTGGACAACGAACGTCCGGCGCACGTGGTGGATGTGCCCGCGTTCCGGATCGGCCGGGTTCCGGTGACGAACGCCGAATGGCAGGCGTTCGTCGCAGACGGTGGCTACCGGCGCCCCGAATTGTGGTCGGTGCGAGGCTGGGAGCATCGGCAGCAGGCCGGACTGGCGGCCCCCCGGTTCTGGAACGCCGACGGCACCAGGATCAGGTTCGGCCACGTCGAGGAGATTCCCGCCGGCGAACCCGTGCAGCACGTCACCTACTTCGAGGCGGAGGCCTACGCGGCGTGGGCCGGAGCCCGGCTGCCGACCGAGGTGGAGTGGGAGAAGGCCTGCGCGTGGGATCCGCGGACGCGGCAGCGGCGGCGGTTCCCTTGGGGTGCGGCCGAACCCACCGCCGAGCTGGCCAACCTCGGCGGCGCGGCGCTGCGACCCGCGCCCGTGGGCGCCTACCCGGGCGGTGCGTCGGCGTACGGGGTGGAGCAGATGCTGGGCGACGTGTGGGAGTGGACGTCCTCGCCGCTGCGGCCCTGGCCCGGCTTCACGCCGATGATCTACGAGCGCTACTCCCAGCCGTTCTTCGACGGTGACTACCGGGTGCTCCGCGGCGGGTCATGGGCGGTCGCACCCGAGATCCTGCGGCCCAGTTTCCGCAACTGGGACCATCCGATCCGGCGGCAGACCTTCGCAGGCGTCCGACTGGCCTGGGACCCGTCCTGATGTGCCGCCACCTCGGCTGGTTGGGTGAGCCCCGCTCGCTGGCCGCACTGGTGCTCGACCCGCCGTACGGGCTACTCGTGCAGTCGTACGCGCCGCGCCGCCAGAAACACGGTCTGGTGAACGCCGACGGGTGGGGTGTGGGGTTCATCGCCGGCGGTCCGCGGCGCTGGCGCAGCGCGTCGCCGCTGTGGGCCGAGGCGTCTTTCGCGTCGGTCGCGCCGGTGCTGTCCAGCGGGTGTGTGGTGGCCGCGGTCCGGTCGGCGACGGTCGGGATGCCGATCGAAGCGAGCGCATCGGCGCCGTTCACCGACGGCGAGTGGCTCCTGTCGCACAACGGGCGCGTCGACCGCGATGTGCTGCCCCCGGCCCCGCACGCCGAGTCGGTGGTTGACAGCGCCCAACTGGCGGCGTTGATCTTCAGCCGCGGACTTGGCGCGCTGGCCGGCACCATCGCCGAGGTCGGCGCCGCCGACCCGAACGCACGGCTGAACATACTGGCCGGCGACGGATCTCGGATCCTGGCCACCACATGGGGTGACACGCTGTCGGTGCTGCGTTGCGACGACGGCGTAATCGTCGCCAGCGAGCCCTACGACGACGACCCCGCGTGGGAGGACGTGCCCGACCGCCACCTTGTCGAGGTGACCGGCCGCCCACCGAACATGTCGGTCATCCTGACCGCCCTGAAAGGATGCTGATGAGCGCTTGCGCGAAGAAGAGACCACCCCGGTGAGCGTCATGCTGGCCAACCACCTCGCGGCCGACTCCGCCAACCGCGCGTTACGCCGCGACGTCTCCCACGGCCTGCAGCAGATGCCGAAATCGCTGCCGCCCAAGTGGTTTTACGACGAGGTCGGCAGCGACCTGTTCGATCAGATCACGCGGCTGCCGGAGTACTATCCGACCCGCACCGAGGCGGCGCTCCTGGCGGCCCGCGCCGGCGCCATCGCCGGGGCCACCGGCGCCGACACGCTGGTGGAGCTTGGCAGCGGCACGTCGGAGAAGACCCGCATGCTGCTCGACGCGCTGCGCGACCGCGGAACGCTGCGACGGTTCATCCCGTTCGACGTCGACGCCGGCGTCCTGCAATCCGCCGGCGCGGCCATCGAGGCCGATTATCCAGGCGTCGACGTTGCCGCGGTCTGTGGGGACTTCGAGGAGCACCTGCCCGAAATCCCCAACGGGGGAAAGCGTTTGGTGGTTTTCCTCGGGTCCACGATCGGCAACCTCACCGCCGGGCCGCGGGCGGAGTTTCTCTCCGCGCTGGCCGATGTGCTCAAGCCGGGCGACAGCCTGCTGCTGGGCACCGACTTGGTGAAAGACGCCGGTCGGCTCGTCCGGGCCTACGACGACAGCGCCGGGGTGACCGCCGCGTTCAACCGCAACGTGCTCGCTGTGGTCAACCGTGAACTGGACGCCGACTTCGACATCGATGCGTATCAGCACGTCGCCCGGTGGAACGCCGATGAGGAGCGGATCGAGATGTGGTTGCGGGCCACGGGTTCCCAACGTGTGTGCGTGGGCGCGCTTGACCTGACCGTCGAATTCGCCGACGGCGAGGAGATGCTCACCGAAGTGTCGTGCAAGTTCCGCCCCGACGCTGTGACCGCCGAACTCGCGCAGGCCGGCCTGCGGCAGACGCATTGGTGGACCGACCCCACGGGTGATTTCGGGCTGTCGCTCGCTGTGAAATGACGGACCTGGCGCGGGCCTGGCGGGCGGCCCGGCCACCGGTCGCCGGCATGCATCTCGACAGCGCCGCCTGCTCCCGGCAGAGCTTCGCCGCGATCCAGGCGGCGGCCACCCATGCCCGCCGCGAGGCCGAGATCGGCGGCTACGTCGCGGCACAACGGGCCGAGCCTGAGTTGACCGCAGGCCGCAGCGCCGTCGGGGAGCTGACGGGAATGACGGCCGACGACATCGTCTTCACCACCGGTGCCGCGCATGCATTGGACCTGCTGTTGAGTAGCTGGCCCGAGCCTCGCCGCGTGATCGCCTGTCTGCCGGGCGAATACGGCCCCAACCTGGCCGTGATGGCCGCCAACGGGTTCGGTGTGCTGCCGCTGCCGGTCGACGGCCTTGGCCGCGCGCGGGTCGACGATGTCGCTTCGATGATCGCCGCCGACGCGCCGACGCTGGTGCATCTGACCGCGGTCGGAAGTCACCGCGGCGTCGTGCAGCCGGTTGCCGGCATCGCCGCCGCCTGCCGCGAGCGTGCCGTTCCGTTGGTCGTGGACGCGGCTCAGGCGCTGGGGCAGATGAACTGTGTCGTCGACGCCGACGCGATCTACGCAACGTCGCGCAAGTGGCTGGCCGGGCCGCGGGGAGTCGGCCTTCTTGCGGTCCGGCCGGAGCTGGCGGCTCGGCTGCGCAGCCGGCTGCCGCCGGCTCACTGGCTGCCCGACGTCCCGCCGTTGCGACTGCTGGAGTTGGGGGAGGCAGATGTCGCTGCGCGGTTGGGGTTTTCGGTCGCGGTGCGGGAATACCTGGCCGCGGGGCCGCAGCGGGTGCGCGAGCGGCTCGCCGAGGTCGGCCGGCTGACCCGCCGGGCGCTGGCCGATGTGCCGGGCTGGCGTGTGGTCGAACCCGTGGACACACCGTCGGCGATCACCACCCTGGCCCCGACCGACGGCGCGGACGTCAACCGGGTACGCACGGAGCTGATCGAGCGGCACTCGATCGTCACCACCGTCGCCGGGCCCGAGCGCGCTCCGTTCGAGCTGGCGGCCGCTGTGTTGCGGGTCTCTCCGCACGTGGACGCCGGCGAGGACGAGCTCGCGCGCTTCGCCGGGGTGCTCAGCTCGCTTTGTGCGCGGTGAGAAGAAACGCCGGCATGATGCGCCGGCCTTTCTCATCGCGATCGAATTGCGGGAACTCCACACCTGGGATCGACGGCATGTCCGGCATGTTGGCGTGGATGGCCGCCGG
>Ga0209656_10000390_pt1 | contig 28813 bp, 24 predicted proteins | sample BogFormECP12_OM2_FD_188239 | JGI IMG/M metagenome (GOLD analysis project Ga0209656, IMG submission 188239) | Bog forest soil microbial communities from Calvert Island, British Columbia, Canada - ECP12_OM2 (SPAdes) (version 2) | ecosystem: Environmental > Aquatic > Freshwater > Wetlands > Bog ...
GGTCCACGGAAGTGGGCAAGCTCATCAACCGCAACGCCACGGATACCATGAAGCGCGTCACGCTCGAACTCGGCGGCAAGTCGCCGGTGGTGGTGATGCCCGACGTCAACGTCGATGAAGTGGCGGCCGGCGCGGCCGGCGCCATCTTCTTCAATTCCGGCCAGGTGTGCATCGCCGGCTCGCGCCTGTTTGCGCACCGCTCCATCTTCGACCGGGTCATCGAGGGCGTCGCGGCGGCCTCGGCCTTTTGGAAACCGCGCCCGTCGCTCGATCCGCAGGGGCACATGGGCCCGTTGGTCTCGAAGGAGCAGATGGACCGCGTCATGGGTTACATCGCGGCGGGCAAACGCGACGGTGCGTCGGTGGCGATCGGAGGCGACAGCGCGGCGGCGAACGGCTACTACGTCAATCCGACGGTGCTGGTCGATGTGAAGCCCGGCATGAGTGTGGCGCGCGAGGAGATCTTCGGACCCGTGGTGGTGGCGCAGCGATTCGACGATCTCGACGAAGTCGCGAAAGCGGCCAACGACACCTGCTACGGCCTGGGCGCCGGCATCTGGACCAAGGATCTGTCCGCCATGCACCGGCTGGCCGCCAAGATCAAGGCGGGCACGGTCTGGGGCAACTGCCACGCCGTCATCGATCCGGCACTGCCCTTCGGCGGCTACAAGCAGTCAGGCATCGGGCGCGAACAGGGGCGGCAAGGCGTCGAGGCCTACACGGAATTGAAGACCGTCATCATCCAGCTTTAGAGTACATCCGAAATAATGTCTGCATCATCACGCGGCGGCGCCTCGTCGCTCGAGTCGCTCCTGAACAGCGTCGACGGCATCGTGGACTTCCTGCGCAATCAACAGGCGGGCCCGAACGTCTATCCGGGCGTACCCGCCGAGTACACGAACTGGCGGGATGAACAGCGCGCTTGGGCCAAGACCTGCGTGCTGTTCAATCAGTCCTACCACATGGCGGAGTTGATGGTCGAAGGGCCGGACGCACTCGAGTTTCTCAACGGGCTCGGCATCAACAGCTTCAAGGGCTTTGTGCCCGGCAAGGCCAAGCAGTTCGTGCCCTGCAGCCATGACGGCTACGTCATCGGCGACGTGATCCTTTTCTACCTGGCGGAAAACCAGTTCAATCTGGTGGGCCGCGCGCCCACGCTCAACTGGGTGCAGTACAACGCCCAAATCAGCGGCCGCCGCGTGACCTGCAGCTACGATGAACGCACCGCGGCGCGTCCGGATCCGCAAAACCGGCGCCACTACCGCTATCAATTGCAGGGACCGAACGCCTCGAAGGTGATCGAGTCGGCCACCGGCCGCCCCGCACCGGACCTCAAATTCTTCAACCTGTGCGGCATGGAGATCGCCGGCCGCGCGGTGCGCGCGTTGCGGCATGGCATGGCCGGGCAACCGGGATTCGAATTGATGGGCCCCTGGGCCGACGGCCCCGCCATTCACGCGGCCCTGGTCGAGGCCGGCAAGGCGCACGGCTTGAAGCTGGTCGGCGGGCGCTGCTATTCCTCGAATACTCTGGAATCGGGCTGGATACCCTCGCCGCTTCCCGCCATCTACACCGGCGAGAAAATGAAACCCTATCGCGAATGGCTGACGGTGAATCACTACGAGGCCAAGGCCTCCATCGGCGGGAGTTTCGTTTCCGGCAATGTCGAGGATTATTACCTCAACCCCTGGGAGCTGGGTTACGGACTCTTCGTCAAGTTCGACCACGAGTTCATCGGCCGCGCAGCGCTGGAAAAGATGGCGGCCGCTCCGCATCGCAAGAAGGTCACCCTCGCCCTCGACAATGTGTCGGTGACCGACGCGCTGTTTACGATGTTCGATGAGGGTCTGCGCGCCAAGTTCATCGAGTTCCCCAGCGCCGTCTATTCCATGCATCCCTTCGATCGCGTGACCAAGGACGGCAAACTCGTCGGCCTTTCCACCTGGGTGGGCTACAGCGCCAATGAAGGCAAGATGCTCACTTTGGCCATGCTCGATGAGCGTTATGCGGCGCCCGGCACCGAGGTGACCTTCGTATGGGGCGAGCCCGGCGGCGGTTCGACCAAACCCACGGTCGAGCGCCACAAGCAGGTGGAGATCAAGGCCGTCGTTTCGCCGGTGCCGTACTCGAACGTGGCTCGCACGGCGTACGCCGACAGCTGGCGCAATAAATCCGCCTAAGACGCTCACGCATCACGGTCTCGCACCTCGAGCGCCAGCAGCGCCCCCGCTGACAACAGCGAACCCATGGCCATCATGGTGGCGACGGCCTGCAGGCCGAGTCCCGCCTGCAGCAGATAGCCGGCGATGACGGGCGCCAGCACCGCGCCCATGCGGCCCACGCCGATGGCGAAGCCGGCGCCCGTCGCGCGTACATGCGTCGGGAAAACCTTGGCGAACAGCAGGTAGTAGCCGCCGATGCCTGCGTTCGTGAACAGGCCGGCGATTGCCACCGTGGTCGAGAGCGACGTCAAGTCAGCCGGGCCGCGCCCGAACCAGATGACCATGAGCGATGAGCCGATGAGCGTGATGACGGTCAGCGCCTTCAAGCTGACGCGCGTTGCAATCAACCCGAAGATCACCACTCCCGCGGCACCTCCCACGTTGACCCAGGTCAAGACACCCGCTGCGGCTCGCGGTTGGAAACCCAGGTCGACCACCAGTTTCGGCACCCACTTGATGATGAAGTAGAAGCTCGTGACATGCAGGAAATAGCCCAAGGTGATGAGCATCGTCGTGGCGATCAGACCCGGTTTGAAGATATCCATCACCGAGCGCTGTGCCGATTCCACGGTATCCGGAGCGAGCGCGGCCATGGATTCAAACCCAAAGCGCGTCAGGATCCGATTGATGGCTTCCAAGGCGCCCGGCTTGCGCCGGCGATCCAGGAAGGCCACCGATTCGGGCAGCAGGAACCAAACGATGGGAATGAATGCCGCGGTGACCCAGCCGCCGAACACGAAGACATCATGCCAGGTGCCGCCGCCCAGCAATCTCTGCACCACCATGCCGCCGGCCACCCCGCCGAGCGGATATCCGATCACCATCAGGGCCACGGCCAGGCTGCGCCAGCGTTGGTTGGATAATTCCGCGGCAGCGGCGGAGATGGAAGCCAGCATGCCGCCGATCCCAAGACCCGTCAGCAAGCGCCAAGCCAGGAGCACGGGGACGCCGTCGGCGAGACTCGCGCCGAACATGCCGACGCTCATGGCGAAGAGACAACCGAGGATGGTCGGTCGCCGCCCGATCTTGTCGGCCACTCCGCCGAGCAGCACGGAGCCCAAACCCATGCCCACCAATTCCATGGAGAGAACCCAGCCGAGCGTGGCCTTGTCCACCCCCCAGTCCTTGGCAATCCCGGGCGACGCGAAGCTGATCGACAGAACGTCGAAGCCATCCATCGCGTTGAGTCCCACGGTGACGAGAACCGCCAGCCATTGGCCGACGCTCATGCTGCCGTGATCGATGATCGACTTCGGACCTTTACTTTGCATGCACATCCTGCGATTCACGCGCCTTGGCCATGACGTAGTGCCGCAGCGAATCGAGTTGGCTCTCGCTCAACTCCGCAAATTGCGGCATCCCTCGGCTGACCAGCGCGCCATCGCGGACGATGGCCGCAAAACCCGCCGCCGACAGAAGAACCGGCGAAGCCCGCAAGTCAGGCGCGTTCCCGCCCGCGACCACGCCCGTGCCATGACACAGCACGCAGCGCACGTACTCGTGCGCGCCTGCTCGCGCCAAGCCCACATCGACCTTGAATTCCGGCGCCGCCAGCGGCTCCGCAAAGGAAGGCGCCGCGGCCGGCGGCAATGCGGCTTTTCCATCCAGCATAAACGTGAGCAGGCGCCGAGGATATCCGCGCGATGCCCAGCCCCAGCGCGCCGACACCGAGCCGTAGGCGGCCGTGGCGCCATTCAGCGGGCCTGAGGTGATGGTCACATACTGTCGCCCATCCACGCTGTAGGTGATGGGCACTCCCGTGACGGCGACCCCGGCATTGAACGACCAGAGATCCTTGCCATGGTCGGCCGAGAAGGCATGAAGAGAACCGTCGGCGCGTCCCTGGAGAACCAAGTTTCCCGCAGTGGCCACGGTGCCGCCTTCGGACATGCCGGGAGTCTCGATCGACCAGACTTCTCTCTGCAGCTTCGGATCCCACGCTTTGAGAATGCTCTTGGCGGCGTCCCGGGGAACATCCGCATCACCTGGCGTAAACCCCGCAAACTCCGGCGTCAACGGCGTGGGATTCCAATGGGCCTTGTCCACGCCCTCGTCACCGAAGGGAAACGGCATTTCCAGGGTGGGCACATACACGAGTCCGGTCAAGGGGCTGAATGATTGCGGCGTCCAATGATGCACGGCCTGGAAGCTCGGCCATAGCAGCACGTTCTTGTCCCGATAGCGCGCCTCAGGCGTCTCCACCGGGCGCCCGGTCGCGAGATCCACCCGTTCGGCCCAGGTTACCGTTCCGAGTTTTTCCGCTGAGATCAGCCGGCCGTTGTCGCGATCGATCACATAGAAGAAGCCGTTCTTCGCGGCATGCAGCAGCACCCGGCGCTTGAGTCCCTGAACGTTCAAGGTAGCGAGCGTCATGTCGGTGGCCGAGTCATAGTCCCATGCATCGCCAGGTGTCGTTTGGTAATGCCACGCATACCGGCCGGTATCGGCGTCGACGGCCACCACCGATGCGGTGTACAAGTTGTCCCCGCCTCCAGGGCTGCGGATTTTCCAGTTCGATGGGCCGGCGTTGCCGGTACCCAAGTACAAGCGATTGAATTCCGCGTCGTACGTCATCGAGTTCCAGACATTGCCGCCGCCGCCGAGCTTCCACCACTCGCCCGTCCAGGTTTTCGCGGCCTGGTCCATGACCTCATCGGATGCCGCCGCGTCTTTGCTGCCCGGTTTCCCCGGCACCACATAGAAGCGCCAGAGCTGTTTGCCCGTCTCGGCGTCGTAGGCGGTCACGTAGCCTCGAACCGGCGAGAAATCTCCGCCCGCATTGCCGATCACGATCTTGCCGCTGAATGCGCGCGGCGCTCCGGATATGAATGCCCCGTTCTTGGGATCCAGGGTCTGCACGCTCCAAACCGGTTGTCCCGTTCCCGCCGCCAGCGCCAGCAAGCGGCCATCCTGCGTTCCAACGTAAACCTTGTCCTTCCACAGCGCCAACCCGCGGATTCCCCAGCCGGCCCGCAGCTTCTGGCCTGATGCCTCCGGCACTTTCGGATCGTAGCGCCACAACAAGCGGCCGTCCGTGGCGCGGACCGCGTGCACGATGCTGTATCCGGCGGCCAGATAGATGACACCGGCGGCCTCCACGGGCGCCGTGATCGAATTCGTCACGTCGAGATCGAGAGCCCAGGCAAGCCCCAGCCGCGAGACATTCGAATCGTTGATTTGGGCGAGGGGACTGAAGCGCGACTCGCTGAAGGTTCGGCCGTACGCAGGCCAATCCGTCCCGTCGGCTTCGTTTCCCAGCACGGCGTTGTCAACCATCCTCGATCCTCGAGGCTCGGCCTGCGCTCCCGGCGCCGCCGCGAACAGCGCCGCAGCCAGCGCCGCAGCCGGGAACATCAACCAGCGATCTCCAATCATGCGCGGCCTCTGGAAGCATCGTTACTCAACGCAAAGTCGTGCTGAGTCCTGGCATAGTCGATGAAGTAATCGAGCGCGGCGGGATTCATCAGCGCCGCGCGGTTGGCCGCCTTGTCCGGATCCACGCCCATGAGAATGCGCCGTATGGGCACCTCGAGTTTCTTGCCCGTGAGCGTGTAGGGAATATCTTGCACCTGGTAAATCTTGTCGGGCACGTGGCGCGGAGAATAATCGCGGCGCAGCTGGGTGGCGACGCGCCGGGTGAGCGTCTCATCGAGCACCCGCCCGCCGCGCAGCTTCACGAACAGCGGCATGAAGAATTTTCCGCCCGGTAGATCCAGATTGACGATGAGCGCATCGTCGATCTCCATAAGCTGGGCGAGCGAGCGGTAGATTTCCGCCGTGCCGATGCGGATGCCATGGCGGTTGAGGGTGGAATCGGACCGGCCGAGCACGTACGCACCGCCGCGCCGGTTGAAGCGCACGAAATCCCCGTGGCGCCAGATGCCGGGATAGACCTCGAAGTAGCTCTCGCGATAGCGCTGATCCTGCGGATCGTCCCAAAATTTCACCGGCATCGACGGCATGGGTTGGGTGATGACGAACTCGCCCACCTCATCGACGATTTCCCGCCCCTCGCCGTCGAAGGCGAAGGCGGCGCACCCCAGCGCGCGCGCCTGGATCTCGCCGGCGTACACCGGCAGCATGGACACCCCGCCCACGAATCCGGTACAGCAGTCCGTGCCTCCGCTTCCGGATGCCACCCACAGATCCGCTTTGACATTGTCGTACAGCCATTGCATGCATTCGGCGCTGACCGGCGAACCGGCCAGCGTCACCGCTTCGAGCCTCTCCAAGTTGAATCGCTCTTTGGGGACAATGCCGGACTTGCGCAGCATATCGATGTAGGCCGGGCTCGTCCCAAACAGCGTCGCGCCCGATTCCTCGATGACTTTCCACAGCGCATCCGCCTCGGGGTAGGCCGGGTTGCCGTCATACAGAACGGGGATGACATCCGCGGAGAGGGAGCTCAGCAGAAAATTCCACACCATCCACGACGTGGAAGTGAAGAAAAACAGCGGCTGGCCGCGCGTTGCCTCATAGTTGAAGTGCAGATGCTTCAAGTGTTCGAGCAGGATGCCGCCGTGCCCATGCACGATGGGCTTGGGCAGTCCCGTCGTTCCGGAGGAAAACAGGATCCAGAGCGGATGGTCGAAGGGTACCTGCTCGCAGGCAAAATCCGCCGCGGCCACCGGCGGATGATCCATGAGCTCATCCCAGCGCCGCACATCTGCGGCGGGCGCGCTGTGCTTGCCGTGCGCGACGTAAGGCACATGAATCGCGTGCTGGACCGTGTCCAGACCCTTGCGGATGTCGCGCAGTTCCGCGCTGCGGTCGTAGTGCTTACCACCATACTGGTAAGCATCCACATAAATAAAGACCTTGGGCGCGAGCTGTCTGAAGCGCTCCAACACGCCCTTGGTGCCGAAGTCCGGGCCGCAGCAGCTCCAGATGGCGCCAATGCTGGTGGTGGCCAGGGTTGCGATCGCCGCCTGGGGTGTATTGGGCAAGACAGCCACGACCCGATCACCGGGCCGAACGCCCATGCGACGCAGCTGCGTCGCCAGGATGCGCACTTGCCCGCCGAGCTTGGCCCAGCTCATGCGCTCGAGAGATTCGCCCTCGCGCACACTCATGATGGCCGTCGCCTCGGGACGCTCGCGTGCCAGGATATAGCCCGCATAATTGAGCCGCGCCCCGGGGAACCACTGCGCGCCCGGCATGCTGCGCCTTCCCAACACGGCGTCGAAAGGCACCGAGGCCTGAACGCCGAAGAAATCCCAGATCGAATGCCAGAAGGATTCCAGATCGGTGATGGACCAGCGCCACAGGGCATCGTAACTGTCCAGGCGAAGTCCTCGATGCTCCTCGAGCCAACGCATGAAACGCAACACGTGCGAGCGCTCCCGTCGGGCCGCGCTCGGCGTCCACAGCAAGTCGCCTTCGCGCACTGTCGTCACCGCGTCGCACCGCCGCGAACTTCGGCCGGCCCTGGGGGTAGGCTTGCAAGCAACTCGTCGAGACGCCGCAGCACCTGTTCGGGGCGCCGCAGGCCGGTCTGACGTTCCCACTCCGTAGACGACGTGACCCCCGTCGTCACGGCGAAGGATTTCGCGCCGCCGCGCCGCGCCATGATGATCTCAACCGATGGATCGTCGCCGACGATGCCCAAGTCGCCGCGCCGCAACCCCAGTCGACGCGCCACGAAGCGCAGCGCATGCAGCGAGGGTTTACCCGTCAAAATCATCGGTGCCCGGGTCACCCGCCGAATGGCGCCGACGATCGCATATGAGTAGCCCATGCTCCGGCCCTGCTTCGTGGCGAAAAAAGGCACATCGGAAGCCACGTACAGCTTCGCTCCTGCCCAGATCGCATGACAGGCCGCTTCGATGGCCTTCATCGTGCAATCCGGATACCAGCCCACATACACGGCTTGAACTTCGCGTTCGCCGGGCTCGCCCACGTGCACCGTTTCGATTCGCGCATCCAGGAGAGCCTGGCCGACTCCGGAACTGCCGAGAATCAGCGCGCGCCGGACGCCGGCGCGCACCATGAGGTCTGCGGCGACGCTCGACGGAGTCAGCATGCACTCGTCGCGCACCGGGAGTCCGGCGCGGCGCAATTTCGCGGCCTGCTCCGCCGGCGGATACGCGCTGCCATTGGTCAAAACGACGAAGGGAAAATCTCGATGTGCAAGTTCCGTCAAAAGTTCGGCCGCGCCCGGCAGGATCTCATAATTGCCAAGGGATCGGTCGCTCAGCAGGAGCGTACCGTCCAAATCGAACATCAACCCCTTCAGGCGCGGCAGCGCGGCACTTTGCGCGGTACTCACTACCGCTCCGCTCCGGCTTGGATCTGCGCCGTACTGCGCGCCGCATGGCGGCGAAGCTCCAGCCTCATTCCCGCCTTGCCGATGGCCACGTACTCGAGGTCGCTGCGCGCGCTCAGTTTCCTGATGAGATCGAGGACGGGGCTTACCGTCGGATCGTAGTGCCGCCGGGCGGGCCCGGCCGCCACCATGGCATCGACCTGTCCGGCCGGCATGGTGACGCGCAGCAGAAACTCCTCATCGCTCAAGTGTTGCCCTATGCGCCGCCGCAACTCATCGAGACTCGCCATTTCCGGCTCGGCGCGCAGCTCCCGCGTTCGCGGCAGCGATTCGATGCGATCCATCACGTGAGCGGCGATCGGCACCGTCGGCCGGCCGAATCGGCCGATGGCGTAGCGAATCGCTTCGTCCGGGATGACCGTGTAGCGCTCCTTGTTCATCACATTCATCACGGCCAGCGTCATGAGAATTTGCGCGAAGGGCGTCATGACGATGGGCCACCCAAGCTCTTCGCGGACTCGGCCCAGCTCTTCGATCACCGCGCCCTCCAGATGCGAGACGCGGGCCTCGGCGAGCTGGCGCCGCGTGGTGCCGACCATGCCGCCCGGCAGCTGGTGCTTGAGGTAGCGGGCATCGAAAGCCTGGGGAGAGCCCGCGGGCAGACCCTCCGCCTCGGCCAGCTCAGTGAAGTATTGGTTGACGCGCTCCAGCGCCTCGTCATCGACAGCCACACCATGTCCCAGCGCCCGAAGGTTCGCGACCACGCGTGCCGAATGCGGGTTCGAGGTCCCGTCCGCGGCGGCCCCGGAAGCGCACTGCAGCGCCGACACGCCATGGTTGGGTGCGTCCATATAGGTGTGTTCGGCGAGCCCGATGGTGCAATGGGAATGAAGTTCCAGGGGCTTCCCGCCGATCACCGCCTTGATGGCCGGAATCAAGGTTTGCGCCCGCGCGGGCGCCAGCAGCCCGCCCGGGTCCTTTATATAGAGTGCATCGATGAAAGGACAGGCGGCGAGCTTGCGCGCCCGCTCGACATAGAGGGCATCGTCATGGATCGGACTCAAGGTGAAAACGAGGGCCACGATGACATAGCCGCCGCCGCCCTCCTTCACCATGCGTGCACAGGCCATGTTCGATTCCGCATCGTTCATGGGGTCCGCGAGGCAGAAGCGCCGGATGCCGTTGCGCGCCAGAGTCCGGAAGGCGAGCCCCATGAATTCCGGGCTGGCCGTTTCCCACGAGATGAATCGAAAGCCGGTCGACATGAACTGCAGCGGTGTGCGCGGCGTCGCCGCGGCCACGAGTCGAATCCGCTCCCATGGGTCTTCTTTCTTATAGCGCGCCGCCACACCCATGTGGGTCGAGGTGGTGAAGTCGATGGCGCCAAAGCCGACCCGGTCCATCACTTCCGCGATGGCCAGTGTCCTGGCCGTATCGACTCCCAGCGCCGCCCACAGGCACTGATTACCGTCGCGCAACGAGGTTTCGACCAATTGAATGTCAGCCATGGGAGGCACCGGCCGCGCCTTGACCGCACAGGTCCGGTCGGCGGGCAAACAACCGCTCCACGAAGCCCGTATCCACGCCTCCGCGTTGAAATTCCGCATCCGCAAGCGCCGCCGCGTGAAAGCCGAGATTGCTCTCCACCCCGTTGATGCGCGTCGCGGCGATTGCACCGCGCAGGTGCGCCAGCGCCGTGGCGCGATCCCCACTCTTGGCGATGATCTTAGCGATCAGCGAATCATAGAACGGCGGAATGCTCGATCCCGCGACCACGTGAGTATCCACGCGAATCCCTGCGGCACAGGGCCACGACACCTCGCGAACGCGACCCGGACTTGGGCGAAAGTCATGGCGATAGTCCTCGGCGTTGATCCGGCATTCGATGGCACATCCCATCGGACGAACGTCGGATTGCCGCAGCCGCAGGCCGCTTCCGTCGGCGATGGCGATCTGCTCGGCGATGAGGTCGACGCCGGTGACGGCCTCGGTCACCGGATGCTCGACCTGGATGCGCGCGTTCATCTCGAGAAAATAGAAAGCCTCGCGCCGCGTGTCGACGATGAACTCGACCGTCCCCGCGCCGCGATAGTGGAGACGCTCCGCGAAGCGCACGGCGGCCTGCTGCAACGAATGGCGCAGGTGCGCCGCGAGCCCCGGAGCCGGCGTCTCCTCGATGAGCTTCTGGTAGCGGCGCTGCACGGAACAATCGCGCTCGCCGAGCTGAATGACCCGTCCCTCGCCATCGCCCAGCACCTGCACTTCGACATGGCGTCCATGCTCGATGTAATGCTCCAGGTAAATGCGCGCATCGCCGAATGCCGCCCCCGCCTCGGCCGCGGCCAAATCGAGCATCTCGGGCAGATCTTCGACGCGCGCCACCCTTTTCAAGCCGCGGCCTCCGCCCCCGCCCACCGCCTTGACGAGCAACGGCGCCGTGATCGTGCGCGCCAAACTCTGCGCCTCCGCGCGCGAATTCGCCGCACCGCCCGGTACCACCGGTACGCCGGCGGCCTCAGCTTCGGCACGCGCCCGCAGCTTGTCGCCGACCGCCGCGAGCTGATCCGCCGTCGGGCCGATGAATACGATGCCTGCGGTTGCGCACAGCTGCGGCAGGATCGCGCGCTCGGACAAGAAACCGTAACCGGGATGAATCGCGTCCGCGCCCGTGGCAACGGCGGCGTGCACGATGGCTGCGGCATTCAAATAGCTGTCCGTGGACCTCGCCGGGCCGATGCACACCACGCGATCGGCCTGGCGCGCCGGCTCGCTGTCGCGGTCAGCCGAGGACACGGCGAGCACGGTCTCGATATCGAGAGCGCGGCAGGTTCTGATGATGCGCGCGGCGATTTCTCCGCGATTGGCAATCAGGATTCGGCGAATGGCCATGGATCTTAAGCGTCCTTGCGCGCCCGCATCAGGATCTGGCCGAACTCCACCAGCGTCTCGTCAGCCGGCAGGATTTCCGTGATCACACCCTTGACGCCGGCCCGCACCGTATTCATGAGCTTCATGACTTCGATGATGGCGATGACGCTGTCTTCCTTCACCACCGAACCGATCTCGACGAAGGGCGCCGATCCCGGCTTGGGCGCCCGATAAAATGTGCCGAGCATCGGCGAGGTGATGTCCCTGAGGTTCGCATCGGCCGGGCCCGAGACGATCGGGCCGGCGGCGACCGAGCCCGCGGCAACCGGGCCCGCGGCAACCGGGCCCGCGGCGGCCGGCGCGCCAGTTTCATTCAGTCCTGATTGCGTCGCGTCGCGCGCAAATTTGCCGGACGCACCCTCGCGGCGCAGCGTCAACTTGATGCCGTCGATCTCGAGGTTCAGCTCGTCAAACTTCGACGTCTCGACAATGCGCATGATTTCCGCGACATCGGCGGCGGTCAGGGTCACCGTCGGCCTCCGAAAATGCTCATGACATGCGACAGTGGGTCCGCTGCACGCGCCACGGCCGCTTGATTGTCCTTGTTCGACCAAACCGTCTCGGGACGGCTCTGCAGCAGCAGGATCTTCTGCGTGCGCCGGTCGATGGCCCACTCGATGTCCTGCGGCCGGCCGTAATGGCGCTCAACTTGCCGGCCGACGGCGCGCAGCGCCAGTAGTTCCTCGTCGGACAGGCAGGGTTCCCGGCGCAGAGATTCTTCCACGGGAAGTTCCTCGACACCGCCCGCCGGCGACTGCGCATGGTGAATGGCCTTGTCCGAGATGACGCGCACGGAGATTTCGCCGGTGACTTTCGCCACGACCCAGCGATCAGGCGTCACTTCGCCACCCACCAGCGCCGAGCCCAAGCCCCATGCCCCCTCGATGGTGATCACCGATCGATCCCCGCTGACCGGGCTGCGCGTGAACATGACGCCGGCCGTGCGCGCATCGACCATGGTTTGCACGACCACCGCCATGGCCACCGCCGATTCCGCAATTCCCTGCCGCCGCCGATAGCTCAAGGACTCGAGCGAATACAGGCTGGCCCAACAGCTGCGAATTTTATGCACCACCGCATCGGCCCGCGCCACCCATAGATAAGTGTCCTGAAGACCGGCGAAGCTCGCATCCGCAGAGTCTTCTGTGGTCGCCGACGACCGCACCGCGACAGCCGGCGCCGGCGCTCGCGGCCCCGACTCGCCCAAGCGCCAGTAGGCATCGCAGATCTCCTGCTGCAGATCGGCCGGGAGAGGCGCTTCTTCGATGCGTGCGCGCAGCTCGCGCGACACGCTGCCCATCCCCTGCAAGTCATCCGCCGCGAGTCCCTCGACTCGCGCCCGCAGCGGCGAGCGCCGCTCCAGCGCATCGATGAAACCCTCAAACGCCTCGGTGCGCACCACGAAGCCCGGCGGCACATCGATCCCGGCTCGCTGCAGCTCGCCCAGGCTTCCGCCTTTGCCGCCCACCTTGGGACGGTCCTCGAGACCGATATCCCGAAACCAACTGATGTATTTCGCCGCAAGCACTGATTGATGCCCGTCAGTGCAACAACGTCACGATGCCCCGTCCACCGTCGACGCGAATGCGCTGACCGTCCTTGATCTTCGAGGTGGCATTGCCCGTGCCCACCACGGCCGGCAGCCCGTACTCGCGCGCGACGATGGCAGCATGGCTCATGGAGCCGCCGATGTCGGAGACGGCGGCGCGAATCTTCTGAAAGATGGGGGTCCAAGTCGGATTCGTGACGTGGCAGACGAGAATATCCCCCTGCTGCAGTCGGGAGAGCTCTTCCACCGACTTCACGATGCGTGCAATCCCCTCCACCACCCCGGAGGAAGCGGCAAAGCCGCGCACCTCATTGCTGTCCGTCGACGCTCCGGCCGACAGCCAATTGTCGAGGCTCTCGCGCGTAATCCCCCACAGCATCACGATGGCGGGATCATCGATGACGTCCGGTATGGGTCCGAGCGCCGGCGGCGTTTCGTGCCGCGCCCACTCGGCAATCGCCGCCTTGCGTTCGGCGACGATGGGCGGCCAGTAGGCGGGGCCGCGCGGCTCCGAGCCGCTCGACCACGCGTTCATCAGGTCGATGATCGCCGATTCGAGCTCGTAGTGGGTGAGATGGAACACGTCCTCGGCGCCCACGAAGAAGCCGTGCGCCGCCAGCAAGGTCCCGAAGCTGCGGATCTTGTTGAAGAAGAGGTTGGTATACCAATGTTCGCAGTAAAACTTGTGCCCTTCCACGTAGGGGAACACGCGGTGCGCCAGGCCGATCATCTGGTCGTAGGCGGCGCGTTCTTCGTCGTTCGCCAGGAGTTCGCGATAATCCGCGATGAGCTGGGCGCGCTCATCGCGCAGGCGTTCAACCTGACGATCCAGCGACGCGCCGGCGCGCACACTGCGCGCGTAACCCGGCAGCGCGGAGAACGGCATGGAGAGATCGTCATTCCAGCTGCGGTGATAGTGATAGAACCCGTCGCCGACATTGATGTTGAACCAGGGATCGCGCGAGGTCTTGAGTTCCTCGAGCCACAGGCGGCCCGGCTCGCCGGACGCGCGCAGCGATCGCAGAATGTCGTCGACGGATGAGCCTTCCCGGAAGTGCGCATCCACCTCGAGCTCGACGGCGCAGCGGGCGAGGCGCCGCAGTTCATCGTCGGGCCGGAATATCTCCGCATCCATTCCCGCCACCATCCGCGCGATGGTCTGGTCGGTGATCTCGGGGAACGCCTTCTTGCAGAAGGCGAAAAATGTCAGATAGGCGCCGTAGCCGAGCAGCAGAAACTCGAAGTGGTGGTGCCACATCCGGAAGTAGCCCTCGAGCGTCTTTTGGTAGGTCACCAAGAGGTCGTGGTTCGAGGCGATACCGCGGCCCGCGTGCACGTGTTCGAGCGGCTCGAATTCGGGCAACACGGGATCCGGCAGAGCCGTTGCATCCCCGATCAGTTTCAGCATCTTCTGCTTCCACTGCGCGTACAGCGGCTCCCAATTCTCGTAGTAATAGAAGGCGCGCTTCTGGAACTCCACGGTGCGGCGGGCAATCTCCTTGGGATCGGTCACCGCGTTGCCGCCGATGTATACCCGGCCGTTGATGATGCGGTGGTCGATACCCAGCGTGGTCGGCAGACAATGCACACGGGTGTTGGCCGCGCCCAGCGCGCAGTAGGCCGCCTCCGCGGTGACCATGTCGAATGCCGACATGGGCTCGGGAAAGTGCATGGAATTGTAGAACCAGAATTTCTGGTCGTCGTGTTTCGAGAACTGAATATGGTACGGATAGGCGGCCTGCGCCCTTTCGGTTCCCGGTATGACCTTCACCGAGCTGGGTAGCGGGAATTCCCTGGGCTTAAGCTGCGCGTTCATACTGCACTCCCGTCGCGGCACGCGGCCGCATTGTCCTCATCTCTGGCACTCGAGAATCAAGTGACCCAAGGCGGTGTTGGAGGCGGGCACATGATAGAAACGATACACCTGTTTGACCCGGGCGCTCAGTGCGCCGCGCATGATCAACCACATCACGAGCTCGATGCCTTCCGAGCCGGACTCGCGCAAAAACTCCAGCGGCGTGATGCTCGTCAAGGCCTCAGGGTCGGAAACCAAGAGGTCGAGGAAGCGGCTGTCGAAGGCCTTGTTGATCAGCCCTGCCCGCGGGCCCTGCAACTGGTGCGACATGCCGCCGGTGCCCCACACCATGACGCGCAGCGGCTCCGGGTATGCGGCGATCGCGCGCCCGATCGCTTGGCCCAGCCGGTAGCAACGATGCGCCGTCGGCGGCGGGTACTGGATGACATTGACCGCCAGGGGAATGACCCTGCAGGGCCAGGCGGCCGGCTGACCGTACACCAGCGACAGCGGCACCGTGAGCCCATGATCCACATCCATCTTGTTCACGATGGTCATGTCGAACTCATCCAGGATCAGCGATTGCGCCAGGTGCGCCGCGAGCTCCGGATGCCCCTTCACGACCGGCACCGGCCGCGGCCCCCAGCCTTCATCGGCGGGTGGGAATTCCGCCGCACAGCCGAGCGCAAAGGTGGGAATCAACTCGAGAGAAAACGCGGTGGCGTGGTCGTTGTAGACGAGGATGACGACATCCACGTTCTGCTCGGTGATCCATTGCTTGGTGAATTCATAGCCCTTGAATACCGGCTGCCAATACGGTTCCTGGGTCTTGCCCAGATCGATGGCCGCGCCCACCGCTGGCACATGCGATGTCGATAATCCAGAAATCACTTCAGCCACGAGTCTTCCACTCCGCGAGCGAGCGATTGCCGTCGGGGCTGCGGCCGCCTTCCTGCATCATCTTTGCGTAAGCGTCCTGGCTGGCGCCGGTCATGATGGCCGCCACATGCTGGAAGCTCTTGCCGTCGCTCGAGAACAGCTTCGACAGGAAATAGATGTTGCCGCCGAGCGCGATCATGCCGTTCCAGTCGCGCGCCAACACCACCTGCCGCTGCGCTTCGGTCATGGGCCAGCCCTTGAGATACTCCGCCTCGTTGGCCTTGAACGCCGCGCGATTCTCGGCCTTCATCAGCGACATGCAGAACTGGTTCAGATGGTATCCCTGGCGTGAGCGCTCGGCATCGAACACCGTCGTGCCCGGTATGTCGTCGTACGGTTGCGGCTGACGCATTGGCTGCCTTACACCTGGCGCGTGCGCCAGCCTTCGTGATATCCCTCGCGTGCATCACGGGCGTAGGGCACCGGCGCGACTTTCACCCGCACATCGAGCTGTTTGTGCCGCTCGACCGTGGTTTTCTTCGTGCCGCCGCCCTCTTCGCCCCACACCAGCGTGAGCACGTCGCCCACATTGATGTTCGGATCGACGATGCCCAGCGATAGCGCCGTGCGTTCATTGTAGCTGTAGCCGCCAAACATGGAGAAACCGACCATCTTGCCGCCCATCATGACCTTGTCATACGAGGACGAGGCGTAATTGGCAATCGGAATATCGAGAAACTTGTAATTCTCGGTGCCCGGCATGAACAGCGACGCATAAATCTTGGCGCAGTCGTCGCCGTTCCAGGCAAAGGTCACCTTCTTGCGATGCGGCCCCTTCGATATCTTTTCGAGCGCCTCGCGCCCGATGAAATCATGGTCGAACTTCACGAACGGGCCGTAGCCCAATTCATAGGGCGTCACATAATAGTCTTCGATGTTCTTGGCGACGAAGCTGCCGCCGATCGAACCCGTGCCTTCGTAGCCGGCGGCCGGCAGCCACTCGCGATATTTCTTCATTTTCTCGCCGGTGTACACCGCCGGCAACGGTGAGGGAATCCATCCGGATTCGAGCGTATTGCTGGCGTAGGCGCGCGAACCCACCGGCACCAGGTCAAAAGCGCGTCCGGCCTCCAGAATCGCGTCGCGGATTTCGTCGCCCTCGGCATAGGGACCCCATACCTCGAGTCCGGGAGCGCCCGCCATGCCGTGGCGCAGCGCACGTACCTTGCGGCCTTTGATATTGATGGCATCCATGGTGAAGAATTTTACGTCCGGGAGCGGTCCGCCGTTGAGCTTTTCCAGCACCTTGGCGGCATTCGGCCCCTGAATCTGATAGCGATAGTGGCGCCGCGTCACCGCCTTGCCGCGCGGATGCGAGGGCGAGCGATCGTCGCGGATCATGTCGACCTTGAAGCCGCCGGTCTCGCCGTGAAATTGAATCCAGTTCACCGACGGCGCGCGGCCGACGAACAGCAGCTCGTCCTTGTCGAGATAGAACAGGATGCCGTCGCCGATGACGTAACCGTCGTAGCTGACCGGCACCATCTGCTTGGCCTTGTTGACGGCGAAGTTATTGAAGCTGTTGATGGTGGTATACGAAATGAGCTTCAAGGCATCCGGGCCCTTGACGGTCAGCTCCGCCATATGGTGCGTCTGGTCGAACAGCACGGCGCTCTCGCGCCAGGCGCGCTGTTCGTCGCGCCAGTTGTAGAACTCGCTGGGCACCACGGGATACACATAGGCCCCGATACGGGAATTGCGCAGCATGTCGACCGTGTTGCCGGCGCCTTGTAGCAGACTTTCGAGATTTTGCTGACTCATGACGGTGATGTCCTTTGGTGTCTATTCAGAGTGTTATTGCAATACGCGGGCGGTTCTATACCGCCGCCAGCTGCAATCGAATCAGATTGCCGCCCGCGGCCTTGCGCGGCGCCGCTTCACGCGTCGCGGCCGCGTGCAAATTGCGCTTGGCGAGGTTTGAATGTTCGCGGGCGACGCTTTCAGCGCGGGCGCTCGCGCCTGCCGCCAGGGCTTCCAGGATCGCCCGATGCTGCTCCTGCGAGGTGATGAGCGTCTGATGCGCATCGGCAAGAGCCGATTGCGCCACGACGAAGGCGCCGGGCGAAGCGAAGGGCAGAGCCGCGATGCGCTCCACGGCGCGCGTCAACACGGAGCTGCGCGCCAATCCCACGAGCAGGGAATGGTAGCGCTCATTGAGGCGCACGAAATCCGAAAATTGCTCCACGCTCAGGCTGCGGCGCTTGACGATGGCGTCCATGGCGCCCACGCAGTCGCGCAGATCGCTGAGTTCCGCGTGCGACGGACGCCGGCGGGCGGCGCGCCGCGCCGCAGCGCCTTCGAGCATGCCGCGCACATCGATGGCGTCATACATCTCGGCCTGGTCGAAAGCGCGCACTACGAAACCACCGGAACTCGAGGGTTCCAGCAGGCCCTCCTCGGCCAGGCGCAGCAAGGCGGCGCGGATCGGCGTCCGCGACACGCCGGTGCGCTTCACCAGCATGAGCTCCGGCACGCGTTCGCCTGCGCAGAGCTCGCCGTCGAGAATCATCTGGCGCAGGCGCAACTGCGCCTTCAATGTCTGGGCGGCGCGCGGATCGCCGTTGCGCATCAATCGAGTCATAAATTTCCGCCAGGAGCATCTCAATGTATACGTTATTAATAAATGTATACAATATTTCGAGCCCAATGTAAACGCACGCGGCGCCTACAGCCGCCCCCCAGCCACCTCGCGCCCGATGTGCTCGGCTTGGCGCAGCGCCAGCGCGACGATGGTGAGTGTCGGATTCGCGGCGCCGGCCGTCGTTTGCACACTGCCATCCGAAACGAACAGGTTCGGCACCTCATGGGCGCGGCCGTAGGCGTTGGTGACGCCGAGCTGCGGGTCGTGGCTCATGCGCGCGGTGCCCATCTGGTGCGTCGCCGGAGTAACCGGGCTCACCACCGTGCGCTTCGCCCCCACCGCTTCATAAATCTTTCGTCCCTGCCCGGTCGCGTGAGCGCGCATCGCCACGTCGTTGGCGTGCGGATCGCAGTGGATGTGCGCCACCGGCAGACCGTAGGCGTCTTTCAGCGTCGTCGACAGAGTGATGCGATTATCGGAACGCGGCATGTCTTCGCCGTTGACCAGCATGCCCGCCATGTTGCGGTAGTTGTCGATGACCGAGGCGAAATCGCGCCCCCAGCCGTAGGGCATCCCGATGAGCGGGAGCGTCGGCAGATCGAGCATCGCGAGTTCCAGGTGATAGCCGCCGGCGAAGCCGCGACGCGGGTCGTGAATGTTCTCATCTTCCACGACGCCCGCCAGCACCGCGCCGCGCCAGAAACTCACCGGTTGATCGAAAATGCCGAACACAAAACTCAACACGTGATGGCAATAGTTGCGGCCCACCTGGCCGGATCCATTCGCCAGGCCGTGCGCGAAGCGCCCGGACTCCGACAGGAGAAGCAGGCGCGCGGTCTCGATGGCGTTGCCGGCAACGCAGACTATCCGCGCGCGCTGACGCTGCTCCGCTCCCGCCGCGTCGCGGTACACGACGCCGGTGGCGCGGCCCGCATCGTCATGCTCGATTCGCGTCACGAAGCATTCCGTGCGCAGGTCGAGCCTGCCGCTGGCCTCGGCCCGCGGAATCTCCGTATACAGCGTGCTCCACTTGGCGGCGGTCTTACAGCCCTGCACACAGAAGCCCTGCTGAATGCACAATCCGCGACCGTCGCGGGGGCGCGAGTTGATCGCCAGATAGTTGGTGTGCACGCGCTTGTAGCCCAGGCGCCGCGCGCCGGCATGCATTACCTTGAAATTATTCGATGCGGGCATGCCCGGATTACCGTTGCGGCGAGTGACTCCGAGCCGCTTCTCGGCCACCTGATACCAGCGCTTGAGCTCGGCGTAGTCAATCGGCCAGTCGGCGAGCGAGGCGCCGGGTATTTCGCCATACGTGGTCCGCGCGCGAATTTCGTAGGGTTGCAGGCGTGGCGTTGCCGCCGTCCAGTGCACGGTCGTGCCTCCCACCGTGCGGCAGTGCCAGGCCGGGAGCGTGGGCGAGGTTTTGACCGGATCCCAGGTGCCGCTTTGCGAGCGCGGCTCGAGCCACGTGAGCTGAGCGAATGCCTCACCGGGGTTCTGCGAAAAAGTGGCTGGCGATTGACGCTTGCCGGCCTCGAACATCACCACCTTGAGGCCGCGACGCGTGAGTTCGTTGGCCATTGTGCCGCCGCCGGCACCGGAACCGACGATGACGACCACGTCGGTATCGTTGAGCTCGTATCGCGGCATGATCGCCCCTACCCGAGCGGCATGGGGCCGCTATCGGCCAACGGCACGTCGGGAAGCCACTTCAGGTCGTTGAAGCCACGCAGCAAGTAGCCGCCTTTCGAGAACGCCTCGCCCTCGAAGCCGAAATGCGCCCAGGCGATCGGGTTGCTATAGAGCACCAGCAAGGTTTTTAGCCGTACTGACTGGAAGAATGCGCCGGCTTCGAGCTGCTTGAGGTGCTGGACACGTGCAGACTCCGGCATCCGCGCAAATCCGTCCCCCAGACTCGCGATGCCGGCCTTGAAATCGTTGCGCGCCGCCGTCGATGCCGCCGCATCGCCATCGATGGCATTGACGACCAGGGCATAGGCGGCATCATCCAGCGTGTCGTGCGGCGCAATCGTGCGGATCATGGCCAGCAGAGCTGCGGCCTCCGCGGAAGACAGCACGCGCAGTTCCACCGCCCAGGCACGGCTGGGCAACAGCGCGGCAAGCGGATGCCCTAAGGCGATCACCCCCGTCAGGACGCCGACCCCGCGTACGAACGAGCGGCGATCGGCGCTCTCAGGCGAATCGGTCTGCGTGGCGAGTATTTTCACGTCTCCGCCAAGGGTCTGCCAAGGGGAGCTGCTAGGCTCTACCCATAGTGAACAAGAACCTGCTGTCCAGCGTAGCCCCCGGCAATCCCACATCGGGTAGAGTCGCCGACGGTCCGGAACACTTGCCGAAGTCAAAAGGTTTAGGAAGGATGAAATACGAGACCAGGCTGATCTGGGTGCTGACCATCACCTTCGGCTTTGTGTTCTTCGACCGCAATGCCGCCAATTTCCTGATGCCCTTCATTGCCGACGATTTGCACTTCAACAACAGCCAGGTCGGACTCGTCGCCTCCGCCCTGTCCTTCACCTGGGCTGTCGCCGCGTTCCTCGGCGGTGCGTACTCGGATCGCAGCGGCAATCGCAAAACCTTTCTGCTGATCACGGTCGTCGCCTTTTCGGTGTGCTCGTTCGCCTCCGGGCTTGCGGTGTCGTTCGTGACCCTGTTTTCGACTCGACTGCTGATGGGCCTGGCCGAGGGGCCGATCCTGCCGATCGCACAGTCGCTGGTGGCGCTGGAATCCACGGCCGCGAAGCGCGGCAACAACATGGGCGTGATGCAGAACTTCGGCAGCAATCTGCTGGGCTCGTTCGCGGCGCCTCTCATCCTGGTGGCCGTCGCGTCGACCTACAACTGGCGCTGGGCTTTCTTTCTGTCGGGGGTGCCCGGTCTCATCATGGCGCTGCTCATCGCCAAGTATGTGCGCCAGCCCGCCTCGACCATGACGCCTGCGGGTCCGGGCGCACGGACGGACGCGCCGCTGGTTGTGGCGAGCATGGGCTACGGAGAGATGATGCGGCACCGGAACATGTGGCTGTGCATGTTGATGGCCATCTTCATGGTGGCGTGGATGGTGTTGGGATGGGCCTTTCTGCCGCTCTTCTATACCAAGGTGCGCCAGATCGGCAACGGGCAGATGAGCGTACTGATGAGCGTGCTGGGCCTGTCGGCCGCCTTCTTCAGCTTCGTGGTGCCGGCGCTCTCGGACCGTTTCGGACGGCGCCCGGTCATCGTCATCTTTAATTTCATCGGATTGCTGGTTCCGCTCGCCGCGCTGCATTTCCAGGGTTCGCTCATCATGCTGGGCGCGCTGATTTTCATCGGCTGGTCCGCCAGCGGAACTTTTCCGCTGTTCATGGGCACGGTGCCGTCGGAAACCATCCCGGCCCGCTATATCGCGACTTCCCTCGGCATGGTGGTGGGCTTAGGCGAGATATTGGGCGGAGTCAGTGCGCCGGCGATTGCGGGCCGCGCCGCCGATCACTACGGTCTGCAGGCGCCCCTCATGATCATGGCGGGCTGCGCCATCATCGGCACGGTACTGGCGCTGTTCCTGCGCGAGACGGCGCCCATACGCCTGGCGCTGCTGGTGCCTCCCAGTGATTGACTCTGCCGTCCCATCGCCTACCCGCCGCCGCCGCGCGCTTCAAGCCGCGCTGGCCAGGCGTCCGTCACGATAGTCGGCCAGCGCCTGCTCGATCTCTTCGCGCGTATTCATCACGAATGGGCCGTACTGTACAACCGGTTCTCGAAGCGGTTTGGCTGCCAGCAGGAGGAATCGAACCCCTTTGACTCCGGCCTCGACGCGCACGCTGTCTCCATCGGATAAGACGCCCGCGGCGCGGTACGGCAGCTCCTTCGTGGCGCCCGCGGCGCCTATCTGCGCGCTTCCCTCATAGGTATAAAGGAAGGCGCTGTAGCCGGCCGCAATCTGCGTAGTGAATTCATGTCCAGCCGGCAGCGTCACATCGAGATACAGCGGATCGGTGCTGAGCTTGGCATGGCCGCCGTTGACCGGGCCGCTCGCGAGGATCTCACCATCCCGTGCCAGCACGCCGGCAATGACCTTCACTTCACCGCCTTGCGGCAACGACACCCGCGGGATCTCTCCCGCCGGAATGTCGCGATAGGCCGCCGGTTTCATTTTCTCCTTCGACGGCAGATTGAGCCACAGCTGAAAGCCGCGCATGCGGCCTTGGCTCTGCTGCGGCATCTCGGAGTGAATGATGCCGCGCGCCGCCGTCATCCACTGCACGTCCCCGGGGCCTAGGTTGCCGCGATTGCCGAGATGATCCTCATGGCGCATGTGGCCGTCGAGCATGTACGTGACGGTTTCGAAGCCGCGATGCGGATGCGCCGGGAAGCCGGCGATGTAGTCGTCCGGGTCATCGGAATAGAACTCGTCGAGCATCAGAAACGGGTCCACATGCAGGCCGCGCTGACCGCCGAGGCTGCGGCGCAGCTTGACGCCGGCGCCATCCGAAGTCGGCGTCGATTCGATGACCTGGACCAAAGTGCGGCTACTCATTGTAAGTCTCCTTGGAAAGATCTCTTGATCGGCGCGCGTTACGCAGCCAGTCGCGCGATTTCCGCGACGGCCTTGGCGAGGCTCGCTTCCCTGCTCTCGGGACTGATGGCGAGGCCTTCAGCGTAGACGAATTCCACGTCGGTCATACCGAGAAAGCGCAGGAAATCACGCACATAGCTGGTCTGTGTGTCCATCGGGGTTCCGGCATAGAGCCCGCCGCGGGCCGCGAACACATACACCTTCTTGCCGGTAAGCAGGCCCATCGGACCTTTGTCGGTGTACTTGAAGGTCACGCCGGCACGGGCCACATGATCGAAGTATGCCTTCAGTTGCGATGGCACGCCGAAGTTGTACATGGGCAACCCCAGGACGATGACGTTCGCCTGCTTCAATTCGTCGATCAGGGCGTCGGAGTAGGCTACGACTGCGTGCTGCGCGCTGCTGCGTTCTTCGGGCTTGGTGATGAAGGCGCCAAATCGCTCCGCATTCAGGTGCGGAACGGGATCGGCCGCGGCGACGTTGCGCGCCACAATTTTCGCACCCGGGAGGCGCGCCCGGAACGCCGCGACGAACTGGTTGGCCAGCTGGCTGGACTGGCCGTTGTCGTCGTTGATGCTCGCGTTGATCTGCAGCAAGGTGGTCATGGACATCTCCTAAATGTGGGGGTGGAACAACCCGCTTCACCCTGGCGCTATTTAAGTATTAAGTGACTAGATAATATAGTAGAATATTTAGGGTATACCTATCTATTGAATGGATACATGGCCCCCAATCCGCGTATTTCCCTCGAACACTGGCGCTCCCTATTAGCCGTGGTCGACGCCGGCGGCTACGCCCAGGCCGCCGAAGTGCTGCACAAGAGCCAGTCGGCGGTGACCTACTCCGTGCAGAAAATGGAAGCGTTGCTCGGTGTGAAAATCTTCGAGGTGGTCGGCCGCAAGGCACATCTCACCTCGACCGGCGACGTGCTGTACCGCCGCGCCAAAGCGCTGCTCGAGGAAGCCAGCGCGCTCGAGGCGCGGCGGGGCAGCCTTGCCGCGGGCTGGGAACCGGAGCTTCGACTGTCGGTGGAGATCATTTTTCCGACGTGGCTGCTGCTGCAATGCTTAGGACGCTTTGCCGAGGAGCGGCCACAGACGCGAATCGAGTTGTATGAAAGCGTGCTCAGCGGCACCGAGGAGGCTCTGCTACAGCGCAAGGTTGATTTGGCCATCGGCTCGCAGGTACCGCCCGGCTTCGCGGGGGATCCGCTGATGCGGATACGCTTCATCGCTGCCGCGCACCCCGACCATCCGCTGCATCGACTCGGGCGCGAACTTAACCTGCAGGATCTGCGGAAGTATCGTCACTTGATCATCCGCGATACCGGCAGCCAGCGCCGCAGCGGCAGCTGGCTCGGCGCGGAGCAGAGCTGGACGGTGAGCCAGAAGGCCACCCAGATTCACGCGGCGGTCATGGGCTTGGGGTTTGCATGGTTTCCGGAGGACACGGTGCGCGGCGAACTGGACCGCGGCGAGCTCAAACCGCTGCCGCTGCGCGAAGGCGGTGAGCGCTGGGGCGACCTTTACCTGGTTTTTGCGGACCGCGATTATGCCGGTCCCGGCGCGCTGCGGTTGGCGGAGATCATCCGTGAGGACGTCTCGCAGCAGTGTCGCAAGCACTCGCAGGACTCGTTGCGAGGCCCAACACCCGCCGGCGCCGGGAAAGGTTAGGTCCATTTCGGATAGGTGAAACTACCTATATCCAGGAACGCGCAGACGCGGTTTCATTGAACACTACCCTTTGCCTGCGGGCTGCGCTGCTTGAGCTTGATCGCCGCGCCCATCAAAGACTCAAGGATTATCGTCAATGTTCAGCTTCTTTAGGCGGAAGAGACTGGCACATGCCGTGCCGGTCGACACGCCCCTCGTGTTCAAAGACGGCTTGGGCGCATTCGAGCAGGCGTGCGGTATGGAGTGTCCGCTCGATGAGGGCACTGTGTTGCCGGCGATTGTTTTGGACGCGCGTGAATTCTTGGGCGCTGTAAACGCGACAATAGTTCAAAACGACGGGTGCCAGATTGCAACTGTCAGGGTCGCGTCCCGTGATGGCGGCTTCATCGTTTCCGCATCAACCAGCGGCCCACGTGGACCAAGACTTGAACCCGGACGACTCGTCGCATGGCAAGCGGAGCGGTTCGACACCCGGGTTGCCAAGGGTTCATTATTAAAGGGCAGACGATCCCGCTGGATTGGACTGATCATAGGAACGTTGAAATCCGAATATACGAACGGAGGCTGGGTCGGCGATGAGAGGTTCTCGTCCTGATCAGAGGATCTTGCGCAAACCGTTGGCTTACGATCCCAGCCGCACAGCGCTGTACCACCCGGAGCGGTGCGACACCCTATTCGAGAGTGGCCAGACTTACTCGCCGCCGCAACTGGCGGTCGAGGCGGCGCGTCTAGCCTACTATCGGGCGGAAGACTCTCCGCCCGAGCGGGCTCGGCTCGTGGATTCGCTGGCCCGGGTGGGATTTGCCGATCTCGTGGTATTTGCCGACTCCAAGAGCGGCGCCGCGGCCTTTGCGGCGCGCCGCGGCAACGATGGAGCGGCGCTCATTTCCTTCCGCGGGACGCAGCCTGATGACTACCATGATTTGATCGCCGACCTTCGAGCCAATTTAGTGGAATGGCCTGAGTCTGCCGGACGCGTGCATCAGGGGTTCGCCCTCGCCGTCCGTGCGTTGCGGCCGCAGATACTCGAATGGCTCGCAAGCGCGAACCCGGACTCCAGTCATTTGATCATGGCGGGTCACAGCCTGGGCGCAGCGATGGCGACGCTGGCAGCATCCATGTGGCGGCCCGGATGGCTCGTGACGATTGGTTCGCCGCGGGTCGGGGATGCGGCATTCACTGCCACGGTGCAAGCGCGGCACATGGTGCGATTCGTCGACTGTTGTGATGCGGTGACTGAAGTTCCCCCGGAAGTGGGCGGTTACACGCACATCGAGGCCAAGACGTATTTGACCAGGAATGGGCGCATTGTCGAGAATCCGGACAAGTCCTTCGTCACTTCGGATCGGTTGCGTGCGCGCATTGCCTATTCATTCGAGTATTCATGGCGGTTTTGCCGCAATGTGTTGGTACGCGATCTCGCCGATCATGCCCCCATCAATTACGCGAGGGTGGTGTTCGGAGCCGACACGATCAATCCGGACTAGCTTTGCTGTCGATTTGTAAGCCTGCCGATTGCCGCTGAAGGGACCCATTATGCCAATGCACACCGTTGAGAATTCCCCGCAGCGGTATGCGCGAATAGGCGGCGCGCTGTACCTGGCAATCATCGTTCTCGGTGCTTTTGCCGAAGGATTTGTCACCAACAAACTCATCGTATCGGGCGACATCGCAACGACGGCTCTCAACATTCTGGGCTCCCCGGGATTGTGGCGCCTCGGCGTCGCCGCCGACTTGATCGTCGTGCTATGTGCGGTGCCTTTGTTGTGGATTGAATATTTGTTGCTCAGACCGGTCAGCAAGCAGCTGGTCCTGCTTGCCGTAATGTTCAATCTGGTGTCGCTTGCCGTTGAAGCCATGAGCAAGTTGTTTCTTCTGGTAGTGATGCCCACGTTGGAGCGCGCCGACTACCTAAAGGCATTTGACCCACAGCAGCTGCAGATTCTCGCGAACCTCGCTCTCAAGTCGCATGATGTTGCCTTCAACATTGCCCTGATATTTTTTGCCTTCACGTGCCTAATAAACGGCTATTTGATCTTTAAATCGGGGTATCTACCGAAGCTCATCGGCATATTGATGCAGATTGCCGGTTTGAGTTATCTGACCGCCTGTTTCGCGGCGCTTTTTGCCCCCGCATTGGCCGACCTGATGATTCCCGTCATTCTGATTCCGCCGTTGATTGGAGAGTCGTCGTATTGCCTATGGCTTCTTGTGAAGGGTGTGAACGTCGCGAAGTGGAAAGAGCGAGTAAGCCTCGAACACGGGACCTGAGCACTACGCCGAGCTTCCGCCTCGTTAGCGGCGGCGGTTCCAACACTGTGCGTCCCGACTATTCAAAGCTCGGAGTCCAAGGGCAATAGCGACAGGAGTTTGACCTCGATCCGCTGCCACGCGTCTCTCGCCGGTTCCCTCCTGTATTCGACCGCCGTACCGTCCTTGACGGTGCGCCACACCAAATGCGTCGATTCCTTGACTCCGGGAAACGCCACCGTGTACGAGTTCTCCGGCCGGACCATAGCGTCGAATCTCTTGGCGGTTTCTTGCGACAATTCTGCACTGTCGATGATCAAGCCGACTTCCGTGTTGAGATGCCTGGACCTCTGGTCAAGGTTCATGGAGCCTATAATTAAGCGGCGGCGGTCGAGCACGTAGAGCTTCGCGTGCAATGCATAGTTGCCGAAGCGAGAAATTTTCGCCGATTGCCCGGTGCCGCGAGAATTCTCGGGCCGCGAACGAACTTCGTAGAGTTCCGCGCCGTCCTTCAAGAGCCCTGGACGATAATGCATGTAACCGGAATGTGCGGAGTGTTCCGGGGCGGATTCCAGGGAGTTCGTGAGAATTCGAATTCGCACGTTGTGCGCAAGGCGATCTTCCAGCAAATGCAGCTCGTCTTTCGAGGGAACGACGTAGGGTGAGACCATCAACAGCTCGGACTGCACCTGCGCAACCGCAGCGGACACGGCCTCATACATGACGCTTCCGGTTGCCCGGCTGCCGGCGATCTTGGCTTTCCCCGGGCTGTCACAAACAACCTGGGCGTTTGCCCATGTGAGCGGCATCCGGCCGGCCAAGAGTCCAGCGAGCGGCTCCCCGTCATCGAGCTTTGTTTGGTAGTCGAAGCCGGCTTTACTGACTTTGTCGGCGTGAGCCTTGCGATGCCGTGCATGCGTGCCGCGCAGCGCTTCGACGGGAATTGCCGATGCGCTGTTCCAGAATTCATCGAAGGTGGCGGACAGCTCGTGGACAACGGGTCCGCCGACAAATACGTCATCGTCGGCGAATTGAGATTCCGGATCGATTTGAAAATACTGATCCCCAATATTGCGGCCGCCCAAAAGGACCATGGAGTTGTCCGTGACCAAAAGCTTATTGTGCATCCGATGGTCGAGTCTGGCGTGATCCATCAGATATTCCGCCGCCTTCAGCAAGCGATTGTGGCCGCGGTATGCAAACGGGTTGAAAACTCGAATTTGGATGTTGGTCCGGCCGGCAATCGCGAAGATTTGCTCGTCGCCGGGTGCTGTTTCCACGTCGTCCAGCAGCAAACGGACACGTACTCCGCGCTCTGCCGCGCGGATCAAGGCATCCGTCAGCAGCCGGCCGGACTCATCGCCGTGAAAAATGTAGTACTGGAGGTCGAGCGTGCGTTCCGCAGTGTTGATCATCTCCATTCTCATCAAGAACCCCTCGACACCGATGGAAAAGAGGCGATAGCCCGACTTTTCCCCGTGTTCATGAGCGGCGGCAGCGAAAAGCCGCCCTACCCTCGTCGCTTGCGGTTCGGTCAACGCCGTTGATGGGGTCTTCGGATATCCGGCTCCCGGCGGAAGCGAGGCACATCCGCCAAGCAAGGCCGCAACGAACGCGCAACTCAAGAAAAGGCGATTCAGCCGCGCCGTCCACGCAGGACTCAGTCGGTTACGTTTCATGTCTTGCTTCGTCCACACATGAATACGGCGAAATTGTTGCAGCTCCTTGCACGTGATCGGCAGTCGTCCGCGGCGTAACCTGCCGTAGGACTTCGCTGATCCGATGAGATGCGCGCAGCCATCGCCAGATGGCGGCGGTTCCACCCGGGCAGAGCCTCGCGTGGCCACGCTCCGTAGGCAAATGCTGACGAGCACTTGCGCCTTCCCGCGACAGTGGGCGGCCACGATGCCTAGTAGTCTGAGGTTGCGTAGGCGAACTGACGATAACTTGGAAGTGAAAAATGAAGATTCTCAAACTGATCATGGCACTCGGCATTGTTGCTTTCACCGCTTTAGCCGGTTGTAACAACTCCAAG
>Ga0209656_10000392_pt1 | contig 28785 bp, 23 predicted proteins | sample BogFormECP12_OM2_FD_188239 | JGI IMG/M metagenome (GOLD analysis project Ga0209656, IMG submission 188239) | Bog forest soil microbial communities from Calvert Island, British Columbia, Canada - ECP12_OM2 (SPAdes) (version 2) | ecosystem: Environmental > Aquatic > Freshwater > Wetlands > Bog ...
CTCGATGAAGCCCGCGTCCAGCGCCCGCAGGGCGCCACGTAGGTTGGGCACCAGGGCCGAGTACCTGACCGACGGCACCCGGGCCGCGCGCTTCCACACCTCGTCGGCGTCGGCCATCTGCGGAATCGCCGACGGCCGCACAAACGACACCGCCTCGATCCGCTGCACGCCGGTCACGGACAGCCGGTCAAGCAGCGCCACCTTGGCGTCGGTGGGCACCGGGTCCTCGTTTTGCAGCCCGTCTCTCGGCCCGACCTCGCGCACCGAGATCCGGTCCGGCAGTTCCCAGCTCACGCCCCCAGGCTAGCCGAGAAAGCTAGGTCATCGGCTGAGCGAATCACCAGCGGCCAGACCAAAGCGGGGCTACTCGGCTGGCCAGGCTGGCCGGCGCTTCTCGACGAAGGCGGCGATGCCCTCCCGCCGGTCGCCCGAAAGCGCGGCGGTCCGCCAGGCCGCGTCCTCGATGTCGAGGCCGGCCTCTAGCGAGACCCCCCAGCCATGCCGGATGGCCCGCTTGGCCGCCCGGACCGCCACCGGCGAGTTGGCGGCGATCTGCCCGGCCAGTTCGAGAGCCGCGGGACCGTCCTGGCCGGCGGGCACCCGCCGGTCGACGAGCCCGAGCCGTTCCGCCTCGTCGATGCCGACCCTGCGTCCGGTCAGCACCAGGTCCGCGGCCCGGCCTGAGCCGAGCCGACGCAAGGCCAGCTGGGTGCCGCCGCCCCCCGGCACCAGCCCGACCGTCACCTCGGGCAGGCCGAAGGTGGCGGTGGCGTCGGCCACCACTAGGTCGCAGGAGAGCGCAAGCTCGCAGCCGCCGCCCAGGGCGAAGCCGTGCACCGCGGCGATCGCGGGCTGCGGCAGCGCGAGCACCGCACCGAACACAGCACGGATCACGTGACGCTGGCGCAGGATATCGGCATCGGTCAGGCCGGCCCGCTCCTTCAGGTCCGCCCCGGCGCAGAACGCGCGCTCCCCGGCGGCGCTGAGCACGACCACGCGGACGCCGGGCTCGGCGGCGATCTCGGTGCAGGCCCGGGTGAGCTCGCCCGCCATCGCGGTGCTGACCGAGTTCATCGCCTCGGGCCGGTTGAGCATGATCTCGGCCACCCCGTCACCGGGATGCCGCGACACCCTGATCGTTTCCATATCGGTGCAGGCTAGTGGTTCAGGGCTGGTTCCGCTCGTTCCGCTCGAGCCTGCGCTGTTCCTCCTCCACCAGCCGGAACAACGTGGCCTGCGCGAACTCCACTTGCGGGATATCGGTCAGCACGATCTGGCCGTGCTCGCCGGCCGACTCCACGACCAGCCGCCCGCTGCCGAGCAGGCGATCGAGCAGCCCCTTGGAGAACGACACGTCGTTGATCCTCGCCAGCGGGATGTCCCGGCCGTGCCTGGCCACGATGCCGTCCCGGACCTTCAGCCGCCGGGTAGTCAGCTCGTAGGTCGTCGTCCGCCAGCGCAGCACCGGCACTATCAGCCACAGCATCAGGGCCAGGATCGCGACCGCGGCCACCACCAGCCGCTCCACCGCCGCCGCCGAACCGGACGGGATCACCACCTCCACCACCAGCGCGGCCGCCACCACGAGCACCGCGACCAAGAATGGCCGGATCAGCGTCTTCCAGTGCGGGTACAGCAGAAGCACGAGCTGCTCATCGCCGGTGAGCGACGGGTCCGGGGTCATACCGCAAATATTGGCACGCCCATCGGGCAGAAGACACTGTGACAGAATTCCGCTGATGGACCGAGTTCGGCTGGCAGCGATGACGCGGCGGCACTGGCTATTCGGCCTGGTGCTGGCCTGCGCCGTCGCGCTGCGGGTCCTGGCCATGCTGGCCTTCCGGCCGATCATGTGGTTCGGTGGCGACTCGGCCTCCTACCTGGCGACCGGGTTGCGGCTGATCCCCGACCCCAGCCGGGTGGGCGGCTACGCACTTCTGCTGTGGGTGCTCCGGCCGCTGCACAGCCTCGCCCTGGTCGCCGCCGTCCAGCACCTGACGGGCATTGTCATCGGGGTACTCATCTACCTGCTGGCGCGCCGCCACGGGCTGCCCGCCTGGGTCGCGACACTCGCGGCCGTCCCGGTCCTCTTCGACGCCTACGAGCTCCAGCTGGAAGCCGATGCCGTGCCAGACATCCCGTTCGGCCTCCTGGTTATGATCGCCCTGTACCTGCTGCTACGGTCACCGGGCGAGCGGCGACCGGCCTGCGTGGTCCCCGCCGCCTTCCTGCTCGGGGTGTCGGCGATCCTCTGGCCGGTCGGGCTGGCGCTGCTGGCGATACTGCTCGTGGTGCTGCTAGCCGGGCTGGCGCTGCCCCTTTCCGGGCCCCTTTCCGGGCCCCTTTCCGGGCGGCGGGCGGGCGTGCTGGCCGTCGCCGCCGCGATCCTCGCCGGGGCGGTTCCGGTCGCGGGTTACGCCGCCTGGTTCGACCTGCACGAGCACCAGTTCAGCCTGACCAGGAGCGACGGCGTGTTCCTGTGGGCCCGGACGATGTCGTTCGCGAACTGCGCCGTGATCAGGCCGCCGGCCGACGAGCGGACGCTGTGCCCGCCAAGCGGCCGGGAGGGGGCACAGCGGATCGCATCGTCGCTCTACATCTGGTCGGGCGCATCACCCCTGTTGCGGATGCCCGGCGGGCGGTTCTCGGCGCGGACCAACGCGCTCGCGCTCGACTTCGCGCTGCGGGCCATCGCCGCCCAGCCGGGCGGGTACGCCACCGCGGTGGGGCACGACTTCGCGCTCAGCTTCGCCTGGAACCGGCCGGTCCATCCGGACGCCGGGATCGTGGACAGATACCAGTTCTCCGACGCCACGACGGCCTGGGTCCCCGCGACCATGCGCACCCCCGGTGGCGGCACGGTGGCCGGCGACCAGGCCGCCTACGACGGCGGACAGCTCAATGGGGCGGCGCCGACGCGCGCGGTCCAGCCGTTCGCCTCGTGGCTGGTGAGCTACCAGCGTTACGCGTACCTGCGGGGGACGCTGCTCGGGGTGATCCTGTTCGGCAGCCTGGTGGTGATGATCGTGCGGCGCCGGGCGCTGGGCGGCCTTCCGTGGGCGTTCGCCGTGACGATCCTGCTCGTGCCGCCCCTGGTCGCCGACTTCGACCTGCGCTACCTGGTGCCCGCGGTGCCCGTCGCGTGCCTGGCCGCGGCCCTCGCGTTCGCCCCACGGCCGTCACCGGCGGATCAGCGCAGGTGGACGACGTCGCCAGCCGCCACCGGGACCACGGTGCCGGACGACACGCGGACCAGTAGCCTGCCGTCCGGGTCCACGCCGACGGCCAGCCCGGAGAGCACCTGACCGCCGGGGAGTTCGGCCCGGACACGGCGGCCGATCGTGCCGGACAGCTCGGTGTACCCGGCCCGCAGCCCGCAGCGATCGGGGTCGCCGTCGGCCCGGCACCAGGCCTGGTACCAGCGCTCGAAGCCGGCCAGGATCGCGATGAGCAGCGGTTCCCTTCCTGGGGCGGCGATTGCCGGGGCGGCCGAGGCCGCGACTTCCGGGGCGGCCGAGGCCGCGACTTCCGGGGCGGCCGAGCCCGCGACTTCCGGGGCGGCCGAGCCCGCGACTTCCGGGGCGGCCGAGGCCGCGATGCGCAGCGACGTGGCCGCCAGCGCGCCCGGGCCGGGCGGCGGGAGTTCGCCGGGCTCGGTGGACACGTTGAGGCCGACGCCGACCACGACCGCGTCGCCGGCCGCCTCGGCGAGGATCCCGGCGAGCTTCGCGCGGCCGGTCAGCACGTCGTTCGGCCATTTCAGCCTCGTCTGGACTCCGGTCACGGCGGTCACCGCCGTGGCGACGGCCACCCCGGCGAGCAGCGGGAGCCAGCCGCGACGGGCGGGCGGCACGGCCGCCGGCCGCACCAGCAGGGAGAACGTCAGCGCGGCCCGCGGCGGGGATACCCAGGCGCGGCCCATCCGGCCGCGTCCCGCGCTCTGCTCCTCGGCGGCGAGCACCATGCCTTCCGGCGCGCCGTCGAGGGCCCGGGCCAGCAGGTCGGCGTTGGTCGAGCCGGTGCGGTCTACCACCTCCACGGCCTGCCACAGGCCGCCTGGCCGCAGCAGGGCGCGGTGCAGGCTCGCCGCGTCCAGGGGCTTACGGCTGGGTGAGCTGGCTGAGGTGGCCTGCCCCGGCGTATGGTTCTCGGTTCGCACGGTAACCCACTATTGTTCAGTTGCCGGGAGGAGGGAAATCGTTGACCGGTCTCGGAACGAGCCAGCGCCGCGGCGCGGATGACGGCAGCGCGCCGGACCGCGGCCCGGATGACGGCAGCGCGCCGGACCGCGGCCCGGATGACGGCAGCGCGCCGGAACGCCAGCGGAGCTGGCAGTTGTGGCCGCCGGAGATCTCCTGGGACCCCGGCCCCCTGGCCGCGCGGGTCAGGGCCGCGGCGTCCGGCCTGACTCCCGCCGCGCTGTGGCGGAACCACCGGCTGTTCACCATCGTGGCCTGCGTTTCCCTCATACCGCGGGTCATCGCCGCGCTCGGGTTCAAGCCCGCCCTGCTCATCCAGGACTCGTTCTCCTACCTGCAGGAGGGCACCCACCTTAGCCCGGGACAGCTGCGGCCGGCCGGGTATCCCATCCTGCTGCGGGTACTCGAGCCGTTCCACAGCCTGCTGCTGGTCACCACGCTGCAGCACCTGATGGGCATCGGGATCGGCGCGATCATCTACGGAGTGCTGCGCACCCGCGGGCTGCCGGCCTGGGGGGCGACGCTCGCGGCGGCGCCGACGCTGTTCGACTCGCGGCAGATCTGGCTGGAAGCCTCGATCCTGCCCGACACCCTGTTCACCCTGGTGCTCATGATCGCCGTCGCGATCCTGATCGTCCGGCCCAAGCCGGCCATCTGGCAGGCCGTGATCGTCGGGCTGCTGGTCGCCTGGGCCTCGGTCATCCGCGGCAACGGCGCCCCGGTCTTCGTGATCATCCTCGCCTTCCTGCTGATCCAGCGGGTCGGCTGGAAGGTGTTCACGGCATGCCTGGCGGCGTTCGCGGTCCCGCTGTGCGGCTACATGCTGTGGTTCTTCGTGGATTACGGCCAGTTCAACATCACCAACAGCACCGGGATGTTCCTGTGGTCGCGGACGATGTCGTTCGCCAACTGCGCCATCATCAAGCCGCCGGCCGACCTGGTGGCGCTGTGCCCGCAGAACCAGCCCGGCCACCCTACCTCGCCCGCCCCGGCCTGGTCCGTCTCCGCGCTGCTCGACGAACGCAGCCCGGCCGACTACCTGTGGGCGCCGGGCGCCTGGTACCGGCACGACGCCCACCCAGGCATCAACGCGTACAACAACAAGCTGGCCACGCAGTTCGCCGAACGGGCCATCCTCGCGCAGCCGCTCGACTACCTCAAGACGGTGGGCAAGGAAGTCTTCCTGACCTTCTTCGCCACCGACCGTTCGGAGAGCTACCTGTCGGACCACTTCACCGTGGCTCCGCACGTCACCACGCTCGCCCCCTACATGAAGAGCTACGAAAACAGGTACGCGCACACCACCTCGAACACGCACGTGGTCCAGCCCTGGGCGTACTTCATGTTCCTGTACCAGATGCCGGTCTGGTTCCCCGGGGTCGTCTTCTGCGCCGTGATGGTGGCCGGGCTGGTCCTGCTGATCCGGCGATGGCGCGGCTCGGGCGTGTACGCGGGCCTGGCCTGGGGCGTCGCGGTCGTCAACCTGGTCGTGCCGATCGCAGCGGTCGAACTCGACTACCGGTACGCGCTGTCCGCGGTCCCGTTCGCCTGCCTGGCACTCGGCCTGGCGTGCATCAGAAAGCCCGTGCGGCAGGCCGTCGCGACCCCGGCCGCCCCGGCCGCCTCGGCTGCACCGGCCGCCCCGGCTGCACCGGCTGCCCCGGCCGCCCCGGCTGCACCGGCTGCACCGGCTCCCGAAGCGGACTCAGCGAGCGAGATCAGCGGCTAGCCGCCCGCCGGTAGGCTTCCGCCCATGGCAGACACGCAGTGGCGCACGCACCGGCTCGAACTGGACGACCAGACCCTGCGCGAGTGGGACGCCCAGGTACTCGCGGCCGATGCCGACGGGATCGTGCTCGACCGGTCCGCGTTCTACCCCGGCGGCGGCGGCCAGCCGCCGGACCACGGCGTCTTGCTGTGGGGCGGCGTGCAGACCAGGATCATCGATGCCCGCAAGGGTGACGACCTTTACCTGATCCCGGCCGAGGGCGACCCGTTGCCGACGCCAGGAACCTCGGTGCGCGGGGCGCTGGAGGATGAGCGCCGGACCGCGTTGATGCGCACCCACTCCGGCCTGCACGTGCTGTGCGGCGTGGTGTTCCGTGACTTCGGCGCCCTGGTGACTGGCGGCAACATGGAGCCGCTGACCGCGCGGATGGATTTTAACCTGCCGGACGTCCCGCCGGGCTTCCGCGAGGCGGTCGAGTCGGCGTGCAACGCCGAGGTGCTGGCTGACCGGCGCATCGATGCGCGGGTGCTGCCCAGGGACGAGGCGTTCGCCCTTCCTGACATCATCCGCACCGCTACCAACCTGGTGCCGCCGGAGGTCAAGGAGGTGCGGATCATCGACATCGTCGGACTTGACCAGCAGGCCGACGGCGGCACCCACGTCGCTTCCACCCGCCAGGTCGGCCGGATCGAGGTCGTCAAGATCGAGAGCAAGGGCAAGGGCTTCCGCCGCCTGCGCATCCGCATCGCCGACTAGCGTCTTGCCTGGCCCGCCTCCCAGCACAGAACGTGATTCGGTGCGCGCCGCGCGGCCAGGCCGGCGCGGAAGCGCAGGTAACCATCAGCGAGATGTGCGGCAGATTCCCGTTCCCGGAGCCTTTTTGACACATGATCATGGTGGAAGAGGGCCTGGCCCGGGTCACCCGGTGTTCTGCAGGCCGGCCGCGACGCCGTTCACGCTGAGCAGCAGCAGCCGTTCCAGCCGCTCCCGGTCCTCGTCCCGGTCCGCCGGTTCCTCCTCACGCAACGCCGCGAGTGCCCGCAGCTGCAGGTAGGAGAGCGCGTCTACGTAAGGGTCGCGCAGCGCGACCGCACGGGACAGCACCTGCCGGTCGGCCAGCAGCCGGTCGTGCCCGGTGACGGCGAGCACCAGCCGCCTGGTCAGGTCGTACTCGGCGAGGACGAGCTCGGTCAGATCGTCGCGGCCACCGAGGGCGAGGTAGCGAGCGCCGATCAGCCGGTCCGTCTTGGCCAGGCTCATCTCGGCATTGTCGAGCAGCACGCCGAACAGCGGCCACTCGTCGTACGCGCGGCCCAGCACCTCGATGCCGTCGACGTCGGCGATGGCGGCCAGCCCGCTGCCCAGCCCGTACCAGCCCGGCAGGTTCAGCCGGGTCTGCGACCAGGCGAAGACCCACGGAATCGCTCGCAGGTCGGCCAGGTCCATGGCGGGCACGGCGCCCCGGCCGCCGCCGGAGCCCGCAGGGGTCAGCCCGCGCTTGGCCGGCCGGGAGCCGATACGCAGGCCGCCGATCTCGCCGAGCGGGCTGATCCGCGCGAACCAGTCGGCGAAGCCGTCCTGGACGACCAGCTTGCGGAAGGCCGCGCGGGCGGCCGCGTCGATCCGGTCGGCCATGTCCCGGTGGCTGGCCGCGGCGGCCGCGTTCCGCTCGGCGATCCGCACCGACGACGCGAGCAGCACCGCGGAGCTGACCTGCTCCAGGTGCCGCTTGGCGATCACCGGCTGGCCGTACCTGGCGAAGATGACCTCGCCCTGCTCGGTGACCTTGAACGACCCGTTGACCGAGCCGGGCGCCTGCGCCAGCACGGCGCGGCCGGCCGGCCCGCCGCCGCGGCCGAGCGCACCGCCGCGGCCGTGGAACAGGGTCAGCCGCACCCCGTGGGCCGCGGCCCACTCGGCCAGCCTGGCCTGGGTGTCGAACAGCCGCAGGGTGGCGCTGGCCGGCCCGAGCTCCTTGGCCGAGTCCGAGTACCCGAGCATCGCCTCGAGTTCCCCGCCGTTGGCGGCGACCCGCTCGGCGACGTCCGGGAGCGCGAGCATGCCGGTCAGCACGTCCGGCGCGTGAGCCAGGTCGGCCGCGCTCTCGAACAGCGGCACCACGTCGAGCCTGGGGATCGGGCCGCCGCCGGAGGCGTAACGGGCGAGCTCGTACACCGCGGCGATGTCATCAGCCGAACGGGTGAAGCTCACCACGTACCGCCGGCACGCGTCCACCCCGTACCGGTCCTGGACCCAGGCCACGGCGCGGATGGTGGCCAGCACCTCCTCGGTCTGCGCCGACCACGAGCCGCCGGGCTCGGCTCCCGGCTCGGCTCCCGGCGGGCCGGCCGGCCGCAATTCGGCCAGCGCCCGGGCGTGCACCTCGCTGTGCTGCCTGACCTCCAGGCCGGCCAGGTGGAACCCGAACGTCTCGACCTGCCAGATAAGGTGCTGCAGCTCACCGAAGGCCTGCTTGGCCGCCCCGGCCGCGGCCAGCGACTCCTGGACGATGCGCAGGTCGGCGAGAAACGCGGCCGGTCCCGGGTAGGCCAGGTCGGCGTGCCGGACCCGGGTCGCGTTGATCCGCTGCGCCGCGTACAGCAGGTAGGTCCGGTACGGCTCCTGCGGGGACCGGGCCGCGATCTCGGCCAGCAGTTCCGGATGCGCGGCCGACGCCGCGGCCAGCGCGCGGCGCAGGCCCGCCGTCGGCGGCGTGGTCGCCTCGTGCAGGGTCAGCGCCCGGCCGATCCTGGTCGTGGCGTTTTCCAGCGCGCGCAGGATGTGATCGGCCTGGATCGTCGCGGCCTCCCGGGTGACCCGGGCGGTGACGAACGGGTTGCCGTCCCGGTCAGCGCCCACCCAGCTGCCGAACCGCAAGAAGGCGTGCACCGGCGGTGCCATCCGTCCGCTTTCCGCCACGGCCAGCGCCCGGTCCAGCTCCCGGTACACGGTGGGGACCACCCGGAACAGGGTCTCGTCGAACACCGCCATCACCGCGCGTACCTCGTCGATCGGGTCCATCGCCGTGACCCGCAGCTGTGATGTCCGCCACAGCAGGTCGATCTGCTCGCGCAGCCCGCGCCGCGCCTCGTCGTGGTCGGCCGCCCCGGCGCGCCGGTCGTCCAGCACGTCCAGCAGCTCGCTGATCCGGCGCAGCGCCGCCACCACCGCGCGCCTGCGCGCCTCGGTGGGGTGCGCGGTCAGCACCAGGTGCACGCGCAGCGACCCGAGCAGCTCGCTGAGGTGGGCGCGGCCCTCGTCTTGCCCGAACTCGGCGACCGCGGCGGCGAGCGACTCCCGCACCGGCTCCGGCCCGGCATCGCGCTCCCGCAGGATGCGGATGCGCTGGTGCTCTTCGGCCAGGTTGGCCAGGTGAAAGTAGACGGTGAAGGCGCGGGCGACCTGCTCAGCCTGGTCCAGGCTCCACGACCCGACCAGCGCCGCGATCTTGTCCCCGGCCGGGTCGCCCGACGCCGGGTAGGCCGGCGCCGCATCGCCGGGCGCCGGGTCGCCGGCTACCGGTCCCGGGCCGGCCGCGCTCCACGCGTCCCGCTCGCTGTGCCGGGCCTGGATCACCGCGCGCCGCAGCCGCTCCACGTCGGCCAGCAGTTCGGGTCCGGCGGAGTCGGCGACAACCTCGCCGAGGATGTCGCCGAGCAGCCGGACGTCGCGCCGCATCGGCTCCGGCAGCGCGGCGCGGTCTCTCTCTCTATCCCTGTTCACGGTCAGAGCTTAATTGCCCGGGCCGACCAGCCCGCTAGCCTGATGCCCATGACGCTCTCGCCACATCAGGCCGCCGAGTCAGCCAGCACCGCCGAACCCGATCCGCACACTACCGCGGGCAAGATCGCCGATCTGGAGCGGCGGCGGCAGGCGGCTGTGCACGCCGGCTCGGAGCAGGCGGTGGCCAAGCAGCACGAGCGAGGCAAGCTGACCGCGCGGGAACGGATCGAGCTGCTGCTCGATGAGGGCTCGTTCACCGAGTTCGACGAGCTGGCCAGGCACCGCGCCACCGACTTCGGGATCGCGGCCACCCGGCCCTACGGGGACGGCGTGGTCACCGGGTACGGCACCGTGGACGGGCGCCCGGTCTGTGTGTTCAGCCAGGATTTTACCGTGTTCGGCGGCTCGCTGGGCGAGGTCTACGGCGAGAAGATCGTCAAGATCATGGATCACGCGCTGAAGACCGGCTGCCCGATAGTCGGGTTCAACGACGGCGGCGGCGCCCGGATCCAGGAAGGGGTGGTGGCGCTCGGCCTGTTCGCCGAGATCTTCTACCGCAACGTGATGGCCTCCGGCGTCATCCCGCAGATCTCGCTGATCATGGGCCCGTGCGCGGGCGGGGCGGTCTACTCCCCGGCCATCACCGACTTCACCCTCATGGTGGAGGGGACTTCGCACATGTTCATCACCGGCCCGGACGTGATCAAGACGGTGACCGGCGAGGACGTGACCTTCGAGGAGCTCGGCGGCGCGCATGCGCACGGCGTCAAGTCCGGCGTCGCCCACTACCAGGCCAAAGACGAGCAGGACTGCATCGATTTCGCCCGTGACCTGCTGTCCTACCTACCCTCGAACAACCTGGACGAGCCGCCCAGGCGAGACACCCAGGACCTGGACAGCACCGAACCAGACGAGGTCGGTGCGGAACTCGACACGCTCATCCCGGATTCGCCGAACCAGCCGTACGACATGCACGAGGTCATCACCCACGTGCTCGACGACGGCGAGTTCCTGGAGGTACACGCTGGTTTCGCGCCGAACATGGTGGTCGGCTTCGGCCGGGTGGCGGGCTCGTCCGTCGGCGTGGTGGCCAACCAGCCGATGCACTACGCCGGCTGCCTCGACATCGACGCCGCGGAGAAGGCGGCCCGGTTCGTCAGGACCTGCGACGCGTTCAGCGTCCCGATCCTGACGTTCGTCGACGTGCCGGGCTTCCTGCCTGGCGTGAGCCAGGAATGGCAGGGGATCATCCGCCGCGGCGCCAAGCTCATCTACGCCTACGCCGAGGCCACGGTGCCGAAGGTGACGGTGATCACCAGGAAGGCGTACGGCGGCGCCTACGACGTGATGGGCTCCAAGCACCTGGGCGGCGACGTCAACCTGGCCTGGCCGACCGCGCAGATCGCCGTCATGGGCGCGCAGGGAGCGGTGAACATCTTGTACCGCCGCGAACTGGCCGGCGCGGAGGACCCCGACACGCTGCGCGCCCAGCGGATCACCGAATACGAGGACACCCTGGCGAACCCGTATATCGCGGCCGAACGAGGCTACGTGGACGCGGTCATCCGCCCGGCGGAGACCAGGCTCGCGGTCACCCGCGCGCTGCGCGCCCTGCGCACCAAGCGGCAGACCCTGCCGCCCAAGAAACACGGCAACATACCCCTGTAGCAGCAATTGCATGAGGCAATTGCTTACGATACGTATTTAGGTCAATCCAATCTGTCGGCAAAAGTGGCACATCTGGCACGCGCACTTACTTGCCTGCCCTAGAGTCGGAGATGATGACCGAATTCGCTGCCCCGCTTCCCATCCTGGCCCGCTACGCGGTCATGGTGGACGTCGGCTATATCTATGCCGCGGCCGGTGAACTGCTGTTCGGGTCAAGCTCGCGCCGGGATTTCCGGGTCGACGCCGTCCCGCTGATCCAGGTGATCACCAAGCACGCTGACGAGCTGATCCGCGGCGAATTGCTCCGCGTCTACTGGTATGACGCCGCCCGCGACCGGGTGCCGACCATCGACCAGCGGGTCATCGCCCAGATGCCCTGGGTCAAGCTCCGGCTCGGCAACCTGAACGCGCGCGGTCAGCAGAAGGGCGTGGACGCCCAGATCAGGGCGGACATGGAGGCCCTGGCCCGGCACCGGGCGATCACCGACGCGGTCCTCATCGCGGGCGATGAGGATATGGTGCCCGCGGTCGAGGCGGCCCAGGCGTTCGGGGTACGGGTCCACCTGTGGGGCATCGAGCCGCCGTACGGCACCAACCAGGCCGAGCGCCTGGTCTGGGAATCGGACACCGTCGACGTGCTCGACGGCGGGTTCCTGCGACCCTACTTCACCAAGAACCCGGTCGCCGTCGAGCAGGTCAGGTCCGACCCGGTGCTGGGCTCCTCGTCGACGGCGCCCACGCCGTCCCAGCTGTTCGGCGAGCGCCACGCCCGGCCCCCGATGTCGAGAACCGGCGGGCACCCGGTCCTGTCCGCCAACACCGGGGGCTTTCCGGCCATCAGGGACACCGGCCCGATGCCGCGCCTCGGGCCCGACCGGACGCGGGTCGAGGAGGCCGGCGAGCACGTCGCGCAGAAGTGGATCCTGACTCGCGGCCGGGACAACATCAGGGACCTGCTGCCCGGCCCGATCCTGCCGCCGGTCATCGACAAGGAACTGCTCGTCGACGCCGAGAAGGAACTCGGCCTGTCGCTGCGCCCCTACCAGGAGGCCCGCGAGTGGCTGCGGGACGCGTTCTGGGAGCGGGTCCACCGGGAGTTCGGCATCAGCCTGGGCAGATCCCGTGGCTGACGATCTTTATACCGAACGGACTAAGGTGACCCGCCCCGCTGACGACGATCAGCCCGTCGGCCAGCCGCTCTTGCGGGTGGTCCACGGAGACGCGACACCGGAAGAAATCGCCGCCCTCGTCGCCGTCCTGGTGACACGTTCAGCCGACGCCGAGGCCCCCCGCCCGGCCCGTTCGGCGCCAGGATTTTGGTCCGACCGGGCCAGCCAGCTGCGTCGCCCCCTGCACCCCAGCCCCGGCGCCTGGCGCCGTTCGGGATTGCCGGGCTAGGTGAGGCGCTTCAGGATCAGCTCGCGGACGCGGGCGGCGTTGGCTTTGCCGCGGGTAGCTTTCATGACCGCGCCGACCAGGACGCCCACTGCGGCTACCTTGCCGTCGCGGATCTTGGCCACCACGTCGGGGTTCGCCGCGATGGCTTCGTCGATGGCCGTGGTGAGCGCGGCTTCGTCGCTGACCACGGCTAGGCCGCGAGCCGCCACCACCTCGTCGGGGCTGCCTGCGCCGGCCAGCACGGCGTCGATCACTTCGCGTGCGAGCCGGTCGTTGAGCGTGCCTGCCGAGACCAGTTCGGCGATTCGGGCGACCTGAGCCGGGGTGATGGCCAGGTCCGCTGGCTCGGTGCCCGCCTCGTTGGCCCGGCGGGCGAGCTCGCCGAGCCACCACTTGCGCGCATCGGCCGGGGAGGCGCCCGCGGCGACCGTCTCGGCGACGAGGTCGAGCGCGCCGGCGTTGGACAGCGCGGTCATGTCCGCCTCGGACAAGTCCCACTCGGCCTGCAGCCGGGCCCGGCGCGCGGACGGCAGCTCGGGCAGCGCGGCCCGGATCTGCTCCACCCATTCGGCCGGCGGGGCGACCGGCACCAGGTCGGGCTCGGGGAAGTACCGGTAGTCCTGGGCCTCTTCCTTGGACCGACCCGGGGTCGTGGTCCCGGTGTCCTCGTGGAGGTGCCTGGTCTGGAGGATGACCCGGCCGCCGGAGTCGAGCATGGCGGCCTGCCGCTCGATCTCGAACCGGACCGCGCGCTCCACCGAACGCAGCGAGTTGACGTTCTTGGTCTCCGTGCGCGTCCCCCAGTGGCCGGCGCCGCGCGGCGCGAGCGAGGTGTTCACGTCGCAGCGCAGCGAGCCCTCTTCCATCCGCACGTCGGAGACGCTCAGGGACCGGAGCAGATCCCGCAGCTCGGTGACGTAGGCGCGGGCGGCCACCGGCGCGTCCGCGCCAGTTCCCTCGATCGGCTTGGTCACGATCTCCACCAGCGGGATGCCGGCCCGGTTGTAGTCGACGAGCGAGTACTCCGCGCCGTGGATCCGGCCGGTGGCCCCGCCCACGTGCAGCGACTTACCGGTGTCCTCCTCCAGGTGCACCCGCTCGATCCGGACTCGGATGGTCCTCATCCCCACCGCGACATCCAGCCAGCCGTCCGTGCACAGCGGCTCGTCGTACTGGGAGATCTGGAAGTTCTTCGGCATGTCCGGGTAGAAGTAGTTCTTCCGTGCGAACCGGCACCAGGTCGCGATCGAGCAGTTCAGGGCCAGGCCGATCCTGATCGTGTACTCGATCGCCATCCGGTTCACCACCGGCAGCGAGCCGGGCAGGCCCAGGCAGACCGGGCAGACCTGGCTGTTCGGCTCGGCCCCGAACGTGGTCAGGCAGCCGCAGAACATCTTGGTCCTGGTGCCCAGCTCCACGTGGGTCTCCAGCCCGATCAGCGGCTCGTAGCGCTGCACCGCCGCAGCGAACGGGACCAGCGTGTCCGTGGTTGTCGTCATCCTCCTAGCCCCTTCGCGCTTGCGAGCAGCGGCTGGCCCCAGCGGCCGGCGAGGGCCGCTTCCGCGGCGGCGGCCACCCGGTACAGCCGGTCGTCGGCCATCGCGGGCGCCATCACCTGCAGCCCGACGGGCAGCCCGTCTTCGGCCGCCAGCCCGCACGGGACCGAGATCGCCGCGTTGCCCGCCAGGTCCGACGGGATCGTGCACAGGTCCGCCAGGTACATCGCCATCGGGTCGTCGGCGCGCTCCCCCAGCGGGAACGCCGTGGTCGGGGTGGCCGGCGACACCAGCACGTCGACCTGGCCGAAGGCCGCGTCGAAGTCCCTGATGATCAGCGTGCGCACCTTTTGCGCCTTGCCGTAGTAGGCGTCGTAGTAGCCGCTGGACAGCGCGTATGTGCCGAGGATGATGCGCCGCTTGACCTCGGCGCCGAAGCCCTCTGCACGGGTCAGCGCCATGACCTCCTCGGCGTCCCGCCTCCCGTCGTCGCCGACCCGAAGGCCGTACCGCATCGCGTCGAACCGGGCCAGGTTGGACGAGGCCTCGCTGGGCGCGATCAGGTAGTAGGCGGGCAGCGCGTACTTGAAGTGCGGGCAGGACACCTCGGTCACCTTGGCGCCCAGCGACTCGAGCAGCTCGACCGCCTCGCCGAACCTGAACAGCACGCCCGGCTGATAGCCGTCACCGCTCAGGTCGGTGACCACGCCGATCCGCATGCCGCTCACGTCCGCCTCGCGCGCCGCGGCCACCACCGGCGGCACCGGCGCGTCGATGGAGGTGGAATCCATCGGGTCGTGCCCGGAGATCGCCTCGTGCAGCAGGGCCGCATCCAGCACCGTCCGGCCGAACGGTCCAGGGGTGTCGAGGGAGGACGCGAACGCAACCACCCCGTATCTTGACGAGCCGCCGTAGGTTGGCTTGGTGCCGACGATCCCGCAGACCGCGGCGGGCTGGCGGATCGAGCCGCCGGTGTCGGTGCCGATGGCCAGCGGCGCCTCGTAGGCGGCCACCGCGGCGGCCGATCCGCCGGACGAGCCGCCCGGGACCCTGGCCAGGTCCCACGGGTTGCGGCTGGGACCGAACGCGGAGTTCTCGGTGGAGGAGCCCATGGCGAACTCGTCCATGTTGGTCTTGCCGATGATGATCGCGCCGGCCTGCTTCAGCCGCTGGGTGATCGTGGCGTCGTACGGCGGGTGCCAGCCGTCCAGGATGCGCGAGCCGCAGGTGGTCGGCAGGCCGATGGTGGTGAACACGTCCTTGACCGCGACCGGGACACCGGCCAGCGGGGCTAGCTGTTCGCCTGTTTTGCGCCTTTTGTCGACGGCTGTGGCCTGGGCGAGCGCGCTGTCCGCCGCGATGTGCAGGAAGGCGTGCACGCGGTCATCGACGGCGGCGATCCGGTCCAGGTGCGCCTGGGTGACCTCGGTCGCGGAGACCTCGCTTTTGGCCAGGGCAGCCGACAGCTCGGCGGCGGTCATCCGGGTGAGTTCCATCGTTCTAGTCCTCCCCCAGGATCCGCGGCACCTTGAACCGCTGCTGCTCCACCGCGGGCGCCTGGGCGAGCGCTTCTTCAGGGGTGAGGCACGGAACCGGCTCGTCGTCGCGGTACACGTTGGTCAGGCCGGTCGCGTGCGTGGTCGGCGGGATGCCCTCGGCGGCGACCTCCTGGACCTGGGCGACGGCCGTGATGATCTGATCCAGCTGAGGTGCCAGATGGTCCAGTTCGGCGTCGCTGAGCGCGATCCTGGACAGCCGCGCCAGGTGCGCGACCTCGTCACGTGTAATGGGCATGCACGCCATCCTAGGGGCGTTCTGGCGGCAGGCTGTAAGCAATAAGCCCGCTACCGTGGTCGTTACGTTGTCCTTTGGCGCTCTTCTCATTCGTCGTGGCTGTGCAGGAAGGAGGATCCGTGAGATACCTGCTGCTGATTTGCGGCGACGAGTCCGCGGCGGCTCATGCGCAGGACGGCTGCGGTGGCTGGATGGAAGACATGCAAGAGCGCGGCGCGCTCCGGGCCGCCGGCGGGCTGCGGCCGCCGGCCGAGGCCAGGACGGTCCGGGTACGGCGTCGCCAGCTGCTGCTTTCCGATGGCCCGTTCGCCGAGACCAAGGAGCAGATCGCCGGGTTCTGCATTATCGACTGCGCGGACCTCGACGAGGCGACCGAGGCCGCCGCGAGGCACCCGGCGGCTGCCTACGGCACCATCGAAATCCGGCCATTCAGCTCATGAATACCGACGTCAAGGCCGTCCGGGCAGCGGTCGACGGGGCGTTCAGGGACGAGTGGGGCCGGGTCGTCGCGACGCTGATCCGTACGACAGGCGACTGGGACCTCGCCGAGGAATGCGCGCAGGACGCATTCGCGATGGCCCTGCAGCGCTGGCCGAAGGACGGCATCCCCGGCCGGCCGGGCGCGTGGCTGACCACGGCCGCCCGTAACCGCGCCATCGACGTGCTGCGCAGGAAAGCGGTCGGAGCCGCCAAACTCCGGGAGGTCGCCGCCATGACCTTGCCGCCCGATTCTCCCGCCTACGAGGGCGAGACCGACCATAGCGGCGTGCCCGACGACCGTTTGCGGCTGATGTTCACCTGCTGCCATCCGGCCCTGTCGCTCGAGGCCCGGGTCGCGCTGACCCTGCGCACGCTGGCCGGGCTGACCACGGCGGAGATCGCCCGGGCGTTCCTGGCCAGCGAGCCGACGATGGCCAAGCGGCTGGTCCGGGCCAAGCAGAAGATCCAGCACGCGCGGATCCCGTACCGGGTACCCCCGGCGCACCTGCTGCCTGAGCGCACGCCGGGCGTGCTGGGCGTGCTCTACCTGCTGTTCAACGAGGGTTACGCGGCGACGGCCGGCGCGGATCTGGTCCGGCAGAATCTCAGCGCCGAGGCGATCAGGCTGGCCCGGGTACTGGTCCGGCTGATGCCCGATGAACCGGAGGCGGCCGGCCTGCTGGCGCTGATGCTGCTGCACGACGCGCGCCGTTGCGCGCGGTTGGACGCTTCCGGCGACCTGGTGACGCTCGAGGACCAGGACCGTTGGTTGTGGGAAGCCACGGCGATCGGCGAGGGCGTCGCTATTTTGGAGGCGGCGCTGCGACACGGGCGGGCGGGTCCCTATCAGATCCAGGCGGCCATCGCGGCCTGCCACGCGACCGCGCCGACGGCGGACCGCACCGACTGGCCGCAGATCGCAGCCTTGTACGGCCGGCTCGCGGAATTCCTGCCGACGCCGGTGGTGGAGCTGAACTACGCGGTCGCGGTGGGGATGGCCCGGGGGCCGGGCGCGGGCCTGCCGCTGGTCGAGGCGCTGGAGGCTTCGGGCAAGCTGGCCGGCTACCACCTGCTACCCGCGACCAGGGCCGACTTCCTGCGCCGGCTCGGCCGCATGCCTGAGGCGGCGGCCGCCTACCGCGAGGCGCTCGAACTGACCAGCACCGATGCCGAGCGTCGTTACCTCAGCCGGCGGCTGGCGGAGGCCAGCGCGCAGGCCTGATGGGGATCCCGTTCAAAACGTCCATCTAAGCCCAGCCAGGTTCGTCGCGTTCACATAAGCCCTCATCACGAAGGAGACGGGACAGCGATGGAAGGTATCAAGGGCATGATCGCGGCCGAGCGCACCGAACTGGCCGAGGTGCTCGCTAAGCTGCCGGCGGAACGGTGGGACGATCCGACGCTTTGCGCGGGCTGGCGGGTGCGGGAGGTCGTGGCGCACATCACCATGCCGTTCCGCTACTCGGGCCGCCGGTTCGCGTTCGAGCTGGCCCGGTCGCGAGGCAACTTCAACGCCATGGCGAACCGGTGCGCCCGGCGCGATGCGGCCGTCATGGCGCCGGGCGAGCTGGTCACGGCCCTTAGGTCGAACGCCAGCCACCCGTGGAAGCCGCCGGGCGGCGGGTATGAGGGTGCGCTCACCCATGACGTGATCCACGGCCTCGATATCACCGAGGCCCTGGGCCTCGGCCGGCTCGTGCCGGACGACCGGCTTGGCGTCGTCTTGCCGAACCTGGTCACGCCGAGATCCCTCGGCTTCTTCGGCGTCGATCTCTCCGGGACCGAACTGCGGGCTTCCGATACCGGCTGGACCTTCGGCTCGGGGACTCCGGTGTCCGGGACCGCTCAGGACCTCGCCTTGTTCCTCTGCGGCCGCAAGCTCCCGCCAGGTCGCCTGGCCGGAGTCCTCGTCAGCTGAACGTGGCCCGCATTGATCGTGGGGCTCTTACCCCCGGCCGGAGCCCATGATCACGGGATCATTGCTCTGGGCGGACGGCGTCGGGGCCATCGGTGAGCAGGGTGCGGAAGGCGGGCTCGTCGAGGATGGTGACGCCGAGCTCGACCGCCTTGTCGTACTTCGAGCCGGCGTTCTCGCCCGCGACCACGAAGTCGGTCTTCTTAGACACCGACGAGGTCACCTTGCCGCCGGCCTGCCTGACCGCCTCCCCCGCCTCGTCCCGGCTGAATCCCTCCAGCGTGCCGGTGATCACCACGGACACGCCGGCCAGCAGCCGCGCCGCCGCGCGGGTGGGGTCGAAGTCCGGGTCGTCGAGCGGGACCCCCGCGTCCCGCCACTTCGCGACGATCGCCTGGTGCCAGTCGACGGTGAACCAGTCGCGCAGCGAGGCCGCGATCGTCGGCCCGACCCCGGCCACCGCGGCCAGCGCGTCCACGCTCGCCCCCTCGATCGCCGCCACCGAACCGAACTCGGCCGCCAGCGCCCGCGCCGCCGTCGGGCCGACGTGGCGGATGGAAAGCGCCACCAGGATCCGCCACAGCGGCCGGGTCCGCGCCTCGGCCAGGTTCGCCAGCAGCCGGGTCGCGTTGGCGCTCAGCGTGCCCTGCTTGACCATAAAGAACGGGCAGGTCTCGAGCCGTTCGGCGGTGAGGGCGAACACGTCGCCCTCGTCGGCGACCAGGCCGCAGTCCAGCAGCGCGCTCACCGCCTCGTAGCCGAGTACCTCGATGTCGAAGGCCCCCCGGCCGGCCAGGTGGAAGAGCCGCTCGCGCAGCTGCGCCGGGCAGGAGCGGGTGTTCGGGCAGCGCCAGTCGACCTCGTCTTCCTCGCGGGCCAGGACGGTGCGGCAGGCCGGGCACGCGGTGGGGAACTCAAACTCGCGCTCCGTCCCGGTGCGCAGGTCAGCCACCGGCCCGAGCACCTCGGGGATGACGTCGCCGGCCTTGCGCAGGATCACCATGTCGCCGATGAGGACGCCCTTGCGCTTGATCTCGTCCGCGTTGTGCAAGGTGGCCCGGTCCACCGTCGACCCGCTGACCTTGACTGGCTCCATCACGGCGAACGGCGTGACCCGGCCGGTGCGCCCGACGTTCACCCGGATATCGAGCAGCCTGGTGGTGACCTCCTCCGGCGCGTACTTATAGGCGATGGCCCACCGGGGCGCCCGGCTGGTCGAGCCGAGCTGGCGCTGCTGCGCGATCTGGTCCACCTTCACCACCACGCCGTCGATCTCGTACGGCGGGCTCTCGGGATCGTGCCGGTGCTCGGCGTAGTGGGCGATGTACTCGCGGACCCCGGTCATGTCGGGCACGACCTTGTATAGGTTGCTGACCGGCAGGCCCCAGCCGCGCAGCCGCTCGTACCAGCCCGACTGCGTGTCGGGTGCTCCTTCGAGGTGGCCTTCATCGCCGGGGCCGGCCGCTTCTCCGCTGATGCCGGCGCTGCCAGCTTGGTCGGCTTCGCCGGCGGGGCCGTCCGAACCCTCGACCCGGCCGATGCCGTGGATGATGGCGTCGAGGGCCCGGGAGGCGGTGATCCGGGGGTCCTTCTGCCGCAGCGACCCCGCGGCCGAGTTGCGGGGATTGGCGAAGGCCGGCTTACCCGCGTCGAGCAGCGACTCGTTCAGCTTGCCGAACGCCTCCACCGGCATGAACACTTCGCCCCTGACCTCGAGCACCGCGGGATGCCCGGAGCCAGCCAGCCGCGCCGGGATGGCGGAGATGGTCCTGATGTTCGGCGTGACGTCCTCGCCGGTGCGCCCGTCGCCCCGGGTGGCCGCCTTGACCAGCGCGCCGCCGGAGTAGACCAGGTCGATCGCCAGCCCGTCGATCTTCAGCTCGCACAGATAAGGCCCCGTGCCGCCGAGCCGCGTGACCCGGTCCGCCCAGCCGCCCAGGTCCTCATCGGAGAAGACGTTGTCCAGGCTGAGCAGCCGCTCCAAGTGCTCGACCGGGGTGAACAGCGTGGACACCGTCCCGTGCACGGTCTGGGTCGGCGAGTCGGGCGTGCGCAGGTCCGGGTACTGCTCCTCGAGCGCGCGCAGCTCGCGCATCTTGGTGTCGTACTCGATGTCGGAGATCGTGGGCGAATCGAGGACGTAGTACCGGTGATCGGCCTCGGTGATCTCCAGGCTGAGGTCGGCGTGCCGCCGCCTCGCGTCCGCGGGCGCGGCTTCGGGCTCCGGGCCGGTCTCCCGGCCGCCGGCCGGCCCGGCCAGGCCGTCCTGCGCCTCGTCGTGCTCGCTCACAGTGTTTCCCCGCTCGCCTCCGGGGCCCCGCCCGCCTCCCCATCCCTGTTCACTGGCGCCGCCTTCCCTCGTCGCTCGTTCCTCGCTCCTCAGTCCAGGCAGCGCCGCGCTCCTTCGGCTCGCTCACCCGACCTCGCCCCCTGTCTCTTCGATCAGCTCGGGCACCATGCTCGCCGCCTGGTGGCACCGGGTCAACGCGGCGCGCGCCTGGGCCGGGGACACGCCGGCCAGCCCGCAGGCCGGCGTGATCACCGCTTGCTCCGCGCATGTCGCCAGCGACAGCCCCAGCCGCCGCCAGAGCCGGATGACCCGCTCCGCGGTCTGCCGCGCCTCGCCGGAGCCATCAGCCGGGTTACTGCCGCCCGCCCGGCCGGCCTGCCCGCCGCCCCCGCTAGCCCCGCCGGCGCCGCCGGCTGCCTGGTCGGGCACCGCCGGGACCGCACCCGTCAGCAGCCCCATGCCCGTCTCCGCGGACTCGGCCACCCCGTCCTCATCCCCGCGCCGTAGCTGGCTGAGGTCAAAGGCGATGCCATCGGCCCCCGCCGCCCTGATGATCCCGAACGGAACCGAGCGAGCGCAGCAGTGCACGACCGTGTAGGCGTGGGTGCTCGCGAGCACCTGCTCCAGCCTTTGCCGCAGCGTGTCACCCTCGACCGCAGCGAGCCGCGACAGCCCGCTCGCCGTCGGCACCATGCCCTCCGCCACGGCGGGGAGCGCCGGCTCATCGAACTGGACGACCAGCCGGGCCCCGGGGACTCGCTTGGCGACGTCGGCCGCGAAGGCGGCCACACCTTCGGCCAGTGAGGCGGTCAGGTCGGCCACCGCGCCGGGATCGGCGATGGCCACGTTCATCGTGCGCGGCAACTCCAGCGTGGCGGCCAGCGTCCACGGCCCGCACAGCTGGATCTTGACCGGCCCGCGGAAGCCGTCGAGCACCTCCTCCAGGACATCCAGGTCGGCGGACAGCATGGACTTGGCCCGGGCCAGGTCACGGCCCGGCCGTTCGGCCAGGCGCCAGCCCCGCGGGGTGACCTCGACCGCGATGTCGACCAGCAGCGCCGCGGTCCGGCCAGTCAAGTCCGCTCCCGGGCCACGATCGGGCAGTTCGGGAAGGTGCGGGAACTCCGGAAGTTCCCCGGCGACGACACACATCGCCTCGGCCGGATCGGTGCCGGGCATCGAGCCGATCCCGGTGGCGCTTCCGGGCGGCCATGGGTAGCCCGGCCCCTCATAGTCATCATGCACATGTCGAGCTTAGAACCGGCCGATGACAAACCCTCGGTCAGCGCCAGCCCGGCGCTCCCCCGCGCCCCGGCCCCTGCCCGGGACGCGGGGCAGCTTCTTCAGGACATGTCGGGCTATCAGCTGCTGAAATCGTTGTCGCTAACCCCCGGCCAGTGCGGGTGGCCATCGGGACCAGCATCGTCCCGGCCAGCCTCCGGCGGATCGCCGGGAGCGCCTCGCCGGTCGGCCAGCAGAGCCGACATGGCCACGACGGCGATGATCCCGGCCGTAATTCCGATGATGAAAAAAGCGCTCACGATGGCTATGACCGAGTCGTTCATCGCTACGCCCAGCCGCGCGGCCGGAAATGCGTGCGCGAACTGCCGAAGCGGGTGAGCCGTCTCGCCCCCCGCGCCGCCGCGCCGGGCGCCGCGCCGGTGAGGGAGAACTGCCGTTCCTCCTTCCGCACGGCTACCGCCACCATCGCGACCACCCCGAGCGTGACCCCCCCGAAGAAGACCGCCAGTATCAAGTACGCTACCGATGCTGCGCTGCCACTCATGACAGCCTCCCCACACCCTGCCGACGGTGCCGGGCACCGTCGGGCCCTGCTGTTGGTGGCCCGGAGAGACTCCGGGGCCTGGCTGGGTCATCGTCGGCCCACTAGCTGCGCATACCATCTGGCCTACTGGGCTGAGACGAACCATTGGTCCGGTAGGGGTGGTATGACATGTACTTCTATGACCAAGCATTCGAATGGCTAGGCTCTTACCGACCGTCCTAGCGATCCCAACGTTTGGTACATATCTGCCTGCCTACCCCCGTCCAGGGCCGTGAAACCCACTCAGACGGCTAATATTCGGACAGGGAGGATGATTCCACTAGACCAGGCCAGTCCTGTGGTTGGGATGGCTGGCATAGGTAGGAGGGTCAACCGTCGATCCCCGTCGATCGGGCGAATCACCAGATCTCCTAGAGAATCGAGCCAGAGGAAGGGCACCCTGGCTCTCGGCCGCCCTTGCTCGACGACGCTACGTAATCTTCACATGCCGTTTGTGATGAGGCAGATGACTCGTGACCGCGGGCTAATCGTTTGTCGGATCAGCTCAAGCCTGGCTTATCGCCAGGTAACGGCGGTCTTCGCGCCGCGCCGCTAGGGCCACGATGGCGATTCCTCCCAGGTCACGACTCCGCCAAGGAAGCAGGCAAGGTCACCGCGAACTACGACTACCGGCACCGACCATGATGGGCTTCAGCACACTTCCGTTCCGCAAGTTCCCTCTTCCTTCGACCCAGATTCGGCAAAGCGTTCTCACTGACCCTGTTACTCCTGGGTCACATTATCCCCGTCTGTCCGTGATCTATACCTACTGTCCTATACATCCGGTTGAGCCTGACTGTTCTGCTCTCCGGAGCCATCTGGCAGGTTCTAGTGCAACCAAGCAGTCCTACTGCTAGGATCGAACCTACGTACCCTGCCATCGGAGCCATCCCAACCTCTGGTATCCTTCTGGGGTGCACCACGGTCGGCACGGTTAAACCATGCAACGCGAAAACATTCCGATCAGGCAGTTCCGCTCAGTCAGATGGTCAGGATAGGTGGGATCACCCCGATGGCTGGGGCACTCGAGCGCTGAGGAGGGTCGATGGCGAATCCCATGTACCGGCAGATCGCCGAGGATCTGCGCCAGCAGATCGAGTCTGGAGGACTCAAGCCCGGCCAGCAACTGAGGACCGAACTCGAGCTGAGAGATCACTACGGCGCATCACGGAACACGGTCCGTGATGCGATCAAGTGGCTCACCACCCTCGGCCTGGTCGAGAGCCGACCAGGGCAGGGCACCTTCGTGGTGCGGAAAATTACCCCATACGTCACCACACTGACCACCGATCCGACGAAGGGACGTGCCGGGGAAGAGGTAGCTAAGTATGAGTACGACGAGGTCATTGAATATAACTCCGAGGTAAGGAGGCAGGAAAGGGAGGCCTCTTACTCGGACCCTCAGGTCGAAATTCAGAAAGCTACCGGCGAAGTCGCAGCTGAGCTGCAGATCACCGAGGGTGCCCAGGTGATCAGTCGGCATCAAAAGCGCTTCATCGACGGAACCCCGTGGTCGCTGCAGACGTCCTACTACCCAAGGGAGTTCGTCGTCCAGGGAGCCGAGAAGCTCATCTTCGCCGACGACATCAAGGAAGGCGCCGTACGATACCTGGCCGAACTCCTCGGCGTCAGGCAGGTCGGGTATCGCGACTGGATTACGGTGCGAGCGCCAGAGCTAACAGAAGCAGTGTTCTTTAACTTGCCCCAGGACGGTCGTGTCGGGGTATTCGAGATATTCAGGACTGCGTTCGACCAGACGGGGACGCCTATGCGGCTAACTGTAACCGTATATCCTACGGACAGGAATCAGTTCATCGTTAACAGGGGACAGGTTCCGGAGACCTTTCCGAGCAAGCCCGCCGGAACCCCTTAGCCATATGCAATCAAAACTACCAGATCTTACTCGTTACGTCACTCTTTGGGTTAAAAGATAACTCTGGACCTGCTCAGGATCTTAATGTCACAGTAGGTATTTTGATAAGCCGGATCGCTGCTTCTCTGGACCACCCTGGTAGAGCAGGAATCATGGCCGGGTACAGGCTCCTGTCGACGCCCCTACGCATGGGGCGGCGATCGGACAGGGCGTTCTTGCCCTGGGCACGTAGAAGAACCTCTCGTGCCGATATAGTTAGATCGGTTTAACTAATCAGATACACTCCAATTGGGGTGAAGACCAGAAAGGGGGAGAGTGCCATGGCGAAGTCGCACGCACGCCCCTCTAACCAGTACCGGTACGAGCACTACGACCCCCGCTTCTGACGGACCGGAACGAGCGCCGCGTCCGGTCCAGCCCGCAATTGGGTCGGCCGGATTGTTCGTGAGTCGTCGGCGCTGGCTCTTACGGCAGCGCCGACGGCGAAATTCGGCAACATGCTGGCGATCGGGGCTCTGGCGGCGATCACGTATCTTTCCTGCGCTGAAGCAACTGATTCAGGCGAGATGTGAGGTAGCGCAGGTGATTGTGAGACACGACCATCAGATGTAGGGTCTGACGGCGCAGAGAGGCAGGAGGTCATCAAGGGACCAGAAATCATAACTGTTGCTCGGCAAAGATTTCACCCAGCCGAGGCCTGGAAAGGCCAAAATTCGGGCCAGCCTGATGTCTTGCCTGATCAGCGTTTAGCCAGGCCAAGGGCTCTTGGAACTCGATACGCGCAGTAAAGGCTGTGACCCAGCTCGAGGTTGTCTGCGCTTCCGGCGGTACTGCATACGCTGGATAAGGGTGACTATGTACCGGTGGGAGGATTTCCGTTCGCACTGCGTCCTGCTGTCCCGGGGGACCTGGACGAAGTACACGGACTGGTCCGCGAAGCCGCTAAATGGCTGCGGACGAGCAAGGACACCGATCAGTGGGCGAGTCCGTGGCCAGACCGGGCCGGGAAGCTAGAGCGTATACTGAATGACCTGCTCAAAGGCAAGACGTGGCTGGTATGGGACGGCATGATAGTGGTCGCGACCATCACCGTCGACACCGAAGAACCGCTCGACGAGAACGAGCAGTCGATCTGGCCGGCGCATAGACTCCGCGAGTCGGCGCTATACGTGCGGCGTGTCATCGTGAGCAGGAGTTATGCCGGTCTTGGGCTGGGCGCGGCACTGTTGAACTGGGCGGCCTACGTGGCGAAGAGAGACCACGAAGCCAAGCTGATCCGCATCGATGTATGGACCACCAATCTTGACCTGCACGCCTACTACGAAGAACAGCACTTCATGCGCTGCGAGGGCAGAGATCCGCGGGAACTTGCAAACTACCCGTCACAGGCCCTCTTCGAACGCAAGGTAGATGGGCCACGATCGGACTACACGAAATTGTTCATAGAGGAAGAGGGTCGGGGCGAACGCAAGTTCCCCTGGCAAACTCGCCTTCAGACCTTAAGATAATCTGATGACAATCCGCTGGCTAGTTGAGCCTGACGGTGAGGCAGCCCTGATCGCGTAGAGCCCAGACTCACCAGCGGAACGTTATCTTCCACATAGGGCGGCTTTGCTATGTCAGCAAGTTTCTCGTGGTCAAAATTTGACGTGACCAATACACTTCCCCAAGGTTGGCGGCAGGATATCGCTGAACTCGCCGCCGAAGCCGATTTCCGGAATTATCCTCGCACGCCCGTCTTGTCCCGTGAAGCGGAGAATGTAACGCATATCAGACGTGGCCGGGTGCATGCAGGCAAGGTGCAGCAGCGTCTACTCTGGCTATACAAGCTTTATCGGAGCGAGTACCTCGAGTTGGCCGCCCAAGCCCGCGCGGAACCAATCAAGGCGGCTTTCGATGATCGATACGGCGTCGTCCTGAACGTTCAGCGTGGGAAGACGATGCGGTTCGAATGTCACGTCGATTCGAATCCGGTAACCGGCCTCCTCTTCTTGACCGATCACTCGGCGGGCGGAGGCGAACTCGTCGTCGGACACGATACGGCGGCGGTTGGCGTGGAGGCGGTAGAACGGGACTGCACAGTCATCCCGCCACAGGCCGGGCAGTTGATTTTCTTCGACGGAAAGACGTACCCGCACTACGCGCGGCTCCTGCGGTTGGAGTCGGACGTGCGGATTGTCGCGGTCATGAACTTCTACACCGAGTCGTGCCCGGAATCGGCACGCCCGCGGGAGCTGAACCGTCATCTGTTCGGCGATGACTAACGGCTCGCTGTTAGGTCCGTCCCGGCCAAGGTGCGAGCCAGCGCAAACGCCGCCGACGTGCCGCTGATGGTCGCGCTGCCGAGGACGGTGTCGCCGTCGTAGAGGACGGCTGCCTGGCCTTTGGCGACGCCGCGGGCGGGCTGGTGCAGGCGGATGCGCAATGTCTGTCCGGCTAGCCAGGCCGTGCAGGCGTGCAGGTCGCCGTGGGCGCGCAGCTGCACATGGCAGTCGCGCGGCTCCTCTGGTGGCGGGCAGCCGGTCCAGACGGGGCGATCCGCGGCGATCTCGGCGATGTCGAGCCCGCCGGCGGGCCCGACGGTCACTGTCCTGGTCGCCGGCTCGATGTCGAGCACGTACCGGGGCTTGCCGTCGGCAGCGGGCGTCCCCATCCGCAGGCCCTTGCGCTGGCCGACGGTGAAGGCGTAGGCGCCCTCGTGCTGGCCCACGACGGCGCCGGAGGCGTCCACGATCTGGCCCGGCGCCTCGCCCAGGTGGCGGGCCAGGAAGCCCTTGGTGTCGCCGTCGGCGATGAAGCAGACGTCGTGGCTGTCGGGCTTGTCCGCTACCGCCAGCCCGCGCCGTCCCGCCTCGGCGCGCACCTGGGCCTTGGGCGTGTCACCGAGCGGGAACATGGCGCGGGAGAGCTGATCCGAGGTGAGCACGGCCAGCACGTAGGACTGGTCCTTGCCGGGATCCGCGGCCCGGTGCAGGACCCCGTCGGAGACGCGCGCGTAGTGGCCGGTGCAGACCGCGTCGAAACCGAGCGCCACCGCGCGGTCGAGCACCGCGGCGAACTTGATCTTCTCGTTGCAGCGCAGGCACGGGTTCGGGGTGCGGCCCGCGGCGTACTCGGCGACGAAATCCTCCACCACGTCACGGTGGAAGCGCTCGGCCATGTCCCACACGTAAAACGGGATCCCGATCACGTCGGCGGCCCGCCGCGCGTCCCGCGCGTCCTCCAGCGTGCAGCAGCCGCGGGCCCCGGTGCGGTACGACGACGGATTCCGGGACAGCGCCAGATGGACGCCGGTCACCTCGTGACCGGCGTCCACCGCACGAGCCGCGGCCGTCGCGGAGTCCACCCCGCCCGACATCGCCGCCAGCACCCGAAGACTCATTTTTCCAGATTACCCAGGAGGGACGACCCCCCTGGACCCCCCGCAGTCCGCTGGGTCCCCTATCCCTGCACTTCGGGATTTGTCTGCGCTTTCGGGGGTTATAGCACCCGAAACTGCAGACAAATCGAGCTTGGCGGCGACGGGTGCGTTGCTGACGACGCGAGAAGTAACTTCTGGTGCATGTGTAGCGTCATAAGCTGACCGCGGTCATAGCTTCGATGAGTTCGCGGGTAACGCGCTCGTGGTGGCGCGGCCGGGGCCGTCGGACGCTTTGGGCGGGGCAGCGGACAGCACGCTGGGGCGTGGGCCAACGCGCTGGCGGCCGCGGGTGGGGGGAGTGGACGGGGTCAGCGGGCGGCGGCGCGGCGGGCGCGGTCGACTACTTCGCGGATCACCAGGCCCAGGGCATCCACGTCCTGCTGGGTGGAGGTGTGGCCGAGCGAGAAGCGGAGCGAGCTGCGGGCCCGGGACTCGTCGGCGCCCATGGCCAGCAGCACGTGACTGGGCTCGGCCACGCCCGCGGTGCACGCCGAGCCGGTGGAGCAGGCGATCCCGTTCGCGTCCAGCAGCATGAGCAGCGCGTCGCCCTCGCAGCCGGGGAAGGAGAAGTGCGCGTTTCCCGGCAGCCGGTCCGGTCCCGGCGGCGGGCCGTTGAGGACGGCGTCGGGCACCGCGGCCAGCACCTGGCAGACCAGGTCGTCGCGGAGCGCGGCCAGCCGTTCGGCCTCGTCGGCCCGGTGCTTGGCGCAGACCTCGGCCGCCACCGCGAATGCCCTGATCGCGGCGGTATCGAGGGTGCCGGAGCGGATATCGCGCTCCTGGCCGCCGCCGTGCAGCACGGGGACGGGGGTCACGCCACGGGCCAGGATCAGCGCCCCGACGCCGACCGGGCCGCCGAGCTTGTGACCGGTGACGGTGAGCGCGTCCGCGCCGCTGGCCGCGAAGTCGACGGGCAGCTGCGCGGCGGCCTGCACCGCGTCGGTGTGGAACGGCACGCCGTACTCGTGGGCCAC
>Ga0209656_10000393_pt1 | contig 28784 bp, 21 predicted proteins | sample BogFormECP12_OM2_FD_188239 | JGI IMG/M metagenome (GOLD analysis project Ga0209656, IMG submission 188239) | Bog forest soil microbial communities from Calvert Island, British Columbia, Canada - ECP12_OM2 (SPAdes) (version 2) | ecosystem: Environmental > Aquatic > Freshwater > Wetlands > Bog ...
CCGCGGCGCTGACGGGTCCGATCGCCGCCGTCGGTGTTTTTGCCGCGGGCGTTCAGTTTCTGGGTGGCGACGTCAGGGTCCTTCTCATCCCGTGGGGGAGTCGGGATGGCGGTGGTGGCTTGGTCTTCTAGGTCCTCGTCTTTAGGCCGTTGCCCCGACGGGTGTTCATTGGGAACCTGAATCGCCCGGGTTTGATCGGCAGACGGCTTCGACGGCGGCGGCATGGTGCCGCGTGGATCGGCGGGACGGTCGTTCGGCTGTGGTCCCCGCAATTCGCTGAGCCAGGACTCTATTTCGCGATCGTCGCCGCGGGGCGGCTGTGGCCCGGGCGGCGGGGCCGCGGGTGGGCGACCGGTGACGGGAGACGGTGATGCGTTCTGCTGTGCCGAGAAGCGTGTCGTAGGAGGCTCTTTGGGCTCCGGGCGTCCGGGCGCGCGCATCTTCGTGGTGCCTGCGGCCGACGGCGTGTCCTGGGCCGGCGGCCGGTAGTCCGGCCGAGGGGCCGGCCCGGCAGGTCTGCCCGGCCTCGGCGGAACGGGTGGAGCCGCTGGAGTCTCAGCGCCCGGGTGGGTGGGGTCGTGCGGTGGACGCGGTGTCGTGGTCGCGGGGGTGGGCGCGGCGACCGCCGGCCGCTCGGCACGGGAACGTGCGACGGGCCGCTTGCGCTCGTCGGGTAGATGAATCTCGCCGAGCCCGATGCGGTTCTGCAGGCGCTTCATCCACATCGGAGCCCACCAGCAGTCGTCGCCGAGCAGCTTCATCACCGACGGCACCAGGAACATCCGGATGACTGTGGCATCCAACAGCAATGCTGCCATCAACCCGAACGCCAGGTATTTCATCATCACCAGGTCGGAGAAGATGAACGAGCCGGCGACCACGGCGAGCACGGTCGCCGCCGCGGTGATGATCCGACCGGTGGCCGCGGTACCGATCCGGATGGCCTCGGCAGTCGACATGCCGCGCGCTCGAGCCTCCACCATCCGGGACACCAGGAACACCTCGTAGTCGGTCGACAAACCGAAGACGACCGCGATGATCAGACCGATCACCGGCGCGGTCAGCGGCGTCGGCGTGAAGTTCAGCAACTTGGCGAAGTGGCCGTCGACGAAAATCCACGTCAAGATGCCCATCGTCGATCCGAGCGTCAATGCGCTCATCACCGTGGCCTTGATCGGCAGCACCAGCGATCCGAACGCCAGGAACATCAACAGCGTGGTGGTCGTCAACAGGATGACCAGCATCAGCGGCAGCTTGCTGAAAATGCCGTGGATGGCGTCCTGCTCGAGCGCGGGTGTGCCGCCCACCAAAACGGTCAGCCCCTTCGGTGCGGAGATGGCCCGCAATTCGTTGATTTTCTTGGCCGAGTCATTGGGGTTCACCAGCCCGTTCTGGATTACCCGTACCGAGGCGTTCTTGGGATGGCTGGTCGCATTGGGTCCTGCGACGCAAGGATTATCGGCGACGGTCGGGCAGGGGCGTTCCTGCCAGCTCTTGTCAGTGAACCCGCTGATCGAGCCGACGTCGTTGCGGATCTCGGCGACCTGCTGATCGGTGACCTTGCCGCCGTTGTTGCTTTCGATCACCATGGTGAGCTGCTGCGTGCGGTAGCCCGGAAATAGCTGGTCGAATTTCTCCTGTGCCAGCCGGACCGGGTTGCTCGGCGGGAGGTACTTCTCGCTGAAGCCACCGAGCTTCAGGTTGCCCAGCGGGATGATCAGCAGGATCATCGCGACCACGATCGGAATGGCGAACACCAACGGGCGCTTCATCACCCGGTTGACGAGCTTGCCCCAGAACTCCTGCTCGACCTCTTCCCGGGTCTTGGTCTTTTGCAGCAGGCCAGCTAGCCAGTTCAGATATACCCGCGACGGCTTCCAATTCGCCAAGAACGGCACCTTCAACAGGGTCCGCACGCCCAACGCGTCGACGTGATGGCCGAGGATACCCAGCACGGCCGGCAGGATCGTGATCGACAAGATCGCGGACAGCATGACCGCCGCGATGACGGCATAGGTCAGCGATTTCAAAAAGCCTTGCGGGAACACCAGCATGCTGGCGCCGGAAACCGCGATCAGCACCGCCGAGAACGTCACGGTGCGCCCGGCCGTCATCATCGTGCGGCGAACGGCGACCTCGCTGTCGTAGCCCTCGGCGATCTCCTCCCGGAACCGGCTCACCACGAACAGCCCGTAGTCGACGGCGATACCCAGGCCGATCATCGTCACCACCGGTTGGGCGAAGAAGTTCACCGGACTGAACATCGCGATGAATCGCATGATGCCCAGCGCGCCGGCGATAGCCAGACCGCCGACCATAACCGGCAGGCAGGCAGCGATCACCCCGCCGAAAACCAGGAACAACACCACCGCCACCAACGGCAGGGCCAGAACTTCCATCCGTTGTTGGTCTTTTTCGATGGTGCCGGTCAAGCCGTTGGCCACCGGCTCGAGGCCGGCGACTCCGACCTTGCCGCCATCGAGCTTTTGCAGGTCGGGCGCGATCTCCTTGTAGTTGTTGAGGATGGAGTCGTCGCTGTCGCCCTTGAGCGGGATGGACACGAAGGTGTGTTTCTTGTCCTCGGTCGCCATGCCTTTGACAACCGGGTCGGTGGAATTCGGTGCCGCGAGGTAGCCGACCCAGCCGAGTACCTGGTCGGGATGGTCTTTTTTGAACTTGTCGAGCTGATCCTTGATCTGCTTCGACCAGTCCGGGTCGTCGACCGTCTTGCCTTGCGGAGCGGTGAAAGTAGCCACGATGTGGCTGGTCCGGTCGCGGCCATAGGTGTCGTCGCCGAGTACGGACGCCTTGACCGACTGACTGGTGTCGTCGAAGAAACCGCTCTGCGTCACGTGCTTGCCGAGGCTGATCCCGAAGATGCCCGCGCCGAGGCACAGCGCCACCATGACGCCGATTACGATGAACCGGTAGCGGTAAACAGTTCGACCCCACCAGGCGAACACGTTTCTCCTTAATGCATCTGTTGCGGCTCGGGTATTGGTTTTCCAGTGTCAGACACGCGAGGTCAGCAACGCAGACAGCGGCCGGAACGGTTGCAGCCACGCCCCCTTCTCAGGCAGCGAATCGAGGCCGATCCGCGGCAGCGGCTCCCGGAAAACACCCGCGATGTCCTCCAGGTCAACAAACTCCAAGGTATCCGACGCTAGCGCCCAACTAGCATGTTCGCGAAATCCGAGCACCTGAACGGGTACCCCGCCACGCGAGATGTCCTCAAGTGGCTGGCGGAAAGCTTGACCATCGGCGGAAGCCACCACCAGCGCCGCCAGGCCGTCGGCGCTGCGCTGCGCGATGTGCTCCAGCATGTCGCTGTCGACATCGCTGTCTTCGTCGAGCTTGGGCTTGGCGAAGACGGCAAATCCCACATTGCGCAGCGCATCCACCCACGGCCGGACCACCTCAGCGCTGCCCGGCGCGATGTTGGTGAACACTGTGGCCTCGGGTTCGGCCGAGACGTCCCCTCGATTGGCGCCGACCTCGGCGGTGCGGGCCAGCAACCAGCGGCCGAGCGCGTCGAAGCGCGGGCGCTCCAGTGCGGTGGGCCTGCGGCCCAGGATCGATCCAAGGCCCATGTCCAGGTTCGGCGCGTCCCACACCAGCAACACCCGCTGAGCGGTCGATTCGACGTTGGGCATAGCCTCGCCCGGCGGCGGTGCCGGTTCGGTGGTTGTTTCTTCGGTCAGGCTCATGGTTGTCGTCTTTCCCAGAGCAATTCGGAGACGGCGCTACCGGAGTGCTGTGCCTTGTCTTCGTATTTTGTAGTCGGGCGCACGACCGAGATCGCCAGGTCGACGCGGGCCGCTCCGACCCGCGCCAGGCGGGGTTCGGCGTCACCGACCTCGGCGATCTGCTCGGCATACCCCGCATGATCGGTGGCGGCGTGCAGCACACCTCCGAGACGGAGCCGGTCAGCGATCAGGGCAACCGTGGCGGGCTGGAGCAGTCGGCGCTTGTGGTGCCGGGCTTTGGGCCATGGATCGGGAAAGAACACCCGGACTCCGCTCAGCGAGCCCGGTGTGATCAGGTTTTCCAGCACGTCGACGGCGTCCCCGCGGATCAACCGGATATTGGTGACGTTTTCCCGGTCGATGGCGGAGAGTAGCTGTGCCAGCCCGCGGCGATAAACCTCGACGGCGATAACATCGACCTCCGGCTCCGCGCGCGCCATCGCCAGCGTGGAAATTCCTGTGCCACAGCCGATTTCGAGTACGAGCGGAGCATCACGGCCGAACCAGGCGCGGGCATCCAGCGGCTCGTCCGACGCATCGGGGCTGTGCTGCGGCGCGGCCATCATCCCGAGTTCGGGCCACAACCGCTCCCAGGTCCGCTGCTGGGCGGGCGACAACGCCGAGCGCCGCGACCGGAAGCTGGTGGTCCGCCGATATCCGCCGGCAGAGTGCGCCGCAGGCAGGGTGTCTGGCGGCGGTGTCGGCGGTGTGGCCGCTTCCACCGGGGGCTGCGCACGCATCCGTTCATCGTTACCCATTAATCGATGATGTTGCCTCCCGCAGCCCAGATTGATACCCAACAGTTGCCTTCGACTGGTAGCGGGTGGCTCGCATCCAGGCGGCGCAGATGTCACCATTCGAGCGGCAGACCCGGCCCGTCGCGTTGTCACCACTCGGCGACAATAGGCAGTCCTGGAGTAATACCGGCATTTTGCGGGTACGGATCTAGCCGGCGAAGCACAAGATCGGACAGGGGCGTCAGATTTTCGTCGATGAGCTGAAGCGATTCGCCACCGAGGTGGCGAACTCCCGCTGCACCGCGATCGCCGATCGGCTCGATGCGCCGCTGCGGGTGGCCGTATCCGGACGTCGCGGCGTGGGCCGCAGCACCGTGGCGCACGCGCTGGCGCGCGCTGCGGAGATGCGCGGAACATTCACAGTGACGTCAGCGGAAGCCGACGTTGACGTCTACGTCATCGCTGAAGTGGTCAAACCCGAGGATTGTGACGCGATCGCCGCGGCCGGTCGGCCGGTCGTGGCGGTGCTGAACAAGGCGGATCTGATCGCCAGCGCGGCGAGAACCCGCTGCGCCGAGCTTTCACCGCGTATCGGTCTACCGATCGAGCCGGTGGTGGGATTGCTCGCGGTCGCCGTACTCGACGATGTGCTCGACGACACGCTCTGGACTGCGCTGCGGGTGCTGGCCGGCCGACCCGGCGGACACCCGGTGGCGGCGGAGCTACGGACGCGGCTGCTTGACGCCCTCGACAGGTTCGGCGTCGAACAGGCCGTGGCCGCGATCCGTCGCGGCGCGACCCGCGATCAGGCTCGCGCCGTGTTGCGCCAACTGAGCTGTATTGACGACGTCGTCAACAAGATCGGGTCGGCCGGCGCGCAGGTGCGCTACCGGCGCATGCTGGACGCCGTCGCCGAATTGGAGACGTTGGCTGTCACCGACGCGCGAGTCGGCGAATTCCTGTCTCGCGACGACACGGTAGTCGCGCGGATGGCGGACGCTGTCGACGTCGTCGAGGCGGCCGGCATGAGCGTCGATCGCTGCGACAGTGCCGCGGCGTATCTGCGCCGCGCCAAGGGCTGGCAACGCTACAGCGGTGGCCCCGTGACAGGCTTGCACCGCGCCTGTGGCGCGGACATCGTCAGGGGATCGCTGCGGCTATGGTCGAAGGTCGGGAGTTCAGCGTGACCGACCGCGCCGACGACGATGCAGAGCGCAGCGATGAGGAGGAGCGGCGCATAAGCCAGGCAGGCAATGGCGCAACCGCCGCAGAAGACGCAGTAGATGCGATGGTGGCGGCCATCGGTCCGCGCCTGGGTGCGCCCACCACGCAGCGCCGCGACGTGGTCCTGGTGACCGGGCCGTGGCTGGCCGGGGTCAGCGGCGTGGTCGCGGCGCTGAGCGAACGGCTGCCCGAGCGCACGTTCGTCGAGTCGGCCGACCTGGCGACGGGCGAAGCAGCCATGGCGGTGGTGTTCGTCGTCTCGGCGGCGGCCGCATTGACCGAGTCCGACTGCGCGCTGCTTGACGCCGCGACCGCCGATACCGACGCGGTCATCGGTGTGGTGTCGAAGATCGACGTGTATCGCGGCTGGCGTGATGTCCTGGCCGCCGACCGCGACGTTTTGGCGGCGCACGCGCCGCGCTACCGCGAGGTGCCGTGGGTCGGCGCCGCTGCCCTGCCCGAGCGCGGTGAACCACGAGTCGACGACCTCGCCGCCGCCGTGCGTGAACAGCTCGCCGACACCGACCTTCCGCGACGAAACAGGTTGCGGGCCTGGGAATCCCGACTGCAGAACGTCGCCGATCGCTACGACCGGGATGCCGATGGCGCGGGTCGGCGGGCGCGGGTCGAGGCGTTGCGAGAGCAGCGCAGCGGAATCCTGCGGCAGCGACGGCTGTCGAAGTCGGAACGCACGATCGCGCTGCGCAGCCAGACCCAGCAGGCTCGGGTCCAGCTGTCATACTTCGCCCGCAACCGCTGCGCCTCGGTGCGCTCCGAGCTGCAGGAAGACGCGGCAGGCCTAACCCGGCGCCAGCTGCCGGGGTTCGAGGCCTACACCCGCGGCCGCCTCGACGAGGTAATCACCGAGGTGGACGAGGGCACCACCACACATTTGGCTGACGTCGCGAAAAGCCTGGGACTGGCGGTCGAGCCGCCCGGGCCCGCCGCGCTGCCGACGATCGAGGTACCGGCGCCGCAGCTGAAGTCGCGGCGGCTGGAAACCCGGCTGATGATGCTGGTGGGCGCGGGGTTCGGGTTAGGTGTGGCGTTGACGCTGAGCCGGTTGCTGGCCGACCTGACTCCCGGCCTCACGCTGGCTGGGGCCGTCGCATGCGCGGCGATCGGGCTTGCGCTGACCGTCTGGGTGGTCGGCACCCGCGGCCTGCTGCGCGATCGCGCATTGTTGGATCGTTGGGCCGGCGAGGCGACCGCACAGCTGCGATCCGCACTCGAGCAGCTGGTCTCGACCCGGGTGCTGGGAGCCGAGTCGACGCTGACCGCGGCGCTGGGCGAGCAAGACGAGGTGGAGAGCGCTCGGGTCAGCGAGCAGGTCGGCGTCATCGACACCGAGCTGCGCGAGCACGCCGTCGTCGGGGCGCGCGCCGCGGCGCTGCGAGGCCGGGAGATGCCGACGTTGCAGGCCGCGCTCGAGGCGGTGCGAGCCGAACTCGGCGAGGCTGCGGCGACCGACGACGTGGCAGCGAAGACCGAGCCCGCCGATACCCCGGCCTCCGATTCCGGCACCTCGGCCGACCCGTCGGTAACCTCCAATGCCGGCAACGATGAAATTGACGAAACTCCGTCGGCAAATACCGCCGATAACGTGTTCTGAATCGTTCTTGTGAGTGATCCAATACCCGCCCGACCTGCCCAGGCGATATACCCCGCGATAACCTGTACAAAGGGCCACCGCAAAGCCGCACGGGCGAAATGGCCCGCTCTGAGCCATAGAGCCGCCGCCTACGCATGAGAGTGCAGGAGATTTCGATGACTTCAGCGACCGTTCCCGGTCTAGATACCGCGCCGACGAATCACCAGGGCCTGCTGTCCTGGGTGGAGGAGGTCGCCGAGCTGACCCAGCCGGACCGGGTGGTGTTCGCTGACGGTTCTGAGGAAGAGTGGCGGCGGGTCTGCGAGCAGCTGGTGGAAGCGGGCACCTTCAAGCCGCTGAACCCGAAAAAGCAGCCCAACTCCTACCTGGCGTTGTCGGACCCCTCCGACGTGGCGCGCGTCGAATCGCGGACCTTCATCTGTTCCGAGCGCGAGATCGACGCCGGTCCGACCAACAACTGGATGGACCCGGCCGAGATGCGCTCGACCATGACCGAGCTGTACCGCGGTTGCATGCGGGGCCGCACCATGTGGGTGGTGCCGTTCTGCATGGGCCCGCTCGGTGCCGACGACCCCAAGCTGGGTGTGGAGATCACCGATTCGGAATACGTGGTCGTTTCGATGCGGACCATGACCCGCATGGGCAAGGCGGCGTTGGAGAAGATCGGCGACGACGGATTCTTCGTCAAGGCATTGCACTCCGTCGGCGCGCCGCTCGCCGACGGGCAAAAAGACGTCCCGTGGCCCTGCAACGACACCAAGTACATCACGCACTTCCCGGAAACTCGCGAAATCTGGAGCTACGGTTCGGGTTACGGCGGAAATGCCCTTCTGGGCAAGAAGTGCTATTCGCTGCGAATCGCTTCAGCGATGGCGCGCGACGAGGGCTGGCTGGCCGAGCACATGCTGATCCTCAAGCTCATTTCCCCCGAGAACAAGGCGTACTACTTCGCCGCGGCATTTCCGTCGGCGTGCGGCAAGACCAACCTCGCGATGATTCAGCCGACCATCCCGGGCTGGCGCGCCGAAACGCTCGGTGATGACATCGCCTGGATGCGGTTTGGCAAGGACGGCCGGTTGTATGCGGTCAACCCGGAATTCGGCTTCTTCGGGGTGGCGCCGGGCACCAACTGGAAGTCCAACCCCAACGCCATGCGGACCATCGCCGCGGGCAACACCGTCTTCACCAACGTCGCGTTGACCGACGACAACGATGTGTGGTGGGAAGGCCTGGAGGGCGAGCCGGATCACCTGATCGACTGGAAGGGCCAGGACTGGATTATTCGCGAGACGGAAACCAAAGCTGCGCATCCGAATTCGCGGTACTGCACGCCGATGTCGCAGTGCCCGATCCTGGCGCCGGAATGGGACGACCCGCAAGGGGTGCCGATCTCGGGGATCCTGTTCGGCGGCCGCCGCAAGACCACGGTGCCGTTGGTGACCGAGGCCCGCGACTGGCAACACGGTGTATTTATCGGTGCCACCCTGGGTTCCGAGCAGACCGCCGCCGCCGAAGGCAAGGTCGGCACCGTGCGCCGCGACCCGATGGCCATGCTGCCGTTCCTGGGCTATCACGTCGGCGACTACTTCCAGCACTGGATCGACCTGGGCAAGAACTCAGACGAGTCCAAGCTGCCGAAGGTGTTCTTCGTCAACTGGTTCCGCCGCGGCGAGGGTGGCAAATTCTTGTGGCCGGGCTTCGGCGAGAACAGCCGGGTGCTGAAGTGGATCGTCGACCGCATCGAGCACAAGGCCGGCGGCCAGGACACCCCGATCGGTATTGTGCCGGCCGTCGAGGATCTGGACTTGGACGGGCTGGATGTCGATCCCGCCGATGTGGATAAAGCGCTCGTGGTCGACCCGAGCGAATGGCGCGAGGAACTGCCGCTAATCGAGGAGTGGTTCGAATTCGTCGGCGAAAAGCTGCCGACCGGCGTTAAGGACGAGTTCGAGGCGCTCAAGCAGCGGCTCGCCGAAGCCGACTGATTAGTCACCCGCACGTCAATTGTTCGCAACCGCGGCAGGGTAGCCACATCCAAAGTATCGGGTAGCCGAAGTTCCGATTGTGGGCTCGCTGACCAGCAAGTTTCAGCCAGGGTGCTTGATTTATTGGTAGCTCGGCTATGTTGCTGGATCATCGCTCGGACGGTATGTTTTCGGGCGGGGTGATCGTAAGCCCTTACCGCTTCGACGATCCCAGGCGATGTGCATATGACGACCACGGCCCCCGGCGCTGTTAGCGCTGCCGCGTCGTCGCGGTTGTTGTTTCGCCCGTTGGGGATCGTCGCTGTTTTCATCTGCCCGGCCCTGGTGGTGCGCGTCCTCGGCATCCACCCAAGTCCGATCCTGGGCCTGATCACCTATGGAGCCGCCGTCGTGGCGGCCAGCTTCGTGCTGGCGTGGGCCGCAGAAGCCGCCCAGATCGACGTCTCGGGCGGCCTTGCGGTCGCGGTGCTGGGGGTCATCGCCGTCCTGCCCGAGTACGCGGTCGACCTGTACTACGCCTACACCGCAGGCCACGTGCCCGAATACACCCAATACGCCGCGGCGAACATGACGGGCTCAAACCGGCTGCTGATGGGCCTCGGCTGGCCGGTCGTCGTGCTGGTCAGCATCCTGGTGGCACGCAGGGCCACCGGCCGCAAGGTCGGCGAACTGGATCTCGACGTCAGCAACCGGGTGGAGATCGGCTTCCTGATGTTCGCCGGGGTGGCCGCCTTCCTGGTCCCCGCGACCGGCCGCATCCACATCGCCTTCGGCGTGATCTTGCTGGGCTGGTTCGGTTACTACCTGTACAAGCTGAGCCGCGGCGACGTCGAGGAACCCGAGCTGGTCGGCACCGCCGCGGCGCTGGGAGCCCTTCCCGACCGGACCCGCCGCATCGTGGTGTGCGCGCTGTTCATCTTCGCCGCGTCGGTGATCGTGACGTGTGCAAAACCCTTCGCCGAGAGCCTGATCGACGCCGGCACGCAGCTGGGCATCGATCGCTTCCTGCTGGTGCAGTGGCTGGCGCCGCTGTCCTCGGAGGCGCCGGAATTCATCATCGCGACCATCTTCGCGGCCAGAGGCAAGGGCGCGATCGCGATTGCGACGTTGATCTCGTCGAAGGTCAACCAATGGACGCTGCTCGTCGGGTCATTGCCGGTGGCCTTCATCATCGGCGGCGGAGGCACGTCGATCCAACTGGACGGCCGCCAGATCGAGGAGATGGTGCTGACCGCCGTGCAGACGTTGATGGGCGTGGCGATGATCCTCGGCCTGCGATTCCGCCGCTGGTCCGCCTGGGCGCTGCTCGGCTTGTTCATCGTGCAATTCCCGATCACCTCGACCGAGGGCCGCATGCTGCTCAGTGCTGTCTACGCGGTGATCGCCGTGGTCGCGCTGGTAGTAAATCGCCGCCAGATAGTGCCAACGCTGTTGGCGCCCTTCGCCGGTCGCGCCAAGCGGCACGGCGGACACCCCCATCAGCCTGCCGACCAGGTGCTCGCGCAATAGCGGTGAGCGGCCATTAGGCGAGACCCTTGACACCTGTCAAGTTCGGCGGCGGTACAGTCTGCGCATGCAGATCCGTGAGCATCTAGGCGCCGACAAGCCCGCGATCATCCTTCATCCGTCCGGCACGGTCGTCTCCTTCGACGAGCTCGAAGCCCGCGCTAACCGGCTGGCGCACTACTTCCGCCGCGCCGGTCTGGTCGAAGGCGACGCCGTCGCGATCCTCATGGAGAACAACGAGCACATCCACGCGGTGATGTGGGCAGCACGGCGCAGCGGCCTGTACTACGTGCCGATCAACACTCACCTGACGGCGCCGGAAGCCGCCTACATCGTCGACAACAGCGCCGCCAAGGCGATTATCGGTTCGGCCGCACTGCGCAAGACCTGCGAAAACCTCGCCGAACACCTCCCCGGCGGTCTGCCCGCGACGCTGTTAATCGCCTTGGATGAAGAAGAGGCCGACCTCGACGGCTGGCAACGCTACCCGGAATGCGTTGCCGACCAACCGGATACGCCGATCGACGATGAAATCGAAGGCGATCTGTTGCAGTACTCGTCAGGCACCACCGGCCGGCCCAAGGGCATCAAGCGCGAACTGCCGCACGTTTCGCCCGCCGAGGCGCCCGGCATGATGTCGGCGCTGGTCGGATTTTGGATGCACCGCGATGCGGTCTATCTGAGCCCGGCGCCGCTGTACCACACCGCCCCGTCGGTGTGGTCGATGAGCGTCCAGGCCGGTGGCATTACGACGGTCGTGCTGGAGAAGTTCGACCCCGAAGGCTGCCTCGAGGCCATCCAGCGTCACCGGGTCACCCACGGTCAATTTGTCCCGGCTATGTTCACCCGGATGCTGAAACTTCCTGATTCCGTTCGTAATTCGTATGACCTGTCCACACTCGAGCGGGTGATGCACGCGGCGGCGCCTTGCCCCGTGGAAATCAAGAAGCAGGTGATCGACTGGTGGGGCCCGATCGTGGACGAGTACTACGCGTCCTCCGAGGCGATCGGCTCGACGTTGATCAGCGCCGAGGAGTGGCTGGCCCATCCGGGCTCGGTGGGCAAGCCGATGATGTGTCAGATCCACATCCTCGACGAGAACGGCAATGAACTCCCGCCGGGGCAGGCCGGCGAAATCTATTTCGAGGGCGGGTACTCCTTCGAGTACCTCAACGACGCGGAGAAGACCGCGTCCTCGCGCGACAGTCACGGCTGGACCACCGTCGGTGACGTCGGCTACCTCGACGACGACGGCTACCTGTACCTGACCGACCGCCGTCACCACATGATCATCTCCGGTGGTGTGAACATCTACCCGCAGGAGGCGGAGAACATGCTGGTCACTCACCCGAAGGTGATGGACGCGGCGGTGTTCGGCATTCCCGACGACGAGATGGGTCAAAGCGTCAAGGCGGTGGTGCAGACCGTCGACCCGGCCGATGCCACCGATGAGTTCGCCGACGACCTCCTGGTCTGGCTGCGAGATCGCTTGGCGCACTACAAGTGTCCGCGATCGATCTCGTTCGAAGCGCAGCTACCACGTACCGACACCGGCAAGTTGTACAAAAACGAACTGGTCAAGAAGTATTCGGAGTGACGCTGCGCATCGTCGACGTATCTGAGCCGGTCTCGGAGGTCGACGCCGCACCACTCGGCGTCCCGGTGGTGGCCGTTGGGTCGCTCACCCGTGCATCCGAATTCTGGTTGCAGCACGCGACATTCACCCTCACCGAGGATGAGACCGACGACCGCCGGGCAGTCACCGTCGCGTCAATCGAGTCGGCGATCGCCGCACTGGCCGATCGCGTGGACCGCTGGCCGATGGCTGCCGCGGTCTGCGACGATGTGCTGCGGTCGGTCGATCCCGCCGGCCCGACCCTGGGTGGCGTGGTAACCGAATCGCTGGCCTACTCCACCTTGCAGGGCGGTCCGGAGTTCGCTCGCTGGCTGGCCGAGCGCGGCCCGGCTCGCATGCCTGACATCGCCGATCCGGTGCGGGTCCACCGCGACGGCGACACGCTGCGGATCGCGTTCAATCGGCCGCAACGCCACAACGCGTTTTCCACCGATGCCCGCGCCGCACTGCTGGAGGCGTTGACCGTCGCGCAGCTTGACCTTTCAGTCGACGAAGTCGTGCTGACCGGCAACGGGCCGTCCTTCTGCAGCGGCGGCGACCTGGCCGAGTTCGGGACGTTCAGTGACCCTGCCAGCGCGCACCTGGCCCGCACTCGCTACAGCCCGGCGCTGGTGCTCGACGCGCTGACCGCTCGCCTCGGGCGGGCGTGCCGCGCCGAGGTGCACGGTCAGGTGTTGGGCAGCGGATTGGAGATGGCGGCGTTCTGCGGCCACTTGGTCTCCCGGCCCGACGCGGTGTTCGGTCTGCCCGAGCTGAGCCTTGGTCTGATCCCCGGAGCGGGCGGCACCGTCAGCGTGACCAGGCGGATAGGCCGTTGGCGCACGGCCTATTTGGTGCTGAGCGGGTTGAGCATCGACGTCCAGACCGCCCTGGCCTGGGGTCTCGTGGATACGAAAAGTTAGTTGGCCGAGAGGCATTCCGACCGGGAGGCATGTGATGGCGCAGAAGGCGACAGTGGAAATCGTGCTCGACTGTGAACGGCCAGACAGGCTCGCGAAGTTCTGGTGTGAGGCGCTCGACTATCGCGAGTACTACACCGACGCGAATCTGGCCGTGCTCGTTCCCAAAGCAGGGACCGCTTCACCGCTGCTCCTTCAGGGAGTGCCGGAACCTAAGGCGGGCAAGAACCGCATGCACATCGACATTGTGGTCGACGATGTCGAGACCGAGGTCCACCGGCTAGAGGCACTTGGCGCTCGTCGCATCGACGCTGGCGTGCAGAGCTTCGCTGGCACCCGATGGGTCGTAATGTTCGACCCGGAGCAGAACGAGTTCTGCGTCTCCACTGGCGTGGAGTGGTAACGATTCACGAAGCGGCAGATCGCAAGCGATGCACGGCTTTGTCCATCGCCACGCGCAGCATTTCCAGCTGAGCCCACAGCGTCAACTTTTCCTCAAACGTCAGGTCGTGCTTTGGTATCTCGGCAATGCGGTCGAGCGCCGAATCCAGCTTGTCGAATGCCGCATGGATCTTCTTTTCTCGAATGGAAATCATGCGGCGACGCTATCTGCAGGCACTGACAATTCGCGGCGTCGGCGGCCCACCTAGATTCCGCCGCGGGAGACCAGTTGTCCGGCGATCACGTTGCGCTGAATCTCGTTGGTACCCTCGCCGACGATCATCAGCGGGGCGTCGCGGAAGTAGCGCTCGACGTCGTATTCGGTGGAGTATCCGTAGCCGCCGTGGATGCGCACGGCGTTGAGCGCGATTTCCATCGCCACTTCGGAGGCGAACAGCTTGGCCATCCCGGCCTCCATGTCGCATCGCTCGCCGCTGTGGTAGCGCTCGGCGGCGTAGCGGGTGAGCTGGCGGGCGGCGGTGAGTTTGGTCGCCATATCGGCCAGGTAGTTGCCGACGGCCTGATGCTTCCAGATCGGCTGGCCGAAACTCTCCCGCTGCTGCGCGTAGGCAAGGGCATCCTCCAGCGCCGCGCTCGCCACCCCGAGCGCGCGTGATGCGACTTGAATCCGGCCCGTCTCAAGGCCTTTCATCATCTGCGAAAAACCTTTGCCCGGTTGGCCGCCGAGAATCGCCGACGCCGGCACTCGGTAGTCATCGAACGACAGCTCACAGGTTTCCACGCCCTTGTAGCCCAGCTTGGGCAGATCCCGCGACACCGTGAGCCCGGGGCCGTGCTCGACAAGCAGCACCGAAATGCCCTTATGCCGGGGCGTGGCGGCCGGGTCGGTCTTGCACAGCAGTGCGATCAATCCCGAGCGACGGGCATTGCTGATCCACGTTTTGGACCCGTTGACGACAAGGTGGTCCGGGCCGTCGGGTAGAGCGGTGGTCGACATGTTCTGCAGATCGCTGCCACCACCCGGTTCGGTGAGCGCCATCGTCGCCCGCACCTCGCCGGTGGCCATCGCCGGCAGGTACTGCCGCTTCTGCTCGTCGGTGCCGAACAGGGCGAGCAGCTTGGCCACCACGGTGTGCCCGCCCATCGCGCCGGCCAGGCTCATCCAGCCGCGCGCCAGCTCCTGGGTCACCAGCACGTAGCACGGCATCGAGACCGGTGTGCCGCCGTAGTCCTCGGGGATCGCCAGCCCGTAGATGCCGATCCGCTTCATCTGTTCGATCCACGCTTCGGGATACTCGTTGGCATGCTCCCGCTCGCGGACCGTCGGTTTGACCTCTTTGTCGACGAACTGACGCACCGTCTCGACCAGCATCGCCTCGTCGTCGTTCAGCCCCGTACCCATACGGCCATCGTGGCATGACCGTCGGCCCGTACTTCGACGAGCTGCACAGCGGCCAGGTCTTCGCCGGCGCGCCCGCGATGACGCTGACCCCCGGGCTGGCCGCCGTCCACCAGAGCATCCTCGGCGACCGGTTGCGGTTGCCGCTGGACGCCGAGCTGTCGGCGGCCGTCACCGGGTTGACCGCGCCGCTGGCCCACCCCGGCCTGGTCTGCGACGTCGCGATCGGACAGTCGACGCTGGTGACCCAGCATGTGAAGGCCAACCTGTTCTACCGCGGGCTGGTGTTCTACCGATTCCCGGCGATCGGCGACACGCTGTTCACCCGCACCGAGGTGGTTGGGTTGAAGAAGAACTCGGCCAAACCCGGCAGGGCGCCCACCGGGCTGGTGGCGCTACGGATGACCACCATCGACCAGGCCGATCGGTTGATCCTCGACTTCTACCGCTGCGCGATGCTGCCGCTGAGCCCGAATGCCGGCCCGAACGACGCGGAGCACGCCGACGACCTGTCGAAAGTCGGTGCCGATCTGACCCCGCCGCCGTCGGCTGCCGCCGAATGGGACGGCGAGGTGTTCCGCGAGCGCATCCCCGGACCGCACTTCGATACCAGCCTGGCGGGCGCGGTGCTGCACAGCAGTGCCGATGTGGTCAGCAGCGCACCAGAATTGGCCCGTGTCACTCTGAATATCGCTGCGGTTCACCATGATTCGCGCATCGGCGGCCGTCGGTTGGTCTACGGCGGGCACACCATCGGGCTGGCGCTGGCGCAAGCCAGTCGGCTGCTGCCCAACTTGGCGACGGTGCTGGGCTGGCAGTCCTGCGACCACACCGGCCCGGTCCATGAGGGCGACACCCTCTATAGCGAGCTGCACATCGACTCCGCCGAGCCGACGGACAACGGCGGAGTGCTGGGATTGCGGTCGCTCGTCTACGCCGTTAGCGACGCTCAGGACGAGCCGCGGCAGGTGCTGGACTGGCGTTTTACCGCCCTGCAGTTCTAAGCCACCCACCGGCGGCGCGCACAATAGTGGCGTGGACCCGGTATCGGACTGGGCGGGTAGCGGGCTGGCCTACCTGACCGGTGCGTCGGACGGACAGCCGGACTTCTCGCGCGCCGCCGTGCTGGCCGAGGCGCGGCGGGTAACCGCCGATATCGCCGGGATTCTCGGTGTCGAGGTCGACGCCGCCACGATGTTGGCCGGCCGGGCGGCGATCCTCGGCCTGACCCGCGGCGGTCGCATCTCGGCGGGCGGTGTCACCCGACTGCTGGCCACCGTCGACGGCTGGTGTGCGATCGCGCTGCCCCGCGCGGATGACGTCGCGACGCTGCCGGCGCTGCTCGAGACCGATGCGGTTCCCGGCGACCCGTGGACGCCGCTGTCCGGTTGGGCGGCAGCACGTTCGACCGAGGCCGTGGTGGCCCGCGGCCAATTGCTGGACATCGCGGTCGCGGGGCTGGCGGAAGTCTCCGCCGAGCCGCCGGCGGTGCGACGGTGTGGTGCCGTGGCCAGACCCCGACCCGCGGACGGATTGCTGGTCGCCGATTTGTCGTCGTTGTGGGCCGGACCGTTGTGCGGGCAGTTGCTCGCTCGCGCCGGCGCCGTCGTCGTCAAGGTGGAAAGCCCGAAGCGACCTGACGGCACTCGCAGCGGCGAGCCCGCTTTCTTCGACTGGATGAACTTCGGAAAGCTTTCCTACACCGTCGATTTCGACGACGACACCGACGGGCTCCGCCAGCTGCTCACCGCCGCCGACATCGTCATCGAGGGCTCCCGGCCCGCGGCGCTGCGGCGGCGCGGGTTGAGCGCCGACGAGGTGCCCGGCCGTGCGGGTCGAATCTGGTTGCGCATCAGGGGTTACCGAGGGCAGCCGTACCGCTCGGCGTTCGGCGACGACGCCGCGGTGGCGGGCGGGCTGGTCGGTGCCGGCACGGAAGGACCGGTCTTCTGCGGCGACGCGATCGCCGACCCGTTGAGCGGACTGGAGGCGGCACGAGCGGTGGGGCAGTCGCTGCGCCGCGGCGGCGGCGAGCTGATCGACGTGTCGATGGCGCAGGTCGCCGCGAGGTATGCCGCGCTGCCGCGGACGTCGTCAACGCCTGCTGTCCCGGTGACGCGGCCCCAGCCGCCGCCACCCGGCCCGTCAGCGTCGCCGCTGGGGGCCGACAACGCTGCAGTGCGCCATATTGTGTCCAAGAAGCTTTGTGCCCCGTGCTGATTCAGCGGGCGACGACACTGGACGGTTTGGTCGTCGACCTCCGGGTGGGTGCCCGCATCGACGACGTGGCCCCGACGTTGGCCCCGCGACGCGGCGAGGACGTGTTCGACGCCGGCGGCGGAACCGTGCTGCCCGGACTGCACGATCACCACGTGCACCTGCATTCCGCGGCGGCCGCCGCGACATCAGTTCGGGTCGGGCCGCCGCAAGTACGCGACCGTGCGGGGTTGGCCAGCCTGCTGGCGAGCACCGAGCCCGGCGACGACGGATGGATCCGCGCCGTCGGCTACCACGATTCGGTTGCCGGACCGCTGGACCGCGCGGCGCTGGACGCGATGGTCCCGAGCGTGCCGCTGCGAATTCAGCATCGCAGCGGCGTGCTGTGGATGCTCAACTCCCCGGGCCTGGCCCGAGTCGGTCTGGCGGAGCATCCCGACGGCCGGCTGCGCAGCGCCGACTCTTGGTCGGATGCGCTAAGCCGCAATGCAACTGATCTCGCTCACCTCAGCGAGCGGCTGGCCCGTTACGGAGTCACCGGAATCACCGATGCCACACCGGATCTCGGCATCGGCGACATCGTGCGGTTGACCGAACTGCATCGGCGCGGTGAACTGCACCAACACGTGCACTGCCTGGCCCCCGGCAAGCGCATCCTGCACGACGACGACTTGGATCTCGACCGGCTCGCCGAGTGGATCGCCGACCGGCACCGCTCCGGCGGCCCGGTCGCCATCCATTGCGTCACCGTGGCCCAGCTGTTGGTGACGATCGCCGCGCTGCGTCAAGCCGGCACGCACCCGCGGGACCGCATCGAACATGCCGCCGTGGCGCCGGCGGACTGCCTATCTGACCTCGCAGAACTCGCAGTGACCGTGATAACGCAGCCCAACTTCGTCGCCGAGCGCGGTGATCAGTATCTCGACGAGGTGCCCGCCGCCGAGCACGATCAACTCTGGCGGGTGGCGTCGCTGCTTCGGGCCAACGTACGGGTCGCATTGTCCACCGACATGCCCTTCGGCCACGCTGACCCGTGGGCGGCCATGCGGGCGGCGGTGCACCGCACCACGCCGGGCGGAGCCATGCTGGGCGCCGATGAACGCGTCTCGGCGCGAACGGCTTTGACGATGTTCTTCGGCTACCCCGACCAGCCCACCCGGGCGCGAACCCTACAACCGGGTGAGCCGGGGGACGTCTGTGTGCTGGGCGTGCCGCCCGAAACGGCACTGGCCGAGCTGGCCGCCGGGATGGTCGCCGCGACCGTCGTCGGCGGTGAAATCGTCTACACGGCAGGTTGAATCAGGAGATTTCGCCGACGAGGTAGCGCTGCAACGTGGGTGCCACCGCGTCGACCAAGGTGTCGACATCCATGGACTGGATCGGCTCGACGCGGACCACGTAGCGCATGATGCCCACACCGACCACTTGCGAGGAACACAGCGCGGCGCGAAAGGTGATCTGGTCGGCACCGAGCGCCTTGAGCAGTGGGTCGAAGACTGGGCCGATGAACAGTCCCTGCGCGACGTCGACTGTCTTGGCGAGGCCCGCAGTCGCGATTGCGCTGGCAGCGAACGGCCCACCGCCGGTGGCATCCCAGGTGGTGATCAGCATTTGCAGCGTTCGTCGGCCGGCTTGGTTTACCCCTCCGCGGATGATCCGATCGATGAAGTCCGGCGTCCCGAAAGGGAGCCGGAGCTTTCGTGCCACCGGGTCGAGGATCCCGCGCAAAGCCTTTTCGCCAGGGGCCATTTTGTCAGGATGACCGCAATGTTGACGAACTTCAAGCATCGACCCGGCGCGGCGTCGCGGGCCGAATCAGTGCGGTAGCTCGCGGAACGGCGTATGGCGATACGGCTCAGGCTCTTTCGGCAGGCCGAGCACACGCTCACCGATGATGTTGCGTTGAATCTGGTCGGTGCCGCCGCCGATCGAGGTGAAGTAGGCGTTCATCGTCCGGAACGTCACCGCGTCGCCAACGGGATTCTCCGGTCCGGCCAACATGGCTTCCGCCCCGACGATTTCGGTTTCGACGCGGGCGGTCTCGTGCAGGATCCGTGACATCGCAATCTTCCCGAGCGCCATCAGGGTGGCCGCCTCGCCGCGATCGACCGCAGCCTTCGACCGCTGGGTGTTCCAGCGGTTGACCGTGGCCAGCGCGTCAACTCGCGCGATCTGCTGACGAATGTAGGGATCGCCGAGTCGGCCGGCTTCCCGCGCCAATTCCACCAGAAGGTTCGTCTTCTCGGCTCGGGGCCGCTTGCTGTCCTTGGCGGTGCGGGCCAGATCCCCCATGAACCGGCGCTCGTACCCGAGCGCGGTCTGCAGCACCGACCACCCGGCGTTCAGCTCGCCGACCAAGTTGCCGGCGGGCACCCGGGCACCTTCGATGAAGACCTCGTTGAACTCCGACTCGCCGGTGATCTGGTGGATCGGCCGGATCTCGACGCCGGGCTGATGCATCGGCAACATAAAGAAACTGATGCCCTGGTGCTTAGGCATATCCCAGTCGGTTCGGGCCACCAGCATGCCGTAGTCGGCGGTTTTGGCGAACGACGTCCACACCTTCTGCCCGTTGATCACCCACTCGTCACCGTCGCGCTTGGCCCGAGTGCGCAGGCCGGCCAGGTCCGATCCCGCGCCGGGCTCGCTGTAGAGCAGGCACCACTTGCTCTCGCCGCGAATCGACGGCGGAATCAGCCGTCGCTTCTGTTCGTCGGTTCCGACGTCATGCAGGGTGCAGGCAAAGAGGTTCGCCCGGTCGTGGCCGCAGCCGGGCGCCCCGGCGGTCGCGAATTCCGCTGCGACAAGCCGGGATTGGGCATCCGAGAGACCGCGGCCGTACCACTCGGGTTCCCAGCTGGGGACCGCCCATCCGTTGTCGACGACAAGCTGGGCCCACGCCGCACGATCGACTTCGGGACTCCAGTTGGCCGCCAACCAATTCCGGACATCGTCACGCAATTCGTCGTCAGGCACCCCTCAGGCTCCGATCTGCCGCAGGTAACGTTCCCGATGCCACGACGGGCTGCCCAAAAGCTGGGCGTCGCTGCGGGCCCGACGTAAATACAGGTGCGCCGGATGCTCCCAGGTGAATCCGATGCCGCCGTGTACCTGGATGTTGGTCGCCGCGACGAAGACGAAGGCGTCCGAGCAATACGCCTGCGTGAGAGCAAGATCCGCGAGGCGCGACGACCCTTGCTCGGCGAAGGCTCCGGCGACGAAGCGCGCCGCCGACACCGCCGATTCGGCCTCCAGCAGCATGTCGGCACACATGTGCTTGACCGCCTGGAAGCTGCCGATCGCTCGGCCGAACTGATAGCGGGTCTTGGCGTACTCGGTGGCCATCTCGACTGCGCGCCGCGCACCGCCGGCCTGCTCGCTGACCAACGCCAAAGCCGCACGGTCCAGTGCCGCGGTGAACACCGCGACGCCGGCGCCCAGCCGTCCGACCAGGCGCGCCGGGGTATCGACGAATTGCAGGCGGCACTGCTTACGGGTTGGGTCCACCGTGGTCAGCGGCGTCACGTCCAAGCCGGCGGCACCGGCGTCGACCGCGAACACGGCTGGGCCGGCGTCGGTTTCGGCCAGCACGTACAACAGCTCCGCCGACTGCCCGTCGAGCACGAAATGCTTGTAGCCGGTCACGTGCCAGGCGTCGCCGATGGCCCCTGCCGACGTGGCGATCGTCGCGGGCAACCGGGCGGAATCATCCTCGGCGAAGGCGACACTGGCGATCAGGTCACCCGTCGCGATCCGAGGCAGCACCGCGGTACATTCGGCTGCGTCGCCGGCCTCGGCGAGCAGGCTGGGCACCAGCACCGCTGTCGACAGGAACGGGCTGACCAGCAGCACTCGGCCCATTTCTTCCATCGCGATACCCATTTCCACCGGACCCCCACCGGCGCCGCCGTACTCCTCGTCGATCAGCAGTCCGGTCAGACCCATGGCCGCCAGTTCCTGCCACACCTTGGGGTCAAGACCGGTGTCGGTCGCCATCAGCGTCCGTACCTGCGCTTCGCTGGAGTGTCGCGCCATCAAGTCCGCGACCGCGCTGCGCAGCGCCCGTTGTTCGTCGCTCACCGCGAATGGTGCGGTGGTTGTCATGGCCTCGATCAGCCTTTCGGGGCAAGGGCAGTGCGCAGGCTGGCGCACTGGCTGGCGAAAAATGACTGTGAGACAGCAGCTTTCGGCACCACCTGATCGAAGCCGTGGAAAGCCCCGGGGACCACCTCGACGTGGCACGGCACCCCGGCCGCGGTGAGGCGCTCGGCGTAGGCGAGGTCTTCGTCGTGGAACAGATCGTGGGTGCCGACGCCGATCCACGCCGGCGGCAACCCGGCCAGATCGTCGCGGCGCGCCGGAACCGCGACCCGAGGGTCGGCATTCCCGAGGTACGACGCCCAGCCGAACCGATTGCTTTTTGGGCCCCACAGTCGGTAGTTCGGATTTTTCGGCCCCGACCCGCTGCGGTCGTCGAGCATTGGATAGGCCAGCAGCTGCAGGGTCGGGGTGATCTCGCCGCGGTCCCGGGTCAGGAGCGCCAGCGCTGCCGCCAGGCCGCCGCCGGCACTGGCCCCGCCGATCGCCAGCCTTGCCGGGTCGACCGCGGGCAGACCGGCCAGCCAAGTCAGTGCCGAATAGCAGTCCTCCAGCGGTGCGGGGTAGGGATGCTCGGGCGCCAGCCGGTAGTCCACCGCGGCGACGGTGATGCCCAGCTCTCGGGTGAAGCGATGGCACAGCCTGTCGTCCTGCTGTGCAGTGCCCATCACATAGCCGCCGCCATGGATCCACAGCAGCGCGGATGTGGGTTGGCTGACGTCGATCGGTCGGTGCAGCCGCACGCCGACACCGGAGCCCAGGGTGAGCACCTCGACGCCGTCCGGCGTCTTGCTGCGCTGCAGGCCGCTCAGCGTCCGGATGAGCCGCAGGCTCCGCGGGCCGATGAGTGCTCGTGGGGCGAGGCGGGCGACTCTGCGGAGATCGGGGTGGAAATCGGTGCTCGGCATCCGTCCAGTATCGCCAACGGCAACCGGCCGCACGTCTCGGGCTCCGCCGTCAACGGCGAAACATGCGGTGTCTGAATGACGAGGGTTTCCAGGTGTTGGCTTGCCGCCGCGGCACCCTCGCTGCGCGTAGGGTCGAGTGGGTGACGTCAACCCATGCGTGATCACCGGGAGTGTCGGTGTGACGTGTGGTATCGGTGACATGGGGTAGCGGGCTGATCACCGGCCCGGTAAACCGGGTGGTCGCGACCACGCGGACCGGTGTCGAGGTGCTGCGGTTCGGTGGCCTTCAGACCGGATCCCGTCCGTCGCAGTTTCAGATCGTGGAGCGGTGCGACATGTACCGGCTACGACGCTACTTCCCCGACGGCGCGAATGACCCGTCGCGGCCGCCGGTAGTACTCGTGCCGCCAATGATGATGTCAGCCAACGTGTTCGACGTCACCAGAGACCAAGGCGCGGTCGGAGTCCTGCATGATCTCGGTGTGGACCCGTGGGTGGTGGACTTCGGCTCACCGGACCGGGAAACCGGTGGGCTCGAGCGCACGTTGAGCGACCATGTCGTCGCGCTGAGCCGGGTCGTCGACTCGGTACAGGCGCACACCGGCCGCGAGGTGCATTTGGCGGGCTACTCGCAGGGCGGCATGTTCGCCTATCAAACCGCGGCTTACCGACGTTCCGAGGGCCTGGCCAGCGTCATCACATTCGGCGCCGCCGTCGATTCGCTCAGCGGTCTGCCGTTCGGAATTCCCGCGGCCCTGGCGGGCCGCGGCGCCCAGCTGATCGCCGATCACGTCTTTAACCGTCTTTCGGTGTCCGGATGGATGGCCCGTACCGGGTTTCAACTTCTGGACCCGATCAAGACGGTCCGGGCGCGGTGGGACTTCCTACGTCAACTCCATGATCGAGAGGCGTTGCTGCCCCGGGAACAGCAACGCCGCTTCCTCGAGGTGGAGGGCTGGGTGGCGTGGTCGGGTCCCGCGGTCGCCGAACTGTTACGGCAGTTCGTAGTCCATAACCGCATGATGGCCGGCGGCGCGGTGATCGATGGCACGTTGATCACGCTCGCGGAAATCACCTGTCCGGTCCTTGCGTTCGTCGGCGAGATCGATGACATCGGCCAACCCGCGTCCGTGCGAGGAATCCGGCGGGCCGCCCCCCGCGCCGAGGTGTCCGAGGTGCTATTGCGGGCAGGTCACTTCGGGCTCGTTGTCGGATCGACCGCCGCCACGCACACATGGCCCACCGTCGGTAATTGGGTGCTGTGGCGAGACGGTCAAGGGCCCAGGCCGGTGGGCGTGCATGCGATGGAGGCCGACCCCAGCGTGGGGATCAATGGCGATGTCGGGCTGTCGTCGCGTATCGGTCAATCGGCGGGTGCACTGGCCGAATTGGGCATCGGCGTGAGCCTGGGGTTGGCCGACGCCGCGGTGGGGGCGGCGCGCAGCGGCAGGGAGATCGCAGGGGAGGCCCTGCGTACCCTGCCTCGGCTCGCCCGCCTCGGCCGGCTGCAGCCCCATACCCGGGTGTCGCTGGGCGGGTTGATGGCCGAACAGGCGAACAGAGCGCCCGAGGAGGAGTGCTTCCTCTTCGAGGATCGGGTCCACACCAACGCGGCGGTTGATCACCGCATCGACGAGGTGGTGCGCGGCCTCATCGCCGTCGGTATCCGTCAGGGAGCCCACGTCGGTGTGTTGATGGATACCAGCCCCAGCGCCGTAGCCGCGATCGCGGCACTGTCGCGGCTCGGCGCGGTGGCGGTGTTGCTACCCCCGGACGATGACCTCGTCGCCGCCGTCCGGCTGTGCGAGGTGGCCGACATCGTCACGGACCCACACCATCTGGCGGCGGCCGCCGCAATCGGCGCCAGGGTGCTCGTCCTCGGTGACGGCGGCACGGAGTCGGACCGGGTCGTCGAGCTGGACCGCCTCGACCTGTCCGATCAGCGGCTGCCGCAGTGGTATCGGCCGAACCCGGGCCGGGCAAGTGATCTCGCCTTCGTGTTCTTCAGCACGACGGGAGGGCGCCGAGTGGTCAAAGAGGTCACCAACCATCGGTGGGCGCTGTCGGCCTACGGCACGGCCACTGCCGCCGCACTAGGCCACCGTGACACGATCTATTGCCTGACCCCGCTGCACCATCCGTCGGGTCTGATGGTCGGCCTCGGCGGCGCGGTCGCCGGCGGATCGCGCATCGCGTTAACCCGGGGCGTCGACCCAACGCGGTTCGCCGACGAGGTCCACCGTTACGGGGTCACGGTGGTCTCCTACACCTGGGCCATGCTGCTCGAATTGGTGGACGCGACGTCGCCCGAGCTTCAGGATCATCATCCGATCCGTCTGTTCATCGGAGCCGGAATGCCGATCGGGCTGTGGCACAAGGTCGCCGACCGATTTGCCCCGGCCCGAGTGCTGGAATTCTATGCCTCCACCGAGGGGGACGCGTTGCTGGCCAACGTGGCCGGCACGAAGATCGGAGCCAAGGGTCGGCCGCTGCCGGGCAGCGCCGAGATTCGGCTCGGCGGCTACGACGCCGCGACGGGCCGGTTCATCGAGGATGACCACGGTTTTGTGCGTCCCTGCGCCGACGATGAGGTGGGCGTGCTGCTGGCGAAGCCACGCTCCGGACTCGATGCCGCACGCGTGTCGATGCGTGGGGTATTCGCCGAGGGAGACACCTGGATCACCACAGACCACCTATTTCGCCGCGACAGCGACGGTGACTATTGGTTCGTCGACAACAGGAACACGGTGATCCAGTCGGTGCGCGGACCGGTCTTTTGCCAGCCGATTTGCGATGCCCTGGGCGACATCACCGCGATCGACCTGGCCGTGGTCTATCCCGTTACGACCGACGCGCACGACATCGCGGTCGCGGCCGTGACGGTCGGCAAAGACAGCGTCCTCACCGCGGCCGCCCTGACCACCGCGATGAGCGGCCTCCCCCGCGACCAGCGTCCCGCCATCGTCCACATTGTTGACCGCATGCCGCTCACGCCCTCTTACCGCCCACTGTCGACCACACTGCGAGAGGCTGGGCTGCCGGCGCCGGGGGAAACGACCTGGTACCACGACCCCACTGATGGCCACTATCGACAAGCGGCCATCGCGGTCGGCAAGACACCACGTCTTGCCCCAGTGAGCCGCTGAGCCTCTAGGCCGGGGTGGCTCAGCGGGCAGCCCGAGTGGTCTACTCGGCATCGCGGCGCCATCAACCTCGCGGGTTCCCTACTTTGCTGCGTGGCCCATCCGCCGACACGTCTGGCAATGCATAGCTTTGGAAATGCCCCATTGAGATGCTTCGCCAGAAAATAGTCAATAATGACCGTTTCATTTTCGACGAGAGGGCCGTTGCCGGTCGATTTTCAGTTCAGCCAGTCGGCGAGCACCTCGTCGGTGTGCTGGCCAGGCACGCATGGCGGGCCGTCGACGACCGCCGGAGTGCGCGAGAACCGGGGGGCCGGGGACGGCTGGGTTATGCCATTGCCGACGAAAAAGGTGTTGCGAGCTGCCAATTGCGGATGGCCCGGCGCATCTGCCATGCCGAGCACGGGTGCCACGCAGGCGTCGCTGTCGCTGAATACCTTCGCCCACTCCTGTTGAGGGCGTGCGGCGAAGGCGGCGCTGATCTTGGTTCGCAGCCGCGGCCACGTCTGTCGGTCGAACTGCGCGATGGTATCCGACGGTAGTTCGAGCAGTCGCAAGAACTCGGCGTAGAACTGCGGTTCGAGCGCACCGACGGCCATGAACTTTGCATCCGAAGTCTGATACACGCCGTAGAACGGCGAACCGCCATCACCGAGGTTGGTGCCGCGTTCATCGGACCAGACTCCCGCCGCGTAGCAGCTGTAGATCATCGTCATCAGATGGGTAGTGCCATCGACGATCGCCGCGTCGACCACCTGGCCACGACCGCTTCGTCGGGTCTCATCGAGGGCGGCCAGCATGCCTACCAGGAGGTAGAGGCTTCCGCCGGCGAAGTCGCCGACAAGGTTGAGCGGGATCTGCGGGGGGCCACCGGCTTGCCCGATCGCGTGCAGCGCTCCGGTTGGTGCGATGTAGGTGATGTCGTGTCCGGCGGTGTGCGCGATCGGGCCGTCTTGACCCCATCCGGTCATGCGTCCGTAGATCAATTGAGGTCGCCGCAGCAAGCATGGTTCGGGTCCAATACCGAGACGTTCGGCCACCCCGGGGCGGAAGCCCTCGAACAGGATGTCGGCGTGCTCGACCAATTTCAGCACCGTCTCGGCCCCGCCGGATGCCGCGAGATCGACGGCAATCGAGCGTTTTCCGCGGTTGAGCAGGTCGTCGGCCCACGGCACTAGTTGCATGCCCCCGCCACCGGGTCGATCGACGCGCACCACATCGGCACCCAGGTCCGCGAGCAGCATTCCGCAGAAGGGCCCCGGTCCGATCCCGGCTATTTCGAGAACCTTCACACCGGACAAAGGGCCGGTTGTCATGTCCGTCTCCGCTCAACGCTACAATACTAGTCAATGTTGACTATTATTGAGGCTATCGCTGTTTTCTGTAGTGTGTCAATTTGCCGCACGACTTGAGGAGTTCACCTTGACTGCAAGGAGTTCGACCGCGACCCCGCCCGTCCGGATCAGTCAGCGCGAGCGTCGTCAGGCCGCGGAACGAAAGCTGCTCGACGCCACGGTTTCGATCTTGATCGAGCGCGGCTACGCGGCAACCACCACGCTCGAGGTGCAAAAGCAAGCCGGCGTCTCTCGCGGGGTCCTGTTGCACTATTTCGGCTCCCGGGGCGAGCTCATCAGCGCGGCGGCACGCCATTTGTATGCCACGAAGGTCGGCGAGGTACGACTGCGTGCGGCCCAGACGTCCGAAGGTGAGGACTGGGCTTCGCTGCTCTGGCAGTTCGCCTCGGGCCCCTTGGGTGGAGCCTCCCTCGAGCTGCTCATTGCTGCCCGACACGATCCCGACATGCGCGACTACCTCAAACCCCTGGAACGCGAGTTTGCGCGCGCGAACCTCGACCTGTGCAAAGCGCTGCTCGGCGAGCAGCGCGCCGGCCACAAACGATTCGCCGAATTCTGCATGGTGGTGATCAATTCGATGCTGGGAGCCGCGGCCGGCAAACCGGGCCACGGCAGCGCGGAGGAGAAGCGCCTGCTCGAAGCGTGGCGGCGGATGCCCGACCTCTACTTCGCCCCGGCGACAAGCGACGCATGACCGTGGTCTCGGCTACCGGCCCGCCGTAATCGCCGCCGGGCATCGCGGGCCACGAACAGGCGCAGCAACGCGGCAACGATGCGGCCACGCCGACGCGAGTAGGGGTACCACAGCAGTTGGTTCTCCATCCGTGGCACGCGTGGTGTGGTGATGGCCTGCTGACGGCAGTACTTCCGGATGCCCTGCGCGCCGCCCAGTCGGGCCCCGAGGCCGGAGCTTTTCCAGCCGCCCTGGGGTAGAGGGAAGCAGAATAAGTTCGAGTACGCGTCGTTGATGTTCACTGCGCCGACCTCGAGCCGGTGCGCGATGTCGCGTCCGCGACCGATATCCTTCGTCCACACCGTTGCCGACAGCCCATATTGGGAGTCGTTTGCCAACCGGATCGCCTCTTCTTCGTCGGCGACCTTCATCACCGGGATCGTCGGGCCGAAAGTCTCGTCGCGCATGCAGGCCATCGAATGATCGACGTCGAGAAGAATCGTGGGCTCAAAGAACCCGCCGTTGCCGGTCGTCTCTCCGCCGGTCGCGATCGTGGCCCCGTTGGCGACAGCATCCCGGACGTGGCTCCTCACGATCTCGACCTGCTGCCCGGTGACCAAAGGGCCGACATCCGCTGAGTACGAACCGTTGTCGATCCCCTGCCTGATGGACCGCACCCGCTCGGTGAGCAGTGCAACAAACCGGTCATAGGCCGGTGCCTCCACATACACCCGCTCCACCGAGATGCAGGCCTGACCCGAGTTGAACAGGGCCGCCCACGCGATGCCGTTGGCGGCGCGCGAAAGGTCGGCGTCGGCGAGGACGATGGCCGGGTCCTTGCCGCCCAGCTCGACGCCGCAGGGAATCAATCGTTCGCCCGCCCGCGCGGCGATGGTCCGTCCGGTCCTGGTGGAACCGGTGAACTGCACCATGTCCACGGCGTCCACCACTGCTGCGCCCGTTGCGCCGAGACCGGTGACACACGCGAGAACCGGCGGTGCACCGATCTGTTCCCAGCCGCGGGCGAGTTCCCGCGCGGACAACGGAGTGACCTCCGAGGGCTTCACGAGGACGGCCGCGCCGGCCAGCAGCGCCGCGACGGCATCGACACCCGGAATGAGTAACGGGAAGTTCCACGGCGTGATGACTCCGACGACCGGGTATGGGCGGTACACCCTGGTGAGCTTCTTGGTGGCGGTGAGCGGGCCGTGCGGCCTGAACTTCTTTTCGGCGAGGAACTTCCG
>Ga0209656_10000394_pt1 | contig 28750 bp, 30 predicted proteins | sample BogFormECP12_OM2_FD_188239 | JGI IMG/M metagenome (GOLD analysis project Ga0209656, IMG submission 188239) | Bog forest soil microbial communities from Calvert Island, British Columbia, Canada - ECP12_OM2 (SPAdes) (version 2) | ecosystem: Environmental > Aquatic > Freshwater > Wetlands > Bog ...
AGGTCCGGGCGGGCTCCAGGTCGGGGCGGGCTCCAGGTCGGGGCGGGCTCCAGGTCGGGGCGGGCTCCAGGTCGGGGCGGGCTCCAGGTCCGGGCGCGGGCGGGCGCCAGGTCCCGGGCGGAGGTCCCGGCCTCAGCTTCGGCGCGGCGCGTCGCGGCCGACGGCGGCGGCGGCTTGACGTTGGCGGCGGAACCGGCTCGAATGGTTACCGAATGACTTTCTAGTATTCGTTACGGCGGCGGTGAGGGCGGAGAATGACCGAACGCAAGAGCCCGACGGCGGTTCTCCGCGAAGGCCCCCGGGCCCTGAGCGACGAGCAGGTGCGCGAGATGGAGGATTCCGCCCTGGCGGGAGTGCTTCAGGTCGATATCGACGACGTCATCGAGTACGTCCACAAGGACCTGAAGTCGCTGCCGGACTTCACGACGCTGTACCGCAGGTACCTCAAGCAGCGATGGGACGTTTACGATCTCGACTTCAGCCAGGACAAGGTGGACTGGCAGGAGAAGATGACCGAGGACGAGCGGCAGTCGTTTATCGCCATTGCGTCCGGCTTCCACACGGTGAACGGCAGGTCGAGATCGAGCTGCCGGTGTTCATGATCGGCGCCAGCGAGGAGGAGAAGCTCCACACCGCCGCGCAGATCGAGGACGAGGCGCGGCACACCGTCTTCTTCGACCGGTTCTACCGCGAGGTCGTCGGCCTGGCCGGCGACGACATCATGGCCATTCTCGACGCGTCGTTCCCGTGGGTGTCGGAGACGTTCGTGGCGCCGTTCGGGCTGCTGGCCTACCAGGCCGACGAGGTTCGGCGCAACCCGTACGACGAGCGGGCGCGGGTGCGCTACGGCACGAACTACTTCCTGTGGATCGAGGGCGTGCTCGCACTGTCGGTGATGAAGGTGACGCTGTCCTACGCCCGCTGGCGCGGGTTCCTGCCCGCGTACTACACCGGCTTCACGGCGACCTGCCGCGACGAGTCGCGGCACGTCCAGGGCGGCATGCGCTACCTGCAGCAGGCGGTGCGCCAGGATCCCACGATGATCAATGAGATCCACGACACCCTGCGGACGATCCTGTCGCTGTCCGGCGTGGTCAGCCGGCGGATCTACTATGAGCCGCTGGGCTGGACCGAGGACGAGGTGCGGCTGCTGTTCTTCCAGCAGTTGCGGCGCAAGCTGAACGACGTCGGCATCGGCCTCGCGCCCGATATCGAGGACCTGCTGCAGCGGGTGCAGCCCGTCCTGGCGGGTGGCTGAGCCATGACGCAGCCGGATTTCTTCAGCAAGAAGTGGGCCGATTCGGTCCGTGACGCGCTGGCCGCCGGCCCGCCGGAGCAGGCCCGCGCGGGCAAGCTGCAGGAGTACTGGGACTTCTTCGAACTGATCAAGGGCATGTACCCGGCGTCCTGGGCGCTCGGGTGCCGCGACCTGCCTGCGCAGCTCGGCGGCGGCCCGGCGTACCTTTTCGTCCAGTGGGGCGGCGGCACGGTCACCGACTGCCAGATCATCGCCCCGGACGCCCCGCCGAGGGCCACCTACGTGCTCGGCATGGACTACCTAGACTGGAAGGCGCTGCACGAGGGCTACGACCCGCAGCGCACGGTCATGTACCGCAAGATGATGCTCGAGGACGGCAACCTGCTCGAGTTCTTCAAGGGGATCTACTTCTTCGTCGAGTCCCTCGCCGTCATCGGCACCGTGCCGGCCGACTACCCGGTACTCGCCGTGCTCTAGCCGGCCCCCCGCAGCCGACTCCCCCCGCTTTCCGGCGGGGTGTCAGCCCTCCCGGCCCGGCGGAGGGCCCGGCGGAGGGCCCGGCGGAGGGCCCGGCGGAGGGCCCGGCGGAGGGCCCGGCGGAGGGCCCGGCGGAGGGCTCAGCAGCGGGCCCGGCGGAGGGCTCAGCAGCGGGCCGAAGGCCCGCTCCACCTGCTCGCCCAGGACATCCGGCTGCCACGGCCCGGCGCCGACGATCCGGATGACGGGCTCCGGGTTGCTGTACAGCGAGACCTCGTAGCCCGAGGCGTGGATGATCCTCCCGGTGATCCAGCCGGACCGCTCCGAGGCCAGGTAGGCGACGACCGGGGCCACGTTGTCCGGGGACCACTCGTCCGCGCCGGGCCTGATCCGGCGCCGCTCGCCCGGCACCGAGTCGGTCATCCGGGTGGCGGCGCCCGGCGAGATCGCGTTCACGGTGACCCCGTACTTGGCCAGCGACCGAGCCGAGGAGTAGGTCAGCCCGACGATGCCCATCTTGGCGGCCGCGTAGTTCGGCTGCCCGGGAGCTCCGTGCAGGCCGGAGACCGAGGTGAAGTTGATGATGCGGTTCTGCGCGGCGGAGTCGCGCAGCGACCGCCAGTGCGCCGACGCGAACTTCGTGGTGTTGAACGTCCCCTTCAGGTGCACCCGGATGACGTCGTCCCACTCCTGCTCGGTCATGTTGAAGACCATCCGGTCGCGCAGGATGCCGGCCACGTTGACCAGGATGTCGAGCCGGCCGAACTCCTCGATGGCGGACCCTACTAGCTCCTCGGCCGCGGTGAAGTCGGCGATGTCCGCGCCGCTGGCCATCGCCTTCCCGCCGGCCTCGCCGATCTCGGCCACCACGTCATGCGCGGGGCCGGAGTCCTGCCCGGAGCCGTCGACCGCCGCCCCCAGGTCGTTGACCACGACCGAGGCGCCCTGGATAGCCAGCAGCCTGGCCACCGACCTGCCGATCCCCCGGCCGGCGCCGGTAACGATCGCGACCCGCCCATCCAGTCGTGCCATGCCAGCTCACCAGACCCCTTTCCCGACGGCAATTATTGGAATAGTCTTCTGGAATTAGCTTCTAGTAGCGGCGCCGGCCGTGTCAAGGGCCGGGGCCGTCGCGGGGGCCGGGACAGAACCCTAGAGGAACAGGCCGCGAGCGGCGCGCAAGGGCGGGCCGGAAGGCGGATTCGGTGGAACCAGTAGCAGCACGGCAACCCCGCGGCAAGACCGCGGCCAGTTCCTGGCAGTGGGCCCGGACGGCGGAGACACAGCGGGCATTGCTCGATGCCGCCCGCGAGGTGTTCACCGAGCAGGGTTTCGCCGATGCCAGCATCGCCGATGTAGTCGAGCGCGCCGGGTCCAGCGTCGGCAGCCTGTATCACCATTTCGGCGGCAAGAGCGAGCTTTTCATCGCGCTCTGGGAGGATCATCAGCAAGCCCAGGAGGCGGCCGCGAGCGAGGCGGTTGCGCGGGCGCGGCAGGCCGGCGTGACCGATCCGTTCGAGTTGTTCTCGGCCGGCGCACGGGCCTTCCTCGAGGGCTGCTGGCAGCGCCGGGACCTGGCGGTGTTGTTTTACGTCGGGGACGGCCCGCCTGGCTTCGAGGTGATGAAGCGGCGGCGCGGTCGCGAGTGGATCGGCCAGAACGACGCGCTGCTCCGGCTCTCGGACACCTCCTTCGACCGGCTCTACGCCACCATCTTGACGTCGCTGATCGGCGAGGGCGGCCGGGAGGTGGCCGCGGCCAAGACTCGGCGGCAGGCGAGCAAGGTGATCGACGCCGTGATCGAGTACGCGCGGCGACTCATGACCGGCGGGCCCTCGACGCCACCGGTCAAGGCCGCCGAGGACGCCGGAGCGCGGTCCCGGCCGGCCGCCAGGGCTCCGGCCCGGCGCCCCGTCACCCGCTGAGCGGGCGCCTGCAGCTGGGCACGCACCAGGTTCGTTCGGGATCAAAGATCTCAACGACCTTGGGCCGAACGGGCCGTGGTTCCCGCCTGCCTGCAGCCTGCGTGCGGCGTCTCCGGAGCCGTACCTGGCCGGGCCCCTGGCCCGCAACCTGCGTGCGGCGGCCCGGGACCGTACCTGGCCGGGACTTGACAGCGAACCGGTGCCGGGTTTTGATCAGATCTAGAATTAAATTCTAGGATTAGCCACAGCCGCGCCAGGAGGCTCGCCATGGAACTTGACCTTGGCCCGGAGATCGCGCAGTTCCGCGCGGAGCTGCGCGACTGGATCGCGGCCGAGGCGCCCGGAGCGCTGGCCGGCCTGATCGACTGGAACATGCCCTTGACCGCGGGTGGCCGGCGCGGCGCCCGGCTGGCCGCGGCGGAGGCCCACCCGGCCTACGCCGAATGGGCGGCCAAGATGGCGGCCAGGAGGCTGATCTGCGCGCAGTGGCCGGAGGAGTTCGGCGGGCAGGGCATGGACGCGGTGCGCGTCGCCGTACTCAACGAGGAGTTCCACCGGGCGGGCGTACCCCGGGTGACCCGCGGCATGGGCGAGGCCCTGGTCGGCCCGTCCGTCATCGTGCACGGCACGCCCGAGCAACGGGCGTACTTCCTGCCCCGGATCATCTCCGGCGAGGACGTGTACTGCCAGGGTTTCTCCGAACCGAACCACGGCTCGGACCTGGCGGCCGTCCAGACGCGCGGCGTCCTCGAGGGGGACGAGATCGTCATCACCGGCCAGAAGGTCTGGACATCGGGCGCCGCCCGGGCCAACCGGATGTTCCTGCTGTGCCGGACCGACCCCAGCGCGGAAAAGCACGCCGGGCTCTCCTACGTGCTGATCGACTTCACCGGCCCCGGCGTCCAGTACCGGCCGGTCAGGCAGATGTCGGGCGCGGCGGAATTCTGCGAGGACTTCCTCGACGGTGTCCGGGCCCCGCTGTTCAACGTCATCGGCGGCCTCAACAACGGCTGGCGGGTGGCCATGACCACGCTCGGGCACGAGCGCGGCGGCCGGGCTACCGTGGCTCACCTCGGCTTCGAGCGGGAGTTCTGGGAGCTGGTCGAGACGGCGCGCAAGCGCGGGAAGACCGCCGATCCGCTGGTCCGGCAGCGGCTCGCCTGGGCCTACACGCAGGTCGAGCTGATGCGGTACAGCGGCCTGCGCACGCTGGCCCAGCTGGCATCGGGCCGCCCGCCGGGCCCGGAGGCCTCGGTGGCCAAGCTGTTCTGGAGCGAGTACCACAAGCGCCTGGGCGAGATCGCGATCGGCATCGAGGGCGCCGACGGCCTGCTGCGGCCGGACGGCGACGGCTACCCGGTCAGCTCGTGGCAGAGCGTGTTCCTGGGCAGCCGGGCCGGCACGATCTACTCCGGGACCAGCGAGATCCAGCGGAACATCATCGGCGAGCGCGCCCTGGGCCTGCCCAAGGAGCCACGGGTGTGATGGTGAGCCCTGCGTCCCGGGAACTCGTCACGCCGCAGCGGCTGCGGGCGTTCTTCGCGCCGGAGAGCATCGCCCTGGTCGGTGCTTGCGACAACTCCGGGTGGGCCAGGTTCATCGTCGCGAGCTGCGCGGCGACCGGCTTTGACGGCCCGCTGACGGCCGTTCATCCGCGGGCCGGGACCGCGTTCGGCCTGCCGGTCGTGCCGAGCCTGCGCGACCTGCCGGAGCCGGCCGACCTGGCGTTCATCCTGGCCCCGGTCCACGCGGTCGAGGGCGTGCTTGACGACATGGGCGCGGCGGGCATCCGGAACGCGGTGGTGCTCGCCTCCGGCTACCGGGAAGCGGGCGAGGACGGCCGGGCGCTCGAGGACGCGATGCTCGCCCGCGCGGTAGCGAACGGCGTCACCGTGCTCGGCCCGAACTGCCTGGGCTTCGTCAACGCGCACACCCGGTCGGCGCCCTACGCGCTGGGCCTGCTGCCGCCGCTGATCGCGGGACCGGTCGGCGTCGCGCTGCAGAGCGGCGCCTTGGCCAGCGTGGTGCTGAGCTTCGCCCGGGCGCACGCCATCGGGCTCAGCGTGCTCGCCTCGATGGGCAACGAAGCCATGATGAAGACGGTCGACGTGCTCGACTACCTGGTCGAGGACGAGGCGACCAGGGTGATCTGCCTGTTCCTGGAGGAGATCGGCGACCCGGCCAAGTTCGCGCGGGTGGCGGAGAAGGCCGACCGGGCGGGTAAGCCGATCGTCGCGCTGAAGGTCGGCTCAAGCCCGGCGGGCCAGCAGGCGGCGCTGGCGCACACCGGTTCGGTGGCCGGCGACGACGCGGTCGCCGGCGCGGCGCTGCGCCAGCTCAACATCATCCGGGTCGCCAGCCTCGAGGAGCGGCTGACCACGGGGGCGACTCTCGGCTACCACCGATGGCCGCGCGGACGGCGGATGGGCGTGCTGACCGTCTCCGGCGGCTCCTGCGACATCATCGCCGACACGGCCAGCGCGCAGGGCCTGCAGATCCCGGAGTTCGTGCCGCCGACGGCGGCGGCGATCAACGCGCACCTGCCGTCGTTCGCCGCCGCGCAGAACCCGCTGGACGTCACCGGCTTCGGCGCGCTGGCTAACCTGTCCGCCAGGACGAGCCCGCTGACCGCCCTCGAGCACGCGCTCGACATTGCGGTGGACGACCCGAACCTGGACTTTATCCTGTTCAGCGGCGTGAACCTGCCCGAGGCCAGGCCGCCGGACGAGGCCATGGCCAGCATGATCGAGACCCGCCTGGACTGGCTGGCCCAGCGGATGGCCTCCTCGTCTATCCCGGTCATCCCGGTCGGCGTTACCTGCGTGAACGTCAGCGACTACAGCCGGGAGCTGTTGATCGCGCACGGCATCAACGTCCTCGGCGGGCTGAACCTGGGGGTCAGCGCGCTGGGTCATGTGTTGCGCTGGCTGGAGAACCGGGGCCGGGTCCGGCCAGCCGACTGGGCGGCCCGGGGGCCGACCCCGGCCGACTCTGCTCGCACCGACTCTGCTGGCACCGACTCTGCTGGCACTGTCCGGGCATCCGGTCCCTGGTCCGAGGCCGAGGCGCGGCACCTGCTGACCGCCGGGAGCGTGCCGGTGGTGCCCGGCGAACTGGCCGGCTCGGCCGCCGAAGCCGTCGCGATCGCGCGGAAGGTCGGGCTGCCGGTGGCGCTGAAGATCTGCTCGGCGCAGATCACGCACAAGTCTGATATCGGCGGGGTCGTCCTCGGGCTGGGTTCGGAGGCGGAGGTGCGGGCCGGCTACGAGAAGGTTCGCGCCGCGGGCGACGCCGTGCCGGCGGCCGACATCGACGGCGTGCTGGTGACGCCGATGCGCTCAGGCGGAACCGAACTGCTGGCCGGCGTCACCGTGGATCCCGCGTTCGGCCCGGTGCTGGCCGTGGGCCTGGGCGGGATCTGGGTCGAGATCCTCAGGGACACCAGCCTGCGCGTGCTGCCGGTCGATGCCGCCGAGGTCAAGCGCATGCTCGGCGAGCTGCGCGGCTGGCCGCTGCTGCACGGTGCGCGCGGCGCGGCGCCCGCCAACCTCGATGCGGTCGCCGAAGCGATCGCCGCGCTCGGCGAGGTTGCGCTCTCGCTAGACGGCGCGCTGCGCGCGCTGGAAGTCAACCCGCTGTGGGTGAACGGAGACCAGGTCGAGGCGCTCGACGTCCTCGTGGTCACCGAAGGAACGGAGCAACCGACATGATGCTGGGTGTCAGCGCGGAGCAGGATGAGCTGCGCGCCTCGGTGAGGCGTTTCCTGGCGGACCGGGCGCCGATGACCCGGGTCCGCGAGCTCATGGAGACCGAGGACGGCACCGACTGGGTCGTCTGGCAGCAGGCGGGCGCCCAGCTCGGCCTGCAGGGCCTGGCCATCCCCTCAGGCTACGGGGGCGGCGGCTTCACCTTCGCCGAGCAGGCGATCGTGCTCGAGGAGTTCGGCGCCGCGCTGTACGGCGGCCCGTACCTGGCCAGCGCCGTGCTGGCCGCCACGGCGCTGCTGGCCAGCCCGGACGAGGGCGCCCGGCGCGGGTTGCTGCCCGACATCGCGTCCGGCGAGACCGTCGCCACGCTGGCCTTCACCGAGGACGACGGGTCGTGGGATCCGGGCGCGATCCGGCTGTCCGCGGTCAAGGACGGCCAGGACTGGCGGCTGGACGGGCACAAGAGCTTCGTGCTCGACGGCGGGACGGCCGGCCTGATCCTGGTGGTCGCGGCCACCGACGCCGGGCTTTCGCTGTTCGCGGTGGAGGGGGACGCGGTGGGCCGGACCGCGCTGCCCACGCTGGACCAGACCAGGAAGCTGGCCCGGCTGGAGTTCACCGGGGTGACCGGTGCGCTGATCGGGTCGCCCGGCGATGCCGCCGCGGTGCTGGACCGCACCCTCGACGTGGCCGCGATCGCGCTGGCCGCCGAGCAGCTCGGCGGCGCGCAGCGGGCCCTGGACATGGCCGTGGAGTACGCGAAGATCCGGCACCAGTTCGGGCGGCCCATCGGCAGCTTCCAGGCGATCAAGCATCGCTGCGCCGACCTGCTGCTCGAGGTCGAGTCGCTACGGTCGGCGGTCGGCTACGCGGCCGCCGCGGTGGCGGAGGACTCGCCGGAGATCCCGGTCCTGGCCTCGCTGGTGAAGGCATACGCCTCAGACACCTACTTCCACGTGGCCGCCGAGAACATCCAGATCCACGGCGGCATCGGCTTCACCTGGGAGCACGACGCCCACCTGTACTTCAAGCGGGCGAAGTCCAGCGAGCTCTTCCTCGGTGACGGCAGCTACCACCGCGAGCGGCTGGCGACCCGCATCGGGCTGTGACGCCTGCCCGCGGCTTACCCGTGGCCGCCGCCGCCGGCCGGCCGCCGCGGGTAGCGGGGGGCGTGCGGGCGGAATTCGCCGGTCACCCGGGCGTGTGCCAGCGCGGCCAGGAAGCTGGCCGGCCCGTCGAAGTCGGGCATCTCCAGGTAGGCCGCGCCGACGCCGGGCGCGTCATGCGCGTCCGAGCCCGCCCCGGCGGGCAGCGAGAACGCCCCGGCCAGTTCGGCCGCCCGGTCGTTCAGCGCCTGGTCCGCGATCTTGGCGTTGAAGACCTCGATGACGTCCACGGCTCCCTCCGCGCACAGGCCGGGGAGCACCCGGCCCAGGCTGGAGCGGCCCAGGTCGAACGGATGCGGTGCGTACACGAGGCCGCCCTGGGTCCTGATCCGGCCGGTGACCTCGGGCAGCGGCAGCACGTAGGGGATTCGCTCGGTCAGGAACAGCCCGATGACGTCGCCGTCCGGAGTCCTGATCTCCTCGCCGACGATGATGCGTACACCCAGATCCCGTTCGGTCGCCGTGATGGCGGCAGAGGTCACATTGTGGTCGGTGATGCACACCACATCCAGGCCGACCTGCCGAGCCCGCTCGGCGAGCTGCTCCAGCGTCAGCACGGCGTCCCCCGACGCGACCGTGTGCAGGTGGCAGTCGACCCGCACCCATCCGGCCGAAGCGGCCGCGGATGTGTCGGGCATCTGACGGACCTAGTCCTGCGTCATCGCCGGGTCGGCGCGGAGCCGTCCCCCTGGCGAAGTTCGGCCAGGAGCTCCTGCGAGTAGGTGATCCGCCCGGTCAGCGCCTTCGGCTCGGCGCTGCACAGCATCAGGGCCGCCTGCGCCATGACCGCGGGCGGCTCGGCGTCCGGGTCATCCTCGGTCGTCAGGTGGTGGAAGATCGTGCCGGGGGTGGGGACCACCTTGCTCGGCGACAGCGCGTTCACGGCGATGTTGTCGTCGTAAAGCTCGGCGGCGAGGCCGGTGGAGAACCGCTCGAGCGCGGCCTTGCACATCCCGTAGACGGTGCCGCCGCGTCGGGCCCGCGCGGTGGGCGGGAAAGCGGGGTGCCGCGCCGCGCCCGAGGAGATGTTCAGGATCCAGCCCTGCCCCTTCTCCCGCATCCCCGGCACGACGAGCTGAGCCAGGTGGAACGGTCCTTCGACCTGAACGTCGAACATCAGCTGGTAACGGCGCGCGGTGAAGTCCGTGACCTGGGCGAAGGTAGGTTACGGCCGCGTTGCTGACCAGGATGTCCGGCGGGCCGAGCTGCCGGGTGGCCTCGCTCACCAGCCGCTCCCTGTCCTCCGGCGTGGACAGGTCGGCGCGGATCGCCACCGCGGTCCCGGCGGCCGCACGGATCTGCTCCGCGGTCTCGCCGATCGTGCCCGGGAACGGTGATATGCCTGCCTCGGTCGTCCGCGCGGACACGGCGACCGCGGCCCCGGCCTCGCCGAAGCGGCGGGCGATCTGTGCCCCGATGCCGCGGCTGGCGCCGGTCACGATGGCGACCTTGCCATCCAGGATGCCCATGCCCATCATCACTCCCTCGGCACCACACCACCGGCCCCGTCCGGTCCGCCCGGCCGCGGTCCTACGGAACTGAATGCTAGAAGCAGATTCTAGATTATTTGATCGTGCGCGGTCGGCCGTGTCAAGCGGTCATCGGACCGGCCGCGCGGGCGGCTGACTCGGGCGGCGCGCCCTGCTGCACGTGCTCTGTAATTCTGACCCGGCCAGGTTCGGTTCCATGGCCGGCCGGTTCAGCCGCCCGGTGCTGCCTGGCGAGCCGCTGACGGTGTCGGTCTGGCGCCAGGACGGCAGCGACACCGCGCTGTTCCAGACCACGAGGCAGGACGGCACCGTGGTGATCGACCGGGGCCGACTGCAGGTGCGCGAGCCGGCGGCCGCGTGATGGGAGAAGCCACCTCCCGATCGGAGTCCGCGATCTTAGCTTCAGGCCGGATCAGTCCCGGAGCTTGCGGAGAATGCGGGCGAGGTGGGCGCGGTCGGCGGGGCTCAGCCGGCCGAAGACCCGTTCGGCCTCGGTGCCGCGGATCGCTTGCAGGACGCTGGCGCCGTGTTCGGTCAGTTCGACCAGTGTGGCCCGCCGGTCGTCGGGGTCGGGCCGACGCTGGACCAGGTTCCGGGATTCGAGGGCATCGACGACCTCCGTGGTGGAGCGCGGCGCGATGTGCAGGTGGTCCGACAACTCCGACAGGCGCATCACCCCGAAGCGCGTGAGCACGCGCAGAGCCCGCAGGTGAGCAGGGGTGATGTCCCAGGGAGCCAGGGTCTTCTGGGAGGCTTCACGCAGCTGGCGCGCGATAGACCAGAACGCTTCGGCCAAGCTCTCGTCGCCGGCCGCGTCACGCTCGCTGGGCGCCTCGCGATCCTCGGTCACGGGAATAGGATACCACCATCTAGTGTTCTACCCTCACATTGAGGTAACCTCAACAATATCTTCCTTCTGGAGCCCACGCGTCAGGACGCGAGCTCCCCCCGACAGAATCGAGAAAACTTTGGCGTCACCACCCACGAATCGAGACTTCGCTAGCCCGGACCGCACGCGCGGCTCCCGGACCGTGACCGCCACGGAGAAGGCACAGGCCCGCGAGGTGTCGCTGCGCCGTATCGGTCAATTGTTCATCCCCTACCGCTGGCCGCTGGCGGTCGTCACCGCCATCATCGTCGCCTCATCCATAGTCGGGCTGGCTTCGCCCTTCCTGCTCCGCGCGGTCATCGACACGGCCCTGCCGGACAAGAACGTGCGGCTGCTGGCGTGGCTGGTCATCGGCATGGTGGCCGTGGCCGCCCTCACCTCGGCCCTCGGCGTAATCCAGACCTGGATCAGCACCAAGGTCGGCCAGCGGGTCATGCACGAGCTGCGCACCCGCGTCTTCAGCCACCTGCAGCGGCAGTCGATCGCCTTTTTCACCCGGACCCGCACCGGCGAGGTCCAGTCCCGCATCACGAACGACATCGGCGGTATGGAGTCCGTCGTGACCTCGACCGCGACCTCGATCGCGGCCAACCTCACCACCGCGGTCGCCACCGCGGTCGCCATGGTCGCCCTGTCGTGGCGGCTGTCCCTGATCTCGCTGGTCGTCATGCCGCCCGCCATCTACCTGACCCGCAAGGTCGCCCGGATGCGCCGGGCCATCACCACGCAGCAGCAGCGGGAACTGGCGGACCTCAACGTCACCGTCGAAGAGGGACTGTCGATCAACGGCGTCCAGCTGGCCAAGACCATGGGCGCCGGGCCGGATCTTATCCAGCGATTCACCGCTTCCTCGGCCCGCCTGATCGACCTGGAGCTGCACTCTCAGCTGGCCGGGCGCTGGCGGATGGCCTCGCTGAGCATCATCTTCGCCGCGATCCCCGCGATCATCTACCTCGCCGCCGGCCTGCCGGTCACCGCCGGCACCATCAGCATCGGCACCCTGATCGCCTTCACCACCCTGCAGAACAGCCTGTTCCGGCCGCTGACCGGGCTGCTCAACACCAGCGTCTCGGTGATCAGCTCACTGGCCCTGTTCGCGCGGATCTTCGAGTACCTCGACCTGCCCGTCGAGGTCGACGACCCCGTTCACCCGCATCAGATCGACCCGGCCCAGGTCACCGGGCACGTCCGGTTCGAGAACGTCAGCTTCGCCTACCCTGGCGCCGACCGGCCGGCCCTGGCCGGAGTCAACCTGGACGTTCCGGCCGGCCGCACGCTCGCCCTGGTCGGCGAGACTGGATCGGGCAAGACCACCCTCGCCTCGCTGGTCGCCCGGCTGTATGACCCCGGCAGCGGCCGCGTCAGCATCGACGGCATCGACATCCGCGACATCAGGCTCACCGACCTCGCCGCTATCGTGGGCGTGGTCAGCCAGGAGACCTACCTGCTGCACACCACGGTGCGGGAGAACCTGCGTTACGCCAAGCCCGGGGCCACCGACGCCGAGATCGAGGACGCAGCCCGGGCGGCCCAGATCCACGACCTGATCGCCGGGCTGCCTGACGGCTACGACACCATGGTCGGCTCCCGCGGCTACCGGTTCTCCGGCGGCGAGAAGCAACGCATCGCCATCGCCCGAACCCTGCTGCGCGACCCGCGTGTACTCGTACTCGACGAGGCCACCAGTGCCCTGGACACTGAGACCGAGCGTGCGGTCCAGAAGGCGTTCGACGCCCTGGCCCGCGGCCGCACCACCATCACCATCGCGCACCGGCTCTCCACCGTGCGCAACGCCGACCAGATCGCGGTGCTGGATCACGGGCACATCATCGAAGCCGGCGATCACGCCAGCCTGATGGCCGACAACGGCCGCTACGCCGACCTCGCCGCATAGACGGAGGAGGCGCGACGCCGGGGCCTGACAACCCAAGTCACATCTTCCTCATCGCTACGTACCGCCGCGCGTCCGGCAGCCCCTTGACCACCAACACCCCCAGGACGGCGCCGGCGGCTACCAGTTCGATCACCGTGACGTATCCGAGTGCCCGCATCATTTCCTCCTGCTTTCGGCGGGTCCTCGACTGCGGCCCGCGACATGGGGGTTACCGCCCGCCCGCAGCAGGCCTCATGCTTGATCGCCGTCCTGGTCGGCGGCCGATGAGCTTGCCAGCCTGCGCAAAACCGCACGCCAGAGGGCCGGTATTTCCGAGTCATCGAGAGTCAGCAGCGCCTGCCGGTACAGCGAGGCGGAGTAATGCTGGTAAATGTCCCGGCTGCGGGCCGGACCAGCCGGGGCCGAAGCACCAGCCGTAGCGGTCTTACTCAATCCCAGCATCGAAAGCTCCGAGCATCTCGGCGGCGTTGCAGTTACAGCCACCGAGGTCCGGAGCGACTACCTGACGTTAACACGAGCGAGATCACAATCGCGAGTGGCTCCCGCGCCAGCAACCGCGAACCGTTTCAGGCTGCCCGCCCTGGCCGGCGGCGGCGGCTCGCTGCGCGCCTGCCCGTCGAATAAACTCGCGGTTGCCAGCTGATGCCCTGGCCGCCAAGCCCTGCTTCCCGGACCGCCCCTGGCTGATGGCTTGTTCTCACACCCCGACGTGAACGGAGTCTTTCCGCGTGCTGCCCCAGGCCGACCGGCGGGAAATCGCCGCGATCTTCGTCGGCGGCGCGCTCGGCACGCTGCTGCGCGCCGCGCTGGCCGAGGCGTTCCCGCAGCCGCCGACGGCCTGGCCGTGGCCTACGTTCGCCGTCAACATCGGGGCCGCGTTGCTGCTCGGCTACTTCGTCACCCGGCTCACCGAACGCCTGCCGCTGTCCAGCTACCGGCGGCCGCTGCTTGGCACTGGCCTGTGCGGGGGGCTGTCCACGTTCTCGACAATGCAGGTGGAGATCCTCAAGATGCTCGACGCGCACGCCTGGGGCCTGGCCGCCGGTTACGCGGCGGCCAGCATCGCGGCTGGATACGCGGCGATCCAACTGGCCACCGCGGTGGTCAGGCGGGTTCGGGTGCGGCCATGAACGTGCTGCTCTGGGTGGGCGTCATGCTGATCGGCGGGGCCGGCTCGGTGGCCCGTTTCCTGGCCGACGGCGTGGTGGCCGCTGCGGCGGGCCGTGGTTTCCCCGTCGGTACCCTGGCCGTCAACGTTTCCGGCGCGGTGATCCTGGGCCTTATCACCGGGCTGGCCCTCGGGCATGACCAGGCACTGCTGGCCGGCACCGCCGCCGTGGGCTCGTACACGACATTCTCGACGTGGATGCTGGAAACCCAGCGGCTGACCGAGGAACGTCAGCACCGGACGGCGGCGCTCAACGTGGCCGTCAGCCTCGCACTCGGCATCGCCGCCGCCGGGCTCGGTCACCTGCTCGGAGCGCAACTGTGACGGCCGACTGCCTGAAACTGACCAGCTACTTCGGCGAACGCCACCGAACCGGGGGCAGCTTCACCGCTGATGCCCTGATCGAGTTGTACGGGCGGCACGAGATCGCGGCCAGCATCCTGCTGCGCGGCATCGAAGGCTTCGGGCTCAAGCATCACCTGCGCACCGACCGTTCCCTGACCCTGTCGGAGGACCTGCCGCTCACCGCGATCGCGGTCGACACCCGGTCTCGCATCGAGGCCGTTCTCCCCCAGACCGTCCAGCTCAACCGCACCGGGCTGGTCACCCTGGAGCGAGCCCGGCTGCTGACCGAGGTCACCGGCCCCGGCTGGCCGCCCGAGGACCCGCATGAGGCGACGAAGCTGACCATCTACCTGGGCCGCCAGGAGCGCGTCGACCGGGCGCCTGCCTTCGTCGCGGTCTGCGACCTGCTGCATCGCCGCGGCATCGCCGGCGCCACCGCACTGCTCGGCGTCGACGGCACCGCGCACGGCCGCCGCGAACGCGCCGCGTTCTTCAGCCGGAACGCCGAGGTCCCGATGATGGTCATTGCCGTCGGCTCCGGGGAACGCGTCGGCAGCGTCCTGCCCGAACTCGGCGCGCTGCTGCAGCGCCCGCTGCTTACCATCGAACGGGTCCGCATCTGCAAGCGGGACGGCCGGCTCCTCGCCACCCCTCCCGCCCTGCCCGGCGCCGATGAGTACGGCATGGCGCTGTGGCACAAGCTCATGGTCTACACCTCCGAAGCGGCCCTGCACCGCGGGGAGCCGATCCACCGGGCCATCGTCCGCCGGCTGCGTTCGGCGGGGCTCAGCGGCGCCACCACCCAGCGCGGCATCTGGGGCTTCCACGGCGACCACCCGCCGCACGGCGACCGTCTGCTGCAACTGGGCCGCCACGTCCCCGCCGTCACGATCGTCGTCGACACGCCGGAGCGGATTTCCGCGGCGTTTTCGGTCATCGACGAGCTCACCAGCGAACGCGGGCTCGTCACCAGCGAGATCATCCCCGCCATGCGGGCCAGCGCCGACGACCGCCAGCGCGGAGGAACGCGGCTCGCCACCCACCATCTTCCCGACATCCCGGACCCTGACATCGCGGACCCCGGCCGCGGCGACGGGCGCGATTTAGGGGCGTCAGGCGGCCAGGAGCGCCATGACCTCGCCGGGGGCGATGCTCCCCGGCGCCTGGCGCTCCCGGGCGGCCTGATTCGCCAGCCGCTGCAGCACTTCGTTCACCGGCGCAGGCACGCCGTGCGCTCGGCCGAGCAGCACGATCCCCCCGTTAAGGAAGTCGGCCTCGATCGACCCGGTGCCCCGGGTCAGGCTCTGCCAGGACGAGCCGCCGCCTCGCGGCGAGCCGTTGACCGGTAGGATCCGTACCCGGTCACCGCGGACTTCCGCGCTCTCCTCCGCACTCGCATAGGCGATGCCAGCCGCGTCGAGCACCGTAGTCCCTTCGGCCGTCGCCCGGCGCCGCAGGTCGCGCTCGGCGTCACCCCAGGCGTGGCCGCACACCGCCTCGATCGCGTTGCTCAGGTTGGCCAGCAGCTTGCCGTACTTCCACCGCATCACGTCCGCCACGACGGGGGCCAGGAAGCGGCTGTCCGCCAGATTCGCGCCGATCCGCGCGGCCGCCGCGTCGGTCCCGGACGGATACCGCCCGACGTGCAGCAGCCCGGCCAGCGGAGCGCCCTGGGCCTGCACCGTTCCCGGCGCCAGGTGCGTGGCCGGCACCCGGACGCACATCCCGTATACGTGGTGGAAACGGCGCAGCGCCATCCGCTCGCTCGCCACCCCTGTGTTCGAGTTGGAGTTCGCGGGGCTGGCCTACCGCGGGAATGGGCAGTGTGGACGTGCCGTCCGGGGTGGCCAGCCGAAGGCCGTGCGCGCGCAGCGCGTCAAGGCTGACCCAAGCCGACCCGGGTTGACCCAGAATTGATGGAATGCGCTACATCATCATCGGGGCAGGTGCGGTAGGCGGGACCATCGGCGGCCGGCTATTCGACAGCGACCCCGTCGGTGATCTCCACCGTGACCCGCTGTTCGGTCATCATTGCTCCCTTGTGCTCGTCCTGCTCCGAAGTCTTACCCGAGCTGGGTAACACCGGCACGGATTGCGGACACTAAAGAGAGCAACCGCGACTGGACCAGCCACGAGGTCACGGCGCACGTCCCCAATGACGCGGCCAGTCTCTAGCGCCCCCGCCATTGCGGGCTCCGGCCCTCGGCCATCGCCTGACCGGCCTCCTTGAAGTCCTCGGACCTCAGGCAGCGGATCTGCTCTTCCACGGCCACGCTGAGGCTTTCCTCGGGGCTGCGGTACCAGGCCGCGTCGATCGCCCGCCGGGCCCCGCGCACCGCCAGCGGCGGCTGGGCGGCCAGCCGCGCGGCCAGGCCGCCTGCGGCGGCGTCGAGGTCCGCGGCGGCAACCACCCGGTTGGCCAGCCCGATCCGCAGCGCCTCGGCGGCGTCGATGACGTCGCCGAGCAGGATCAGCTCCCGGGCCCGGCTCTCCCCGATGATCCGGGGCAGCCGGATCGTGGCCCCCATGTCGGGCATGATCCCGTAGCGGGTCTCAAGCAGGCCGACCTTGGTGCCTTCCGCGAAGATGCGGAAATCGCAGGCCAGGGCCAGCTGCAGGCCCGCGCCGTAGGCGTGGCCGCGCACCGCGGCGACGCTGGCGCAGCCGAGGTCGGGGATCCAGCTGAAGGTTCCCGCCGCGGCCCGGCCCGCGGCGCGGCTGTCCTCGTCGTCGGGCCGTTCGGCCAGGCCGGCCAGCATCCCGGCCATCCCCTCGGCCAGATCGATGCCGGCCGAGAAGGTCGGCCCCTCTCCCGTCACCACCAGGCAGCGGAGGGTCTCGTCGGGTACCAGCTCGGCGCCGAGCCGGGCGAGCTCCGCCCACATCAGCGGGTTTTGCGCGTTGCGCTTGCCAGGACGGGCCAGGGTCAGGGTGCCGATGTCGCCGCCGCGCTGGTAGCGGATGGTCTGGTAGTCGCTCATGTGTCCGTATCCCCTGTTCCTAACTCCATCCATACAGTACTGTATGGATGGAAGGCTAGGCGGCATCTGTGGCCCTGTCAACGAGGCCCAGTCAAAGGGGGCCAGTCAAAGGGGGCTCGGTCAATCGGCACTGTGGGTGCCGCGCGGAACGCGAAAGGGATAGACGATGGCGGCCCCGACCCGCACGCCTCGCAGCAAGTGGATCGAGCAGGGCCTGCGGGCCCTGGCCGCCGGCGGCCCGGACGCGGTCCGGATCGAGCCGCTGGCCCAGGCCCTCGGCGTGACCAGGGGCGGCTTCTACTGGCACTTCGAGGACCGGAACGCGCTGCTTGAGGAGATGCTCGACAGGTGGGAGCGGGCCACCACCGAGGAGGTGGCCGAGCGCCTCGAGCGCGAGGGCGGCGACGTCCGGGACAAGCTGCGGCGACTGCTCGCGCTGACCTCCTCGAGTGTCCTGATGACCGACCTCGCGGTCCGCGACTGGGCCCGGCGCGACCCAGCGGTCGCCGAGCGCCTGCGGCGCGTCGACAACCGGCGGATGGATCACCTGCGCACGTTGTTCGGCACGCTGACCGCCGACGCGGACGACGTCGAGGCCCGCTGCATGCTCTTCTTCTCGCTGCTGATCGGCAACCACTCCATCGCCGCCGAGCACGGCGCTCGCAGCCGCGCGGACGTGCTGGCGCGGACCTTCAGGCTGCTCGGGGCCTAGGGCATGCCGTAGCGGAGGCCCGGGGCGGAGGCGGCGATCTCCAGCAGCCGGTTGTACTTGGCGACGCGCTCGCCGCGGGCCGGGGCGCCGGTCTTGAGGTGGCCGCAGCCGGTGCCGACGGCCAGGTCGGCGATGAAGTGGTCTTCGGTCTCGCCAGAGCGGTGGGAGACGAACTGCCGGTAGCCTGCCCGGCGGCAGATGGCCATGGCCTGCAGGGTCTCGGTGACGGTGCCGATCTGGTTGAGCTTGATCAGCGCGGAGTTGCCGATGCCGCGTTCGATGGCGGCGGTGATGATGGCCGGGTTGGTGCAGAAGATGTCGTCGCCGACCAGTTCGGTGGTGCCGCCCAGGCGGGCGGTGAGCGCGATCCAGCCGTCGTCGTCGTCCTCACCGAGGCCGTCCTCGATCAGGTGCACGGGGAACTGCCTGGTGATCTGCGCGAGGCGCTCGATCATGTCGCCGCTGGACAGCAGGTCGCCGGCCACCTGGTAGCGGCCGTCTGGCTGGCGGAACTCCGACGCGGCCAGGTCCAGCGCGATGGACACGCCGTCGGCGCCCGGCTTGTAGCCGGCGTCGGAGATGGCCTGCACCAGGAGTCGCAGGACCTCTTCGGGCTCGGTGATCTCGGGGGCGAAGCCGCCCTCGTCGCCCAGGCCGGTCGAGAGCTTGCGGCCGGACAGCTCGCGGCGCAGCGCGCTGTAGACCTCAGCGCCCGTGCGGACCGCCTCGGCCATCGACGGCGCGCCGACCGGGGCGACCATGAATTCCTGGAAGTCCAGCGCGTTGGGCGCGTGCACCCCGCCGTTGAGCACATTGAAATGCGGCACTGGCAGGGACGGCATGACACCCTCTGGGGTGAGCCATCGCCACAGCGGCGTTCCGGCCGAGATGGCCAGGGCGCGGGCGAGCGCCATCGAGGTTCCTACCGTGGCGTTGGCGCCGAGCCTGTTCTTGTTCGGGGTGCCGTCGAGGTCGATCATGGCCTGGTCCGCCTCGGCGAGCGAGGCCCACGACCGGCCCTGCAGGAGGCCGGCGAGTTCGGTGTTGACGGCCGCGACCGCGCCCAGCACCCCTTTGCCCTCGTACCGGGCCGGGTCGCCGTCGCGGCGTTCCACCGCCTCCCGCGACCCCGTGGAGGCACCGGACGGGACCCCGGCGCGGGCGGTCGTGCCGTCCGCCAGCCGCACGGTCACCGCCAGCGTCGGCCGTCCGCGTGAGTCCAGGATTTCCAGCGCGGACAGACCCGCGACGTTGAAAGCAGGCATCGTTTCTCACTCCTGTCTGGCGGCGGCCGGGATGGCCGCCGCCTGTGCCGTCGTTTCACCCAGACTGGATCCTCTCCCCGTCCGGGGTCGCGGCGGTAGTGACTTACGGCCCGGTTCGGCGGCCATCAGGCCTGTCAGTCCTGGCGGGCCTGCGATGAGCCGCAACGCCACCGGAACGCGAGGGTCGCCGGGCTGCCCGATCCGGCTTAGCCTGATGGCGTGCTGCGCTTCTGGGATGACCGCACCGGCTCATATGCCGAACTCGCCGCCGAGCCCTCAATCCCGCTCCGGGTGTGCATTCACGGGCCTGCCGACGGAACGTGGTCGGGTCTCGCGGACCTGCGAATCCTCTTGGTGGCCGACGTGCTGACGCGGATCGCTGAACTTCAGGGCCTGCAGGTGATTACCGTCCTGGCCTCGATCAGCGCGCCTCCGGGCGCACTCGACCAGGACGTCGGCGCGCTCGGCATCCACCCGCCGGCCGCACGCACTGTCCCCGGGGAAGCGGAGAAATCACTCGGCGGCCCTGCCCATGTGCACCTGGCCAGGAACACCGGACCCGGCGATAGTGCGGCCGGACCGCTCATCGGAGTCGGCCAGGTGGAGGACCTGACGCATCAGGAACGCGGGGATCGTGCCGCCGGATCGCAAGCGGACGGCGGGAATGGAGGCGACCGGCTCGCGCTTCGGCTCGCGTTGTTGTCCCGCTCACACCGCCAGCCGGTACAGCTCACCCTGGCCGTGCTGGCCGATGCTGCCGAGTCCCTGGGCCGATGGCGGCGCGCAGTAGCCGAGTGGGCCAGCCAGCCGTCTAGGCCCATTCCCCCGGAAACCGCCGAGAAGATCCGCGACGCCTTCGACGAAGACCTCAACACGGTGGCGGCCCTGGATGTGCTGCACGCCGTGGAGTCCGGCCACGACATGCCGGCGGGCGCGAAGTTCGAGACGTTCGTCTTCGTGGATCGCGTCCTTGGCCTCGAGCTTGCTCGTGACATCGGCCGCTGGTGACGGTCGGCGTCGCGCCCGGTTTGCTCAGCGCCTGGTGAACACGGCGTGCACGGTGATGGTGTTGTGCATGGAGGCCATGCCCATCTGGTTCCAGGTCAGACCGAAGTCTCCGCGGTTGACCTGGACCTCGGCGTCGAGCGATATCTCGCTGTCGCTGACGGCGGACGCCGTGGCGTCGAAGGTGACGGGCCTGGTGCGGTCGCGGACGGTGAGGCTGCCGGACACGGTGACGCCCTGTTCGGACGGCCGGGCCTGGTTAACGGTGAAGGTGATGTTCGGATAGGTGTCGCTGTCGAAGAAGTCGGCCGAGCGCAGGTGCGTGTCGCGCTTCTTCATCTTCGTGTCAATTGACGCGGCGCTCACGGTCACGGTGCCGTTCACGTCACCGGCCGGTGAGACGGCCCCCTGGCCGCTGACCTGGCGGAAGACACCCTTAACCGGGGTCAGGCCCCACATGCTCTTGGACCGCAGCCCGACTGTTGACTTGGACGTATCCAAGGTCCACGTCCCGGTGAGTGCCGCGTCCGCCAGCAACGCCTGCAGTGCCGACGCGTTCATCTGTCCTGACGGTGCCATGCCGTCCTCCCGCTTGATTCGGTTCTTATACCAAAATAGTTTTGACATTAGAACTATATGTGGCGGGGCTGGCCGTGTCAAGGGAGGCGGGCTGACCGGGGCAGCGGCCGCGTCGGCCGCGTGGAAGGCCTCTTGGGCCAGGCCGGGAGTGTTGTAGTAGGCTTCGGGGCCCAGCGCCGCGCTGATGCCGTAACGGTCGAGTTGCTGCCGCACCGGGCTGAGGACGGAGCTAAGGACCAAGCGTACGTGGCGCTGGCGAACGTGTTCGACGACCCTGCTGAGGACCGCGGACGCGGTGTAGTCGACGTCCTCGATGGCGACGCAGTCGAGGACCATCCATCGCAGCGGGTCGCCGTGGCCGATCAGGGCCGCGAGGTCGTCCAGCAGCTTGCCCGCGTTGGCGTAGTACAGGCTAGTACCGAACCGGTAGACCACCAGCCCCTCCTCGGTACGGGCGCCGGGCCCGACCGGGACAGGCTGCCAGTGCCCGGCGGGTGACTTCACCAGGACGCTGTTGAACGGGCTGTAGCTGTGCCGCAGGTGGTCGACGATCGAGGCGACGACGGCGAGCACGATGCCGTCCTCGACCCCCAGGATCACCACCGCCGCCGTCGCGAGCAAGGCCACGGCGAATTCCCGTCTCCTGGCCGCCCGGATGTGCCGCATCTCCTTGACGTCGACGAGCTGAACCGCAATGAGAAAGACCACCGCGGCCAGCGCGGCGTCGGGCAGGTACGCTAGCGGCCCGGTGAACAGCACGAGGACGACTAGGGCCACGGCGGATGCAGTGAGCGGGGCCAACTGGCTGCGGCCGCCGGCGCTGTCGACTATCTGCGCTTTGGTCGGGCTGCCGTTGACCACAAAGGTGCCGGAGAACGCGGCGGCGGTGTTGGCGGCACCCAATCCGACCAGGTCGGTGTCCTCGCTGAACGCCTCCTCGTACTTCGCGGCGTAGGCCCGGGAGGTGGCCGCGCTCTGGGCCAGGATGACCACGAACATCGACGCCGCGGCGCCGAACAGCGCGGCGGCGTTGTGCCAGCCCAGGGCGGGCAGCCCCAGGCTCGGCAGCCCGCGCGGCACGGGTCCGACCACGGCCACGCCATGGCGGGCCAGGCCTGCGGCCCGGCTCACGATGATCGCCATGGTCACCGCGATCAGCGGCCCCGGGATCTGGCGGGTGATCAGGCGAGCCGCGACCACGATCACGATGACCCCGATCGATACTGCCACGTCGGCCGGGTGCACGTGCGGGAGCATGCGCACTGTGTTCACCAGCCGGGGCAGGGTCTGCCGGCCCGCGGCCGTGATCCCGAGCATGTCAGGCAGTTGTCCGGCCGCGACCTGGATGCCGACGCCGGCCAGGAAACCGACCAGCACGGTACGGGAAAGGAAGTTTGCCAGGAAACCGAGCCGGGCCAGCCGGGCCGCCAACAGCAGCCCGCCGGTCAGCAGCGCCGCCAGCCCGGCCAGCTGGACGTATCGTTCAGACCCCGCCACCGCCAGGCCGGCCAGCGCGGCGGCGAGTATGGCGGCGGTGGCGGAATCCGCAGCCACGACGAGGTGGCGGGACGAACCGAGGACAGCGAAGACCGCCATCGGGAGGAGCAGCGTATACAGGCCGGTGACCAGCGGCATCCCGGCGATCTTGGCGTAGCCGAGTACCTCGGGGACGCCGAGGGCGGCCAGCGTGAGGCCGGCCAGCATATCGGTGGATACCCGGGACCGGTCGATGGGCAGCACCCCTTGCAGGACGGGCTGGGCGCCCAGCCACTCCCGCCAGCGGCCCGCCGGGAAAGCTGGCATCGCCTCACCTCCTACCCGGTCCTCGGCGCAGTTCGGGTTTAGTTCATCATCTTGCCGCCGGGCGTCCACCGCCCTTGACGACGTAACACGGGCACCACAGAATGACGCTTTAAAGAGGAGCCCCGTTGGAAGCCAGCACTGCCTGCACCCCGGCCGACTCGGGCGCCGATGCGATCGTACGGGCGCTGGCTGAGGCGGGAGCGCGGTTGATGTTCGGTGTGCCGGGCGGCGGCCCCAATCTGGACGTAGTCGGGGCGGCGGCAACGGCCGGACTGCACTTCGTCCTGGCCCACAGCGAGACCGCCGCGGTAATCATGGCCGCCACTTACGCCGACCTCACCGGCACGCCCGGGGCCGTGCTCGTCACCCGGGGGCCGGGGCTGGCCAGCGCGGTCAACGGCATCGCGCACGCGGCCCTGGACCGGCTGCCCGTCGTGGTGATCGCCGATACCGTCCCAGCCGGCGCCAGCCGGATCAGCCACCAGCGGATCGATCAGGCGGCCCTCGGCCGGTCGGTCGCCAAGGCGGCGATCGCCGTCGGCCGGAGGCGCCCCGGCGAGGTGGCCGCGCGGATCGTCCGGATGGCGCTCGCGGCCCCGCCAGGGCCGGTGATCGCCAACATGGACGACAGCGCTCCGGGCCCCGTCGACGGCCCAGGTTCTGCCAGTAGCGCTGCCGAAGACAGCGCTGCCGAAGGCACCGCTCCCAGAGACGGGGGTCCGCCGACCCTCGCAGCGGACGCCTCGTCCTTCCTGGCCGGGGCTCTGCGCGCGGCACGGCGCCCGGTGCTGTTGCTGGGCACGGGTGCCATCCCGCGGACCGCTGCTATCAGGGCAGCCCTGGCGGGCCACGGCATCCCGGCGCTGCACACCTACCGGGCTCGCGGCATCATCCCGGACTCCGCCGCGGAGGCGGCCGGACTGGTCACCGGGGGCACGATGGAGTGGCCGCTGCTGGCCGCGGCAGATCTCATCGTCGGGCTCGGCGTGGACGAGGCCGAGATGATCCCGGCACCGTGGGACTACCCCGCGCGGACCATCCTGATCACCGAGTCAGCGGCCAGCACGCCGAGCACGGCCGGATACCGTGGCTACTTCACTGGCGCAACTGCGGTGCGGATGCCGCTGGCCCTAGCGGCGGAGGTGCTGGCCGAGGTGCTGGCTGACGGGCCCGGCCACGACTGGGCGCCGGGTGCGGGACATGCGGCCAAGACGGACGCTGCCGCACGGCTCGCGGCGGCGGCCATCGCCTCCCCCGGTCTGCTCGCGCCCCAGCAGGTCGTCGCGACGGCGCGGGCCTGTACCCCGCCGGAGACCATCGCCACGGTGGATGCGGGTGCGCACATGCTGGTCGCCATGCCGCTGTGGGAGGTGCCAGAGCCGCTCCGGCTCCTCGTCTCGAGTGGGCTTGCCACCATGGGCTACGCGCTGCCCGCCGCCATCGCTGCCGCGCTGTGCGCGCCGCAGGTGCCGGTGGCGGCATTCACCGGGGACGGCGGCCTGGGCATGACGCTGGCCGAGATCGAGACGGCCGTCCGGCTGCGCCTGCGGGTTATTGTGATCGTCTTCAACGACGCCGCGCTCAGCCTGATCAAGCTCAAGCAGAAACCGGCCGGGCACGGCGGCGACGAAGCGGTCAGCTACCACCCGGTCTCTTTCGCGGCCGCCGCGACTGCGATGGGCGCCGCGGCCGCCGCGGTGACCACCGAGCAGGGCCTGGCCACGGCGCTGGCGGCCGCCCTGCGTCGACCCGGTCCCACCGTGATCGACGCCAGCGTCGATCCGGCCGGCTATCTGGCTGTCATGGACCTCAGCCGGGGCCAGGCCGGACGCAGATCTGTGCCCGGTATCAGCCGGGCGCTTGGAGTGCCCTGCCCCTAACCTTCCCGAGCAGCGCTAGCGCGAAGGAGCGTATGCAGTGACCATTACCGTGGCGAAGTTCAGAGATGTCGCCGAGGGAACCCAGCCCGGTCAGTTCATGATCGGCGAGCGGGAGCCGGTGACGAGCCTCGCCGACCTGGACCCGATCTACAAGCGGCTGCTCGACGAGCCGGTGACTGCTATCGTCGCGGTGACGGGCTCGGATGGCCAGCCCAACCTGACCCCGGTGTGGTTCGACTACGAAGGCGACACCGTGCTGCTAAATCTGGCCACCCACCGCAAGAAGGTGGCCTGGCTGCGCAAGGTACCGAACGCCACCTTCCTGCTGATGAACCCGGACAACACCTACCACTGGCTCAGCCTCAAGACGGTAGTCAAGCGGGAGGTCTCCGAGGACGATCCGGTGGGGGGCCGCCGGGTCACCGACCAGCTTGACCGGATCTGGGTGAAGTACACCGGCAACGAACCGCCATATGCCCTGCGTGACCCCTCGATGGACGAGCGGCGGGTCCTGTTCGAGCTCGAGGTGGTGAAGGTGGCCACGTTCGGGCGGCCCTAGGAAGGAACCACAGCCGGTGCCCGGAATGCCCCGCGTCATCGTCATGGGCGGATCGGTAGGCGGCCTGACCGCCGCGCTCGTGCTCCGCGACGTCGGCTGCGAGGTCCGGGTCTTCGAGCGATCGTCGGCTGCGCTGCAGGCCCGCGGCGCGGGTATCGCCGCCCTCGACGCCACCCTGCGCTACCTGACCGAGCGGGGCGGCAGGCAGCGGGCCGACGTGTGCTCCTCCACCGACTGGATCAGGTTCCTGCGGCCCGACGGCAGCATCCTGCACGAGCAGCGGCACCGTTACCTGTTCTCGTCCTGGAACACCATCTACCGGTCGCTGCTTGACCTTTTCGACCCCGGCCGCTACCTGCTCGGCCGCGAGGTCACCGCGTTCGGCCAGGCCGGGGACTCGGTCCACGTCACGCTGGCGGATGGCGCCAGCGCCGAAGCTGACCTGCTGGTGTGCGCCGACGGCGTGAGCTCGCTGGCCCGGGCGCGGTTGCTGCCGGAGGTCAGGCCGTCCTACTCGGGTTACGTGGCCTGGCGCGGAACGCTGCCCGAGCAGGCGCTGCCCGCTGCCACCCGCCGACGGCTGGCCGACGCGCTCACCTACCAGGTGCTCAAGGACAGCCACATCCTCGTCTATCCCATCCCCGGGCCAGGCGGCGCGCTGACCGTCGGCGACCGCCTGGTCAATTTCGTCTGGTACGTGAACGTCGCCGAGGGCGCGGACCTCAAGGAGCTGATGACCGGCCGGGACGGCATCCGCCGGGCGGTGTCGCTGCCGCCGGGCGCGGCCACCGACCAGCCGGTGACCGCCATGCGGGAGGCCGCCGCAGCCGAGCTGGCCCGGCCCATCACGGAGGTGGTGACCGGCGTGGACGAGCCGTTCGTCCAGGTCGTCTACGACATCGCCGTCCCTCGCATGGTGTTCGGCCGGGCCTGCCTGATCGGCGACGCCGCCTTCGCGGTCCGCCCGCACGCGGCCGCGGGCACGGCCAAGGCCGCCGCCGACGGCTGGGCTCTCGCCGAGGCACTCGTGTCCGCCGGCGGGGACGTGCCGGCCGCGCTGGCGAGCTGGGAACGCGAGCAGGTCGCCGTCGGCCGCGCCCTGCTCGCCCGGTGCCGCGACATCGGCGACAGCTCGCAGTTCGGTGGCACCTTCCGGCCCGGCGACCAGCGGCTCATCTTCGGGCTTTACGGTCCAGGGAACTTAGGCGGTCGTGTCCGCGCCCGGCATAACGTTCCAGTTGCTTGACGGGCCGCAGGCGACCGCGCACGCGGACGAACTGCAGGTCCTCCACGCCGAGGTTTACGCCGATCCGCCGTACCTGCGGGCCGGCGACGCTGCAATGTTCGCGGACCGCTTCCGGGTCCAGCGCCGACAGCCGGGCTTCGTCCTCGCCGAGGCCCGCCACGGCGGCTATCTGGTCGGCTACGCGGCCGGGATGCCGCTCCGGCCGGCCACCTCCTGGTGGCGAGACCTGACCACCCCGCTCCCGGTCGATGTCATCACCGAGCATCCTGGCCGCACCTTCGCCCTGGTCGAGCTGGTGGTCCGCGCGTCGTGGCGGCGGCAGGGCATCGGGCACACCCTGCACGATCTCATCCTGGCAGACCGGCCCGAGGAACGCGCGACGCTGACCCTCCTGCCCACAGCCACCCCGGCGCAGAACGCCTTCGCCACATGGGGCTGGCGCAAGATTGCCCGCACCCGCGATCCCGGGCCCGGCTCATCCGTGTCCGACGTGCTGGTCACCGCGCTCCCGGCGGGACGCCCCTAGCATGGTGTCGTGAAGCGCGCTCTGATCCTGGCCGACGGGGGCGTGGCCGGCATCGCCTGGGAACTCGGCGTGCTGTGGCGTTCGGCAGTAATCCGCTGTCGCCGGCCACGCGGGGTCCGGCCGCGCGGGCCGGCCGGAACGTGGGCCGTTCCAGCGCGGCCGAGGTCGCGGCCTTCTGGGCCAGCGGCGGTAAGGAGGAATGACCATGTCCCGTACCGCCCTGGTCACCGGCGGCGCGAGCGGGCCAGACCGGTCGCAGGGTCCAGTCTGGCCAGTCGGCGGTTTTCAGCGACGGCGAGGCCTCACCTGGCCGCCACGGTTATGTCGGGCCTTTGGTCCCTGTCGCTACCGGTCCGGCCGAACCTACTGTGACAGCGTGCAAGCCGACGGCGAGATCCGCCTCAGGGACGGTCGGCACATCACGCTGCGGGTGGCGGCTCCGGCGGACGTGCCCCGCATCGCAGAGCTGTACGCCGGGCTGTCGGCCGACTCGTTCCGCCGCCGTTTCCACTCCGGGCGCCCGAAGCCAGTCCTACTCGCCCGGCTGGCCCGGATCGACGTCGCGCCCGGGACGGTATCCCTGATCGCCATCACGCCGGGATCGGAGCGCCTGGCCGCGGAGGCCAGGTACGTGCCCACGGCCGAGGATGCGGGCGAACTTGCGCTCGCCGTCCTGGATGACTTCCAGGGCCTCGGGCTGGGCCGTCTCATGCTGAGCGCGCTGATCGACCACGCGAAGGCAGCGGGACTCGAACGGCTCAGCGCCATCGTCAACATCACCAACGAGACGATGCTGCACCTGCTGACGCGTTACGGCTCGGCACTGACCGAACCCGCCGACGAGAGCTTCGTCGTCTGCCTGGAGATCTCCGCTACCGGCGGCATGCCCGGCTGGCCCCGGACCTCGGGCCAGCGGATCCTGGTGGAACGGCGAGGCTGGTTCGCTGACCGACGCTTCGCCGCGCTGCGGGCCGAAGGGAACGACGTGCGCCAGTGCACCGGTCCCGACCGGGGGCGGACCTGCCCGCTGGTCGAATACGGCCGATGCCGACTGGCCGAGGACGCCGACCGCATCGTGACCCTGCTGCCGGGCGATGACGCCGAGTGCGCCGCGGTCACCGAGGCACACCGGCGCCTGTGGCCCGGCAAGCTTGCTCAGTAGTCTTTTCCGGCCAGATGCCACGAACGCGCGGATGAGTTCGGCGTGCGGCAGGTTGAGCTGTACCACAACCCGGAGGGCCAGGTGTACTGCCTGCTCGACGGACCCGACGAAGACGCGATCCGCAAGCACCACGCCGCGCTCGGCGTGGATTGCGGTGTCGTGTCGTCCACCGAGTGGACGGCATCACCTAAGGGGGCCGCCCAGCCCGGACTGAACGCAGCCCGGCGCGTGAGCCAGCACTCACGCGCCGGGCCATCGGCAACCAGACTGCCGGTGCTGCGGCCGTGCCAGGTGGATGGCCGGGGTGTGCCGGGTGTGGTCGTACCGCTGGGTGGCGTGTGGGCCGGCGTGCCCCGGGGTGCTGTGGAGGTCGCGGGGCGGCTGGCCGGCAGCGAGGTACAGCGCCGCGAATGAGTGCCGTATCACGCGCGGCCCGAGGCGGCTGGCCAGATCGGCGGGCAGGCCGGCCCGGGTGGCGAGGCGGCGTACGGCCTGCCGTATGTCGGCGGCGAACAGCCGTTTCCCGGTCCGGGTGGCGAATAGCACCGGGACGCCGGCCGGGCCGGGGCGCCGGGCGAGGTAGAGAAGGTGGGCCAATTCAGAGTGACACCAGCGTAAGAGGGAGTCTGTCAAGCGGTTCGGGAGAGTTTTCTGATGATTTTGGGAACTAGCCTCTGAGCTGTGGGTTCTTGCTACGGCTGGGGCTGGTGTGG
>Ga0209656_10000395_pt1 | contig 28747 bp, 22 predicted proteins | sample BogFormECP12_OM2_FD_188239 | JGI IMG/M metagenome (GOLD analysis project Ga0209656, IMG submission 188239) | Bog forest soil microbial communities from Calvert Island, British Columbia, Canada - ECP12_OM2 (SPAdes) (version 2) | ecosystem: Environmental > Aquatic > Freshwater > Wetlands > Bog ...
CGACAGGCCAGTCATCCGGCGCACCGCCTCTTCGAGGCTGAAGAGGCCGAGCTCGCGGCTGTAATAGCCCAGCACGCGTGGGAAGGCGCCCCACAACCGCGGGTGCGGGTGGGTGTCGTGCGGCAATCCGTCCGAGCCGATCATCGTGTACGGAAACTGCAGCACCCGCTGGACATCGGCCTCGTCCATCATCCAGTAGACGGCACCTGCCGGCTGCAGCCGATCGGCCGCCTCCTGCGCGCTGACCCCCCAATCCAAGGCGATCGCCGACAGCTCGCGGCCGGCCTGTTCGGGGACGCTCTTCGACCAGGTCACGAGGACCTTCAACGCCCGCGCGGCCTGTGCTGCGCTCAGCACGGTCGACGAGGCGATGTACGGATAAGCGTCGAGCCCGACCTCCTGCCGCGCGATCGCCGTGGCGAGCAGCGGCAGGGTCTCGACGGTACGGCCGAAATTCTCGCGGCCGGTCGTCTTGTGGTGCGAGATCACCACCGGCACGCCGGCCGCGCGGCCGACGGCGAAGCTTTCCTCGAGGCTGGCGATGACGGCGTCGGCCTCGTTGCGCATATGCGTGGTGTAGAGTGCCCGGGCTGGCCGCAGCAAGGCCGCCAACGCCTCGATCTCGGCGGGCGGCGCATGCGATGCCGGGGCGTAGGCGAGCCCACTCGACAGCCCGATCGCACCGGCGTCGAGCGCCTCCTGTAGGCGCTCGCCCATCCCCGCGACTTCAGCCTTCTCGGCCGGCCGGTCCAGTGCGTTCATCGCTCCTACCCGCAAGGTCGAATGGCCGACGAGACAGGCCGCGTTGAGCGCCGGCGGTGCCCGGTCGAGCGCTGCCAGATAGTCGGCGAAGCGCTCGTAATGGTAGTCGTGGGTGTCGCCGATCAGATCGAGCGGCGGCGGCGGTGCAGAACCAAGCACCAGCGGCGCTAGGCTGACCCCGCAATTCCCGGTCACGACGGTGGTGACCCCCTGGCTCGCCTTCGCGGCCATATCGGGGGTCGCGAACAGCGCACGGTCGTCATGGGTGTGCACATCGATAAAGCCCGGCGCGACAATCTTGCCCGCCACGTCGATCTCGCGCGCGCCCTCCGCCCTGGCGACGACGCCTACGGCAGCAACGCGATCGCCGGTAATCGCGACGTCGGCGCGTCGGCGCGGCCCGCCGCGGCCGTCGACCACCTCGCCATCCCGCAAAATCCAATCGGTCATCTCTTCTCCTTTCAGGAATATGCTATCCTTCCTGACCTGCCGCCGAAGACCAGGAGGATCGGGGATGCTGCCACGCGAGGAAAACGAGCTGATCACCCGGGTGGGGCAGGGCAGCCCGATGGGCAACGCGATGCGGAGGTACTGGATCCCAGCGCTGCTGGCGGTCGAGATCGCCGAGCCAGACGGCCCACCGGTGCGCGTGCGGCTGTTAGGCGAGGATCTCGTCGCGTTTCGCGATACAAAGGGCCGCATAGGGCTCTTGGACGAATATTGTCCACACCGGCGGGCCTCGCTGTTCTTCGGCCGCAACGAGGAATGCGGGCTGCGCTGCGTGTACCACGGCTGGAAGTTCGATGTCGCCGGCTCCTGCATCGACCAGCTCAACGAGCCCATGGAGAACCAGTTCCGGCACAAGGTCCACATCGCGGCCTATCCGACGGTCGAGCTCGGTGGGATCGTGTGGGCCTATCTCGGGCCGCCCGAGCGCATGCCGGCTGCTCCAAAATTCGCCTGGACCCAGGTACCAGAGACACACCGGCACGTTACCAAGGTCATTCAGGAATGTAATTGGCTGCAAGCCCTCGAAGGCGGTCTCGATACCTCGCACGCGCCGATCATGCACCGGCTGCTGACCGACGACGCACGGCGCGGCGGCATCAAGCCGTCCAACCCCTATGTTCAGGCCAAGGCGCCCAAGATCGTCGTCGACATTACCGATTACGGCTACCAGTACGTCGGAATCCGAGCGCTCGGCGCGGCCGAGATGCACGCCCGCACCTACCATTTCATCTTGCCGTTCCATCAGATCCGCGCCTCGTCGACCGAGCGCGGGTTTCCGGCCGATGCGGGCCACATCTGGGTGCCGATCGACGACGAGACCACGATGGTCTACAACTGGACCTACAGCCGGACCGACGAACCGCTCAACGACGAGGACCGCCTCGAGCGCGGGCTCGGCAACGGGCCCATGCATGTCGATCAGACGACGTTCCGTTCCAGGGCTAACCGACAAAACGATTACCTGATCGATCGCGAGGTCCAGCGGACCGAGAGCTTCACGGGAATTGACGGGATCAACGTGCAGGATCGCGCGATCCAAGAGAGCATGGGCCGGATCGTCGACCGCAGCAAAGAGCATCTCGGCCCGGCCGATAAGGCGATCATCCAGATGCGCCGGCTGTTGCGCCAAGCGGTGAAGACGGTCGAGGAGGGTGGCACCCCGGCCGGCCTGGGTTCGAGCTACTACCCCTTGCGTGCGGCCCTGGAGGTGCTGCCGCGTGACGCCGACTGGCGCAGAATCCTGGCGCCCGACATCACCCGGGAGAAAATCCTGCAGACAGTCTGATTCTCGCGCGGCGGAGATCTTGATCGGGCTCGCCACCTATAATATTGGCTTAGCTTTGGGGGGTGGCGCCTGGTTCGGTTGACGTAGTTGCTCTCTTGTGATCCGAGCCCTAGGTTGCGAACCCGGGCAGAGCCAGAGCGTTTCTGGCCGTTTCGGTTATTGGCTGGAAAAGTTGCCGATGCTTCAGAGAGCCGTCTCCCAGGTCGCCGATACGATGATCGAGGTGCTCGCGGCTCTGCGCGATCCCTTGAGCGCAGATGAGCTGATCGCTCGCGCGCGGCGCCGGACCGGTCTGGTCGAGTTCGGCTGCACGTCTTTCCAGGAGCCGCTACAGAATTTGCTGCGAGCTTGCCGCGAGGAGGCGGAACTGAGCCTCTTCGGGCGCCTCGCGACGCACTGGGATGCGGTGCGATTTCTGTCCAACCTGCTGCGTTTGCGCGAAGAAGAGAGACGCGCGCCCAAAATACTCGAGCAGCCGATCGAGCGGCCGATCTTCATCGCCGGGCTGCCGCGCTCGGGCACCACCTTCTTGCACAGTCTCCTAGCACAGGATTACACGAACCTCGTCCCGCGCGTCTGGCAGCTGATCCATCCCTACCCGCTCGACGGACCCGGTGCCGGCCCCGACCCGCGGCCGCGGCGGGTCGCCCGGCAGCTGCGCATGTTCGGCATGTTGGCGCCAGAGTTTCGGCGCATGCATCCGATCGATGCCTCTTCGCCGCAGGAATGTTCCGAGATTACAGCGCACGTCTTCGCCAGCCTGCGCTTCGACACGACATATCGTATTCCGGGGTATCGCTGTTGGCTGGATAAGACCGGACACCTCGACGCCTATCGGTTTCACAAGCGCTTCCTGCAGCACCTGCAACATCAGGCAGCGGTTGCCGGGCGCTGGGTGCTCAAATGTCCCGACCACATCTTTGCCCTCGGCGCGCTCCGCGCGGTCTATCCGGATGCGGGCGTCGTATTCGTCCATCGCGACCCGCTCGCTGTTCTGCCGTCGGTCGCGAGGCTAACCGAGGTGCTCCGGCGGCCGTTCACGCGCCACGTCGACAAGCTCGAAATCGGCCGCCAGGATAGCGACCGCTGGCTCGCGGCAACCGAGCTCATGATCGAGGCTGCGGACGAAGAGCGGTTTGCAGAGCCTATACTCCACATCCATTACCTGAACTTAGTCAGCGACCCGTTGGAGACTGTGGCGACCCTCTACCGGCATTTCGGGCGTCCGCTCGATCCGCACGCCGCCGCCCGCATCAGTCGGCTGGTGGAGGCAAAGCCCAACGGCGGTTACGGGACCCGTCGCTCCCACCTCGAGGAGTATGGGCTCGATCCGGTCGTGGAGCATGAGCGCTACGCGCGATACGTGGAGCGCTTCGGGATCCGGGCGGAACGAAGAACGGGCTCGGCAAGATCGGTCAAGGGTGCGGCTGCGCTCGTGTCGGGTCGAACGGCTGAAGCCGCCGGAAAAATTTGCTCTACTCGCTGCGCGACTTGAACGCGCCTACCCCCGACGGCAGCTCGACGAGGGGACGGGGTCGAGGTGTCGCCGCCAACAGCGCCGGTATAAAGACGAGGCTCGCGACCAGCGTGCACCCCAGGCTGATCAACAGCAGCGTACCCATGCTTGCCGTCCCGGGATGCCGTGAAAGTGAGAGCGAGCCGAAGGCAGTCCCTGTCGTCAGTGCCGAGAACAGGATCGCCCGAGCGGTAGCCGAGCCCAACACCGTGGTCTGGCCGGCTCGCCAGTTCATCACGAAATAGATGTTGAACGATACGCCGACCCCGAGCAACAGCGGCAACGCGATGATGTTCGCGTAATTGAGCAGCAACGACAGCAGCACGATTACGACGACCGTCATCAGCGAGGACAGCAGAAGCGGCGCCAGCACCAGTGACACATCGAGCGGGCGCCGCAAAGCAACGAACAGGATTACCGCTATGGCGATTAGGGCAGAGATCGCGGCGGAGCGGAACGAACCGACGATCGTGGCGCTGGTCGCCTCTATGGTCACTGCGGCGCCGCCGGCGTCGGGCGCCAGGGCGGTCACTTCGTCGACGAATTTCGCGAGCCCGCTCGTGCTGCGCGCTTCCGAGTTCGGGACGACTTGGAGCCGTGCCCGTCCATCAGGCAGCACCCAGTCGCGCGCCAGCGTGGGCGGAACGGTCTGCAATGAGACCGGCTGCGCCTCCAGCGCCGTGCGCAGCTGGTCGAGTTCGGATGGGAGGAAGCGGGTCAACGACTGGTCGACGGAGAGGAGGACCGGATCTGGCGCTGCCGCCAGCTTGCGCAGGTCATCGGCGATCGCAGCCAGCACGTGACCGGGCGGCAGCTTTTCCAGCGCCGGCACGATTTTTTCGAGCGCAGTCCGGGCTGCGACCCGGATCTCTTCCGAGGTGGCCGGCGGGCCCTGATCCCGCGGCACGAGCGTCGGGCCCAGCAGGGTGGCGGCATCCTGGATGAAAGCCAACTTCGACTGCTGATCCTTCGGCACAAAGCTGTTGATCGACAGCACTTCGGAGACGAGCGGCAACCCCCGAAGCCGATCCGCCAACCGCGCCGCAGCGGCGGCATCGGGGGCAAGGACGTCGATCGTGAAAGGGTTGGTCACCTTCGAATCCCCGAGGTCGCGCAGGGTCTGCATGGCCTCGGTATTCGGGTCCTTAGTGTGCAGCGGATCGGCGTCGAAGCCCAGCCGCGGCAGCAGGACGACGCCTAACGTGGCCAGCAACCCGAACAGCGTCAATAGCGCCCAACGGCGCCGGCGCACGACTTCGTCCAGCGGCGCCGCCCAGGCAAAGCCGACTTCTGCGCTTTCGCCATGTGGTCTAAAGAGACTGATCGCGGCCGGCAGGAAGGTCATGGTGCAGAGAAAGGCGATCAGCATGCCGACCCCGGCGATAAGCCCCAACTCGGCGACGCCGCGGAAGTCGGTCGGCACGAAGGCGAGAAATCCCGCCGAAGTGGCCGCCGCCGCCACCAGGATCTGCCCGCCGACGCGTCGGCCGGTCTCGGCCATCGCCGCGGCCGGATCGGGATGGCGGTGGCGATTTTCGCGATAGCGCACGCAGAACTGAATCGCAAAGTCGACCGCGATGCCGACAAAAAGGATGCCGAAGCCGACCGAGACCAGGTTCAGGGTCCCCACCGCGGCGGCTGCGAACAACAGGGTCAGCATTAGCCCCAATCCGAGCGTCAGCAGGATCGGGAGAATCAGCCGCCAAGAATGAACAGCCAGGAGCAACCACAGCGAGATCAGCAGGATGCTGCCGATTATGCCCACGATCGCTCCCTGCGCGACCGAGGCGAACTCCTCGTCCGCCAGCGCCACACTGCCGGTGATACGCATGCGGGCGTCGCCGGATTTCACGAATTCGAGCCCGGCCGCAGCCTCCCGCATCGCTCGGGTGGCGGCCCCGCCCGGTTCGATACTGGCGAGATCGAGCTTCGGTTGGACGAGCACGAATTTGTACGGGCCGGCGAGATCGGCCACATCGCCGCCCAGGAGCCGCGTCCAGGACAACGGATGCGGATGGCCGGCGATTACATCGACCATCCCCTGATGAAACGCCATCAAGGCCTTCTGGTAGGGCGTCAGATCGGCCTTCCCCTCAACCACTCCGGTGCCGAGCAGCGATAGTGACTTGAATACGCCGCGCGCGCTCGGATCCAGTGCGAGCTCGCCGAGGAACGGTTGGGCGTCGATCGTGCGATCGAGCAGCGACTCGAGCTGAGGAGTGTCGAGGAACAACAGCCCCTCCTGCTTCAGGAAGGGCGAGGCGTCGGGCCGCCTGACGGAAAGAAAATGCTCGCTGTCCTGCTCCAGCTTCTCGGCCAATGCCGCGGCAATGTCTTCAGCCTCCTCGGGTTCCTTAGCATCGATTACCGCGACCAGCAGATCGCGAAACTGCGGGAAATAGCTCTTGAACAACTCGGCGCGCTGGCGCCACGGCAGGCTTGCCGCAAACATCTGGTCGGTGTCGGTGTTGATGCCGAGATGGGCGTCGGCATACCAGCCGGCGAAAATGGCCAGGAAAGTGCCCGCCAGGACGACCCGCAAAGCGTTGCGTCGGGAAAAATCAACCAGGCCGACGAGCAGGCGCTGAAACGTCATCGCGGGCGGAAGCGGTAGTGCATTGCGGTCTATAGGTGGCAGCGCAGCCCGAGCCGCGGGTTTGGGACCGCAGGTAACACGGTATCCCCACCGAGGATCGCCAGCGCGCAGGTGATAGTCGGTTTAGGCCGGCTATGCTACTGTAAAATACCGCCCGACAGCTCCGCAGTCTTCCGATGCAGGCTGACGAGCAGTCCGGTACCGCCACCATCAGAGAGCACAGACCTTATTTCGGACCGTTGGGCCGCGACACGGCTGACCGAACCTTCCGCCAGCACGTCGACGATGCGCCATCCGGCACCGGTCGGTCTCATCACATAGGCCAGCACATGCGCTTGGCCGGAGGCTGTCACGATCCGGGTCTTTACCACCCGATCGTTGCCGACGGCCGCAACACCGGGCAGGACTTCGAAGCGCTCGCCCGAGTAGTCGTCGAAGTTGGAGACGTAGGACGCGATGGTATAGCGCCGAAAGGCGTCCCCCAGGGCCGCCTGTTGATCCGGCGGTAGCGCGGCCCAGCGCGGCCCAACAACCTGACGGACGATCACGTCGAGGTCGAAAGTCCGGCCGATCACTGGCGCAATTTTGTCGTATCGCTGACGGAATGGTGCGGTCTTGCCGGCTCTCATGATCTCGATCAGCCCGGCATGGAGCTGTTCTACCGGAGCCGTCATCTCGGAGGCGACGGCGGCCGAAGCCAGTCCAAGAACGCCGGCCGTCCAACAGAGTGCGAGCCGCAAGAGGGTGCGGCGATCGGGTGCAGTGAGTGGCATAGAACATTCCTTGAGTTGCCAACTGAGTGGTCGGCGCGCAGTGTAAGCCGCGAAAAGCAAAAAAGCGGTGACCGCTCCTCATTCGCGCTTCGCATCTCGTCTCGACCGGCCCAGGCCGGCCGTAAGCGAAGCCGTTTCGGGGGCCTCGACCAGCAGGCGGCTTGCCGCCCGAACCGAGCCGAGGCGGCGGCGTGGTACAAGGGCGAATCGATTGGACGACTCACCTTGACCTGAAAGCCTGGCCACGGCGACCCCACACAAAAATTAGGAAGGCGGCGGAATAAAGCGCCCGGATCGGAGTCGGAGTCTTTGATGGAGGGAGGCTAAAGCAGATGTCTTCGCACGAACCCCTCGCCGCGGACGGAGACAAAAATCGCCTCCTATCTGGCTTGCCGCCAGCCGAGACGAGGAGGTGGTCGTCTCGGCGCAAGGCCGCGGTCGTCATCGCCATCCGTGCCGGGGTGCTGAGTTCGCAGGAAGCTTGCAAGCGATACATGCTTTCTCTCGAAGAGCTCGCCGCTTGGGAGGCCGCGCTCGATCGGAACGGCATTCCGGGCCTGCGGGTCACGCGCCTACAGATTTACCGCGACGCTCGGCTCAGAAAACACTGAAGGCCCTCTGAATTCCTGGCTCCCGCGGAAGACCCACCGACCTTGATTGGTGGCCGGCTTTCATCGCTCCCCGAAGGCCGGCATTGCCTCGCGCGCGAAGGGACTCTCGCGACCGCGGCTCGCCACCGGAGCCGCCGCCATTGATCAGGACATAGCCGACACCCTCCCCCAGCTCGTCGCGCTTCTCGGCGGTCTCGTCGAGCGTGTTGACCGCCCACGGGTCGCTGGTGGCGCGGTCCGGCTCGCCATGGACCGTGCCATCCGGGCCGGTCGCCAGCTTCAGCTGGGGCATCCGGTTCTGCAGGCGGTGCTCGATCGCCGCATCCCGTCCCGCCGCATTCGGTCGCCCTTGCGTCGACCGCGGAGGTCGATCGGAACCTGCCGAAGCAATGCGTCGAGTTTTGCGACAGTTCGCCTCGAATGCCCTATCGTGTAGATCATCGCTGCCAACGAGATCCCTTTTATTCCGAGTACGTCATCGCGGAGGGCGCATCATGAAACTGCTCAGCTTTACGACATCGGGACGCAGCTCGTACGGCGCGGTCGTGGGCGACGGCGTTGTCGATTTGGGGCGCCGGCTCGGCGATCGGTATCCGACCTTGCGCGCCGCGATCGCCGGCGGGGCGCTCGGCGGCATCCGCGCCGAGGTGAACAGCGCCACCCCCGATACGGCGCTGTCGCAAGTCACTTTGCTGCCCCCGATCACCGACCCGGACAAGATCATCTGCGCCGGCCGCAATTATCGTGCGCACGCCGCCGAGGCTGGCGGCGCGCCCCCGGAAAACCCGCAGGTCTTTCTGCGCCTCGTCAATACCCTTGTCGCACACAACCAGCCGATGGTGTGCCCCAAGATCTCGGGCGATTTCGACTACGAGGGCGAGCTGGCTCTCGTCATCGGCAAGCCGGGGCGCCACATCGCCAAAGCCGACGCCCTGAGCCACATCTTCGGCTACACCTGCTTCAACGACGGCTCGATCCGGGACATCCAGTTCAAGCATTCGGTCTCCGCCGGCAAGAATTTCCACGCCACCGGCGGGTTTGGCCCGTGGATCGTCACCGCTGACGAGATCCCCGACCCGACGCGGCTCCATCTGGTGACGCGGCTCAACGGCAAGGAGGTCCAGCACACCGGCCTCGACGATCTGATCTTCGACATCCCAACCTTGATCTCGCATTGCTCGGATTGGACGCCGCTGGTGGCTGGCGACGTGATCTCGACCGGCACGCCGGAAGGGGTCGGCTTTGCCCGCAAGCCGCCCTTGTGGATGAAACCGGGCGATGTCGTCGAGGTCGAGATCGACGGCGGCATCGGCGTGTTGCGCAACCCGATCATCGCCGAGAGCTGATCGGCGGCGGCGATGAAGGCGATCTTGCTGAGCGCCCCCGGCGGCCCGGCGGCGCTCGAATATGTCGAAGTCCCGACCCCGGTCCCGGGCGAGCGAGAGGTGCTGGTCAAGGCCCATTCGATCGGGGTCAGCATGCCGGAAGTGCTGGTGCGCCGGGGAACCTATGCCTGGATGCCGCCGCTCCCGGCGATCCCCGGGATCGAGCTTAGCGGAACGATCGTCGAGCACGGCCCGGGAGTCGCCGAACCGGCGCTCGGCCAGCCGGTATTTGTCAGCGCTCGCGACCTGCCGGTGCGCGCGGGTTGCTATGCCGAATATATAGCTGTGCCGGCCCGTGCGGTGCATTCCTTGACGCCGGGCTGCTCGCTCGAGGCAGCAGCCTGTCTTTCGAACTATCAGGTCGCCTATCACCTGCTCCACACCGCGGCGTGCGGGGTCGCGGAAGAGCGCGTCCTCGTACACAGCGCGGCGGGCGGGGTCGGCAGCGCTGCACTGCAGCTCGCGTTGATCGCCGGCATGAAAGTGATCGGGGTCGCCGGCTCGGACGCGAAGACCGCGGCCGTTATCCGGCTCGGCGCCCAGGACGCAATCAATTATCGCACCGAGGACGTCGTTGCCCGGGTGCTCGAGGTCACCCAAGGGCGGGGCGCAGATCTGATCCTCGATCCGATCGGCGGCAAGGGCTTCGGGAGGAACTTCGCGATGCTGGCGCCGCTCGGCATGGTGGTCTCCTACGGCCGGCTCGACGGCCCGCCCGATGCCGATTTGCTGACGGCGATGCGGGCGAATTCGGCGCAGAGCCCGGCGCTGCGCTTCTTCACGATCCACAGCTTCGACGACCGACCTGACATCCGCGCAGCAACGATGAAGACGCTGCTCGATCATCTCGCCGCCGGCCGGATCCATCCGCTGATCCACGACCGGCTGCCGCTCGCCGAAGCCGCCCGCGCGCACGAGCTGCTGGAAAGCCGGCAGGTTATCGGCAAGCTGCTGCTGAAACCGTGACGTTCCGCGGAGCTGTCATGCCGCGCGAGTGATCGTAGAAGGGATGCCGGGCTCCTCGCCTAAACCGCGAGCCTTTGCGGCCGCGTCTCGACGAAGGCCGGCATGACTTCGCGCGCGAAGCGGCGCAAGCTCTCGCGACCGCGGGCACCGCCGCCCGAGCCGCCGCCGTTGATCAGAACATAGCCGACACCCGCGCGGCACAGCTCGTCGAGCTTCTCGGCGATCTCATCCGGCGTCCCATACATGGCGCTGATCTCGTTGACCGTCCGCGGGTCGCCGGTGGCGTGATCGGGCCCGCCATGGACCGTCCCGTCGGGCCGGGTCGCGAGCTTCAGCTGGCGCATCCGGTTCTGCAGGCGGCGCTCCATCGCCGCTTCCCGTTCCGCCGCATTTTCGGCGACGAAAAATGCCCGAGTCACCCCGATTTGCATCGGGTCGAAACGCCGGCCATGGGCCTCCGCTTCGGCCTTGTAGACCGCGATGCTCCGGGCGACGTCCTTCGGCGAGGCATATTGCCCGAGCAGCAGGTTGAACCCCTGCGCCGCGACCCGGCGGATCGAATTCTCGCTGCCCGCACCCATCCAGATCGGCGGGTGCGGTTTCTGCGCGGTCGGCGGCTCGACGACGATGTTGTCGAACTGCCAATATCTTCCGCGATGAGAGAACGGCTCGTCGGCGGTCCATGCCCTGACGAGGACGGCGAACGCCTCGTCGAACCGCGCATCGGCCTCCTCCATCGGCACGCAAAAACCGGCAAACTCGTTGTAGCGATAGCCCTTGCCGATGCCGAAATCGAGGCGGCCCCCGGAGAGGAGATCGAGGGTCGCCGCCTGCTCGGCCAGCAGCACGGGGTTGTGCCAGGGCAGCACGATGACCGCCGTGCCGAGGCGCAGCCAGCGCGTGCGCGCGCCGAGCCAGGTCAACAGATTGATCGTGGCCGAGACCTGGCCATAACCGGTGAAATGGTGCTCGACGACAAAGGTGCTGTGAAAGCCCAGCGCCTCGGCCTCGATGTTGTAATATATGAAATCGCGGAACCCCTCGCTGCTGTCGAACTCGGGGCCGCCGCGCCGTGCGGCCGCACTGCCGAAGAGACCGAATTGCATCCCTTTCACCCTCCGTTGCCGCCGGCGCGAGTTTCGGGCGGGGCTAAGCCGGGCGCTTCCAGCCGAGCCAATCGCAGACCGCCTGCCCCATGACGAGCTCCTTGTCGCGACCTTGGAGCCACGGCAATTCCTCGCTGAACATCGTCACGCATTGCCGATAGGAGCACGGCATGCGGGTGATGTCGGTGCCCCAGAAGCAGCGCTGCGGGCCGAATGCGTCGAAAATCTGGCGGATGTATTTGTGGATGTTGCGGTAGGGGTAGGGCTCGCTTGAATAGCTCGGCGCGCCCGAGAGCTTGACCGCGACATTCGGATGTTTCGCCAGCGCCAGCATGTCGCCGAGATTGGCAAAGGCGGCATCGTCGGTCCCGGACCCGCCCCCGCCGCCGCGGCCATGATGGTCGATGTGCACTTTCAGCCCGGGGTGGCGCTCGGCGATCCTGCCGAGCTCGGCCATATGCCCGCCCGCCAACAGGCCGACCGGCAGCTTTTCCCGCTCGCAGGCGGCCCAGAACCAGTCGAGCGAGCCGTCGCTCCACCAGCTCTGCTGGTGCGGCTGGTTGAACGTGAACCGGAAGCCGAGCATGCCGGGGCGTTGCCGCCAGTTCTTAACGATCTCTTCGTGGTTCGGGGCTTGCAGGTCAAAATTGCCGAGGATGCAGAATTTGTCCGGGTGCGCTTTGACCGCCTCGACCGCCTGCACATTCGGCCCCTCGCCGAGGGTGCTAGGCGGATGGATCACCGCCGCGTCGACCCCGGCCTCGGCCATCTCCTTCAAGGCGTCGTCGACATTATAGGTCGGGATCTGCCGGTGTTGCGGCGACATCCTGGCGTTTTCCCAGAGATGGATCTGTGAATCGACGATCGGCATTGCGTTCCTCCTTTCGGTTGAGCCTGTGGTTCGCCTTCCTGCGCCCCTACCCTACCCCCGCAGACGGGGGCCGAGCCAAGGGATGTGCTGCCTCTCCCTGAGCTCAGGGAGAATCCGCGAAAAAATTCCAAAAATGATCGGTCTCAACGGAAATATCATATTTCAATCAATAATTTATTAGAATGACTCGGGCCCCGAGCAGGGAGGCTAGCAGGGAGCCGATTGGGGGCTCTGAGGGAGCGAGCAGGGAGAGGGATGGGGCACTTCCTTCCGCTAAGCTCCTCTCTGTAACGACACAGAGCATACGCTTTGATCGTGATGACAAGATGGCGGTGCAAAACGGGTCAGCTGATCAGCCCCCCCACGCGGGGGAGCCCCCGGACGCCCGCCCGCCGGAGCGGGCGTTCCGGGGGTAGGGTGGGGGCCTTTCGCGGGGGCAATTCAGAGGCGGCAGGTTCCACGTGATCGAGATCCAGGCGCAGCCTGCCCTCCGCCTCGATGTCCGACAGGACTTGCGTGACGATCTCGGCCACGGCGTCGCGCGCGGAGGACGCGCCGCGGTTCGCGGCAACACCGAGCGCCAGGGTTCTGAAGACGCCGCTCCGGGTGATCCGATGTGCTTCCGCCAGCCCGCGCGCGCATTCCCGGCACACCGAGGAGTGCGGCAGGATCGAGGCGCCGACCCCTTGCCGGACCATCAGCCGGATCGTCTCGTGATCGTTGAGCTCGGTCTCCACCTGGAGCTCGACGCCGCGGCCGGCGAGCAATGTCTCCATCGCCGCGCGCAACCCATCTCCGAGAATGAGCGCCGTCCGGCTCAGCTCGTCGGGCGAGACGAACTCCCGCGGCCGCGCCCCGGGTCTGGTGACCAGCACCATTTCCTCCTCGGCCAGCCGGGTCGACAGGATCAGACGGCTCTTCGATATCTCCGACAGCAGCGCCAGATCGACGCGCCCGTCGACGATGAATTCCTCCAGCCGAACCATCCCGGCGTGAACCACCTTGAGCTCGATCATCGGATAGTGCCGCCGCATCCGCGCGAACAGCTCCGGCACGACGACCGGGCACAGGGTCGGGGTGACGGCGAGCACGATCTTGCCGCTGGGATGCGCCTTGTGCGCCCGGATCTCGTCACCCGCCCGCTCGACGTCGCGCAGGATGCGCTGCGCGCTCTCGAGCAGCTTCTGCCCGCCCTCGGTCAGCCGCACCCCCCGGTTGGCGCGCGTGAACAAGGTGACGTCGAGCTCGTCCTCGAGCCGCTGGACATGCCGGGTCAGAGCCGGTTGGGCGACGTGCAGATGAGCCGAGGCGCGGGTGATGCTGCCGAGCTCGGCGATTCGGACAAAATAGTGAAGGCTGCGCAATTCCATCGTGTCGCGATTTCGCCCGCCCCCGCACCGGACGTCAACCGGAATTTGGCCGACTGCGGCAACCTTCCCGCACTGGTTACGACCAATATGAGGAGACGTTCATGCGACCCGGCTCCCCAGCCGCAAGGCCACCGGGCGTGGGGATACCGACGATCTGTCAAAACGGATTGACGAAACCGACACCCGTTTCCGAGATATGCCGAACGTTGCGGGTTGAAAAGGTAAGATGGTGCTGCAACGCCGTCGCGACGAGTTGGCTGTCTTCAACCGGGATCGTCGGATGAAGCGCCATGACCCGTCCTCATTGATCGGCGCTTTGCTGATCGAAGGGAAGAATACGCGAGCGGTAGCGCAGCACCGAGCGTCGTGAACCATGCTTCGAGACGGGCGGCATCCTGCGGGCTCGTCATGCGCTTTTTCTGGATGCCTTTCCTGATCTCTCCGAGCGTGATGACGCTCAAGAACAAATCGGTTGATGGAACCGATCGGAGCCAGGCGATCACCTTGGAGTTTCAGTTTTGCCTTAGCGAGCTCGGAGACGACGTTCGTGTCGAGCAGAAAGCTCAAAGCACGGTGCGCCGATGTCGCCGTCGCGAGGGTTTGATCTCGATCCCGCGCGCGGGATCGACATCAGGAATTCCTTGAAGTCTTGCGCCGGCTCTGCGCCGACGAAATCGCGATAGGCAACGATCACAACTGCGTTCTCCCCGTGCCGCGTCACAACCTGCGGCCCGTCGTGAAGGGCGCGGTCGACCACCTCGCTGAAACGAGCCTTGGCATCCTGAAGCTTCCAACCGTCCATTTTGCGCAGGTCCGACAGCCGGGCGGACCCATTCTAGTCAGCGCTAGTCAGCAGAACAAGGGTAGTCTCCAGGGGAGTGCATCGTCCGCGTCATCCCCCCTTCAACTCGACGATGTCGAGGAAGTGAAATTCTGCCGAAATTGAACAGCCAGCACGCGGTCACTCTCCGCAAACTTGGGTCGAATGTCTCGCAGCTCGGTCTCCGACGCGGCTCTCAGAGCCGCAATTTGGCCAAAGTCAGCAGGCTCGAATGCCAAGCGAACGCCGCGAGGTTGGCTTTCGCGCCTGCAGCGATCCCACGGACGGTCGGCCCCCAAGGGCCCTTGGCCGTTGCACCTCCATCTTTTTTTGCTTCCGAGCTGCAGTGGGCAAGCGGACGAAATCGGATGTTGACGTTCAGAATCGCTATAACGGCCGCCGTGATGGCCTTCGTCACGGCTCTCACCGCGTGTCTTATATTTATCCAGATCGCGACCTTTCATGCGGCGGCAAGAGCGGCGGCGTCTGCGGCCATGGATGCTGCCAGCGCGAACACCCTTAGCCGCCTCGAGGCTGAGGTATCGAAGCTGAGCTCCCTCGTTCGCGTGCTGTCGTCGAATCCCTCTCTGGCCGACTCGGACGACAGGAGCGAGGTCGATGGCGCAATCGGTCTCTTCAAAGCGGCACTGCACGAACTGCCGCAGGCGGATAGCCTCTATGTCAGCTACGACAACGGCTGCTGGCTGCAAGTCCGGCGGCTCGACGTTCTCGACCCGACGGAGCGCCAGAAGCTGGGGGCGCCGCCCGGGGCCGTCCACAATGTCAACTTGGTCCGCCCGACCTCCGGCGGAGCCCTACCGATGCGGCGGATCTTCGAAGACGAGCAGGGCAACAAGATCGAGCAGCTCGATCTGTGGGATTACGGCTATGACGCACGAAAGCGGGTCTGGTATCGCGATACGATGCAGGCGGACCGGGCACTCGCTTCGTCACCCTATGCCTCGTTCAGCATCGGCACACCGATGATCACCCTGAGCGCGCCTCTGCGTGGGCAGGTGCACGGTGTCATCGCCGCCGACCTCAAGCTCGACAAGTTCAGCGATCTGGTCCAGGCGCAGCGCCCCGGGGAGCATGGAACGGCCATAATCTTCGACTCGTTCGGCGTGCTCATCGCGCATCCCGACTTTGCGCGGCTCGTCGACTACGCGAGGACGCATCCCTCCCACCCCCAGCTCCCCGAGATCAGGGAAATCCGCAGCGGGCTGGTCGGCGCAGTAATGCGGAGGTGGGATGGCAGTGACCGCTATGAAGGTAGCATTAGCGGCGAAGATGGACGAGATTACCTGTTTCGCGTGCGGAAATTTTCCCAAGGCGACGAATATAGCGGCTACTCTCTGTTGCTTGCGGTCGAAGACGATTTTGCGCAGAACGTGCGGAGTCTGCAGATCAGAGGAATAATTATCGCATTAATCGCCGGCGGCTGCTTCGTACCCGCGGTGTGGATCTTCGGCAGCCGGATGTCGACTTCGCTGAAACGGATAACCGCTCAGGCGAGCAGGCTCCTGACATTAGCGGCGCCCGATGATGCCCCGGTCACATCTCGTGTCGCGGAGATTGACGAACTCGGTAGGACCATGGCGGTCGCCCAGCGCAGCATCTGGTCCTTCGCTCGCTTTGTCCCGAAAGATATCGTCAAGGGAATCATTGACAGCTCCATCTCCACCGAGCTTGGCGGAGGGAGGCAGGAGGTCACCATTCTGTTTACCGATGTCACGAATTTTACGGGCATTGCCGAAGCCGCCGACCCTGACAGTTTGATGCACCAGACGTCGCGCCATTTCGCCGCGCTGACGCAAGCGTTTCTTGCTGAGGGCGGGACTGTCGACAAGTTCATCGGGGACTCCGTGATGGTGTTTTGGAACGCTCCCCATTTGCAGCCGGATCATGTCGAGCGGGCCTGTCGCGCCGCCCTTTCGGCCAAGGCGGCGAGCGAGGCGCTCAATACTCAATTCGAAGCCGAGGGACTGACGCCTTTCGTCGTTCGCCTCGGCATTCATTTCGGCGATGCGGTGGTGGGAAATGTCGGTTCGGCGGAGCGCATGAATTATACCGCACTGGGCAATAGCGTGAATCTGGCAGCCCGCCTCGAAGGGCTGAACAAGGAGTACAAAACCACGATCCTCGTCAGCGAGGCTGTCCGCCAGCGGGTCGAGCATTGTTTTCAATTCAAGGCCATCGCCTCGGTGATCGCCAAGGGGATGACGACGGAAACGCAGGTCTATGAGTTGGTCGAAGCAGTTGCGTGAGGACGCCCTTCGGCTGCGAAGCGCGGCCGACTGTCAGCCGTCGAGGCGGACCACCAGCTACCGAGCCTGCGAAGGAATCTACCGCCGATCGCTCTGTGTCACCCCGGCGGCAAGCCGGGGTCCATCGCGCCGCGGCACCAACCTATCCAGACCGGTAAGGCATTGCCAATACTTGAAAAGTCCCGAGCGTCGGACCAATGGGTCCCGGCTTTCCCCACGGATCTAAGTCCGTGGGCTGAAGGCCCACGGGACGACGAAGAAAATCTGCTGATCGCCTCTCGAATCCCGATTTCTTCACACGCTCTACTGCACCTGGCAGGCGCCGGTACTGGGAGGGTCGGGCTGCCAGCACGGCGCGCCGGTCTCGGTCATCAGGCGGTTCAGCGTCTCTGCCTCGCGGTCGAGCACCGCGCGCGGCTTCTGGCCGCGCAGCACGACGCGCTGGAACGTTTCCATGAACACCTTGTCGAACTCGCTATCGCTCTGCCCGAGGCCGATCGGCGCCAGCGCGGGCAGCGCATCCTTCGCCGACTGCGTCTTTTCGATCACAGCGGCGGCCAGCTTCAGGCCAGTCTCGAGGTCCGACGGCAACTTTGTTTGCACCACGGGGAAAAAGCCGACGCTGCGGGCGGTGACGATCTGCGTCTGGTGCTGGGTCAGGTAGTCGATCAGCGCCATCGCCCCACTCATGTCGGGTGCACCCTTCAATACCGCGAGGCCGGCCAGCACCTGCATGTAGCCCCGCCCCTTGGGCCCGGCAGGGGCGGGGAAGGCGACGAATTCGTCCGGCTTCTGGCGCAGCGCGTCGAGCACGCGAGCAACGTGGTCGAAGCCGATCAAGACGTCGCCGGAGAGCAGCGGCTGCTGCATGAAGTTGTAGCTGGTCGAGTTCGGATTGACGCTCTTCCATAATGACGCGAACTGCGTCCACATCGCTTCGGCCGCTTCCGAGCGGAACGGAACCACGACGCCGCCGGTATAGGACGGGTAAAGGAAGCCCTCGAAGAAGCGGTGCATCAGCCCTTGCGGCCCCGCCGGAAAGCCGAGCAAGGGCTTGCCGGTCTTCTGCTGGATCGTGCTGGCCCAGGCAGCGAGCTGGTCGTAGCTGAGCGCATTGATGTCTGCCCCATGCGGCAGATAGGGCAGTGCGGCTTTGTTGGCGACCATGATGTAGCTCGCCTGCATCCATGGGATATAGAGCTGGTGCGCGGTACCGAATTTGCCGAGCGTCAGCAGCCGTTCCGGGACGCCGCGGCCTGTCAGCTTTTCGGCGAGGTCATCGAGCGGGACCAACGCGTCCAGCGGCACGAGCGGCTGCAGATCGCCGTGCAGCGCGCCGACGACATCTATCTTGTGCGTGCCGCCCTGCAGCTCCGCCTCGATGCGCACCCGAAACTGCTGCGGCTGCTCGGTGATGTAGTCGACCTCCCGCGGAAAATCTTTGAGGATCAAGTTGCGCATCTTCTGCGCCTCTTCGATCGGGCTCAGTTGCGTCGACAGGAAGATCAGCCGCTCGGTTTGCGCAGCGTCCGCGATCGCGGTCAGCAGCCCCATGACGCACAGTGAGAAGCCGAGCCACGCCGATATTCTCCGCATGTTCCCTCCCAGGCAGGGAGTTGATGACTACGACGCCTTCGATCGCGTTGTCGAGCGCGGCGCGCCAGCTAGTCAGCAGTAGTGGACGGGTGAAAACGATGTTCAACATTTCGGCGACCGGGGCCGCATTTCTGCCAGAATTGAATAGCCAAGCGCGGATCACACTCGGCACCTTCGATTTGACAACAACGGCCGGGTGGCAATGCCGGGTAGCGTTACGTCGGTGTTCAGCAAATCGCGTAGCGTCGAACTGGGCGCATCCCGAAAGATCTAATACCATATCCGTCGCGACCGTGAGCGCATACGCGATAAAAGCCTCGTTCTTCGTGTAGGGCGCGTTGAACGCGAGCAAGGTGCGCGGCGTCTGATGAGCCAGAAAATCGGATACAGGGCGAGGGGGCAGATGGGACCAGAACAATCATCGGCGCCAGGCGTGCGGGCGGTCGCTGTCTTGCTGATCCTGTGTGCGGGCTTCGCATCGGCAGCAAGCGCGCAGGTTGCGCCGATCGTCGACGGCGTGCCCTTCCTGATCCGCTTCGGCGGCACGGTGCGCGGGCTCAAGCCGGGCGCGCCGGTGGAGGTTCGGGGCATCCGTATCGGCGAGGTGACGAGCGTCGGCGTAGATTACGCGCCCGACAGCAACGGCTTCGTCGCACCGGTCGGGATCGTGCTGCAGCCGAGCCTGTTTCCTGCTGCCGCTGTGCATCCGCGCACCGCCGCGGAGGTCTATGACGCGGCCGATGTGCTGGTGCAGCGCGGGCTGCGCGCGCAGGTTTCGGACACGCAACTGCTGGGTGGCGAGGCGATCGTCACGCTCGATATATCGCCCGACGCCGCGCCGGCGACACTGGACCGGAGCGGGAAAGTGCCGGAACTGCCAGCAGGGCCGACACCGCGAGAGAGGATCGCGCAGCAGCTCCAGCCGCTGATCGCCAAGCTCGCCAATGCGCCGATCGATCAGGTGTTCGCCGAATTGCAGGACTCGATGGCCGCGCTGAAGCAGCTCCTCACCGGGCCGGAGCTGCGCGGCGCGCTGGAGGAACTGCGTGGCGCCTCGGCGGACCTGCGCAATGTGGTCGATCGCCTCGGCGCGCGCTCCGATGCGCTGATCGCCAATCTGAACGAGACGGTGCGGTCGACGAACCGGCTGATCGACCACACCGGGCAGACGCTTGCCACGATCGACCGGCAGGTGGGCGACCGCTCGCCCCTGCTGGCCGATATCCGCGGCCTGGTGCAGCAGATGGACGGGGCTGCGCGTTCGCTGCGGCTGATGGCGGAATATCTCGAACGCAATCCCAATGCGCTGATCACCGGCAAGTCGGACAACCGGCGATGAAGGGGCATCGGCTCGCGGCCGCGGCGACGCTGCTGGTGCTCACGGCCTGCGGATCGACGCCGACACAGGTGTTCGATCTCTCGCCGGGGGTTCCGGATGGGCCGGCCACCGCTGTGCCGCCACGCAACGGGCCGCTGATCTGGGTGGATAAGCCCTCGGTCGCCGGCTATTTTGACCGCACGCAGATGGTCACGCGCGGCGGGCCCGGCAGCCGCATCTCGATCCTTGAGTTCGAGGTATGGAGCGATCCGCCCGCCGACCTCATTCAGCGCGCCGTCGTGGACGACCTCGCGCACCGGTTCGGCGCCGACCGGGTGATGGCGACGCCCGTTGCGCATTATGCGACACCGGGATGGCAGGTAGCGCTCGATGTGATCCGTTTCGATGTGGATGACGGCGGCGACGCGGTGTTGGATGCGCGTTGGACACTGCTCGCGGGGTCGAGCGACCGCCTTGCCGCGAGCCGGCGCGAGCGGATCGAGGTGCCGTCCGGCGACACCGCCGATCCGGCCAAGCGGGTGACGGCGCTGCGTGAGGCCGTGGCGATGCTGGCGAGCCGGATCGGCGACGCGGTCGCGGCGGCCGCGACGGCAGATGCACGCAGACGGTAGTCGGAGGCCGGTGGCCTAGGATTTCGAAGACCTCGCCGAGACCCTGGCCACCTTCGTTACCACCGCCTCCATCCAGCTTGCCCTCAGGCGGCTGGCTAGGGCCTAGGCCGTGAAGTATTTGAACTGCCGGTTGTAGCGTGCCATGGGGGTCTGCAAACGGAGGGACAAAGTCGGTCGTTCCGTGATCGCGAATGACCGGGATGGCGCCACGTCCGGCCGTCGGGATGGCTGGCAGCTAACGGGTCAAATCGACCCTTCTCGGCCACTCACCCTTCGCGCTGGGAATGGCTCTTCCATGCCCCTCAACGGCCATTGACCGACGCCACCCGACGCAGAACGCAAACGCAAAGGTGTTGATCGTGGCCCGACGCGGAATCAATTAAGCCCGAGATAGTGCCGCCGGCGCCGATTACCGCAATGCGGGGAAGCATCCGCATCGGCTCATCGACTCATAAACTGATCGACGCGAGCGGTGGGATCCGGCGGCGTGCTTCGATCCGAGTGTGCCTGGCCGGTTTTTTGTGATCCAGAGCCGCGCGCGTATTCCAGTCCATCGGATCGGCCGCCGATTGCAGCCGTATCTACACGTCGAAGGACCGTTCGACGCGAGCCTTGCACATCGCCTGCGCTCAATCTGGGAAGATATCCGCACAGTCGACGGCACCTTCGCGTGGTGAGCACCTCTCTCCGCTCTTGCCGCTAACTAGCTAGCTAGCTAGCTAGTTGCTGCGCTCAGCACTGCTAGTGCGCGGGATGGCACGCGACGCCGTGGATCAGCTTGAAGATCTGGAAGCTACCGCCATCGGCGAGCGATTGCACACAGGGCTGCTCGGGCACAAGAAACGGCTGATTATCGCTGAAAATCACATAGTCGTAGTGGGCGAGGATCGGCGCCACCCGAGCGGAGGCCGCCGGATCGTTGTTGAAGAACGCCGCCCAGAGCTTCCACGGTTGCGCCGTGTTCGCGAGCGCGGCCCAGGGCGGGCTTACTACCAAAGGCTGTTGTGTCGAATAAGTAAACAACGTGGGCACGAAGGCGGCCCGCCGCTCAACCGCCAGCGCTCCGAGATGCCATTGTGGGATCCGGTGGATCTTCGTCCCTTCAACCGAATAGGCGATCGCGACCCTGCATCCCATCGGCAGGCGATCGAGCTTCGCCAAATCCTCGGTATAGACTCGGTCCGAGGTCAACCAGAGCCGTTCGATCACTGCGAAGCGCGCGACGAAAATGACGGCGAGCGCTGCAGCGGTAATCGCGGCTGTCCGCGTGCGGTAGAAACGCACCGTCGTTAAGCCGAACAGCATGAAGACGAACGCCAGCGAAAAGCGCTCATCGGCGGCCCAACCTGTCGCCAGGTAGGTCGGCAACGCGAAATAGGCCACAGCGAGCAGAGCGAGGACTGGACGAAATCGCAGCGCCAACCGCAACTGCCGCTGCCAGACGAGGCAGCCGAGCAAACCAAGGATCGCAACGATACAGGCGATGTCGAAAGGCAGGTTGTAGTTATCGAGGACGCTGAGAAACAGATACGCCTTTTCCCAGAACCACTCATACGAGCCGCGGATTGGCGGCCGCCAAGAAATGACGATGATTGAGGCGGGGATTAGGAATTGCGCGCCGGTGACGACGCATCTCCAGGCGAGCTCCCGCCACCGGTGGAGTCGGCATTCGGCCCAGGCCGGCATCGCCTCCAACCCGGCAATAGCGATTGCATAGATTGCGAACCCCGAGATATGGCAGAAAAAGCAAATCAACGCCATGACCGACGAGATCGCCATTCGCTCCCCGCTTGGCCTCCGCTCCACGGCCAGCCACAGCGCTGTGCCGCACAGCGCGACCCCAAGCGCGAAGAGGTAATTGAGGAACCCCAACAGGAATTCGCGGTTGTACAGCAGCAGAAACGACATTAGCGGCCACAGCCGCCAACCGCCGCTGGTCACGCGGCTCAGCCACAGCGTGCCACCGGTGAGCAGCGCAAAGGTCGTCACCAGGAAAACCTTCGCCGCCAGGCCGAGCGGCATCGCTTGGGCGAGCGCGGGCACGATCACATCGCCCGCGAGATTGGGCAACGGAGCCCAGCGCACCGCGTAGTAGTCGTTGCCGCCTTGTGCTAGAAGATAGAACCGTGCCAGATGATTGGGATAATCGGCGAGCGGTGGCAGCACCGTCGAAAAAATCGGCACCGCCGCAAGCGCAAGTAGCAGCGCCCAGGCGCCGAAAACGATACGCCCCGAAACTTCCGAGGCTTGCGTCACCAACCTAGGCTCGGATGAACGCCCTTAGCAGCGTCTAGAGCTGGGTTTCGATCGTCGCCGTCCAGAGCGAGGCGGCCCCCGGCTCTCGCATAGGCCGGGGCTAGCGCAGCGCCCTTTGTCAGGACCGAACGGGGATCCATCAGCCGCATGAGGCTACCGCTTTTGCTTCGTCATCGCGTCAGCATTATAGGGAAAACACCTACGGGGATCGTCTGTCGGATCGGAGGGGCACGATGCGTTTGCGTCCCGCGCTGGTGGTGGGAATTTGGCGGTAAGCGCGCGGCGGGCGTGCATGCGGCGCAGCGCCCACCATCGGTCGCTTTGAGTCATGTCCGTGAACGGGGCTCTCGGGTTGAACGCCGCGTTTCGATCGCGGTCCTACAACGGTCGGTACGGAGAAACCGCTGGAGCCGAAGCGACAGCGCCTCTGCGCCGGCACCAAGCGTTAGATCTTAAGCACTAGGAGATCCGCCTCCTGCTTGACGAGCCTCACCGGGCGAATGTCGGCAAACGGTGGGCCCAGTGGTCAGATCGTATCGCGTGGAATGGCCGGTATCGGCGCCGCCTCGCCGTTGCCGCGCGTGCCAGCGAAGGACCGGAATCCACCCGACCTCGCCGTTGCTGCCTGGCGCCGGCAACGGCCGTTAAAGGGGCAGAAAGAGCTATTCCAACAGTGAGGCTGACCGGCCGGTCCGGTCAACACGTCAACGCGACCTAAGCTTTTAGGTCAGGTTCTAAGCCGCTGAAGCAATTGGATTCCTGCTTTCGCAGGAATGACGACAAGACCCGTCTCGGGCACGGATACGAGCCAATGGACGGTTCTTCGACACACCGGGAGAGACGGCGTTCACATTTTCGGTATTTCTGCCGAAAATGAATAGCCCGCCGATTTAGCCCCCCGCCACAATCGCCTCCGCGTCCGGTATGTTGCCGGAGAGCAGCCGTCGCACTCGTTCGAGGAGGTGACCGATGAAGGCACGACATCTCAAATGGTCGAGGCTCGGCGCAATGGCCATCGGGTTCTTGCTCGCCGCCGCACTTCTGAGCCCGGCGCTGGCGCAGGCACCGCAGCAGAAACCCAACATCATGCTGATCGTGGCCGACGATCTCGGCTACGGCGACACCGGCCCCTATGGCGGCGGCGAGGGCCGCGGCATGCCGACACCTGGCATCGACAGGCTCGCGAACGAGGGCATGACGCTCTTTTCGTTTTATGCCCAGCCGAGCTGCACGCCTGGGAGGGTCGCAATGCAGACCGGTCGCATCCCAAACCGCAGCGGCATGACGACGGTCGCCTTTCAGGGCCAGGGCGGCGGCCTCCCGGCAGCCGAGTGGACCTTGGCTTCGGTGCTCAAGCTGGGTGGCTACAAGACCTTCTTTGCCGGCAAGTGGCACCTTGGTGAGGCCGACTACGCGTTGCCCAACGCGCAGGGCTACGACGAAATGAAATACGCCGGCCTCTATCATCTCAACGCCTACACCTACGGCGACCCGACGTGGTTTCCCGATATGAGCCCGGAATTGCGTGCGATGTTTCAGAGGGTGACCAAGGGTGCGATGTCGAGCAATGCCGGCGAGCCCCCGCACGAGGATTTCAAGATCAACGGCCAGTATGTCAACACGCCCGCACAAGGCGTCGTCGGCATCCCCTTCTTTGACGACTACGTCGAGAAGGCCTCGCTCGACTATCTCGACCGCGCAGCGCAGGCCGGCGCCCCGTTCTTCATGAGCATCAACTTCATGAAGGTGCACCAGCCGAATCTGCCTGCGCCGGAGTACATCGGCAAATCAATGTCAAAGAGCAAGTTCGCTGATTCCGTCGTCGAGATGGATTCCCGTGTCGGTCGCATCATGGACAAGGTGCGCGCGCTCGGCCTCGACAAGAATACGCTGGTCTTTTTCACGACCGACAACGGGGCCTGGCAGGATGTCTACCCCGATGCCGGCTACACGCCGTTTCGCGGCACCAAGGGAACGGTGCGGGAGGGCGGCAATCGCGTTCCCGCCATCGCCTGGATGCCCGGCAAGATCACGGCCGGGAAGAGGAATTACGATATTCTCGGCGGGCTGGACCTGATGGCGACCTTCGCCGCGGTTGCCGGCGTCAAATTGCCTGAGAAGGACCGCGAGAACCAACCGATTATCTTTGACAGCATCGACATGTCGCCGGCGCTCTTCGGCACCGGAAAATCGGCTCGCACCTCCTGGTTCTACTTCACCGAGAACGAGTTGACTCCCGGCGCGGCCCGCGTCGGCAACTACAAGGCAGTGTTCAACCTGCGCGGTGACGACGGTACTGCAACCGGCGGCTTGGCGGTCGATTCCAATCTCGGCTGGAAGGGCCCCGACAAATACGTTGCCACAGTGCCGCAAGTATTTGATTTGTGGCAGGACCCACAAGAGCGTTACGACGTTTTCATGAACAACTATACAGAGAGAACCTGGACTTTGGTCACTATTAATGATGCGATCAAGAATCTGATGAAGACCTATGTGCAATATCCGCCGCGTAAAATACAGAGCGAGACTTATTCGGGTCCTGTAACCATCTCGCAGTACGAGCGGTTCCAATACGTCCGGGATATGCTCGCCAAGGAAGGCATCAGCATTCCCCTACCGACCGGCAATTAGCGGGAGCCGGGCCATCCCGGGTTTGTCCAACGAGATTGAGCGAGCCGACGCCGGCGTTACCGCGGTCCGAGGTGAGAGCGGGAGGGCCAAGGCTCTCCTGCACCTCGCCATCGCGGGGCGGTTGGCTTCGGCGCCGAATGTCGGTTCAGGAACATGACGAGGAGGGTTCGCCGCAGTGTCGACGAGCACCCTCGGGAGACGGTCAACAATCGTCTGAGTGCTTTCACAAGGAGGACGAAATGAAACAGCTGTTCCTATTGGGGATTTCACTCTTCGCAGTCTCGGCTTGCGCCCCACCATCTCCGCCACCTGCCGTTGCCGGACAAGCGATAACGCCGGTCAGCTACGCGTCAGGATCGCCCGCCAACACGACGCGCGGCTTCGACGGGACGTTCACGGGTCTTGCTGTACAAAACGTCGCTGGGGGTTCGATTACCCCGGGGGCAAGTACGGCTTCGGTAAACTGCCCGAACTATACCGTAGCTTCGCTGCCGCCAGTGACAATCTCCAACGGTCTCGCACAATTCCAAGCGATCGGTCTGACCTTCCAGGGGTACGTCACCCCGCAAGGTGGTTTGATGATGAGCTCGGGGGTCGGTCAAACCTTCCAAGGACAAATCGATACCCGGAATGTCCTCAGCGGTCAGGTGCTCGGGCGTTGCGCCTATAACTTGAGCTGGCAAAGGAGCGCCTGATCGCAGTCGCGCGTCATCCGGTCGCCGCGGCGGTTGGGGGGCAGACTTTCCGCCTCCTTTCCTCACCACAGCGCCTGTTATCGCTCGATTGCGGTCGAGGAAAAGAAGTGGATAGAGGAATCAGGATCGGAGCGGGCAAGATCATGACCCTCGGGGCGGGCCAACGTCTGCACGCGCGAACCGAGGGGTCCTGCCGCTGGGGGACGATCTGGGTGCCGGCCGCGGGGCTGGCTCGGCATGGCAGCGCGTTGACCGGAGCCGTCTTCGCCGTCCCGTCCGCCGCCCGGTGGTGGCGCCCTCGACCGGCGATGGGCAGGCATCTGCGCCACCTCCATTCGGCTGCCGTCGGCGCGGTCGAAAGTCGGTCGAACGCGCTTATCGGCGCCGAAGCCGCGCACGGGCTGGAGCAGCAACTGATCGATGCCCTGGTCGAGTGCCTCTCGAATGGCTCGGCGATCGAGGCTGCGCCCGCCACGCGTGAACGCCAGAACGTCGCGCTCCGCTTCGAGGCTTTGCTGCAAACTGAGCTGGAGCGGTATCTCCGGATGGCGGAAATCTGCGCGGCGCTCGGCGTCTCGGCGCGAACCCTGCGTGAATGCTGCGAGGAACAGCTCGGCATGGGCCCGACCGAGGACGTTCGCCGCCGGCGGATGCAACTGGTGCATCGCACCCTGCGCAACGGAGAGCCCGACCCGGCAAGCGTATCGGCCGTCGCGCGACGCTACGGGTTTCGCGGCCTCGGGCGTTTTGCCGCAGAATACCGTGCCCTGTTCGGCGAGCTGCCATTCGCCACCTTGCGGCGAGGCTCGGGCCACGAAAGGGCCCGCCTGTCGTCGCATCGCAGGCGCAGCCGCGTGTGAAATTTTTGGGACAGTCGATCCATATAGGGCCCGGGACAAGGCAACGTTTTCAGCATTTCTGCCAAAATCGCATAGCGCCGAACTGGGCGCATCCCGAAAGATCTAATACCATATCCGTCGCGCTCGTGAGCGCGTGCGCGCTACAAGCCTCGTTCTTCTTAAAATGGGTTATAGGGCGAGGGGACAAATGCGACCAGAACGATCATTGACGTCCCGCCTGCGGGCGGCTGCTGTCTTGCTGATCCTGTGTGCGGGCTTCGCATCGGCAGCGAGCGCGGAGGTTGCGCCGATCGTCGACGGCGTGCCCTTCCTGATCCGATTCGGCGGCACGGTGCGCGGGCTAAAGCCGGGCGCACCGGTAGAGGTTCGGGGCATCCGCATTGGCGAGGTCACGAGCGTCGGCGTAGATTACGCCCCCGACAGCAACGGCTTCGTCGCACCGGTCGCGATCATGCTGCAGCCAAGCCTCTTTCCTGCTGCCGGCGTGCATCCGCGCACCGCCGCGGAGGTCTATGACGCGGCCGATGTGCTGGTGCAGCGCGGGCTGCGCGCTCAGGTTTCCGACACGCAACTGTTGGGCGGCGACGCGATCGTCACGCTCGATATCCAGCCCGACGCCGCGCCGGCGACGCTGGACCGGAGCGGGAAAGTGCCGGAACTGCCGGCCGGGCCGACACCTCGGGAGAGGATCGAGCAGCAGTTCCAGCCGCTGATCGCCAAGCTCGCCAATGCGCCGATCGATCAGGTGTTCGCCGAGCTGCAGGACTCGATGGCCGCGCTGAAGCAACTCGTCACCGGACCGGAGCTGCGCGGCGCGCTGGAGGAACTGCGTAGCGCCTCGGCCGACCTGCGCAACGTCGTCGATCGCCTCGGCGCGCGCGCCGATGCGCTGGTCGGCAATCTGAACGAGACGGTGCAGTCGACGAACCGGCTGATCGACCATACCGGGCAGACGCTCGCCACGATCGAACGGCAGGTGGGCGATCGCTCGCCCCTGCTGGCCGATATCCGCGGCCTCGTGCAGCAGATGGACGGGGCGGCGCGCTCGCTGCGACTGATGGCGGAATATCTCGAACGCAATCCGAATGCGCTGATCACCGGCAAGTCGGACAACCGGCGATGAGGGGACATCGGCTCGCGGCCGCGGCGGGGCTGCTGCTCGCGGCTTGCGGATCGACGCCGACACAGGTGTTCGATCTCTCGCCCGGGGTTCCGGGTGCGCCGGTCGCCGCCGTGCCGTCGCGCGAGGGGCCGCTGATCTGGGTGGATAAGCCTTTGGTCGCCGGCTATTTCGACCGCACGCAGATGGTGACGCGCGGCGGCTCCGGCAGCCGCATCTCGATCCATGAGTTCGAGGTATGGAGCGATCCGCCCGCTGACCTCATACAGCGCGCCCTCGTGGACGACCTCGCGCACCGGTTCGGCGCCGATCGGGTGATGGCGACGCCTGTTGCGCATTATGCGACACCGGGATGGCAGTTAGCGGTCGATGTGATCCGTTTCGATGTGGACGACGGCGGCGAGGCGGTGTTGGATGCGCGTTGGACACTGCTCGCGGGGTCGAGCGACCGGCTTGCTGCGAGCCGGCGCGAGCGGATCGAGGTGCCGTCCGGCGACACCGCCGATCCGGCCAAGCGGGTGACGGCGCTACGTCAGGCCGTGGCGATGCTGGCGAGCCGGATCGGCGACGCGATCGCAGCGGCCGCGACGCCGGATGCGCGTAGACGGTAGGCGGAAGCCGTGGATGAACACACCAAGCGGACCTTCGGGCCGGAAACCAGCCTGCCGGAGCTGGGCGATTAGCTCTGATAGCGCTTCGCGAATTCGGGCATCTGCCGGCGAATACAGATCGCTCTTCGGGGGAGCGCCGTCGGCTACGCTCCATCGCCCGCGAGAGTAGCGACTACCAGGTTGCGAAATA